>Ga0136611_10001348_pt1 | contig 17041 bp, 18 predicted proteins | sample AntDrymUQ2232306_2_FD_106645 | JGI IMG/M metagenome (GOLD analysis project Ga0136611, IMG submission 106645) | Polar desert sand microbial communities from Dry Valleys, Antarctica - metaG UQ223 (23.06) | ecosystem: Environmental > Terrestrial > Soil > Desert | place: Antarctica: Dry Valley...
AGACGCCAGAAATAGCCGCTGACCTGGGCTTTTAGGGTGCGCCCCCTGGGATTCGAACCCAGAACCTGCGGATTAAGAGTCCGTTGCTCTGCCATTGAGCTAGAGGCGCAGCGTGAAGCGAAGCGGTGAAGCTTAGGTGAACCGGAAAGGGTGGCTAAGGGGACTCGAACCCCCGACCTCCTGGACCACAACCAGGCGCTCTAACCAACTGAGCTATAGCCACCAAGCGGCCCGCCATTGTTCCACATCGTTCGCCGCCACCTGCCCGTTCAGGACAGCAGGTACCACCGCGCGTACAGGCTGACCATCCATGCCAGCCCGAAGGCAAAGACGGTCAGAACGACCGTCGGCAGAGCCCGACGCAGGCGGGCTACCGAGCGATCCTGGCGACTCCAACCCAGAATGAGGTCGGCTGCGGTCGCGAATGCGGGGAATCCAGCGAGCACATAGCGACCCATGCCGAGGAACTCCCGGGTCGATGTGAACGCAATGCCGATGGCCACGAACAGGTAGGCGCCGTAGCCCCAACCGAAACGGCGGATCGTCGCCGGCACCAGGGCGAGGGAGATCAGGGCGAAGATGCCCTGGGTCGTGAGCCAGAAGTTGACGATGCCGATGCCGTAGCTCGCCAGGAGACGGAAGAGGTGCAGCTTCAGGAAGGTCTCGAGATTGAAGTCCTTGTACCAACCAGGAGCCGAGCTGACACGGGTGAATGCCAGAGGATCACCGAAGCGATACCAGAGGAGTGCGGTGAAGGCGACGAGTCCGAAGCCAGACAACAGCACGCCTGCATCGCGTGGCCGGAGGTTGGCCAGCCGGACCCGGCGGGGGAGCAGGGAGATGCGTGTTCCGCGTTCATCAGCGATCGACGTAGGCCGTGGCACCAGGGCGGCGGGCCTCGACCCCGGCAGGACACCGCGGATCTCGAGCACACGGAGCGCAAGTCCGATCACCAGTGCGATGCCCACGGGCCGGGCGGCCGTGGCGATGATGCCGACCATGCCGGCGAGTACCGGTCGGTCGCGTTCGAGCAGCGTGAAGGCGCCGAGCACAGCGGCGATGAAGAGGGCGTCGGAATAGACGGCACCGAAGAGGTAGAACGCAAAGGGGTAGCAGAGGAAGAGTGCGAGCGCATACCGCGCGGTGCGCGGTCCGAGGAAGGCCGAGACCCAACGGTGGAAGAGCACGGCCACAATGGCGCCACTCACCATCGTGATGAGGACACCGGCCACGATGAGATTGCCCACCACGTGGGCGAGCAGTCGCATGGCGAAGGGATACGCCGGGAAGAAGGCGACGGACGATTGTTGCGCCGGTCCGTTGTAGAAGTACCCGGAGTCGGCGATCGATCGATACCAACCGGTGTCCCACCGTGCGAACCCGGCGAGGACGTCGGGCACCGGATAGTCCTGGGGTTGGGCCTGGAAGGCGATGAGGTCGATCGAGAGTCGGCCGTTGATGAAGGCCAGGATGACGAACGCGAAGAAGAGCGCAGCGGCGTAGGTCCATCCGTCGAAACGCAAAGAGAAACGCGAAGAAGAGCCCCGGCGAAGGGCGGTCACGCCGTCGGCTTCGTGGCGCTGGCGACGATCGAGACCCCGAAGGGCAGGCCGCGCCGTTCGATCATCCGGCGTTCGAGATCCAGCAACCACACCAGCATCCGGTTGACCGGGGCCGGAACCTCGCCCGTGTCCTTGTGCGGGGCTGGGGGTCGACCCCCGCGCCGCAAACGCTCGACGATGCGCACCGCCAGGATCGGGGGGAACAGCAGCGAGTTCACGTACGAGACCCTGATCGGACGCAACCCAGCCTCCTCGAGCAACTGGCGGATCTCTTTGGTCACGTACCGCCGGGTGTGGTGATTGGAGACGTCGTGACCGCTCCACATCCACTGGTAAGCGCTCGTCAGCAACACGAGGTCGCCGCCGGGACGGAGCACCCGGGCCCACTCCTCGACCGCAGCTCGGTCAGCGTCGATGTGCTCGACGACACCGAACGCAGTGACGGCGGCGAACGAGGCGTCGGCGAACGGCAACTGCTCACCCCGGCCCTGAACGAGCCGGTCGGCCCCCCGTTGGCGGCAGAAATCGAGGGCCGTGGCCGAGAAATCGAGGCCGGTCGGGCTTCCCATCGACTCGAGGTGCTCGAGCATGATCCCCGTGCCACAACCCACGTCCAGGATCGGTCCGCGATCTTCGGGTTGGGCGTTCGGACGATGGCCGAGGAGGGCGAGCGAGATCCGCCGCATGCCCACGAACCACCAGTTGTGGCCTTCGAGCTCGTAGGTAGTTCGGTAGTCCTGCTCTTCCACGGCGGAGGAGCCTACGGCGACCTCAGCCCGAGAGGAGGTCGCCGAGGAACGCACCGACGGGGTCGGCCTCGACGACGGATGTCGAATGCGCCGAGCTGCCGAACCCCGACTCTGGGCTCGGCCGCGAGCGCTCGAAACAGCCAAGGGCCCCGGTCAGGAATCGGCTGGGCTGGCCATAGGTGTGGGCGTCGTCAAGGCCGTGGCGGCGGTGGAAGTAGCGCTGGGGATACGTGACGTACAGCGTGTCGCGAGCTCGGGTCAGCGCGACGTACAACAGTCGGCGTTCCTCTTCGAGACCTGCTGGTTCGGAAAGTGCCATGTCGGAAGGAATGTTGCCGTCCGAGGCGTGGATGAGGTGGACGACCTTCCATTCGCCACCCTTGGCGGAATGGATGGTCGACAGCGTGAGGTAATCGTCGTCGAGATGCGGCGACCCGGCGAGATCGCTGGTGGAGGAGGGGGGATCGAGGGTGAGGTCGGACAGGAGCCGGCTTCGGCTGGGAAAGGCGGCGGCCAACGAGGTCAATTCTTCGAGATCGGTGCGTCGGGCTGCCGCCGCGTCGTAGCGACGGTCGATGATGGGTCCGAGAAAGATGGCCAGTCGTTCGACCTGCACGGCCGGCGGAGGGTCGTCGGGCACATCACGACAGTCGGTGAGCGCAGCGCGCAGCGCAGCCGCGTCGTCCGCCGACGCTTCGGGGAGGGGGAGGGCCGCAGGGTCGAGGAATCGTCCGAGCGGATCGTCTCCGAAGTGGGCCAGCAGCTTTCGAATCGTGGCCGGGCCGACGCCTTCGAGCAACCCGAGCACCCGGTGCCAGGCGAGTTCGTCCGACGGGTTGTCGAGAATGCGGAGCAGCGCCAGCACGTCCTTCACGTGCGACGCTTCGAGGAACTTCAGTCCGCCATATTTGACGAACGGGATGTTGCGACGGGCCAGTTCGACTTCGACGGTGGCTGCGTGGTGGCCCGTTCGGAACAGGACGGCCATGTCCCGCAGCGCAACGCCGCGCTCACGATGCTCGAGCACCCGGTCGCACACCAGGTCGGCCTGGGCGGTCTCGTCGTGGCAGGCCGTCAACTCGGGACGCTGTGACCCCGGCCGATCCGACCACAGTTGCTTCGAGAATCCCTTCTCGGCGCCCGCGATGATGGCATTGGCGGCAACGAGGATGGGCGTGGTCGATCGGTAATTGCGATCGAGGGTGACGATCGTGGTGCCAGGAAAGTGCTCAGGAAAGGCGAGCATGTGCTCGGGAGAAGCCGCCCGAAATCCGTAGATCGCCTGGGCGTCGTCGCCGACCGCGCAGATGTTGCCGGCCGCCGTGCACAGGCCGACGAGGATGTCGGCCTGCACCGCGTTCGTGTCCTGGTACTCGTCGACGAGCACGTGCTCGAACTGTTCGGCCAGGAGGGATCCGACCTCGGCCGATTGGGCGAGCGCCCGCCAGTACAGCAGGAGGTCGTCGTAGTCGAGGACTCCGTGTTGGCGCTTCCGATCGGTATAGGCGGCGAACACCCGCCGGAGGTCGTCGGCTTCGTGACGGCACCACGGGAACCAGCGGTCGAGTACCGGAACGAGGGGCACCTGGGAATTGACCATCCGGCTGTAGATGGAGGACACCGTGTCCTTGCGCGGAAAGCGACGTCCCCGTTCGCCGAGGCCGAGGTCGTGGCGGAGAACGCTGAGGAGTTCCGAGGTGTCGGTGGCGTCGAGAATCGTGAACGCCGGGTCGAGGCCCACGGCCGTGCCGTGCTGACGAAGGACGCGATTGGCCACCGCGTGGAAGGTGCCCCCGGCGACCCTCGACGTGCGCGGATCGCCGGTGAGACGCGTCGCCCGCTGCAACATCTCTCGGGCGGCACGACGCGAGAAGGTGAGTAACAGGATGCGCTCGGGGGTCGCGCCTTCGCCGACGAGTCGCGCCACCCGCGAAGCGAGCGTGCGTGTCTTGCCGCTGCCGGCGCCGGCCACGATGAGAAGCGGCCCCTCCCGGTGCTCGACCGCTTGGCGTTGCTCGGGGTTGAGGTCGTCGAGCCAGGAGAACATACGTTCGCCAGTGTACGCCGCAGCCATCGAGTCGACTCGACCACACTGGGATCGTGCCTGGATACGTCTGTCCCGAATGTGGTCTCGACTACGACACGATCTCGCCTTCCGACGCCGCCGTCGCCATCCGGACGATGCCCCGGCGCTACCGCTCGAGCATCGCCGCCGCCCTCGAGGACGACGCCGATGAAGGACTGATCCGTCGCCGACCTGATGAGTCGACGTGGTCGGCCCTCGAGTACACCGCCCACGTCGCCGACCTCTACCAGCTCTTCACGACGATCGTTCGCCGGATGTTCGACGAGGACACGCCGACGATCGCGTTCTGGGATCCGGACGCTCGCGCAGCAGAACAGAACTACAACGGGGCCGACCCCGTCGCCGTGCTCAACCACCTGGACGCAGCGACGGCGACATTGGCGGCGGCGGTCGAGCGGGTCGATGCCGACAGTTGGCGGCGCACGGCAAAGTTCCCCTTCGGCGAGCGCGACCTGTTGCGGATGGTGCGCAACGCCGTGCACGAGGGCTCGCACCACCTACGCGACGTCGGTCGTTCGCTGGACGCTGCGCGGGGGCGATGAGTCTGCCGCTCGACATGGGAACGACCGGTCTGCCCTACGGCTCGTTCTCCACGTCGACCTCGTCCGACCGCCACCTCGGCGCCGCCTTCGGGCGTTCGATCATCGATCTCAGCGCCTTGGCTGTTGATGGGGCCTTCGGCGGCGCAGGTTCGCTGGTGCAAGGCCCCGACCTCCATCTGCTCCTCGAGGCCGGAGGCGACGCGTGGTCCGAAGTTCGGTCGAGCCTCCGGCGCGCCATCGCGGATGGACGCCACGAGCCGCACCTCGTCGAGGCGTCGGAGGCGACATTGCACCTGCCCTTCGTTCCCGGCGACTACGTCGACTTCTACTCCTCGATCGAGCACGCGACGAACCTCGGTCGCATACTCCGTCCTGACGGCGAGCCGCTGCTACCGAATTGGCGGCATCTTCCGGTCGGATACCACGGGCGATCGTCGACGGTCGTCGTGAGTGGTTTCCCTGTTCTGCGGCCCCGAGGACAGACGAGGCCGAGCCCGGACAACCTGCCGATCTTCGGTCCTTCGCGCATGCTCGACTTCGAACTCGAGATCGGCTTCATCACCGGATCCGGTCCCGTCGGAGGGGCACCCATCCCCCTCGAGGAGGCGGAGAAGCACATCTTCGGCATCGTGTTGGTCAATGACTGGAGCGCACGCGACATCCAGTCGTGGGAGTACCAGCCTCTCGGTCCCTTCCTGTCGAAATCCTTCGCTACCTCGATCTCGCCCTGGGTGCTTCCGTTCGAATCGCTGGCTGGTCATCGCGTCGTCGGCCCCGACCAGGTACCGGCTCCATTGCCCTATCTGCGGGCTACCGAACCACGCGGCATCGACGTGTCACTCGAGGTGGCGCTTCGGACCGAGAGGATGGTGGCCCAAGGCGACGAGGCCGTTGTGATCTCCTCGAACTCCTTCGCCGGCATGTACTGGTCGATGGCGCAACAACTGGCACACCTCACGGTGAACGGCGCCTCCGTACGGGCGGGCGACCTGTGCGCGTCTGGAACGGTCTCCGGGCCTACGCCAGGGAGTGAGGGGAGCCTCATGGAGTTGACCTGGCGGGGGACGAAGCCGTTGACCCTTCCGAACGGGGAGATGCGTTCGTTCCTCGAGGACGGCGACGAGGTGATCATGCGGGGGTGGTGCGGGGATCCGACGGGTGGACGGGCCTGCCTCGAACTCGGCTCCGTCGTTGGTCGAATCGGTGCGATGGAAGGCTCTCCGTCGTGAGCGACCAGCAGGGTGCAGCCCCCGTCCGTCAGATCCGTTATCGGCGACCACCAGGGGCGACGGAGTTCGTGCTCGTGCGCCATGGTGAATCGGCCGCGGCCGTGCCTGGCACCCCGTTCGATCTCGTCGACGGGCAGGGCGACCCGCCCCTGGGCGAGGAGGGCCAGGTCCAGGCAGAACAGGTGGGAGTTCGGCTGTACACCGAGGGCGGAATCGACGCCGTCTATGTGACGACGCTGCGAAGGACGGCCGAAACCGCTCAGCCGTTCCTGAGGTTGTGCAACGGATCGGTTCTCGTTGCGGTCGAACCAGATCTTCGCGAGGTCCACCTGGGGGAGTGGGAGGGTGGCATCTTCCGCAGCAAGGTCATCGAGGCCGATCCGGTGGCCGTGCAGATGATCCAGGAAGAGCGCTGGGATGTGATTCCCGGCGCAGAGACGACCGATGCGTTCTCGAGCCGGGTGCGTGCCGGAATCGAGCGCATCGCCGCGGCTCATCCCGATGAGCGTGTCGCGGTCTTCACCCACGGCGGGGTGATCGGGTGCATCCTCGCCGAGGCCTGCGGGTCGCGCCGCTTCGCTTTCAACAACGCCGACAACGGCTCGATCTCCCATGTCGTCGTCGCCGGCGACCAGTGGACCGTCCGCAGGTTCAATGACACGTCACACCTCGAGGCAGGGTTCAGCACCACGGCGTCCGGCCTGACCTGAGTACCCGGACGAGGATGTGGCCCTTGCCTGTACGTGTCGTGCATTCGTCAGCGCCGGTTCGCGTCGCCGACCTCGGCGGATGGACCGATACGTGGTTTGCGGGGTCGGGCGTGATCTGCAGCCTCGCCGTGCAACCCGGCGCCTCGGTGTCGATCTCCGCCGTGCCGGGCGGCGGGAATGTGGTGATCGACGCGGTGGACTTCGGGGACCGGTACTCGCTGGTGGAGGGACGAGGCCGGCATCCGCTACTCGAGGCGGCCGTCGAGGAGGTCGGCGTTGCGGACGACGTGGACGTCGTGGTGCAGGTCGGTTCGCCGATCCCGCCGGGCGCGTCGACCGGGACGTCGGCGGCGGTCACGGTCGCCCTCGTGGGCGCGTTGGTGTTCCTGCGCGACGGGGTGGTTGACCGGTCGGAAGTGGCGGCGGCGGCGCATCGCGTCGAGGCGGTGCGGCTCGGCCGACAGACCGGGATCCAGGACCAGCTGGCGGCGGTGCACGGTGGGGCCAACCGCATCGACATGTCGTCGTATCCCTCGGCGACGGTGACGCCGTTGCCGCTGTCGCCTCCGGTGTCAGACGAGCTTCAGCGGCGGTTGCTGTTGGTGTTCCTCGGCCGGACGCACGTGTCGTCGGCGGTACACGCGGAGGTGATTGCGTCGCTGGAGGGCGCGTCGCCCCATGACGTCGACCGCCGGCTCGAGCCGCTGCGCCAAGCGGCTCGCCGCGGAGCGGCGGCGTTGGTCACCGGCGACCTCGAGGACTACGGCAAGGCCCTCGTCGCCAACACCGCCGCGCAGTCTGCTCTGCACGCCGCGCTCGTGAGTGACGACGCGTGGCGCCTCTTCGACGCCGCCCATTCGCTGGGATGCGCCGGCTGGAAGGTCAACGGCGCCGGGGGAGAGGGCGGGACGGTGACGCTCCTGTGCGGGCCGGAGTCGGACGCCCGGTCGCGGGTGGTGGCGGCCCTGGAGGACGTCGATCCCCGGTTCGTCGCCCTCGACACGACGCTCGACCGCGACGGGCTGCGGGTGTGGTCGTCCGGCGGGGACCCGTAGGTCGAGGGCTGTGCTCGACGCAGCCTTGTACGCTCGATCGCAGCAGGGCAGCTTGTACGTCGTGATCACGCCTCCGTAGCTCAGCTGGATAGAGCGGTTGCCTTCTAAGCAATAGGTCGCAGGTTCGAGTCCTGCCGGAGGCGCTGGAAGTGTCGGACCCACGGTTTGGCCCGTACCGTACGTCGATGTCGAACGCAGCCTCCTCCTCGCTGCCAGCCCCGACTGCGCCGGGCGAAGGCGCCCGCAAGCGGGACTTCGCCATCACGGTGGCGGTAGTCGCGCTGGGATCGCTCGCCGTCTGGACGACGCCACCGATGCTGCCGCTCCGGCTTCTCGTGACGTTGGTCCACGAGGCTGGTCACGCACTCATGGCCATGCTCCTTGGTGGCACCGTGCAGAGCGTCACCATCAATCCGAGCGAGGGGGGCTTGACCTTCTTCTCCCTGCCCGCCGGCCGCAGCACCTTCCGTCTGATTGCCGTCGGGTCGGCCGGGTACGTGGGCACCGCCATCGCCGGTGGCGTGTTGCTGGAGTTGTGCTCTCGCGTGAGCCGGGCGAGGATCGCGCTGGGCTCACTCGCGGTGCTGGTGGCGGCCATCGGCCTGGCCTGGGTCCCCTTGTCCACGGGGCCGTCGGGCGTCGCCGCATCTGCAACGGGCTCGTCGAGCGGCGACGGACGCTTCACCATCTTCTTCTGCGTCGCCGTGATCCTCGTGCTTGTCGCCGTAGCCGTGCAGCCACACGTCCGCATTCGGCGCATCGTGCTCGTGGCCATCGCCACGGCTCTTTGCCTCGGTGCCGTTGAAGACCTCCGCCTTGTGCTGTCGTTGAGCAGGACCGGCGGTCACTCCGACGCCACGATCGTGTCCGAGGCCGCGTTCCTTCCCCCATGGTTCTGGGCCACGCTGTGGCTGCTGCTCGGGGTCGCAGCCTGCGGACTCGGACTGTGGTCGGCCCTCGGCGGACGCGGCCGAAAGACTTAGGTGGGGAGTGGCGCGTCGAGTCTCCGCCGCAGCTCGGCGAGACCGCCGGCCCGCTCCACCTCAACGCCGGCGACGACGCCGTAGATCACGGCGTGGACGCTTCCCATCCACCGATAGAACCAGAGGCGCTCGGTGAGGCGGTCGCCGAGATCTCGGTCGCCGACGAGTTCTGGCAACACGGCGGCGCCGAGGCGGGCGACGAGGGGCGTGAAGTCGATCGCAGGATCTCCAACCGTTGCGTCCTCGAAGTCGAGGAGAGCGACCGGGGGAGCGCCGTCGCCGTTTCGCACGAGGACGTGCTCCGCGCCGAGGTCGTTGTGAACCAGGCACGGAGGGAACGCCGGCGGGTCGCCCACCAGCCCGTGGTAGTGCCGGCGGACGTCGTCGGCGAGTTGGCTGTTCATCTCCGGCAAGGCGGTTGTCGAGACGATCTCCCACAGGTCCTCGTACCGATAGCGCCACGCCGTTTCCGTTGGTCCCAGGCGAAGAAGGGTCGCAGCCCGGTCGACGGGAAACGCATGGAGGTCGCGGAGTGCGGCGCCAATGATGCCGCTGTATTCGGTCGGTCGATCGATGACGGACAGCGCCGTGCCGTTGATGCGGGAGTAGACGAAGAATGGGCGGTCGCCCCACGTGCCGACGTGGGTCGGATTCGGAGCCTCGAACGCGGTTGTGTGTGCCGTCAGCTCCGGCAGGAGGAGGAGTTCGCGGTGGGTGCCGAGGGCGACGGAGTCGTTCCGTGGGAACCGCACGATGGCCGTGCCGTCGAGCTCGAAGGTCCAGTTGGCCCAGCCGCCGAGAATTGGTGTGATGACGCGTGGATCTACGTGCACTCGTTGCAGGGCCCGGCGGACCTCCAACTCGTTCATCGCTCTACGTGAACAGACAGAGGACTCGCATCTCGACGCTGAAGCGAGCCGGGGCACCGATCTCGACGTCGGGGTCACGGAAGGCCGAGTGTGGCGTGAACCAGGTCTGATCTGCTCGCACGAGATCGGTGTCGTAGGTCCGAAAGGCAACCACCTCATCCGTTGCCATCGAGGGGAAGGTGTACCAGGCGTGGTCTTCGGGATCGGGCGGCGCCATCACCGCCAATGCGTCGAACGACCGGCCGCCGGCGACATACCCCGTGTAGGGAAATGGGCGGGTCTCGGCCGGGGTCACCGTGCGGGCGTCGCAGAAGGCCATCGGGAAATCCATCTTCGGGGCACCAAGGTTGCGCCAGAGCTGAAGCATCACGATGCGCTCGGCCGCCTCGATGTCCGGCGACGACACGCCCGTCCGGTCGAGCGTGGCTGCGCCCCGCCCACGCACCTCGTGGTATGCGTGCCGGGCCACGTCTTCGTAGTTGGCGGCAAAGTCCGAGTGGACCAGACGAACCGGAGTCTGTTCCCGGCTTCGACGGGCCGGCTCCGCCGACCGCTTGACGTGATCAGAGACGAGCGCGGCTTGGCAGCCCGTGAGTCGCCGGGCCAGGTCTTCCGCCTCGCCGTAATGCAAGGACGCGATCTCCTCGTCGTCCGTCCAGTCCGCAACGGACGAGTGATGCCGAACGAGCTCGAATCCGCACGTTTCCCACCCCGGCAGGTCGGACTGCCGACCGTCGCGAATTTCGACGTCGAGCGCGCAGCCCGCCAGCGCCCCCGCAGGGTTGGCGTAGGAAAGCGACGCCCGGCACAGGGTGGACACTCGATTCAGGGTATTCGCCCGAAGCATCGCTTGAGCCCGCTGGCAAACACGCCCGATCCCTTCGGCGCATCCTTCGGCGCCCACGCTCGGGCGGTGAGTTGTTCGCCGTGCACCGGACGTCCGTGGCCCGGCAGCAGGTGATCGACGGCCAGGTCGCGAAGGCGCATCTCGGTCTTCGCGTGGGCGTCGTCGTCCACGGTCTCCGAGGTCATCCACGCCCGACCGTTGAGCGACAGGACGGCGTCGCCCGAGAGCAGCGTCCGTGTCTGCGGATGCCAGAACGCAACGCTGTCGTCGGTGTGCCCGGGGGTGGCGATCATCTGCCACGCGGGCGCACCGGACAAGGATTCTCCCTCCACCAGAAACCCCGGACGGGTCTCGGTTGGCCACCGCATCGGCCCTGAGCTCCCATAACCCGCGAGTCGGGCTCCGCGTGCTGCGCCAACGGCACCAGCGCGGTCGAACGGCTGGTCGAGGAGCGCGGGCCAGATGCTGGCGACCGCTCCGACCGATGGAGATCGCGGGCTCTGTCCCTCGAAGTACGGGCGGCTCCCGACGGGGAGGTGCACATCGGCGCCCGATCTGGCGGCGAGCGCCTGGATCCCGGCGACGTGATCGCTGTGGGCGTGGGTCGCGTAAATGGCTTCGAGATCGGTGATCGCCAGACCGAGGTTCGAGAGAACGGGGACGAGGTCGTCGACCAACCCGGGAAGTCCGGGATCGATCACCACCGGCTGGCCGCCACCGCCGTCGTGGACGAGGTAGCAGTTGAAGATCCAGCGCGAGATGCGTGTCACGCCGATGTCGTCGAAGGTTTCGACCACCAGACTCACGGCGCTGATCGTTGTCGAACTCGTGGGTCTTGACATATGATCATATCGACATATGATGCTGGACATGGCCAGAGCGGCGACGACGTCGGATGCCTTCAACGCCGTTGCTGAGGCGAACCGCCGAGACATCCTCAGTGCACTCGCTGGTGGCGAAGCGGCCGTCGGCGAGATCGTCGAGCGGCTTCGGCTCACGCAACCCCAGGTGTCCCGACACCTCGGGGTGTTGCGCAGCGTCGACCTGGTTCGGTGCCGCACCGTCGGACGGCGACGCTTGTATCGGGTCAACGGCGCCGCCCTCAAACCCGTACACGATTGGGTGAGGTCCTTCGAAGCGCACTGGAACGCTCGACTCGATCGCCTCGACGACCTGCTCAGCGAACTTCAACCGTCCGAATCCTCCGAAGGAGACACCGCATGACAACCACACGCACCCGTCACGGAAGCGCAATTGTGACCCTCCCGTCCGACCTCGAGATCCTGATCACCCGGACCTTCGACGCACCGAAGCACCTCGTGTTCGAAGCGTGGACGACCCCGTCCCTCGTGCGACGGTGGTGGGGCTTCGAGACGTCGCCCCTTGCGATCTGCGACATCGATCTCCGGCCGGGGGGCAATTGGCGCTACGTCACTCGCGATGGTGACGGGACCGAACTCGGGTGGCACGGCATCTACCGGGAAATCGAAGCCCCGGACCGACTCGTGTCGACGGAGGTGTTCGAGGGGTACCCAGACGGAGAGGCGGTGAACACACTCACCCTCGTTGAGCAGAACGGCACCACCGTGCTCACCGTAAGTGTTCTGCACAGCAGTCGAGAAAACCGCGATGGTCACGTCGATTCGGGCATGGAGCGCGGGCTGCAGCACTCCCTCGACCGCGTCGATGACCTGCTCACCGCAAACGCGGACGTAGCCGGATGAGCGAGATCGCCGAGCGCTATCGCAGGGTCGCCGGTCGCTTCAGCGATCGGGCGGACGAGGTGCCGCCGGCTGCGTGGGAAAACCCGGCACCGTGCGACGGGTGGGTGGCGCGGGACGTCGTGCGCCACATGATCGATTGGATGCCGGCGTTCCTGACATCCGCAGGCGGGCCGGCTCTCCCCGCTGGCCCGTCGGTCGACGACGACCCTGCGGCCGCGTGGCGCCGCTTGAACAGCGCCGTCGAGGCCCTGCTGGACGATCCCGTTGCCTCGGCGTCCGAGATCAGCCACCCGCAAGCCGGGACCCACCGTCTCGATAACGCGATCGCAACGTTCTTCCTCGGCGACGTGCTGGTGCACACCTGGGATCTTGCGAGAGCGACCGGTCTCGATGAAACCCTCGATGCCGACGTCGTGCACGACATGCTTGTCGGCATGGAGCCGCTCGACGAGATGCTCCGAGGAAGCGGCCACTACGGCCCCAAGGTCGACGTTCCCAGTGATGCCGACGAACAGACCAGGCTGATCGCCTTCACCGGTCGACGCCCCTGACGACTCGTCCTACTGGCGTTGGCGACCCGATCCGCGAAGAAGATCCGCCCAGGGGTCGTCGGTCTGGTCGAGTCCGTGCCAGGCCAGCGTCCACATAGGCCAAGGCCGCGTGTGCTCGCGCAGCCGGAGACAGAGTGCGGCTGGCGGTTCGAACGGAACCCCGAGACCCACACAAACGTCGTGGGCGTGGAGGACCAGTTCCATCGCGGCTCGAGGGAGGAAGTCGTGCGGTGGCGCCACGAGAATTTCCGGTCGTCGAAAGATGACGGCCCGGACGGCGGGGTCGGTGGCGCCAACCAGAGCGATGAGGATTCGGGTTGCGATCCCGAGCGACTCGACCAGGAGTGCAGGAGTGGCCGCGTCCCCGAGCATCAGGTCGACGCCGACCTCCGGATACGCGTCGGTCCTCCGCGAGGCCAGGAAGAAGGCAGGGGAGTAGACGCAGTCGACCGCATGATCGGCGGTGCTCTGACACGACCACGTCAACGAGCCGGCAGCCACCGACCAATCGGCGTCAGCGGCCGACGACCAGGCCGTCGCCACCAGGTCGCTCAGCTCCTCCAAATCCTCCGAGGTGAAGCGTGCGTGACCGGACACCAGCATCCATCCATGGTGACAGGCCCAACCGGCGCCGGGACGGGCGAATAGCGTCCGGGACATGGATGGCGAGGAACGAATGATCGACGTGGACTGGAGTGGCCCGAAGGCACGTCGGGCCTTCGACCTGGCTCGCGAGCTCCTGATGGCGATGAGCACGGCCGACGGTGATCCCAACGTCTGGAATGTGTCGGTGTCCGGCGTTCTGAACGAGATCAACGGAGACATCGAGTTGCAGGTGATCCTGCTGGTTCTGCAGGCCCACCTGGGGTGGCTCGCCATTCTCGCCGGCTCGCAGGCCGCCATCTCCGGCGTGTTCGTCGACGCACCCGACCGAGCGACCGTGGAAGCCGACCTCGTCTCCGGAGCGATCGCCGGCGTCGGACTGTTGCTCGATCGCTACGGCGAGACCGGGTTGACCGACTGAACCGAGGGGTCGAGTCGATGCGGTGAGAATGGCCCCGTGATCCTCGTCGACCTCGAACGCGTTTCGGCGAGTCGTCCTGGCCGTCCGCTCTTCGTCGATCTCTCGATCACCATTTCGACGGGTGACCGCATCGGCGTCGTCGGACTGAACGGTACGGGGAAGTCGACCTTGCTGCGGGTGCTGGCCACCCTCGGCCAGCCGGAGTCGGGCACTGTCCGGAAGGGTCGCGAGGTACGCATCGGGTTTCTCGACCAGCGCCCCGAACTTCCGCCCGGCTCCGTGCTCGACGCCGTCGGCGATGGCTGGGAGGCCGAGGCCGTGCTCGAGCATCTCGGCATGGGCAAGCTCGTCCGGGCCGATGTCTCGACGCTGTCAGGCGGTCAAGCCAAGCGGGTTGCATTGGCTCGCTTGTTGGTGCACCCCTCCGATCTGCTGATCCTCGACGAACCGACCAACCACCTCGACATCGAAGCGATTGCCTGGCTGGAGGACCGACTGGCCCGACATCGCGGAGGCCTCGTCCTTGTCACCCACGACCGACACGTCCTCGACCGGGTCACGACGCGCGTGCTCGAGCTCGACCGCGGGAAGGGGTACGTCCACGAAGGGGGCTATGCGTCGTACCTCGAGGCGAGGGCGCTGCGGGAAGAGCAGGCGGCGGTTGGCGAAGCGGTGCGCCGCAACCTCGCAACCCGTGAGCTGGCGTGGCTGCGCCGAGGTGCGCCGGCCCGCACCCGCAAGCCCAAAGCGCGTATCGAGTCGGCTACCGCCATCGTGCAGGGTCGGGCGCAGGCGGCAGCCAGAACGGGTGAGCTCGACCTCCACTTCGGGACCCCGCGACTCGGCGACAAGGTGCTCGAGCTCGAGGGTGTGGCCCACCGGTGGCCCGGCGGGCCCCAACTCTTCGCCGACCTCGACCTCGCCCTCGACCCGCGAGAGCGGCTCGGCATCGTCGGACCGAACGGCAGTGGCAAATCGACCCTGCTCGACATCATCGCCGGCCGGCTCGTACCGACCACGGGCACCGTCGAACCCGGAACCACCGTGAAGGTCGGCTATTACGACCAGACAGGTGCGGATCTCGATCCGAACCAGCGCGTGCGTGAAGCCGTCTCCCACCCCCATCTTCCGACGTCTGTGGATGCGGTTCTGCTCGAGCGCTTCTGGTTCGATCGTGACGCCCAGTTCGCCCCGATCGCGACCCTCTCCGGTGGAGAGCGTCGTCGGCTCCAACTGCTTCTGGTGTTGGCCAAGAAACCCAACGTCCTGCTGCTCGACGAACCCACGAACGACCTCGATCTCGACACGTTGCGGGTGCTCGAGGACTTCTTCGAGGAGTGGCCGGGAGCGCTTGTCACCATCAGCCACGATCGAGCCTTCCTCGAGCGAACGGTCGTCGACGCGCTCGTCCTCGACGGCGGGGGTGGGGTCGCGCGAGCCCCGGGGGGCTTTGCCGCATGGGAGGCGGCGCGCCGGCTGCGTCACGAGTCCGGTGGGGGTTCGTCGGGTGCGCCACCGGCGAAACCGCGCACCGCGACCGATACGGACGCTCCCGCGGGGGACGTGGATCTGAAGGGCCGCTCGTCGGGCACGGTGCAACGGCTGTTGCGCACCGCAGAACGCGAGGTGGCGGCTCTCGATCGGCGTTGTCAGGCGTTGATCGACGAGTTGGTCGCCGCCGGATCCGACCACGTCGAGATGACGCGCCTCGGCACAGCACTGGCGGCATTGCAACAAGAACTGGCAGCCGCTGAAGAACGGTGGATCGAATTGGCGGAGGAGGCCGAAGCGTGAAAGGTCAGGAATGCGGCGAGGAAACCCTTAGCGTGCGGCAATGTCGTTGGCCGAGGACACCGTTCCACCCGATCCGACGATCGCCGTGCTCGCCCATGCGCTGCTCTCCTCGGTGGCGGTCGTCTCGGGCGCCCTCGAGAACCTGCTTTCGTTCGGCGACGATCTCTCGCCCGAGCAACGCCTCGACCTGCTCCGCATGGCGGTGTCGCAGACCGACTACGTGTCAGAAGTGCTGAAGGACATGGCCAGGGGACTCCCGGCCGAGGTCATCGACGCTCTCGACAACATCTCTGACCGGCGACCGCCCTACATCGAGGGATAACTGCTGGCCGGGGGCGGTTCACGATGTTCGATCGTGGACACAACACCGGGGTGAGCATCGCCGCCAAGACCCGTCACGTCCGTCTCTACGCCGACTTGAGCCGCCTGGCCGTGAAGTACGGGCGCTCTGACCTCGTCCGAGACATGCGGGCGGCCGGCCTCGACGGCGGGGTGGCCGAACTCACCGAGGCCGAGGAGGAATCGACGCCGGCGGAGGCCGACCAACTCGCCGACGACCTCGAGGCCCTCGGCCCCACCTTCATCAAGCTCGGCCAACTGCTGTCGACGCGCGTGGACCTCATCCCCCCGGCGTACACCGCTTCGCTGGCTCGACTGCAGGACGCCGTCGAGCCGATCACCTACGAGGAGATCGAGCAGGTCTTCACCGAGGAGATCGGAACCGACACGAAGACGGCGTTCGCGTCCTTCGATCGTGAACCACTGGCCTCTGCGTCCCTCGGCCAGGTGCACCGGGCGGTGACCCGAAGTGGCCGAGAGGTCGTCGTGAAGATCCAACGTCCGGGCATTCGCACACGGATCCGCGATGACATGGAGGCATTGGGCGCGCTCGCGGCCTGGGTCGACGAACACACCGATGTCGGCCGCCGCTTCGGCTTCAACGAGCTGCTCGGCGAGTTCGACCGAACGTTGCGCGACGAGCTCGACTACAAGCGGGAAGCCTCGAACCTTCGGCGCCTCGCCACGATCGTCGAGCCGTATTCACTTCTGGTCGTGCCGCTCCCACTCGACGACTTCACGAGCGGCAAGGTCCTCACGATGGACTACATCGCCGGTCGCAAGATCACGAGCCTCGGCCCGCTGGCCCGCATGGAACTCGACGGTTGTGAGATGGCCGACCAACTGTTCAAGGCCTACCTCGACCAGATCCTCGTCGAGGGCTTCTTCCACGCCGACCCTCATCCCGGCAACATCTCCCTGACCGACGACGGGCGCGTCGCCATGCTCGATCTCGGCATGGTTGCGCGGGTACCGCA
>Ga0136611_10001349_pt1 | contig 17028 bp, 16 predicted proteins | sample AntDrymUQ2232306_2_FD_106645 | JGI IMG/M metagenome (GOLD analysis project Ga0136611, IMG submission 106645) | Polar desert sand microbial communities from Dry Valleys, Antarctica - metaG UQ223 (23.06) | ecosystem: Environmental > Terrestrial > Soil > Desert | place: Antarctica: Dry Valley...
GATGGGGGCGTCGTCGCCGGTGGGCTCCGGTCCGGAGGGGTCGGTCACGGCGTGCCAGACCCGGAGACTGTGCAGGTCCCGCTCGGCGACGTGGCGAAGGTAGGACGAGGTGAAGGCCTCCAACTCGTCCCGTAGGCCGTCTGGGACCGTGAGCTTTACGGCGGCGGCCAGACCGTGCCGATCCAGCGTCCGCAGGTATTTTTGGGCATTGACCGAGAGCGTTGGGCTGCCGGAAGAGCCATGGCGACAGATGGGGCAGAGGAACCCGCCCCGGGTCGCGACGAAGGGGTTCGGTTCGGCAACCAGATCCCGTTGGCACTCGACGCAGCGGTAGAGTTCCGGCCGGTAGCCGAGCAGGGTCAGCGCCGCCAACTCGAAGTGGCGCGTCACCGCGAAGGGGTCGACCGCATCGTTCAGGAGGGACAGAGATTTGACCAGGAGAAAATAGACGGCCGCGTTCTCCTGCCGTTCCTCGGTCAGGCGGAGGACGATCTCCGCCATGTGCGAGGCATGCCCGAAGGCCGTCAGGTCCGTTCTCAGCAGCATGTGTGGGTCGAGCGTCTCCGCCCCCGTCACGACGTCGAGTTCACGCCCCCGCGACATCTGGAGACGCGCGTGGGTGAAGTATTCGAGGTGGGGCCCGAGGCGACTGGTCGGTCGCCTGGCACCCTTGGCGATGACCCGGTACTTGCCATAGGCCGGGGTGAAGAGGGTCACGATTCGATCGGCCTCGTTGAGGGCCATACGCGACAGGATGACCGCCTCGGTCTGGTACAGCCGAGCGGGGCGTTCCGGGGTGAAGGCAGGTGCGGGCTTCGGCGGTTCGGGCATGGGCCTCGACGGGGGGTCTTGGGCAGTGCGGCCCGGGTGCCGGACCGATTGACGCGCCGTTCGGAGGAATGATACCGTGACCCCATGCCCACCGACGTCTCGCTCGTCGCCGCATTCGCCGCCGGCGTCTTCTCGTTCACCTCTCCCTGCGTGCTACCGCTCGTACCGATCTTCCTTGCCCACCTCGCGGGTGTCTCGGTCGGAGAACGGTCGTCTCGGGCGAGGAGGACGTTGCTCCTCAACGCCCTCGCCTACGTCGCCGGGTTCTCGGTCGTCTTCGTCCTCCTCGGCATCGCCTTCGGCGCGGTCAGTTCGTTCACCACCACCGCGTCACTGGTCGCGGCGAACCGCGTCTGGCTGGTCCGTCTCGGTGGGGTGCTGCTGATCCTGATCGGGCTGAGCCAACTCGGCATCGTCAGCCTCCCGTTTCTCTCCCGCGAGCGGCGACCCGGATTCGCCACCGGTCAGACTGGGACAGTCGCGTCCTCATTCGTCATCGGGGTCACGTTCGGCGCGGGGTGGTCACCCTGCGTCGGGCCGATTCTTGGGATCATTTTGACTATGGCCCTCAGCGAGACGGACATGGCCCGAGCGACCTGGCTACTGGCGAGCTACAGCGCCGGGCTCAGCATCCCGTTCCTGGCCACGGCGCTGGCGTTCGGGTCTGCCCCGGCGGCGCTCCGCACGGTCCAACGCCGCATGCGGCCGGTAATGACGGTGGGAGGGGCGGTGATGCTCGGCGTCGGCGCAATCATGATCCTGGGCATCTACGAACGCCTCTTCATCGAGATGATCGCCGCCGCGCCCTGGCAACCCTGGGAGCCCGACCTGTGAGCGTCGACCGGCCTGCCCTCTCCGAAACCCGACCTGACTCGGCGAGACCTTCGACCGGCCGGCGGACCGCATCGCGGACCGCCGGCACGACGTCGCCCTCTCGCGGCTGGGGCGATGTCGTCATCGACCGTGTCTGGCGATTCTTCTGTTCGGTGCGGGCCGCCATTTGGGAGGTGGCGTTCCTCGCAACGTTGATGCTTATCGGCACCTTGCGGGGAAGTTCCGTCCCGCGATCGCTGGCGGACGCCATCCCATTCACCAGCCCGCTCGTCGATCGCTGGTACGCATGGGATGTCTACAATTCCCTCCTGTTCATGCTCACGCTGGCCCTGATGGCGATCGCCACCGCGGTCGGGGGAATGTTCAACCGCGCGTCTGGCATCTGGAAGGCCATCGCTCACCCCACGGTGCCGACTACTCATAGGTTCCTCCGTGGCACCGGTGGGAATCTCTTCCTCGCGAGCGCGTCTCCGGTTTCCACCACCGCAGCGGGGCTGGAGCGCGACCTGCGCGAGCGCCGGTACCGCGTCCTGATCCAGACTCGAGGGGACGAAGTTCATCTCTACTTCGACAAGAACCGGTTCTCGCGCCTGGGGACATTCCCGTTCCACATCGCCTTAATTCTCTTCATGGTGGGCGGTATCGTCGCAGCCCAGTTCGGGTTCCGCGAAATGGCGTTCATCATCCCCGAGGGCGAATCACGGGCGATCGGGCACGGGACGGACCTCGCGGTTCGGCTGGACAGGTTCGAGGATACGTACGTCGAAAGCGGCCTTCCAGCTGAATACACGAGCTACCTGACGCTACTCGATAACGAACGACCGGTCGCGAGCGACGCAATCACCGTCAATGACCCCCTTACCTATGACGGGGTTACCATCTACCAATCCAGCTTCGGCCAAGCCGTTCAAATCCGCGTCACCGACCTCACCGGGGCGGCGCTCTACGATGGGGCAGTCGAACTCGGGACCTTTACCTCCAGCGATAATCCGGATGCCCTGGCCGCGGTGGTGGACCTCCGCCCGGCCGGGGTGGTGCTGACGATCATCGCGCCGGACCAGTTTCCAATCAAACAGCCAGAACTTGACCGCCTGCAATTGGCCGACCAGGAAATCTATGTGCGGGCCCGATACACCGGCTCGCCCGGCGGCCAAGAAATGAGGGCCGCAGTCCTTGCCACCCGCCAGACGGCCGATTTGGGGGCTATTCGGGTCGAGTTCCTGCGTGAGACCCGGTTCAGCCTGTTCCAAGTCGCCTCTAACCCGGCGATCCCCCTGTTCATCGTCGCCTCGATCATGCTTCTCGGTGGCTTGATGGTCACCTTCTACTTCCCGCATCGCCGGATCCGGGGCATCGTCAGCCCGGACAGTGTTGGCGATGGCTCGAAGGTCCACCTCGCTCCCCTGGCCAAGCGAGATTGGGGCGGCCACCGCCAGTTCGATTCCCTGGTCAATGCCCTCGCTAATGGGCCAAGCCTGAACCTCTTGGACACGACGACGAAGCAGCCCGCTGCCCCCGGCGCTTGACGAGGTCCGCGCCGGGCGCCCGGCGCGGACGTGCAGCAACGCCCGAAGGACGGGCCAGCGGGCGGGCAGCACATATACTTGGGGCCATTCACCGAAACGACCGTGACGTGGCCAGGGAGGGCCGGGGATGGAAGCGCTCGTCAAACTTTCGTTTTACTGCTTCGCGGCCACGTCGATCGCCATCGTCGCCGCCTCGGCGTGCTACGTCAGCTTCGCCGCCGGGCGGTTCCGGGTCCGGGCGCGTGTGGCCCCCCTGAGCTTCTCCGGTGCACCGTCGGGGTCTTCTGTCTCAACGGTGCCGACCGGCTTCGGGTCCGGTCCAACCGCGGCCTCGCTGGGCGAGTTCGGGACGATGCTGGCATGGTTCGGCCTTGCCTTCCAGACCCTCTCGCTGGGTATGCGAATCACCGCGTCGCGCAGCGCACCATCAAACATGTATGAGTTCTCGATGGTGTTCGTCTTCGCGGTCTTGCTCATCTACCTGCTCTTCGAGCGGTCGTACCGGGAGAAGCACCTCGGTGCCATCGTGTTGCCGATCGCCGTCGGCATGGCCGCGTATGTCTGGTCGCTGCCCGCCGAATCGCGAGAGGTCAACCCCCTCATACCGGCGCTGCAGAACCAGCCCCTGATGACGACCCACGTCTCGCTCGCCATCTTCGGGTATGCCGCCTTCGCGATCTCGTTCGCGGCCGCCGTCCTCTTGCTGATCGTGCAGAGACGGCCCATGTCCTGGCTACCGAGCGCCGCGATGCTCGACGACATCGGGTTCCGGGGAGTGACGATCGGATTTCCGTTAATAGCCCTAGTCCTGATCACCGGCTCGATCTGGGCTCACCGGGCGTGGGGCGCCTACTGGTCATGGGATCCCAAGGAGACATCCGCCCTCTTCCTCTGGTTGGTCTACGCCGTCTACCTGCACACGCGGTCTCTGCGTGGCTGGCGTGGCACGCGGGGGGCGGTCATCCTGATCCTCGGGTTCGCGGCCACCATCTTTACCTATTTTGGCAATTATGTATTCGGTGGGCTCCACGCCTACGGCGGCGTCTAGTGGCCGGGAGCGACGTCACGAGCCCTAGACTCCACGATCCGGACATCCCCGAGTCCACTCACGATCGGGGTTCGCGACGCCAAGCCCTGATCGGGATAGGCCTCGCCGCTGCCATCGTCCTCGGCGCCTGGTTCGTCGGCGGTCGCGCTGGTTTGGGTCAGATCGGCTCGGGCGGTATCAACCAGCAATATATGCCGGGGGTCGGCGATGTTGCGCCGGATCTGCTGATGATTGGTCCCGATGGGGTGCCGGTCCGGCTCTCCGATCTTCGTGGTCAACCAGTCTGGCTCAATTTCTGGGGCTCCTGGTGTCCGCCCTGCCGATCAGAACTGCCCGACATCGAGATGGCCTACCGGAACCTGGCCCCTCGGGGGGTCCAGCTGATCGCCCTGTCGATCGATCAGACCCGTCAAGAGGCAACCGAATTCGCGCTCGCCAACGGGGCGACTTTTCCGGTCTACAACGTGCCCTCCCGGACGTTGTTCCAGGCCGACTACGACCTCCGCAATGTCCCGACTCACTTGTTCATCGACGCCGAAGGCGTCATCCGCGGCGTGATCGCCGGGTCGCTCGGCCGGGAGGCCGTCTTGGAGAAGGTGACGGACTTTTTCCCAGCGCTCCCTGAGGTCCGGCAGGGGACACCGCCCGCGTCTCCGATCGCGTGGGTCGATCGTCGGGAGGGAGTAACGCGTCGGGGATGACGCGCCCCGGTGGGTCGCGACGAGACAGATGGGACACTCAGGCCCCGTCGCGTCGCTCCCGGGCCAGGCGGACCGACCGGCGCAGGGTGATGGCGCGTTCCGTCAGGGCTTCCCAGGCACCGGCGGCAACCGTGCGAGGATCGACCAATTGACTGCCGAGTGCGACGGCGACCGCGCCCGCGCCAATGAAGGAACCGACGTTCTCGAAGGTCACGCCCCCCGAGGGGACCAGCCGCACCATGGGCATCGGGGCCAGGATGTCCTTGAAGTAGGCCGGTCCCCCGAGTGACGCCGGGTGGACCTTCACCAGGGCCGAGCCCGCCTCCCAGGCAGTCAAGATCTCGGTCGGCGTCAGGGCACCACAGATGATCGGCACACCATACCGATGACACATCTCGACGGTCGACGCTTTGTAGGTCGGGGTCACCACGTACTCGGCCCCGGCAAGGATGGCGGTCCGGGCGGTCTCCGGATCGAGGACCGATCCCGCACCGATGACCGCGTCCGTGCCGAGTGCCTCGCGTGCCCGGCTGATGGCCTCCCCGGCCGCGCGGTTGGTGAACGTGTATTCGATCGCTTCGATCCCGCCCGCGACCAATGCCCGTGCCACGTCGACCGCCTTCGTCAGGTCGTCCAGGCGGACCACCGCGACGACCCCCCCGGCGACGATGCGACCCAGCGTCTCTGCCATGATGCCCTTCCCTCGCCTTTCCCGGGAGTGTGCCCCGTGCCACCCTCGCCTATCCTACGGCATGGTGACGACTGGTGGGGACAGCACCGGGGGCGGTGCGAACCTCGAGCGGCGAGGACCTTGTTTGCCCGGCCGGTCTCTGATCGGTACACTCCCGGGTGTCCCACCGGACAGGGAGGCCAACCTATGCCACCGGCCGCGCCGTCGAGGCGCCTCGCGCCGTCAAAAGAGATCGACAGTGGTCCAGATCCGTTCGCCGGGGACGGCAGGTCCCACACATCACCGGCGGTAGATGTCCGGGTCGTCTTCTTCACCCTGGTCGGCGGACGACTGGTCGTCGCGCTCGGCAGCGGGGAAGAAGGAGCCCCAAGCCTACCCCGGGGCTGGCCCGCGGCCGAGGAGTCACTGGACGTCGCGGCACGCCGCATCGCCCGGGACCAGATCGGCCTGACTGACCGATACCTCGAACAGCTCTACACCTTCAGTGTCGGCGACGACGGGGAATGGACCGTGGTGATCACCTATGTCGGCTTGGTCGGGCCCGACGCCCCGGTGGGCAGCGCGCCAGGCATCACTTGGGTGCCACTCCACCCTCGCGTGGTCTGTTCGGAGATCGATAGCCGGGTCATCGAGTATGCCCGGACCCGGCTTCAGGCGAAGCTAGGCTACACGACGATCGCGCTCTACCTGTTGCCAGCGGCGTTCACCTTCCGGCACCTCCAATCTATCTATGAGACGATTCTTGACCAGCCACTCGACAAACGCAATTTCCGGCGCCGGTTCCTCGCCACCGGCATGCTCGAGCGGACCGATCAGGTCAGCCGGGAAGGGAGCCACCGCCCGGCAGCCCTCTATCGGTTTCGGCCGACGGACGATCACGAACGCTACCTGACCCCGGCCTGGGACGAGGAGCGGCCATGATCGTCGATCGGGATCGCACCGCGGCTGACCGTCGCGCCCTGTTCCCCCTGGCGTCCCGCCAGTGGGCGCTGGGTGCGGCGACTGGCCCTTGGATCACGCGCGCATGACGGCATCCGTCAAGGAAGTCGGACTCGTGGCGGCGCTGAGCAAGGGCGACGCGGCCACGTTCGCCACCGAGGTTCGGAGATGGGTGGAGGCCCGTGGATGTCACGTCTGGGATGAGGCGGCCCTCGATGCCACGGGGGGCGCGGGAGTAGACGCGGTGATCGTGCTGGGCGGAGACGGATTGATGATGCGGGTGGCGAACCGCTACGCCGATGTGCCCCTGCTCGGCATCAACTTCGGCAAGGTCGGTTTCCTCGCGGCGGTGGAGCGGCGGAACTGGGTCGAGGCGCTCGGCAGCTTGCTCGACGGGGACTTCCTGATCGACGAAGGCGCCACCCTGGAGGCCTTCGTCCAACGTGACGCCGCGCGATTGGATGTCGGCTGGGCGATCAACGATGTCGTGATCCGGTCCGATGTGCGGATGATCGACATCGAACTCTATCTCGATGGACGCTACGTCAATACCTATCCAGGGGACGGGATGATCGTGGCCACGCCGCGTGGCAGCACCGCCTACGGCATGGCCGCCGGCGGACCAGTTCTGACGGCGGGGGTGCGGGGATTCGCGATCGTTCCAATTTCCTGCCACTCACCGATCCGGACCCCATTCGTGGTCGCCGAGGGCACCACCATCGAGCTATTGACCCCGAGTGAACACGCCGCGTCACTGGTCCTCGATGGTAGGCCGACATTCGCGCTCGGGAAGGGCGACACCGTCCATGTCCACCGGGGCGAACACCGCTTCAGGATGATCACCCTGCCGTCGACCAATTTCTTCGAGGCGTTCCGGACGAAGTTCAACTTCCAGATCCGGCCCGACGCCGTCCCGACCCGAAAGTCCCACCGCTGACATCTTATCGGTTCGAGCTCTTGACTGGCCGGACGACGAATGACGCTTCGCCCCGTGGCCGATCTCTTGGGGATCGCGAACGCCACGAGTGCCCCACCCGACGTTCCCCGGTTACTCGGCCATCGATCTCGGGCCGTTTCTATCCGCCGTCGTTTCGTGCGCCCACCGCGATGGCGTCCGTTCGCCCACTGGTCGGGACACCATTCACCGCCACCTCCCGGCGGGGCGCCGGGGTCACGTTAGGGATGCGATCACCATGCCCGTTGGCCGACGATGCCGGTTGGTGGCGGCGGGGTGGGGTGAATCGCCCGGTCGACTGTCCATTGACCCCGTGAGAGCCATTCGCGCCGTTGCCAACGCCGCTCGTGCCTTGGCTAGGCGTATGAACGGGCAACTCGGTGATCCCCCTCGGACCCTGGGCCCCCACGCGCGACCTAGCCACGGTCGCGGCGATGGCCGGTTCGGACGGCGTACCGGGGACGAGCGGCTCGGGTCGGGCTCCGATCGGCGTCGGGACCGAGAGTCCGGTCTCCGCCTCTCCAGGCTCGACTGGCGTGACCTGGCGGCGGCGCGGGGCGACCCAGCGTCGCTCGGGCGTCGCGACCACGGGCTCGATCGAACGCCCATCCTGGGACGTCCCGCAATAGGGGCAAAGTGCCCAGCGCAGGTCCACTAGCCGAGAGCAGGACACGCACGGTTCTCGCAGCGTGCCGTGACAGTGAGGGCAGAGCACGAAATCGTCCTCGACGAAGCGCTGGCACGTCGGGCACAGCGGCAACTCCTCGAGATCCTGGAGCAAATACTCCTCCTCCAAGGACCGCTGGTAGGAGGCATCGAGGGTATCCTTCGGCCGCAGGATCATGTAGAGCGGGATACCGATGAACGGGAACAGGACGGATAACAACGTCGACGCGACCTGGGTGATCACGTTCCGGCTCCGGGCCTCGATGTCCCGGTAGGTCCACACGATCGAGGCGAACCAGAGGACCGCAACGTAGGCCCCGCCCAACGCTAATAGGACCTGCGCGCCCCGGGCCACCGCCGTCGTCACACCGTCCATGCGTGCCTCCCCCGACCGCGTCCTCGCCGAATCGTGCGTCTCAGGTCGTTCATCATGTCGCGTAGTCTACGCCGTCCGTTCAAAGCGCTCCACTTTCAGCACGAACACCGTCGCCCCGCCGACCTCGACTTCGACCGGCGCGGTGACGAACGACTCGGCTGGCGCGAGGACCGGTACCAACGGGTTGACGAATCGCCGCCGAGCCTGGCATTGCCTGGTGATCAGGTTGGTGACCGCCGCCACCGACTCGTCGGGGACGCCCAGGAACAAGGTGACATTGCACTCTCGCAGGAAGCCGCCGGCACTATCGACACGTGTGGCGTGGTGGCCCCCGGCGGCGAGCGCGCCGACCAGGGCGTCCGCGTCCTTGCTCTGGATGATGGCTATCACAAGTTTCATACGATCCTGACCATGAATGGCGATACGTGAAGGCGGCCGGTCACCACCGGGGCGCGACGCCGAGGACCTACGACGGCGCGTCGCTCCAGGTTCGCCCTGTCACCAGCCGGTGCACCGCCTCACTCACCTCGCCAACGGGACGAGAGGCGTCGATGACGACCCAGGTCGATGGAGATTCCGAGACGAGACGGAGATACATGTCGCGCACTCGCCGGTGGAATGCGACCGACCGCCGGTCGACGTGGTTGACCTGCTCCCCCTCCCGCATGCGCCGGGCCAGCCCGGCTTCGACCGGGAGATCCAGGAGCAGCTTGAGATCGGGCCGTACGTCGCCGATCGCGAACCGCTGGATCGCCTCCAACGCCATCGTGTCAAGCCCGAGACCACCACCTTGGTACGCCATGCTCGAGTCGGAGAAGCGATCGCAGACGACATCGCGACCGCCGGCCAGCGCGGGCCCGATCACGTCCCGGACGTGTTGGGCACGCGCCGCCGCGAAGAGGAGTGATTCGGACTCGTGGGAAATCGCCTCCCCTCCGGGCCCGAGCAGGAGTGCCCGGATCGCATCACCGAGCGGGGTTCCACCCGGCTCGCGGGTGACGACGACCTCGCTCCCGAGGGCCCGCAGGGCGGCGGCGATCACGCCGGCCTGCGTTGTCTTCCCGGCGCCCTCGGGCCCCTCGATGGTGATGAACCGGCCACGTCCCACCTACTGCATGCCCTCGCGATAGATTTCGACCCGCCGGTTGGGTTCCTTGCCACGGCTACGGGAGGCGAGGTTGTACCGATCCGCGATCTGGTGTTGCAGGCGGCGGACGTAGGCGCCCTGCGGCGACAGGGCGATCGGGGGTGCTCCCTGCATCACGGCTCCGATAGCCTCTTCCGCCTCCCCCAGGGCCTTGGTGACCACGTTCTGCCGATCGTCCTTTCGACTGGACCGGCCCCGAGACGGGAACGATGTCAGCTCGGGAACGATCGGTTCGAGATCCTCCAGCGGCGGCTCCTCCCGGGTGGTGGGCATCGAGACGACCGGGACCACGCCGGGGAAGAGCCCCGCGAGGACGGTCTCCATCTGCGATTCCGTGTTGGAGCGCAGCACGTAGACCGGGGTACCGCGCATCTCGGCGTCGCGGAGCGGCTGGGGGCGTCGCCGGTAATAGTTCTTCAGCGTGATCACCATGTCGGCCTCGCGCAGGTCACGGACGATCGTGGCCGGGGCGCCGATCGCGGTGATGGCCTGCTCGAGGCGATTCCGGCTGATGCCGAACGGGTACAGGCGGAGTGGCTTCTCGACCGTCCCCCGGCCGCGGGGCAATTTCGCCAACGGCTCGACCACGGGGATCGCGGGATGCTCGTCCTCCCACCGCATCTCCTGGCTCGCCGCCGGATTCGCCATGGGGTGCGACATCGGGTGCGACATCGGTGGCGTGCTTGGGCTCGCCCGGCGGGCGCCGAAATCGATGATCGAGGATGTATCGCGGCTGGCCTCGGCGCGGGGGGTCCCCCCCGGGTTCCGCCGGGCGTCCTCGGGCGCGGTGACGGCAATCCGGCCCGTCTCGTCCCGCCGCCGGTTCTCGGCCCGGACCGGAGCGTTGCGCAAGATCGCGTCGACCGTGGAGGCCACATCGCGGTGGACGGCGACCTCATCCCGGCTGATGATCTCGACCATCACCGAGAACGTCGGGGGAGCCTTCCGTTCCAGGATCGATTTCTGGGAACCGCGGCGCCGTGCCTCCTCGTCAGACAATGTGACCGACTGGATGCCGCCGACGAGGTCGGAGAGCGTCGGGTTCATCATCAGGTTCTCGAGCGTGTTGCCGTGAGCCGTGCCGATGAGCTGGACACCCCGCTCGGCGATGGTCCGGGCTGCGACCGCCTCGAGCTCGGTCCCGATCTCATCGATCACGACGACCTCGGGCATGTGGTTCTCGACCGCCTCGATCATCACCGCGTGCTGGAGGGTCGGCGTCGGGACCTGCATCCGGCGGGCCCGCCCGATGGCGGGATGAGGGATGTCGCCATCACCGGCGATCTCGTTGCTGGTGTCGACGATGACGACCCGCTTGCGCATCGTGTCGGCGAGGACTCGGGCCGTCTCCCGGAGCATCGTGGTCTTGCCGACGCCAGGGCGGCCGAGCAGCAGGATGCTCTCACCGGACTCGATCAATTCCTCGATGATGGCGATCGTGCCATATACGGCGCGGCCGATCCGCACCGTCAGGCCGACCACCTCGCCCCGGCGATTGCGCAGGGCCGAGATGCGGTGTAGCGTCCGCTCGATGCCGGCCCGGTTGTCGTCGCCGAAGTTGCCGATTCGCTCCGCGACGTAGGCCAGATCCTCTCGCGTCACGTCGGTCTCGGAGAGCAGGACCTCGGTCCGTTCGAAACGGGCCTCCGGGGATCGTCCAAGATCGAGCACGATCTCGATCAACTGGTCGATCGACGTCTCGCCGCGGGTCGCCAGCAGCGGGCCGGTGATGTGGGGCGGGATCGCGGCGAGGAGATCGTCGATGTTGTCGGTGACTTCCCGCTCGTAGTCGGGACGAGTATCGTGCTCCGGCATACCGTCGATGTCGTCGGCCAATGGATGCTCCGCGTGAGATGTCATGTATTGGGCCCCATCCCGCGTATCGTATCGCCGGTCCTCGCCGTGCCGCCGCACGTGACGTGATGCCATCGCCCGCTCACCCTGGCCCAACGGCCGCCGCGTCGCGCCATGCCCGAGCATGGCCCTCCCCGTATGTCCCCCCAAGATCGGGGAAGGATTCGTCGTTCCCCCGCAAGAACGTCGGCACTCGTCGCGGGACGCGTTCTAACGCCTCGGCCGCGAGCGGGACGACCTCTGTCGCCACCGATCGGACACTGGCGGTGGTGTAGGTGACCATCAATCGCTGAGTCCACCGCTCGGCGAAACCTCGGCCGCGAAAGAGATCGATGAGTTCGTATTGGTAGCCACGAACCGCACAGTAGACGCGGCGCACCGACCTGGACGCGAGTGAGGCCAGGACACCATCGACCAGGGCCTCGGCCGCGTCCCGGCGGCCGGGGACGCCGATCACCTCGATGACGTGGGTGCCGCGGGACGATGCGGTCCGCGCGTACCCGACAACCTGGTGATCCTCGTCGATCACCCACCCCCGGATGAGGCAACCGACCGTGGCCCGCGGGGCCGGTAACTCCCAACGGTGACTGGTGAAGGCCTCCGCCGACTGGACCTGCTTGGGCACCGCGGCGTTATAGAGTTGGTGGATGGCCCAGGTGTCGCTCGGCTCCTGCATCCGCAGTGCCCGCGTGGGCGCCCGGAACGTCGGGGCCGTGGTGCTGAGGACCACTTCTTCGGCATACGGGGAAAACCCACAGGACGCTGCCGCCTCGTAGACATCGTGGTCCGGGGCCAAGCGGACGAAGAGGCGCTTCACGCCGGCGTGCCCGGCCTCGACGATCCCACGCGAGAGGAGCGTCTGGCGGATGAGTTGCTGGCGACGCTCCGGCACGACCCCCAGCCCGGTCAAGATCCACCGTTGGTCGGGCAGGGTCGGCTGGAAATCCGCGAATCCGACGATGTCCGTGTCTGTCCGGGCCACGAAGACCCGGGGCCTGGCAGGGGAGAACGGCAGCAGAGAGCGGAGCCCATGTCGCAGGGAGCTGTAGTTCTCGATCAGGGAATCTGGTTGGTCAAGGCGATGCACGGTTCGGACCGAGCGAAGCCCCGGGACATCCGCCACCTGACATGGCCGAACCATGAATGGCGGTGACGAGTCAGACCGGGCGACGTCGAGATTGAGGATGACGTCCTGCTCCTGGCGGGGGTCTCGCGGGAACAACGCGACGAGAGACCGTTATCCTGCCGTGCTCGTCTGACCGGGGTGTCCGGGGGCCCGAGACAGACGGATTGCGACTGCATCTCCCCGCCGCAATGGTACCGCCCGCGCCGCCGCGAATCAATATCCCGGCAGGGCGACGAAGGTCCCGCCGGCGCGTTCCCCGTCGAGCGCGTCGGCGCACCGTCGCCCCGCTCTCCGATGCCGCGGCAAGCGGCCCGGCCTCGTCAGAGCGGACGTCGCCCGGCCAGGGCCCGGCCGAGCGTCACCTCGTCGGCGTACTCCAGGTCGCCCCCCACCGGTAGACCACTCGCCGGGCGAGTCACGGTCACCCCCAACGGGACCAGCAGGCGGTGAAGATACGTGGCGGTCGCTTCGCCGGTGATGTCCAAGTTCGTGGCCAGGATGATCTCCTCGGGTCGCTCCTGGGCAACGCGCCGGAGAAGTTCCTGGATCTTGAGGCGGTCCGGGCCAATGCCCTCGACGGGCGAAATAGCCCCGTGCAGGACGTGGTACTTCCCTTTGAGTTGTCCCGTCCGCTCCAGCGCCACCACGTCGAGCGGCTCCTGGACCACGCAGATCGAGGGATCGCGGCCGGTATCCCGGCAGATCGAGCATGGATCTTCCTCGGTCGTATTGAAGCAGACACCGCACAGGACGATCCGTTCTTTCACGTCGAGGATCGCCTCGGCCAGGGCGATCGCGTCCTCCCGGTTGGTACGCAGGACGTGATAGGCGAGGCGGGAGGCCGTCTTGGTCCCGATCCCGGGTAACTTGCCGAGCTCCTCGATCAGGCGAGTCACCGGTGGTGCCGTGGCCGTGGAGCGCCGTTGCCGACTCACGGGTACCTCCCTCTATCTTCGTCCCGCGGAACGGCCAACGCGAGTTACCGGGACTGGTGCCCCATGGTCGCGCCAAGGGCGTTTTCGGCCACTTCTCCCGGGGGAATTGCGCTTTCCCGGACACGGTGATACTGTAGCCTAGAATCATCTACCAATGTGACCAACGTTGATGAACCGGACCCGGTGTCCCCCGGTGCATCGCGATCACGATCCGGTAGACGCGAGCGCTGAGGAGGGACGAACCAATGGAATTCGAGGATCAAACACTCGCGTGCAAAGAGTGCGGACAGCCATTCTTATGGACAGCGGGAGAACGTCAATTCTACCACGAAAAGGGCTTGACGAACATTCCCGCTCGTTGCTCGCCCTGCCGTTCCGTTCGCAAGGCGAAGTTGGGCCTTCAAGAGCGGGCGCAGACGGTCGTCGTCTGCGCGGAGTGCGGCGAGAGCACGACAGTGCCGTTCGTCCCCCGGAATGGCAATCCCGTCTACTGCTCGCGCTGTTTCGAGCACGCCAAGCATACCCAGGAAACGGCGGTCACGAGTTAGGGGTCAATCGCCGCGACTCGACGACGAGAGGTCCGGCGATCCCAACAAGAGCGGGCGGCCCTTGACGCCGTCCGCCGGTCCGATCACCCCCTCCTCCTCCATCTGCTCGATCAACCGCGCGGCCCGATTGTAGCCAATTCGCAAGCGTCGCTGCAGCATTGAGGCGGAGGCGGTGCCCTGCTGCCTGACGACCTCCAGTGCCTGGTCCATCAGCGGGTCGTCCTCCTCGTCTCCCCCTCCCCCACCGATGGCATCGTCGCGGGACGAGGTGGGGAGTTCGAGCCATTCCTGGGCGTAGGCGGGAACGGGCGCGACGGCGTGCCAGTGGGCGACGATCTTCTGCACGTCGCCGTCTTCGATGTACGCGCCTTGGACCCGCTGTGGCTTGGCCGCGTCGGGTGGCAAGAAAAGCATGTCGCCGCGGCCGAGCAGGCGCTCGGCCCCCGGCATGTCGAGCACCACCCGGCTATCTACCCCGCTGGATACGGCGAAGGCGATGCGGGCCGGGACATTGGCCTTGATCAATCCCGTGAGCACGTTCACCGACGGCCGCTGGGTCGCCAGGATGAGATGGATGCCGGTCGCGCGGGCCATCTGGGCCAACCGGACCAGTAGGGCCTCGACTTCGATCGGGGCGGTCATCATCAAGTCGGCCAGCTCGTCGATGATCACCACGAGGTAGGGCAAGCGCTCCGCGTCACTCTCGTCCTCGGTCTTCAGACGATACCCATCGAGATTGCGGACGCCAAGCTTGGAGAACATCGCATACCGGCGCTCCATCTCGCGCAACACCAGACGAAGGGCCCCGACCACCTTGTCCATCTCGGTGACGACCGGGCATTGCAGGTGCGGGACCCCGTTGTACAAGGTGAGTTCGACCATCTTGGGATCGATCATCAGGATCTTCAACTCGTCCGGAGCGCGACAGAGGAGGAAGGTCGAGATGATCCCATTGAGGCAGACGCTCTTGCCGCTGCCCGTCGCCCCGGCGATGAGCAGGTGGGGCATGCGCGTCAGATCGTGGACCACATAGCGGCCATTGACGTCCCGCCCGAGGGGGATCGGCAACTTTTGCTTCCCCCGAGCGAAGGCGGCCGACTCCAGCGTCTCTCGAAGACCGACCGTCGAGATCTCGTCGTTGGGGATCTCCAGGCCGACCCGGGCGAACCCCGGGATCGGGGCCTCGATCCGGATGCTCGGCGCGGCAAGGGCAAGAGCGAGGTCGTTCTGCAATTCGGTGATACGCCGGACCTTCACGCCGCCGCCCGGCTCCAGGGCGAACTGGGTCACACTCGGTCCGGGATTAATCTCCCGAACCCGGGCATCGACCCGGAAACTCCGCAGCGATTCCTCGATCAGTCGCGCCTTGGTCTCCAGACCGGCCGTGTCGGGCGGGACGCCATCGTACTGGGCCAAGAGCCCAGTGCTCGGCAGCGGCATCGGCACCGCTAACCTGGCACGGCGAGCCGCCTTGGCTGGATCGGTGTCGGGCAAGGGGCTGACGGGCGGTTCTCGCTTCGGAATGTTGATGACCCGTTCGACCATGGCCGGGGCAGCGACGGCGCGGAGACCGGGGGTTACCTCGTCGTCCGTCACCGCCGCGACCACCGGCGATGGCTCGACAGCCGATTCGCTCCTGGCCCGGATGCGCCGCCGCGTCGGGGGGTCGGAATCAGGCGCCGGGGCGTCCGGTGCCGGGGGCTCCGGCGACGGCTCCGCATGTGGCGGGGGTCGCTGGGACCGGCGCGTACGGAGGGCGTCCCGCCCCCGGACATAGGCGCCGTGGACCTCGGAGACCAGAACGTGGGCGGACGTGCCGGCCAGGAGCAACACGGCGACCCACCCCAGGATCAGGAGGAAGATCGCGGCCGGCACCTCGCCGAGCCCTTCGGTCGCAAGCGTGGCGACCGCGGCGCCGGCGTTGCCTCCGAGGCCCGTCCCCCGGCTGTTATCGCCAAGGCGCAGCAGGCCGACCGCCGAGACCGTCAGGAACAGGCCGCCGGCATAGTGACGGGCCACCAGGACCGGCCCGGGGGTCGGGCGCAAGAACCGGATCGAGGCCAGCCCGAGGAGCAGGGGTATAACCCAACTGCCGACGGTGCCGTAGGCCGAGGTGAGGATATCGGCCCACCAGGCCGGGATCAATCCGGCGTCCGCGCGGGGGACCAGCGACCAGGCACTGAGCGCACAGATCAGGAGGAGGGCGACCCCGGCCAATTCCCGGTGCCGCCGGTCCGCGATCGACAGGCTCGGCAGGCGGGAAGGAATATCCCGAACCCATCGGACGGCGAGACGCCCACGCTCGATCGGTGAGGGTCGCCGTTCCCGCTGCCGGGACCCCTTCCCGTGACGCTGTCCCGCCCGCGCTCTGGTCGAGGTCACCATGATTCGACTTCCCACCCCGATCGACGCGGCAGCGATCCCGGCTCGCCCTACGCCCGCCGGGAGGAGAAGACCGCGTGCGGGGAACGCGGGAACACGAGCGACACGGCCGACGAGCCATAGTGTACGGACACTATAGCACGGTGGCAGGCCGGGTTCCGTGGCGCTGAGGAGGTACTCCGCGGACTCGTTGGTCAGGGTCACCAAGGACATGGATCAAATCGTGAGACCCGAGAGCCGTCAGAAAAGGCGCGTTTGGGCTTCCTTCGGGGCGCTCCGGGCGGCCTCGGTCTCACGGGAATGCTGCATCTCGGCCAACATCTTCGGGAGGCGCTCGAAGTCGTCCTCGATCGCCCCACGCAGTGAAGATTGGTGAAGCGCCGCGGCCGGGTGATACATCGGCACGATCAGGCGGTGCCCGTCCCGCTTCGCTTGACCATGGATCTTGGAGATGCGTTCCCCCGCGAAC
>Ga0136611_10001350_pt1 | contig 17023 bp, 8 predicted proteins | sample AntDrymUQ2232306_2_FD_106645 | JGI IMG/M metagenome (GOLD analysis project Ga0136611, IMG submission 106645) | Polar desert sand microbial communities from Dry Valleys, Antarctica - metaG UQ223 (23.06) | ecosystem: Environmental > Terrestrial > Soil > Desert | place: Antarctica: Dry Valley...
ACGTACGGGCGACAAGTTGCCCAGTCGTCCGGTCACCAAGTTATCCAGGCACAGGACCTCGTGACCGTCAGCTATCAGCCGCTCACAGAGGTGCGACCCTACGAAACCCGCTCCGCCGGCAACCAGGATGACCATGCTGCTATCTACCCTTATGCTACCCTTATGCGAAAAGAAGCGCAAGACCGGCCGTGGCTAAGGAATCCCTGAGGCCATCGAAGTGTTCATGACGCCCCCCCGCTTGCTCCCAGGACCAGAAAAGGTCGCAAGCTTCGGCTCCGTAACACCTTTTTCCTCTACGCTGCGTATCCTGCGAAGTGTGCCAGAGCGTGCCGATTGATGCCAGCACGGTTAGCTTCCGGGATGACCCCTGCCCCGTCGCGGCCGTCGGTGCATGGTAAGTTCATCTATCTCGGCGAAGAGCGGATGCTCGTCCGTGGCGTCACCTATGGCCCCTTCCGCCCCGACGGCGCCGGGGATGACTACCGCCCCGATGTGGTGATGCAGGACTTCGCCCAGATGGCGGCCCACGGGGTCAACGCGGTGCGTACCTACACCGCCCCACCCCGGTGGCTGCTCGACGCCGCCCAAGCTCACGAGCTGCACGTGATGGTCGGCCTCGCGTGGGAGCAGCATGTCGCCTTCCTCGATGACCGCAGCCTCACCCGTGCCATCAGGGAGCGGGTTCAGGCGGAGGTTCGTCTGTGCGCGGGCCACCCCGCCGTCCTCTGCTTCGCCATTGGGAACGAGATCCAGCCTGCGATCGTGAGATGGTACGGTCCTCATCGGGTGGAACGATTCCTTGCCAGCCTCTACCGGACGGTGAAGGCGGAGGATCCGCAGGCGCTAGTGGTCTATGCCAACTACCCATACACCGAACATCTCCGACTCCCGTTCACGGACTTCGACTGCTTCAACGTCTACCTCGAGTCCGAGGCACGCCTGGAGACCTACATCGCCCGCCTCCATCGTCGTGTCGGCAATCGTGCGCTCGTGCTCTCCGAGATCGGTCTTGATAGCCAGCGGAATGGCGAGGACAAGCAAGCCGACGTTCTCGACTGGCAGCTGCGCTCGGCGGTCCAAGGTGGATGCGCCGGGAGCTTCGTCTTCTCGTGGACAGACGAGTGGTACCGGGGCGGGCTCGACATCGACGACTGGTCATTCGGCCTGACCACACGGGAGCGCCAGCCGAAGCCGGCTCTCGATGCCGTGCGGCGCGCCCATGCGGCTGATTGCCTCGCGCGCGATCAGCCATGGCCTCGGGTCTCGGTGGTCGTCTGCAGCTTCAACGGTGCCCGCACGATCGCAACGTGTCTAGAGGGTCTTCTCCAGCTGGATTACCCGGACGTGGAGATCATCGTTGTCGACGATGGCTCGACGGATAGCACCGCAACGATTGCGGGCAGCTTCGATGTTCGTCTCGTCCAGACGCCGAACCGGGGCCTCAGTGCCGCCCGCAACACAGGTGCCCGAGCGGCTGCCGGCGAGATCATCGCCTACATCGACGATGACGCGAGCCCTGATCCCCGTTGGCTGCGCTATCTCGTCGCACCTCTCCTCGAGCGCGACCACGCGGCGGTCGGTGGACCGAACATCTTGACCGGCCCGACTGGCACGCTTGCCGCCTGTGTGGCCCGAGCCCCCGGGGGACCGACACCGGTACTGCGCACGGAAAGCGAAGCGGATCACGTGCCGGGCTGTAACCTCGCCGTCCGTGCCAGTTGCCTCGACGCCATCGGTGGATTCGACCACCGGTTTCGAGTCGCCGGCGACGACGTCGACCTCTGCTGGAGGATCGCGCAGCGCGGTTGGACAATCGGTTTCAGCCCGTCGGCCGTCGTCTGGCATCAAGCCCGGGATTCGATCGGCGGCTACTGGAGGCAACAGCGCGGTTACGGCGTGGCGGAGGCGCTGCTGGAGGAAAAGTGGCCGGAGCGATACAACACCGTAGGACATCTCCGCTGGTCGGTCTACGAGTCCGTCGCCAGGTGGTGGTGGGCCCTCCCCTCGATGCCGGAGTGGGGCCTCGTGGTCATCGGCCTTGCCCTCGTTGCCCTTCTCAGCCCCTGGTGGTCCCCCTTGATCATCGCCCTCCCCCTCCTCCTCCTTGCGATCGGGAGCACACTCGTGTGGGCTGGCCTGTATACCCGTCGGGCCCCCATCGCCGAAGGCGCCCTGTCAGGTCCCCAGCGTCTGCAGCGCCATCTCCTGACCGTATCCCTGACGCTGCTTCAGCCCCTCGCTCGACTTGATGGCCGTCTCCGCGCCGGTCTGACGCCGTGGCGCCGCCGCGGTTGGCATGGTCTCGCCCTGCCGTGGCCCCGCACGGTCACGATGTGGAGCGACGTCTGGCAGGGAGCTGACGAGCGGCTCGACCGAATCCGCCGGCAGCTCGCCACGACAGGTGCGGTCGTGGTGCCAGGTGGCCCCGCGCAGGGGTGGGATCTCACGGTCCGTGGCGGCATGCTGGGCGGGTGCCGGCTCCTGACGCTAATCGAGGAGCACGGCCACGGTCATCAGCTCGCGCGCTTCCGGCTACGTCCGTATTGCCACGCCGGCTCCCTTGCCCTTGGGCTCGTGATCCTCACCGGCGTGGTGGTCGCCTCTCTGGATGGGGCCACCACGGTGCTCGTTATCCTGGCCACACTCGCGGTTGCGTTGGGGGTGCGGTGTGTCACCGAAGTCGCCGTCGCGATGTACGCGGCTCGGGGGGCGATCGCGAGATCGCAGCCCGGCTCGGCTGTCACCGGACGCCGCGCACCCCGTGGGATGCAGACTCTGCCCGCGAATCTGCAGACGAGCCGGGAGCTCATGACGTCGGAGACCAGGTCAGGTGAGCGATTCGATGACTGAGATCCCGAGGTCGAGGCGCGTGGCGTGAGAGAGATCCTCCAAGTCTTCCGGTATCTCCGGCCACTCTGGCGACTCGCCGTCTTTTCGGTGCTGACGACGCTGCTGATCGTGGCTGCCGGCCTGCTCGCGCCGTGGCCTCTCAAGGTGTTGTTCGACAATGTCCTGGGCGATCGACCCCTCCCCGCTCGGCTCGAGATGGTCCTTGGCCCGATTGGCGAGGAGCCGACCCAGCTCCTGATCGTGGCGGTCTTGGCCGGGTTCGCGATCGCGCTGCTGTCGAACGCTCTCGAGGTGCTGAACAGCTACCTCACCACGGCGCTGTCGCAGCGGATGATCCTCGACTTCCGCAGTGACCTGTTCCAGCACGCCCAGCGGCTGTCCCTTGCGTTCCATGACCAACGCCGCTCCGGCAGCCTGATCTATGCGATCAACTTCCAGGCCGATGCCGCGGTCGGCCTCGTCATGGCGGTGCAGCCGCTGGCCCAGAGTCTGCTGACCCTCGTGGCCATGTTCTGGATTTTGTTCACCATCAAGTGGCAGTTGGCGCTGCTCTCCGCCGTCGTCGTGCCGCTGCTGACCTACGCGATCCAATACTACATCCGCCACATCCAGACCCGGCTCATCGAGGTGAAGACGATGGAGGGGGATACGCTGTCCATCATCCACGAGGCGATCTCGATGCTCCGGGTGATCACCGCCTTTGGCCGGGAAGATCACGAATACCGCCGCTTCCGATCACAAGGCGAGGACGCGGTCGAGGCTCGTGTCGCCCTCACGGTACGCCAGACGCTGTTTGGGCTGGCGGTCGACCTCTCGACCGCCGGGGGGACCGCGCTGGTCTTGGGCTTCGGCGCCTACTACGCGTTGCAGGGTGACCTGACCGGCGGCGATCTCCTCGTCGTCATGTCCTACACCCACTCCTTCTATCGCCCGCTTGAGTCCATCAGCTACACCGTCGGCAGCCTGCAGGACCAGTACATCAGCATCCGGATGGCCTTTGAGCTGCTCGATACCAAGCCCGAGATCACCGATCCACCCGACCCTGTCTCCCTTGATCGGGTGCGCGGCCATATCGTCTACGACAACGTGAGCTTCAGCTACACAGGGCGAACCGACACCTTGCACGACATCTCCTTCGAGGTGCTGCCGGGGCAGGTGATCGGGATCGTTGGTCCCACCGGCGCGGGCAAGACCACCCTGGTCAGCCTTCTGCCGCGGTTCTACGACCCGCAGCAAGGTCGGATCCTGCTCGACGGCGTCGACGCGCGCAGCCTTCGACTCCGGTCACTCCGGGACCAGATCAGCCTGGTGCTCCAAGAGCCCCTCCTCTTCTCGGGCACGATCGCGGACAACATCCGCTACGGCCGTCTGGATGCCTCGATGGACGAGGTGATCGCGGCTGCCCAGGCCGCGAATGCCCACGACTTCATCATGCGCCTCCCCCAGCAGTACGAGACCGAGATGGGGGAGCGCGGCGCCCAGCTCTCCGGCGGCGAGCGCCAGCGCATCTCCGTTGCGCGCGCCTTTATCCGCGACGCCCCGATCCTGATCTTGGATGAACCGACCTCATCGGTCGACTCCCGGACGGAGGGCGTCATCCTCGACGCCCTTGACCGCCTCATGGCGGGCCGGACGACCTTCATGATCGCGCACCGCCTCTCGACCATCCGGCACGCGGACGTCATCCTCGTGATCGATCAGGGGCGGCTGATCGAGCAGGGCACCCACGAGGAGCTGCTCGAGCGGCCGGGGGTGTATCGGCAGCTGCACGGGCTGCAGGGCCGCCGTGCCCTCCCCCGCCGGCCCAACGACGGTGCTGCCGTCGTCCCCGGTACCGAGAATGTGGCGACATGATCACGGCCGGCGCCACGTGAACGTGCGGTCACGACCCAAGATCGTCGTGCTCGGCATGATGAGCAAGATCCCGGTCGCCGGCGTGGTCTGGCAGACGCTGCACTATCTCCTCGGCTTCGAGCGGTTGGGCTTTGCTGTCTATTATGTCGAGGCGCACGCGCGGACCCCCTCGATGTTCATGCGTCACGAGGGGGATGACGCCTCTGAACTGGCCGCCACCACGATCGCCACGGTGATGCGCCGCTTCGGGATGGAACACCGCTGGGCCTTCCACGCGCTCCACGCGGACGGCCGCTGTTACGGCCTCAGCGAGCGCGAGCTGATGTCGCTGTATAGCTCTGCCGCCCTCATCATCAACCTCCACGGCGGAACGGAGCCGCGACCCGAGCACAGCGCCACGGGGAGGCTCATCTACCTCGAGACCGATCCGGTTGCCTTGCAGATCGAACTCTTCCACGGTCGGCAGGAGACGATCGACTTCTTGGCGCCCCACTCCGCCTTCTTCACCTTCGGCGAGAACTACGGCAACCCAGACTGCGGACTCCCGGTCTCGGACCGATTCACCTTCCGACCCACGCGTCAGCCGGTCGTGGTGGAGCTGTGGCGTCCCTTTGCAAACGCCCCTGGCGAGCTCACCACCACCATCGGCAACTGGAGGCAGCCTTGGCGTGAGGTCCACTTTCGAGGCGAGGTCTTCCACTGGAGCAAGCATCACGAGTTCCTCAAGTTCCTCGATCTCCCCCACCGCACCGGGCTCCCGTTCGAGCTCGCGTTGAGCAGCTACACGGAGGCGGATCGCGAGCTCCTTGCCGCCCATGGCTGGCACGTGCGACCGGCGCTCGACTTCTCCACCGACCTCGACGCCTACCGAGACTACATCGCTGGCTCGCGTGCGGAGTTCACGGCGGCCAAGGACCAGAACATCCGCCTGCGGAGCGGCTGGTTCAGCGACCGAGCCGCGACCTACCTCGCGGCCGGGCGGCCGGTCATCACGCAGGACACCGGCTTCGGCAATTCCCTGCCGACCGGTGAAGGGCTCTTTGCGGTCGTCGACGTCGAGGGGGCCACCGCGGCGTGTCGCGCCGTTGAGGCGGACTACCCGCGCCATCGTCGGGCGGCCCTCGCAGTGGCGAACGACTACTTCGACTACGGCGTCGTGCTGACGCGGCTGTTGTCGGACGTCGGCATGGGCGACCCGCGGCGGACAGGCCGGGAGCCATCCGCCCCCCCTGGGACGGCTGCGACGGACCTGACCCCCTTCCCGGCGGATCTCCTCCTGGAGCCCGTGTCGCGACGTCCCCTGCGACTGGCGGAGTCGACCCTCCTCGGGGTCCTGACACGGTCCGACCCACGGTTCTGGAGAAGGACGGTGCAGGCAAGCACACCGGGCACACCGCTCGACGCCTCCCCGGCCGTCAGCATCATCGTGGTGACTCTCGACAACCTGGCCCTGAACCGACTCTGCCTCGAGAGCATCCTGCTCACCACGGAGCGCGCCGAGGTGGAGCTGATCGTCGTCGACAATGGGTCAACCGACGAAACGCCGGCTTACCTTCGTGACCTCGCGATGGCGGAGGCCCGGGTTCGGCCGATCCTCAACGGCAGCAACGTGGGCTACGCGGCCGCCAACAATCAGGGGCTTGCGGTCGCCCACGGCGAGGTGTTGATCCTGCTCAACAACGACGTCATCGTGCCTCCCGGATGGCTCACGCCGCTGTGTCGCCATCTGGACGACACCGAGGTCGGGCTCGTCGGTCCGGTGACCAACCGGATCGGGAACGAGGCGCAGGTCCCGGCGTCCTACCGCACCATCGGCGAGTTCATGGCGTTCGCTCAGACGCACATGCGGGAGCACCACGGGGAGCGGTTCGATATCCGCATGCTCGCCTTGTTCTGCGCCGCCATGACCCGCGCTGTCTTCCAGCGCGTCGGTCCGCTCGACGAGCAGTTCGTGGTCGGGATGCTCGAAGATGAGGACTACGCCATCCGGATGCGGGCAGCCGGGTACCGCGTGGTGTGCGCGGAGGACGTGTTCGTCCATCACTTCAGCCAGGCAACGTTCGGGGAGCTCATCCCGAGCGGCGAGTATCACCGTGTGCACGCGGCCAATCGGCACCGTCTTGAGGAGAAGTGGCAGCGGCCCTGGCAGCCCAACGATCGGCGTCCGAGTGCGTCGTACCAGGAGCTGGTCGAGCGCGTGCGGGAGGTAGCGTGCGCCAGCATCCCGGTCGGGGGCACGGTCCTCGTCGTCAGCAAGGGCGACGACGAGCTCCTCCGCTTAGACGGACGCCGCGCCTGGCACTTTCCTCGGGATGCGACGGGCGTCTACGCCGGGTACCATCCGGCCGATAGCGCGGAGGCCGTTCACCATCTGGAGCAACAACGAGCCGCGGGCGCAGAGTATCTCCTTATTCCCCACACGGCCTTCTGGTGGCTTGAGCACTACGCTGGCTTCCGAGAGCATCTGGAGAGCAGCTGTCACCTTGTCGCGGAACACACGGGCACGTGCCTCATCTACGCGCTCGGTGCGACCGAGCCGGTGGATCGACAGCAGTGACAACGACATCGCGAGCTGTCACTAGGTAGCCCACCCTGATCGATCCGCTGGATTGCCGAGCATCGTGCACGAAGGCGTTCGCCGCGGATAGTCAGCATCGGATGGAGTCGATCGAGCGGACGCCGCGCTCGGCTTCGAGCGGCTCAGACGGTGAGGCCAAGACCGGGGAGTTACCTGCGCGCGGTCACCCAACGTGACCGCGCTGCACTGCCGGTAGTCGAATCGTTCATAAGGGATGTCGGAGGAAGCAGAAGATGAAGACAGCGCGCAGGTCGATACGATCTCGTGCTCGTAGCAGATTGGCTCGTCGACTGCGAGATGTCATACGTACGGTCATTCCGCCAACGGGCACGCTCGTGGTGATAGGCTCGCCCGATGACGTACCGGTGAGCGCAGTCGAGCGCTGGGTTTGGTACCTGCCGTCGGGGAACGACGAGGTGACGGGGCACGAGGGCGAGGCAGGCGGCGAGATGATTGCCCGACTCGACGCACTTGCGGCGAGCGGCGGCGATCATGTGCTCCTCCCTGCCGTAGCCCGTCGCCGGCTCGCGCCGGATGGCGCGCTCCAACATCACCTCGACAACAACTACTGGACGGTCTGGAGTGGGAACGATTGTGTGATCTATCGCTCCAGGAGCCGGGACCGCGCATCGCTGAGACCGCTTCAGGTGAGCAATGTCTCCAAGGCCGACTCAAGCTCGGGGCTACTCTACGGGTGCCACGTCGACCAGCCCAAGCCAGGCGATCTAATCAACGGGCGGACGTTGGAGCTGCTCGGCTGGGCTATAGGGCGGGATCAGCGCATCGTCGCGGTTGAGGTCCTGTCCCGAGACAGCGTCATTGCCCGGACGCCCATGAACCACTACCGCCCGGACTTGATCGCGGCCTTCCCCGAGATGATGATCGCTGGCTGGAGCGGATTTCACCTGAGTATCCCTGCGCCCGACGGGACGGCGCCCACAGAGCTGCATCTCCAGGCAGTGCTCAAGGACCGGCGATGCGCGCCCATCGGCTCGGTTCTTCTTCGGCCCCAACTCGAAGCTGACGGGATGACCCCGGACGCGGGTCTCACCGCTCCAACCATCACTGAATTTTCGGAATATGGAGACGCCCGCCCTGAGGAGAAACCAGCCACCCCTCCGCGCGTGTCCGTCATCATCCCGGCCTACAACGCGGCATCCACGATTGTTGAGACCCTCGCCTGCCTCCGTGCACAGTCCATGCCAGACTGGGAGGCGATCGTCGTCGACGACGGCTCCTCTGACGACACGGTGGCGCTCGTCACCGAATGTATGGCGCGAGATAGCCGGATTCAGCTCGTGCGTGAGCCACATGGCGGAGTAAGCACGGCGCGCAACGTTGGTATCCACCGCGCATGTGCCCCATGGGTGCTGTTTCTGGATGCAGACGACCTGATCCTGCCTCATCACTTGGAGCGTCTCACGGGGGTGATTGCGCAGAGGCCCGATGTTGATGCCGTCTACTGCGGCTGGGCTTGCACCGCCTTAAACGGTGATCGAATATTGGAGTACTATCCAGAAGCAGCCGGTGACCTCTTCCCGAAGTTTGCTCGGTATTGCGTCTTTGCCATCCACAGCTGCCTCATCCGGCACTCACATGTCAAGGCCGTCGGCGGGTTCGACCCATCATTGGACTTAGCCGAGGACTGGGATCTCTGGCAGCGCATTGCCCGAATGGGTACCGACTTCCATACAGTCCCAGAGATACTCGCGCTCTATCGTCAACAGCCCGGTTCTGCGTCTCGGAACGTCGTGCCGGTCCTTGAAAGCGCTTTTCGGGTCATAGAGCAGGCGTACCACCCAGACCCGCGCGTTGCTCATCCCGCCCCCGCCTACGCGCTCGGTCTGCCATCAGATCCGTCGAACCCTTCGCCGATCTACGTCACATGTTGGTCAGCTGGTTACCTATTGGCAGACGGAGAAGACGCCTGGCCGCTCCTTGATCTCCTCCTCGAACCACGAGTCCCCGACCTTGACCCTGAGCGCGTTGTGTCTTCATTGCTCGACGGCATGTACCACGTGATTGGACAATCCATAGCTGCCCTGCATGACGTCTGGAATCGGTCCGGACCGGGCATCAGCACGTTTCTTGACGCTCTAGAAGGAGTCTCTGGTTCGCCGAAGTTGGCTCGTCGTGTCAGTGCTCTGCTAGAGCAACGAATCCTGGAGCGGTCGGCCGTTCCCCGACCGGTCGTCGTTGGGCGCACGGTGGGTGTGACCATCGAGGCGACGGAATACATTTCTGATCTGTATGCCGCCACCCCAGTCGAGCGGGCGCAGATCACGCTCACCTGCGAAGGGACCATCCTCGGGACACTCGAGCTGCCGGTCTGCGGTCAGCTCATCCCGAAGTGGGTGCTCCATGACGCCATCGCAGCGCAGTTCGGTCGAGACTTGCTTCACCGGTTTCTTGCCTACACCGTCTACCCCGACCTCGATATCGCTCAGGGGTCCGGGAGGACGGCTCTACGACGTGCCGGGAATACCCTCGTGGAGGCGACCGCCGAGGAAGCCAGCGAGTTGTTGATCAAACCGGCGGATCGGCTCGACCAGCTCCTGCTTCTGCAGGAGCTCTGGGGACGACCGGAATGGACACACCGGCAATTTTTTTCCCCTGACGTGGCCAACACTGCTCCACCGGCTTCAGCGGTGAAGCACGGTCCGGTGCCTTTGGAGATTGGGGTCGATACTCCTGCTATGACTACCCCGCTCCCGGAGCTCACAGTTGTGCCGACGGTTCGCGGGCGGGCGCTCGGCGTGGTGACCATCACGGCAACGGATGGTGTCCTGCCGGCTCATCGAGTGCGCGCAGCGGTGATTACCGCCTGTGGAATCGGGGAGTTGGGTCGAACTTGCGCGCGTGAAGCTCTGCTCGAACGACCGCTCTTCGCTCCTTCGACGCTTCAGACGCGTCTCACTCCCCTACGTCCGCCAGCGCGAACCGATCTGCCTGACCTGCCGGCGTGGACAAGCGGTTCATTGTCCTACGACTCAAGCGACGAATCGCTCGAACGATGGCCGTCGCCGTGGGGCACTGTTGTGCTCGGGCGCCGACGCCCCGAGCCGCGTGCGACAAGTATCCAGCGACGAGCGGTCCTCCCGGCCTCCTGCCTGCCCGACCTTATTGCCGCTGCCTCGACAGCCGCCGAGCCGATGGTTGGCCGGATCACCGATAGGCCCTCGCTAGATAGGCATGTCGTCTACGATCCAGAGCTCATCCGTTTGGAAGCTAGGGTAGCTACATCAGCGCCTCCTCACCTCGGTGAGGATCATGACGGGCAGATAACGACGAGGGTTAATCACCATCGCCGTCATGAGTTCGAGACCATATTCGCAGACGGGCCAGACCCGTGGGATTACACCACCCCGTATGAGCAGACCAAGTACGAGCAGACGCTTTCGCTTGTTCCCCCAGGACCGATAGACCGCGCGCTCGAGCTCGCGTGCGCCGAGGGTCACTTCACGGTCCAGCTAGCCCCCCACGTGCAGCGGTTGGTAGCAGCAGACATCTCTCAGATCGCACTGGGACGGGCCGCTGAACGCTGTGGTCATCAAACGAATATCGACTACCAGCGTCTCGACCTCGTAACGGACCCGTTGCCCGGTCGATTTGACCTCATCGTCTGCAGCGAGGTGCTCTACGTCCTCCGAGGACTCGAGGAGCTTCAAGACGTCAGCGCGAAATTAGCCGCTGCCCTAAGGCCGGGAGGCTCGCTCGTCGTTGCCCATCCGCACCTCGTCGTCGACGAACCTAACCAACCGGGGTTTGATTGGCCCCACCCATTCGGTGCAAAGGTGATCGGGGAGGTGCTGGCTGCTGAGCCATCACTATGTCTCGTTGAGGAGATCCGTACTCCGCTCTATCGAGTCCAACGGTTCTTACAATCGTCGGCTGATTGCGGCGAAGTGCATGTTGCCAGATCCGGATCGTTGGCTGAACAAGTAGCTGGCCTCAATGCAGCGGCTGCGGCGGGAGTCCTGCCTTCTGGTGGTCCTGTGGCGACGTGGCTACCGACTCCAATGATCGGGCAGCTCCCGATCCTCATGTACCATCGGGTAGCGCCCACCGGCTCAGCGCCCCTAGCCCGGTATCGTGTCGCTCCGTCTGCGTTCGAGCAGCAACTGGACTACCTCCGTGACTCAGGGTACAAGAGCCTCTGCCTGGAGACATGGCACACCGCCAGGATTACCGGCAGCCCTCTCCCCGATCGGCCAGTGCTCATCACCTTCGATGACGGCTACGTCGATTTTCAGGAGTATGCCTGGCCACTCCTCAGGCGCTACGGGTTCGATGCCAGCCTCTTCGTGGTGCCCGATCATATCGGTGGGTCGAACGAGTGGGACCGTGCGTACGGGGAAACGGTCCCCCTGCTCCAGTGGGCGGACCTTCGTCGTCTCCAAGCCGAGGGGGTCAGGATCGGCGCGCATTCGGCCAGCCACGCTCCGTTGACCGGCTTGTCGCCTGCGGAGGTCGTCAGAGAAGGGGCTCGGTCGCGTGCCACCCTGCAGCATAAGCTCGGATCGACGGTCAGAGTGTTCGCCTACCCGTACGGTGACGTTAATCGCTCGGTGCAGCATCTCATCGGGGCTTGTGGATACGAGTTCGGCCTCAGCTCCCGTCCGGGACACGCCAACGATCACAGCCCGCTCTTAGACCTCCCCCGGATTGAGATCAGGGGTGATGACGATCTAGCGACTTTCGTTGCAAAACTTGACAGTTGAGCTAACTGTTGTCCCGGTATCTCGAAGCGGAGTACTGCAAGGGAGGAGTACCGCGAGAGTCGTCTCGTCGGTCGATCAACCACAAAGGCGCAAACACGAAGATCCTCGAGCTCGAGGTGCGCCAACTATCGCACTCGCCGCAAGGCAACCTCTGCCATGGTTAACCTCTGGATCGTCTAGAGCGTGTCATGCACTTGGGCTAGGCTAGCGGGATGGAGAATCCCACCCCCCGCAAGCCCTACCCGACCGACGTGACCGACGAGGAGTGGGCCTTCGTCGCCCCCTACCTGACCCTGCTGGACCCCGAGGCACCCCAACGCCGGCACGACCTGCGCGAGGTCTTCAACGCGCTGCGCTGGATCGTGCGGGCCGGCTCGCCGTGGCGGATGCTGCCGACCAACTTCCCGCCGTGGGCCGCCATCCACCAGCAGACGAGAGCGCTGGATCGCGGCGGGGTGCTTCGAGGCCATGGTGCATGACCTGCGGGCCCTGCTGCGCACGGCCCAGGGCCGCGCGCCCGAGCCCAGCGCGGTCGTGCTCGACGGCCGCACGCTGCGCTCCACGCCCGAGAGCGGCCACCGGGCCGGCTACGACGGCCACAAGCGGACGAAGGGGTCCAAGGTCCATGCCGCCGTCGACACCCTCGGCCACCTGCTCGCGGTGCGGGTCACCCCGGCCGATGCCCAGGAGCGCGCGCAGGTCGCCGCGCTGGCCGAGGCGGTCCAAGATGCGACCGGAGACACGGTCGAGCTGGCCTACGTCGACCAAGGCTACACGGGAGCGGACCCGGCCCTCGACGCGGCCGACCATGGCATCCGGCTGGAGGTGGTCAGGCTGGCCGACGCCAAACGGGGCTTCGTGCTGCTGCCCCGGCGCTGGGTGGTGGAGCGGTCCTTCGCTTGGGCGAGCCGCTTCCGCCGCCTCGCCCGCGACTACGAACGCCTGCCCGAGACGGTGGCCGGGCTGCACTTCGTGGCCTTCGCATGCCTGATGCTCCAACGAATCACCCTCCCAGCGTCTACTTCTCCATGACTCGCTCTAGATGCTGAGAGACCTGGAGCTCAAATTCCCCGGCATCCCAATCCTGCACTTTGAGGCGCGGCAACTCATATCGACTGCAGGTCGCATTCACGACCGCGTCAAAGGCGGCGCAAGCGCCTTTGAACTTGAGTTGACGGACGAACTCGATAGTCTCTGCTGTATAGTCGCCCGGCATGCCGTGCGGGTAAGCAAAACTCTCAACTGGTGCCCCGGTGAGTTCCTCCAAGCGCACCTTGCTCCCGCGGATCTCAGTCAACTGGGCGGCTGCGGGCAGAGCGGAAAGCACGGGATGCGTAACGGTATGGGCCCCGATCTCGATCAGATCCGACGCAGCCAATTGGGCCACCTCATCGGACGTGAGTGATCGGTGTGTGGGGCGGCCTTCGAGTGGGAGATCTGCCCATCGCCTCAGTTGCTCCAATAGCCGACACCGCTCGTCGTCCGGCAACTCCCGCAGTAGTTCGTAGACGTCACGGTACAGGCGTTGACGCGATGTTGGGGGGAACTCCCACGGTCTCCAGGTTCGATTTCGAAATGCCATCTCTGCGTCAAAGTGCGTGGCATCGTCTAAGTTCCAGGTAAGAGACTGGTTCCCCACCCCCAGTACCAGTTCCTTTGGCAAACCACCCGGTGTCAGGAATATCCGATCGAGTTCATCCCACCAAGACTCGTGCTTGAGATCGAGGGCTCCCGTGGTCACGAACACCGTGGCTGGAACATCGAAGCGCTCGAGCAATGGCTTGGCTACGTGCAGATTGTCGGCATAGCCATCGTCGAACGTGACCACAACTCCTCGGTCGGGAAAGCTGTCGTCGTCCATTGCTTCGATCAAGTCCCGGAGCGAGATCGGCTCGCAGCACCCTTGCAAGACCTCCAGGTGTTGTCGGAAGTGGAACGGTGACACGCCGAGCTCCCATGGATCGGAAACCACCTCGCCCACGCGGTGATAGAGCAGTATTATTGCGTGCGGCCGCCTCACCACCTCTCGTTTGGTCGTCGTTGCCGCGATGGTGCCGAGAGGCACACGGGTCCCGGTAGACAGCACTGCACGCACTTCTATGTTAAGGGCGGGGGATGCCGGTACATCCACGGCGGCGGCGAACCCACTGTGTTCCGCACCCACCACTGCCGGAAAGGCATCCCGAATGTCGGGTCGCTCCCGGGTAACCGGTACTTCCGCCAGTGTGGATCCCTCGACCGCAACCTCGACCGTTTCAATACGCGACGTACGCCCGAGCACCCATCCCGAGATCTGGCAGGTCCGGCCAGTGAGCTCGCTCCCAGGGATCGGCCGCTCAACATTGCGTCCCGAAAGCTGGGAGACCGGCAAGTCCGCTAGCTTCACATCATGGACCGTTGTCACGGTACGGCCAGTTTGTGTAAATGCTCGAAGTGACCGATCGTGCAACGAGCTATTCATGGCCGCCCATATCTCGGCATCATGGATTCGGTGTGCAGTGAGGTAGCTTGCTAACCACTTCAAGAATCGCTGCTTCGACCTTGCCGCGGGGCCGGGAAGCACCGATGCACAGCAACTGTCCGGATGCTGCCGATACCGGCCCCAGCATGTGTCTGTCACGAGGACGTTGTAGTTCGTGTACATCTTGGCGAGGAATACCTGGTCCTCGAATAGACCGCCGAAGCGATCCTCGAACCCACCGACCGCTTCCACCGCCCGACGCCGCGCCAACACCGCACAGTTGCATGGCATCGGCTGACCGACCGGTACGACGGTGTGAAGGAGAGCGGGGGCCTCGTACACCCTGTTCGGCGGGGCACTAAGACTTGGCACAGAATCCGGAGGAGCGTCAGCAGCCCCGGTCCAGCTATGCCAGTACTCCGTAGTTCCATAGACCATGGCAGCGTCGGGTTGACGCTCAAGGGCTGTAAGCTGCTGCTCGAGCGTGTGAGGAAGCCAGACATCGTCGGCATCGAGGAAGGCGACGTACTCTCCCTCGGCATGGCGAATACCCAAATTGCGGGCGGCGCTCATCCCAAGGTTCTGATGACCTGGGTGCTCGAGGGTGCGGATCTTTCCGGGATACCGGGACGCGTAGGAGTGTGCAATGGCACAACTCCCGTCGTTCGACCCGTCATCAATGAGCAAGAGCTCCCACGAGACGTATGTCTGCGCGAGCACGCTCTCGAGGGTCTCTGCAATGAAACGTTGAGCATCGAAGAAGATTGTGACGACCGATATCTTCGGCCATGGGCCGGTGGCTGGCCTGTTCTCACTTAGCATGTGAAGCCCTTAGATGGATCGTCGAGAGAAATGCTCCCATGGGCTAGGATGGAGGACGAGCAGGCAGCAGAGTGCGATTTGCCACTCTCTTCACGCTACCTTGCCGGCTGGGGGTTGGCAGTAAGCCCGTTCGGTGGTAAGCCCGTGCAGAGTTCCGCACATGCTTCGTCTGGCAGCCGTAAAACGTACAGATTGCTTGCGAACTTGATCCCCATACTCATCGCTCGGGCCCACCTGCCGGAGTTGCTTGGGAGTGCCGACATGCATTAACCGTTGTCAATCACCGTGCGGTCATCCCCCACGCTCGACTCAAGCGGCTTCATTGCCCGTATGAGGATGGAAACCTGATAGTCGGGGTCGTGGTAGTCGAGTTCGGCGGTGCGAAGCTCACGGGCCGCCAACCCATAGAGGAATGCGCTGGCCGTAAGCACATTACCCTTCGCCTCGATGGAGAGGTGGGTCGCGGGAAAGACCTCTTCGAATAACCGCTGAGCCGAGCGGGTCGTGAATAGCCAGTTCCACTGGTCAACCCATTCTACCTGGCTGATTCCCGGTACGGTTGCAAGGAGCACGCCTCCGGCTTTCAGGATGCGATACACCGTTTTAAGCGCCGCACGTGTGTCATAGATGAGATGCAGTGTCTGCGTCAATATGATACAGTCAAACGTGTTTGATTTGATGTGATCAGCGTCCGCTAGATCGCCCACGATGGTCGTCACCGGGTTGCCCTCCTCGAGGCTGATGACATCGCTCCGGGTAACATCGCTGCCACCGAATCGCCACGTGTACCGGTCCTCCGAGATCTCGAGTACATGGCCCCGGATGTCCGGAGCATGCCGGTCGAGGAAGCCTTCGATGTAGTACCGGTCAATAGGCTGTCCCCTATTGAACCCGAAGTTTCGTTCGATTGGCGTGACCCTGCGGAGGCTGCCGAACCTCACCCGCCCCGCCGCCGGACGATCTCCCCAATCCCACGGTGGGTCAGAGCGCAGCAGACTCTGGAGGCCGGGGAGAACTGACCGCCACTGGCGCATGCGCAGGCCCAAGCTGACCTCGCCAGCCAGCCGTGCGCCATACTCCCCCCGCCATCGCCGCATCCCTGCCTGATATGCGAGGCGACGGCGTTCGTTTCGCTTCACATGTGGCCACTGGGACCGCAGGACCCCCACGGCCGCGTCAAGCAGTAGGGCCGATGAGCGTGTCATGTTCGCGCCATGCCGACGATACTCGGCGATCACTTCATCGTGGCACGCCACCGGGAAGTTCCGCGCGATGCGCAGGTAAAGATCGTAATCCTCACACGCGCGGAGCTCCGAGTTAAAGCAGCCGATTATTTCAATGGGTTCTCGCCGATACATGACCGTTGCATGCATCTCGATGCAGTTGTCACCCAGCAGCGCGAGATACATGTCGCGATCGCCACGCGGCTTCTGAGCGGTTGGGAGCGGTGTCCCGTCAAAGCTGATGAGCGTGTACTTGCCGTACGTCATGGCAGCTTCTGGAACAGCGGCGAGAGAAGCGAGACCGGTAGCGAGCGCGTTGGGGCGCAGGCGATCGTCCGCGTCGAGGAACACCAGAAAGCGGCCGCTGGTGTGACGAACGCCCGAGTTGCGCGCGGCGGCTAACCCTAGATTTTCTTGGCGGATACAACGGACGCCGGGATATTGCCCGACGACTGCCTCAGTATTGTCAGATGATCCGTCGTCGATGACGACGACCTCGAGGTGCGGATACGTC
>Ga0136611_10001351_pt1 | contig 17022 bp, 23 predicted proteins | sample AntDrymUQ2232306_2_FD_106645 | JGI IMG/M metagenome (GOLD analysis project Ga0136611, IMG submission 106645) | Polar desert sand microbial communities from Dry Valleys, Antarctica - metaG UQ223 (23.06) | ecosystem: Environmental > Terrestrial > Soil > Desert | place: Antarctica: Dry Valley...
CGCGATCCGAGATGTCAGCGCGCATCCGGTCACGGAGATCCGGGAGCCGGCTGCCTTCACGTTCGATCACGTGGGTGACCACCCGCTCTCGGTCGAGCTCGTCCAGCAGCCATCGGGCAGTCTTTCCGATGCTTGGCGTGAGGTCCTCCAAGGGGGCGCCCTCGAGGAACGCTGCCATCACCTCGACCGACTGCAGGTGCTCCTCGAGTCCAGCGCGCAGCGTCGCGAGCTTCGAGTCGAAGTATTGGTAGAGGGCACCGCTACGTGGGGCGAGTCCGGCGGAAGCCTCGATGTCGCCGACACGTGTGGCGTCGAAGCCGCGCTCCGCGACCAAGTCCATTGCGGCGACGATCAGCCGGTCTCGTGTCGACGCTCGCTCTCCGCTCATCACTACCAACGTAGTGATATCGTCCAATCACTACAGCCGTAGTGATTATGGGAGGTGCGGCCTTGGTGGTGGAAGCGTCAGCGGCGACAAGGGTGAGCAGAACCAGCCGGGAGGTGCTCGAGTTCGTTCTCGACCTCGACCGCTACCGACAGGCCGACACCAAGATCAGGAAGGTCACCCGACCCGTCGTGCTCGACCACAACCAACGAGGGTCGACGCGCTATTGGGGGCGTCTCCGAGGAATGCCCCCGGCGCCGGACACGAACCTCGTTGAACTGACCCCGTGGACCCGGCTGACCTTTACCGGAGCACCTCGTCAGCTGGGCCGGATCGCCATGAACTTCACCGGCAGCTTCGACTGCGTCGAACGCGACGGCGAGTGCGAGGTAACCCACAGCTACACCATGCAGTTCCGCCGGCCACTCAGATTGCTCTACGAGCCGATGGTGCGCCGATGGCTCCAAGACGAGACCGAACAGGAGATGGCTCGACTACGCGAACTCCTCGACGGCAGCGCCGCGTAGAAAGGCCAGACCCATGGAGCCACTAACCGCGAAGTGCCGGTGAAGGGCAGCCGGGGTGGCCGCCGAGGGGACAGTGACCGAGTTCCGCTTCCGACCAAAAATACCGATGACGCCCTGGTCACTTAAGGTCGTGTCACGCATGACACTCACGCCCGGCGAGCGAATCGACATCCAGATCGCCCCCAAGCCCCACAACCGGCTCGCACGCGCATTGTCGTCCATCTCGGCATTCTTCTCATGCTCGCAATCCAGCGATGAGTGAGTCTCCGCGGCCGCCAGTCAACCGAGCGGGCACGACCTGAGGGTGCCTGATGATCCCCGCTCGTATCGCACCTGTCACGGAGGAGGATCTGTCGGACCTACTGCCGCTGATGCGCGGCTACTGCGACTTTTACCGCGTCGCTCCCACGGACGATGCGCTCGTTTCCCTGGCCCGATCTCTCCTCGCGGACGCCGGGCGCGAAGGGCTCCAGCTGCTCGCCCGTGATCTGGACCGGCGAGCGCTTGGGTTCGCGACGATCTACTGGGGTTGGTCCACGCTGTCGACCTCTAGCATCGCGGTCATGAACGACCTCTTCGTCGTGCCCGACGCGCGCGGCGGCGGAGTCGGCGAAGCCCTGATAGAGGCATGCCGCTCCTGGGCCCACCGCCACGGTGCAACCCGTTTGACTTGGCAGACCGCGAAGGACAATGAGCGCGCCCAAAGGCTCTACGACCGCATCGGTTCGAAGCGCTCCGAGTGGATCGACTACTCGATAGCCACCAGCCGAAATGATCTCAGGCCGGGACCAACGCCATGACACGCCTGACGCGCCCAGGCCGTCGCTTCACCTTGGGATCGCGGGGCAGTCACCTCGCACGCGCCATGGCAGAGGAGGTGTTGGGGAAGCTCCGTTCGCTGCATCCCGAGGTCGACTTCTCTCACCGCGTTGTCACGACGAGAGGCGATCGCGACCGACGAACTCAGCTGAGCCTCCTCGGCGGCGACTACGGCGGCGTATTCACCAAGGAGCTCGAAGTCGCCCTCGTTGCCGGCGAGATCGACGTTGCGATGCACTCCCTAAAGGACCTCCCCACAGTCCTTCCTGACGGCCTGTCCATCGCCGCTGTCACCGCTCGGGACGAGCCTGGCGATGCGCTATGCGGCGCTCATTTAGCCTCGCTCGAGCTCGGCGCGCGAGTTGGCACCGGATCGCCGCGACGACGGGCACAGCTGCTCCACGTGCGGCCTGACCTCGACATCGTCCAAGTTCGCGGCAACATCGTCCCGCGACTTTCACGCCTCAAGGCCTCGGCCTCCTTGGCCGCCATAGTTCTGGCCGCGGCCGGTCTGAGGCGTGTCGGGCTGGCAGCCGAGGCAACAGAGCTCCTGCCTGTAGAGGAGTTCGTCCCCGCGGCCGGCCAGGGCGCAATAGCTCTTGAGGTGAGAACCGCTGACGTCGAACTCACCTCGATCGTCAAGGCGATCGAGGACCCATCCACCCGCGCTTCGGTCACGGCCGAAAGGTCCGTGCTCCATCAACTAGGCGGTGGATGCAGCGTGCCGCTCGGTGCGTATTGCGTTGTCACCGACAGTGGACTCCGCTTGCACGCCCGGGTGACGTCACTCGATGGCCGCCGCGACGTCGAGGCGGACCTCGCCGGGCCCGTCTCGGACCCTGAGAGGTTGGGAACCGACGTGGCCGAGGTGCTTCTCAGGAACGGAGCGGCGGAGGTCCTCGACGAAATCGTGGCGGGGCGCACTTGAACCTTCCCCGGCCTTGTCCCGCAGCCGGAGCGGACTTCCCCGACGGTCACAACGTGACGATTCGTACGGCGCTGCCGCTCGATCACCCGCGCATCGTTTCCGTCGCGGACACATGGTGGGGCCGACCCGTTGCGGGCGCGCTGCCGAGGCTGTTCCTCGACCACTTTCACAAGACGAGCTTCATCGGGGAAGTTGACAAGGAACTCATTGGCTTCGTGGTGGGCTTCGTGTCTCCCTCGAACCTGGACGAGGCGTACATCCACTTCGTGGGAGTTCACCCGCGCCACCGGCGGTCCGGGCTTGCTCGCGCTCTCTACGAGCGATTCTTCGACCTGGCCGGCGCCCAGGGTCGTACGAGGGTGATCGCGATCACGCCGTCGATAAACACGACGTCCATCGGCTTTCACCGCGCCATTGGGTTCGATGTATCCGAGCCGGTCGACGACTACGACGGATTTGGAGTGGCCCAAATCGTCTTTCGCCGCAAGTTGGAGCGCTGAGACGGAGACCACAAGCGAAGCCATCAAGGCGTATCGCTAAATGTCCGAATCGTTGGCTACGGGTGCCTCTGACCCCCAGAGGCCAACCAGACGATTGAGTCGGGTCATACCTGGAGCGGACACCCACCAGCACGCCTTTATCGCTGGTCGGCGTGTCGGGGCGTCAGCCGTAGGCTGAGCGGGTCGCGGGGTCGGAGCGATGGGACGACTGCGAGCTGCGGTGGGTGAGCACTCTGGTACTCGAGTGTCCAGCGGCGGCAGATGGCAGCGAGGGCGAGCCGCGCTTCGGTGATGGCGAAGCGGGCACCGAGGCAGCGCCGCGGGCCCCACCCGAACGGCAGGTATCCGGCGGCCCCCTCGGGTGGCTGTTGTCGCGAGGACGGAAAACTCCGATAAGGGTCGAAGCTGTCAGCGGAGGGCCAGGCAGGGCTCCGCTGCATCGGGAGGACGGCGATGAGGATGATGGTGTGGCGTCGCACGCGCTTGCCGAGGAGGAGCGTCGTCTTTGTGGCGACGCGGGCGATGCCGACGCCGGGTGGGTAGAGGCGAAGCGTTTCGTCGACGACTCGGCCGGTGAAGGCGAGCCGCTGCGCTTGGTCGTGGGGACTGGAACCAGCGATCGTGACGTCACGAGCCTCGTTCACCACCCCTGCCTGCACGTCCTGGTTGGTTGCCAGTTCGTAGAGCGCCCAGGTGAGGGTGCTGGCGGTCGTCTCGTGGCCACCGAAGAGAAACCCGATGGCCTCGCTGATGATGTCGGCATCGGTGACCGGCTCGCCTCTTTCCTGTGCCGCGAGGAGCAGGTCGAGGACGTCGCCAGGTTGTGAGCGTTGTGATGCCCGGCGCTCCTCCAGCACCTCGGCGAGCGCGTCGGCCAGGGCTGCACGAGCCCGCCGTAGCCGGCGATTCCTTCGTGTCGGGATGACCGCAGGCGGCGAGATGGGGTTGGAAAAGCGATAGGCGAGCCAGTCGAGCAGATCCCGGAAGTTCTCGTCGATAGCGCGACCAAGCGGGTGGGTGCGGGGGTCGACGCCCAGCAGCGCACGGCAGGCGACCCGCATCGTGAGCCGGGTGAGCGCCTCTTCGACGTCGTCAACAACGCCGGCCTCCCAAGTATCGAGCTCGTCATCGATGGCCGTCGCTACTTCGGCTCCGATCCTGTCGAGGTTGGCGTGGCTAAAGAACGGGGCGACGCGGCGCCTGTCGTCGGCCCACGCTGTCCCCTCCTTCGTGAACAGCACCTCACCGAGAGCGTCCCGCATGATGTTGCGAACGATCCAGGGATGCTCGTAGCTGCTTGCGTCGGTGACCAGGACTGCGTGGGCCGCCTCGGCGTCGCGGACCACGAGGAGCGGCACCCCGACGGGCACTCGCACGACCGGGTGCTTCCAACCGGCAACGATGGCCATCGCTTCGGACCAGTCCCGACGAGCGGCGAGCGCCAGCGGGAGGGGATTGCTGCGCGGAAAGCCCATCAGCCCTATCATACAAACGTATGACTCCGGCGCAAGAGGGCGAGTTGCCGACAAGGGAGCGTCTCATAGCGGCGACGTGGCGAGTGGTTCGAGACGAAGGGCTTCGAGCAGCGACCTCTCGACGCATCACCGACGAGGCCGGAGCGAACCTGGGATCGATCACCTACCACTTCGGCTCAAAAGGGCAGCTGATCGCCGAGACCTCGACGCGTCGCATGAGCGAGTGGATGGCTCCGCTCGGCGCCGCCCTCGCTGCAGACACAACTGACGGTGGCGACCGAACCTCGGCGGTGATCGACTCGCTTCTAGCCATCTTCGTCCTCGGGCGCGCAGACGCGCGAGCGTTGCTCGAGGTTCTATCCGCGTCAGAACTCACCGACGTTCGCGCTGCTCTCGGGCAGCAGCTGCGCCGGTTCCAGACGCTTGTCAGCGAGGTCATCGCTACCCAGCAGAGGCGAGGCGACGTGCCCGGGTCAGCTCAGCCATCCGCCGCAGCGGGGCTCTTCACTGCGATCGCACTAGGCCTCATGACACAGGAAGCGCTCGACGCTCATCCTGTCCCCGTGCAACAGATCGTCGCCGAACTCCTCTCCATACTCACTAACGCCACTCGGGCGCCCTGATCCAAGTCTCCTCGACGAAGGGAACCGGACGTCTGCTGACGCGGTCGTGCCGTCGGTGCAGCGGGGCACCGCCCCGATCGCCCTCGCTGGCGCGAGTTTGATCCCCGCGCACGGCGAATGGCTGGCGAGCCGCGGACGGGACAGGTCAACGGTTTCTTGTCGCCTTCGGCTGCATCTAACGGGCCCACCGAGTCCCGACCCCACGCGAGCAGGAAGGCGCAAGAGAACGCGTATCGGGTGGTCGGCATCGAGAGCGCACGCGTAGGTTCATCTTGTGTCGGACGCGTCGATTGGAGACTTCGCGGAGGCGATGCTCTCGGCTCCCGTGGGGGTCGCGGCTTTGGCCGCTGCCGAGAGTCGGGTGCGTGACGATGTCACGTGGTTCGAGTGTCCCGTTGACAGCGATCTCGTGGCAGTCCAGCGAGCATCCGCCGGGGGCCGCGGTGATGGGTGACGGGGAGTTCTTGGCGCTGGTGCTTCACGCGGCGAACCGGGTTGCCGGCCCGTGGACGCCCGGCGCGCGTGCGGTGCTCGCCGCGGCGTACGAGGTCGCAGCGGAGCGCCGCCTGATCGCCGCATCGCTCGCTGACCGGTTTGCGGAGCTGTTGCAAGCGCCGCTTGCCCTTGACGACCAGGAGTGGTGGCACAGCAACAGATCGTTCGAATCGCCGTACGACCGCAAGTTCGTCGACTTCACGCGGGTCTACGGCAACGGCGAGTTCCCGTGGGATGGATTGTGGACTGTGACCGCTCCTCCGTCTGAGATACACGACGAGCTGATCGACACGTGGGAACTGTTCCCTGGCCCTATCTCACGATGGCGGCTGCCCGCTCGAGCCGACGCCCGGATGTGGCGTATCGACCGCTCACAAGACTGGGTCGACCTCGTCGCCCGATACCCGCGACCAGCGGCAGGGCCTCACAGCGGTTGGGAGCTTCCCGGTCCGAACCAGCACCGCCGCGAGCTCGGGCCGTTGTTGAGGCTGCCTTGTCAGAACGCTGCGCGCACGGTTGCCTCCCGGCATGTGCTGCCCGACTGGGAGCGTGTCCGGCAGGACTACGACGGAGTGCACCTCAGCTGGGCAGGATTCATCACCACGGAGGGACGAGTGAGCGAACTCCCCGACGGGTCCGTCACGATGCTTCGGCACTGGGCTAGCGAGCGCACGCTCTGGTTCGCCGACGTCTTCGGATCGCCGATAGCGCTCTCGGCGCCCGACCTCTCGGGCCGCATCAACGGCGAACAAGGGATCTCTGCACGCGACGATGCTGCTAGGCGACATCGGGATCTGACGGTTCTCTCGTCCCTTCTCGGCCGGTAGCCCGCTCGCCGCCGCCTGCACCGAACGCGCGCACCGAACATCGCCAAAGCGGGCGCTACCGATCGCGACTATCGGCGCATCTTCGCGGAGAGATCGATGCTCGACGTCGGCACGAGCGGGTACGAGCGATCGCCATTCCTCTAGCGGGCGGTTCGATGCTCAGGCAGAGTGTTCAGATGGATCAACCGCTGCTCCGCAAGGTCGACGCCGTCACGTTTCGGGTCCCTGACCTCGACTCAGGCCTTTCGTTCTACGGAGACGCGCTCGGGCACGCGCTGCGGTGGCGCAATGACGAGATCGGCCAAGCGGCGCTCTCGCTACCCGACAGCGAAACGGAGATCGTGCTCACAACCCAGCACGGCTACGAGCCGAACTGGCTTGTACGGTCGGCCGACGACGCTGCGACGGAGATCGAGCGGAACGGTGGACGGGTCCTCGTTCCCGCCTTCGACATCCCGGTTGGTCGGGTCGCAGTTGTCGCTGATCCCTTCGACAATGTGCTCGTCCTCGTAGACCTCTCCAAGGGCACCTACGAGACGGATGACCAGGGTGCGGTGACGTCGGTTTCCTGAAGCAGCACCTTCCCGCCGGATCGCGATCGCCGCTGTCAAGCGAACGCCGCCGATATCGCGCGCACCGAATGTTCAGCGACCGTGGTCTTGAGCCCCAACCGGGCAACCAATCCGGCGAGAACAGTCACGGCTCGTGCTACGAGCGCGGCTTGTGTGACGCCAGCACCGCGGCGTCATGCCGAAGGCGCCGTAGTACTGATCCAGCGCGTATTGCGCGATGCCGTGGGTCGCGGCGGCGACAATGGCTCCGCCTGCCGCGGTCCGATGGAGGACTTCCTCGACCTGCGTGAGTACCCCTGGGCGACTCATCTGACTTGGCGTTCGCAGAGCCGGCGGCAGGATCGCCCCTTCCGTGCTCATAGGTGCAGTCGTGGTCACGATTGGCGGCTCCCGGCTGGTGCCCGCCGAGTCGGCAGCTCGATTGCGTCACCGCGAGCTCGAGCCGAGTACGCCCCGTCGCCACAGACGTGACACGCAGCGTCGGCGTAGGGCTCTTGCACGGTGAGCAGCGGCGCCCCGGGCGTGACAGGTTGTGCTCGGAGGACCTTGTACACGTCGCTGCGGCGACCGAGCCCGACAGCGAACTGGAGAAACTCCTGTGCTGCCCAGCCAACACCCATCGCGTTAAGCGTGATGACGCTCGGCGCCGTGACCGTTGGGTCGTCGACGTAGCGTTGATTCCGCACCTGAGCGTCGTTTCCGAGCGCCTCTTCGGCCAGACGTTGAGGGTCGATGAGCCCGTTGCAGCGAAGGCATCCCGGTGATGTACCGAGAGGGCGTACAACGGCGTAGACGTCGCGCACCTCGCCCGAGGAGGGGTCGACCACCACCTTTGACCCGACCTGAATCGTAGGCACGAGGTACTGGTAGGCCAGCTGATTGACGACGTCGCGAGCGAGCATCGTGTCCGCAGCAAGGAAGATCGCGTCGCACCCAACAAGCTGGCGAGCGACGACCTCGTCGACAACGTCGCCGCGCACGGCGTCTACTCGTATGCCGCGCTGAGCGCGTCGCGCGATCCGTAGAGCGACATCGACCTTCGCGGATGGTCCCCAGCCAAAACGGGCCGCCAGCGACCGGAGCGGGCCGAGGCGGGCACCACGGGTTGCGTCGGCTCTGGCTGTACCGGGAAGACGTGGCAGGTTGGTGAGGTCCACGGTGTCGGGATCCACGACAATGAGGTGCCCGACGCCTAGTCGCGCAAGTAATTCGACGAGCATCATCCCCACGCCGCCGGCGCCGACGATTGCGACGGACATCGACCGCAGGACCGCTTGCCCTACGTCGCCGAATAGCTGGGCCTGCCGGTCGTAGATCAGATCGGCCGCCGACGGGCTCGGAGGAGTGGGCTTAAGGATCGAGATCGTGTCGCCGAGCACGGTGGTGAGTTCGAGCGAAGCCCGTCCGCCATCTGGGAACCAGATGTCGCCGGCGACCGCACCTTGAGCGACGACTACTCCCCCGACCGGCGCCCCTGACACCTTCAGAAGCGTTGGATATCCACGTTCGTGTGAGGCGAGATCGTCGCCAGAAAAGCCGACGCTTCCTCGCCCACCGTGATTGTGAACTGCCAGGTAGACGAGGTCGAGATCTTTCGCCTTACGCAGTTGGCGCGTGACGAAGGCGCCATTGAGGTGCCTGTAGCCGCGCTCGCCGGGGACGTAGTCGATACCGTCAATCGCCGGCACCGCTTCTCGAACGAGAAGGCGTGTGGTGTCAGCCGTGATCGCCATCCCGCAGAGAAGAGCGACCCCGTGCTCATCCCCATCCCCAGGGAAGAGTGTCTGCTGGACGACGTCCCAGACGTCCCACGTGGCCCGCAACTCGACGCGCCGGGTTCCTGTCATCCCGAACGCAGCCACGCCAGCACCTTTGCCACCTTCTGCGCGGCGGTCTGCGTCGCGAACGCGCCACGCGTCCGCCGGGAGATCTGGATCACAGCGCGCTGGGACGGCTCGCCGGGCCAAGCCAGAGATGTCGGCTGCATCGCCGGGCCGAGGGGCTCACCGTTCACCCGGGACAAATCCGGACGGACGAACATCGGGTAAACGTCGGCTCCGGGCAAGTTGAACGGCAACAGGAAGATCACGAAGGTCTCGTCCTGAGTAAACCCCAGCCCTGGATCGACGCCGGTCAACTCGACCCACGCACCGCCCTGCCCGTCGCCCAGGATTCGGGAGATCAGCGTGCCGCAACTCGCGGCGAGCTCGCCGATGGCCGTGCGCACCGCGACCTTCAGGTCGGCGGGCAGCTCAGGAGTTGTCGTCACCGGGGATCGCCCAGAACTCATCGCCGTCCTTGACGACGATGTCCTTATCGTCGGGCACGATCCGCTGCTCACCGTTCGGCCGCACCTCCGACAACACGAAGTCCACGGCGATCCCCACGCCGGCGGCGATCGCCGCCGCCTTGATCTCGCTACCCGTCAGCTTCTTCTCGTCGACGACTACGAAGTCGCCGTTGACCGTGATCCGAACCTGCTTGTCCTTGTTGTTGTGATCCGCTGGCTGCGCCATCGATCCTCCTCTTGCGATAATCGCAATGTAGACGATCGTTGCGAAAATCGCAAGAACTGGTTCTTGCTATTCCCGCAAGTGTGGGTACGATCCCCGGCAGTGGAGCCGACAGTAGGCGCGCGGATTCGCGCCATCCGAGAGACGGCGGGTCTCAAGTCCCAAGAGCTTGCGGAGCTCGTCGGGCTCGACCCGACCGTCATGTCGAAGATCGAGACCGGGAAGCGTGCGGTGAAGACCGTGGAACTTGCCCGGATCGCCGACGCGCTCCGAGTCTCGCCCCTCGCCTTGCTCGAGGAGCCGACGCTGCTTGCGGAGCTTCCGATCGCGGCACGGGCCGCTGGGCAAAGCATCACCCGGGGCCAGGCCTACGCAAAGCTCGTTGCATTCACGGAGCTTCACGTAGTGCTTCACGACGCCGGCGTTACCGGGTACGGCGCGGTGGCTGAGGCGCCTGCGGCGAACCACGACCAATGGAAGTCTTCCGCGGAAGAACTTGCAGAGTGGGCCTCGACAAAGCTCGGAGTGACGGAAACGGGCGACGAACGTTTTGGGGCGCTCGCTGCTGCGATAGAGACAGGGCTTGGGGTAGACGTGTTCGTCGACTCCTTTGAAGGTGACCCGCTTTCCGGAGCGGCCATCACCGATGACGCGTTCCCATTGGTGTTCGTCAACTCCAGCCATCCCACACCCAGGTGCCTGTTCACACTGGCGCACGAACTCGGACACCTGCTGGCACACCACGAGCGGTCGATCACCCTTGACAGAGAACTCGCCGGCATCGACGAGAGCGAGCGGTTCGCCAACGCCTTCGCAGCATGCCTCCTAATGCCGGAACAAGCGGTTCGATCGTTCGTAACGCAATTCGGACGCGGCCCCGAATCCCTGCTCCGGATGACCGAGCAGTTTGGTGTGAGCTTCGAGTCCCTCGTGTTTCGGCTGCACAACGTCGGGCTAATCAACGCGGCGGGCCGAGACCAATTGCGCGCGCTCGGATGGAGGGGCTTGTTAAGCCTGGCTGACGAGCCGCCGCTCAGCGAGCAACTGGGTCCCGACGTCCCAACACGCCTGATGTCGAGAACCCGGACACACCCTCGAAAGCGTCCGCCCATCTGGCTGCTGCGTCGATGCTTCGATGGGCACAAGAAGGGCGTCGTGTCTGTGCGTCCGCTCGCCGGCCTGATCGGCGCTGACGCAGACGAACTACTTGATGACATAGACAAGATCGAGGACATCCGAGAGTTGGCCCGCGACGCCTTCAGTTTCGACAACGACTTCGGCGGGGCAGGCGACGTAGCGTCGGATGACGAGATCTACTCGGGCAGCCCCTTCTAGGGGGTCCCCACCCGCCTGAAACCGTGGCTGGCCCCGTTCTCTACGACGCATGTTCGCTACAGAACTTCGGCGCCATTGGTCGGCTCGACCTTCTTCGCCGCAGGCATGGGCACATCGATCCGCCACGGTGGACCGAAACAGTTGCGGATGAGGTGGCTGCCGGCGCTGGAACGGCGGCCTGCGACGTCATCCTTGCCGACTCCTGGCTCGGCGTTCCCATCCAACCATCATCGGCTGATCAGAAGCGGATCTTCGAGCTGCAGATTGGGTTGAACGAGGGAGTGCGTCCGGCCACGAAGCACCTCGGCGAGGCCGAGTCCCTTCACTTTGCCGACCGGCTTGGGGGAACCCTCGTGACCGACGACAACGGCGCATACGACTTCGCGTTTCGGATGCTGGGAGTTGGGCGCGTCCGCGACACCGTGGATGTTCTTCGTGAGAGCGTCGCTCAGGGAGAGTTGCTCGCGAGCGAGGCTCATCTTGTGGCGAATGCCATGAGAAATAGCGGCCGCTCGTTGCGGCGCATCCATCCTCCGACCCTGCCCACCACCTACTTCGATTGAGATAGGGCGAACAGGCAGGAGCCGCCGGCCGGTCAGCGACAGCGGAAAACCGGCACGCAAAAGCCTGGACGCGCTGCGCGTCGACGCCTTCATATATACGCGTCGCGCGCTACCTCCCTACCTGCTGTTTGTGCCGGATGAAACTGATCGCAAGGTCGACCCAGGCGTCTATCGCCCGGTGGTCGTTGACGTCGAGAGGGACGCGGCCGAAGGTCCAGGCGTTTCGGCGGAGGTTGACGAGTCCGCCCATGAGAACACTGACGCTCGCCTCGGGGTCGTCGAGCTGGCGGACCTCGCCGATCCAGCGTTGGAGGAGCTCGGCGCTGCGTCGGTAACCAGGTTCGAGTACATCGACCAGCATTCGCTCCCGAGCGTCGGGGACCTCGGGGCCGGCAGAGTCGAGCGCGCGGTGGATCGGCTCTTCATCAGAGAGTTCAGCGAGGACGAAGCGGGCGACAAGGGTCAGTTCCGCTCGGAGGTCACCGAGCGGCAACAGCGCGGACAGATCGGTCGCTTGGCTGACCGTGTCGGCGTGACGGTCGATCATGGCTTGGAAGACGGCCTGCTTTGACGAGAAGTGCTTGAAGAGGGTGCCGCCCCGGCGCGTGAAGCCGGCGGCTTCTTCGATGTCAGCGACACTCGTACCCGCGAAGCCCCGTGCGGCGAACAGGTTGGCCGCGGCGTCGAGCAGCCGGTCCGGGGTTGACGTGGTCATCAGCTGCTGACCATAGTTGGTCACATGCGGACCGAACAGGTTGTGGCCGGCGAGGTGGTACTGGTGGACGGCAACGCACAGCGAGCGCAACTGGTCGGCCAGTCGCTGATGCTGGGCCTCAGCTGGTTGCTCGACGCATGGCCGCTAGTCACTGCCACTGGGCTCGTTCTCGGCGTGGGCGCACTTCGTTGGCCTCGGGCCGCGCTGTTCGTTCAGGTGCACGAGCGATTGGTCGCCCCCCGGGCCCCGGCCGTTCCGCCGGCAGATGGACGGCCACCGCGGTTCTCTGCAGCGCTTGGAGCCGTCACCCTCATCTCGGTCAGCGTGGTCATCGCAGCTGGCTTCGAGAGCATCGGTTGGCTCATCGTGCTCGTCAACATCGGGGCGATGGTCGCCGAGTCAGTTGTCGGGCGGTGCGCTCCATGCGAGTTCTTCATCTGGGCTGCTCGTCACAACCTTGTTCGGGTCACAGCCCCGATCGTTTCCCTATGACGAGTCGCCTCTTGGTGCTTTTCGCCGTCGCCGGCGGTGGCTTGGCCGTCGGGTTCATCGGGCGCTGGGCGCGAGGCCGACGCGACGGGGGCACGGCTCGGGCCGGAGGAGACTTGGGTGCTGGACTCTGGCTCATCACCGCCCCTTACTGCCATCGCTGCCAACGGCTGCGTGGTCAACTCGACAGCCTTCGACCGCGGGTCGCGTACGAGGCCATCGATGCCACGGAACGACCAGATCTCGTCCGGACGCTCGCGATCCGATCCGCCCCCACTCTCCTCGCCATCGACAGCGACGGTCACCTGCAAGGACGCCTCGAAGGCGACTACACCGAAGACGCGCTCGCGCACATCGTGACCTTGTCCCGGCAACCGGGCAAGCCGCACCGAACAGGCGGCGAATAACCCGCTGCCGCGCCCCGTTGACGCCACCAGAGAACGGCGCGTAGTGAGCGCCGCGATCCGGCAAGCTGTTGATCTGAACCTCGTCCTGCTTCACCCTCTGCCGCTCGACGGCTCGATCTGGCCGGTGGGCTTGTGGGGCCTTGCGGATGCGGTTCATGCGCCGACGCTCTACGGCGCTGGTGGTTCGCTCACTGCGTGGGCTGCCACAGCGCTCGCTGATATACCCGCCGGACCATGCGTCGTCGTCGGGAACTCCGTCGGAGGATCGTGTGCACTCGAGCTCACGCATCTCGCGCCACAACGGGTACGAGCACTCGTCCTCATCGGCGCGAAGGCGGGCGCGCGTCCCGATCCTGCGTTTCGGGAGGAGGCCATCCGATTGATCCAAGACGAGGGGATTGACGCCGCCTGGGATCGGTATTGGGGGCCCTTGTTCGCGTTGGACTGCGACCAAGCAGTCGTGGAGGCCGCCAAGGCCATCGCTCAGGGCCTGCCTGTCAACCACATCGTGAACGGGGTGCGGGCCTTCCACACGCGGCCGGACCGCGCGACATTGCTCGCCAGCCTCGACATCCCGGTGACGATCGTCCGCGGTGAGCACGACCGGATCCCGAAGGACCCCGAGCTACTCGTGTCGACGCTCCACCGCGGCGCGTTCATCGAGGTTGGGGGCGCGGGCCACTACGTTCCGATCGAACGTCCGAGCGCGGTCGTCTCGATCGTGCGAGACGTCATCAACCGAGTCACCTGACGCACCGAAGGCGCCCTCGTAACGACACTCGCCCAGCACACCCGCAAGACGGCATATCGGCGCGTAACGGGCGGACCGCGAGGGCCCGTTCTGCCTCGCCCTTGGCCGAGGCTCCACAACGACTTCGAGCGACTCGTAGCCCCTATGCGAACAGCTCAACCACGGCGTCGCTGGAGGACTTCGCGAACACGCATGTACGTCGATTCGACATCGCCGTCAGTCGAGATGACCGTGGTGTGAGGTCGCGCCGCGGCAAGCGCGGTCAGTTCCTTGGTCGCCCGTGTGATCACCGCGTCGATGCGATCGTCGGGGATGTTGTCACTCGTATCGATCTCGCCGGCCAAGGTCCGCTCGGCGCGGCGTTGGCGAAACTGAGTAGCCACACGTTCGGGATGACCAGTGAGAACGATCTCATGGCAAGCCGCAGATGTCTCGCCGACCATCGCGTCGATGGCTTCGAAGAAGTCCTCACCGACGCCGAACTGAGCCGCAACCACGTCATAGCCAGCTTGGAGGTGTGCTCGAGCCATGGCCAGTCCTGCGGCGATGGCGAGCAGCTGGGCCTTCTCGTTGTGGTGCCAGTCGCCGATGAGCACCCATAGATCGTCGAAGTCCACGAGCAGCGAGAGCGGGCGGTCGTCGCGAAGCCGACGGGCGATCGTCGACTTCCCAACACCTGGTGGTCCATTCAGGAGAATCAACGTGGCGATGCGACAGTGTCGCATTGACAAGCGCCTTTGGCGGCCGTCAGCCCTGTGGGCTTGCCATGAGCCCGGGCCAAGCAACTCCGGAGGTCTATGCCGTCGCTGGAGAACAGGTCGCGGACGTGGTCATCCGAGACATCGCCGCATGGGTGCAACTACAACTCACCAGGCGTCTCGCGGACGAGCCAGCCACGGCACTCGCGAACGCACACATAACGCGCGCTCGCGAACGCGCTCGCCTCGCTCCACGCACAAGCGCCTAACGGCGCACGAGGTGCAGTCCTTCTAGTCGACGCTCACGACCGCCAGTCCGGCAGTGGCCATCGGCACAGTCAACGGGTCGTCGTGAATCGGATGCAGGATCGTCCAAGCGCCGCCGTGGATGTCAACGGCACGCCGACAGGCATGATGGCGCGATGAAGTCGGCAAGGCGTGCCCGCCACGAGAAACTCTCCGCCCTTCTCGCATCGCGCACCGACGTCGAGCTCACTGCGCTCGCCGACACGGGGCCGGCCACCCACGTGGGTGTGGGTGGCGGCTCAGCGATGGTCGACGTCGACGGTCTACCGGTGTTCGCCAAGCGCATCCCGTTGACCGACCGGGAGCTGGCCCGGCCACGCTCCACCGCGAACCTGTTCGACGTGCCGGTGTACTGCCAGTACGGCGTCGTCAGCCCAGGGTTCAACGCATGGCGCGAGCTGGCCGCGAACCTGATCGTCACCGAAGGGGTGCTGGCCGGCGAGACGGAGTCGTTCCCGCTGCTCCACCACTGGCGGGTGCTGCCTGGCCGCTCACCCATCGCGGCCGAGCACGCCGACATCGACGCGGTCGTCGCCGCGCTGAACGACTCCCCAGCCGTACGTGCCCGCCTTGAAGCCCTGGCCACCGCGTCGTGCAGCCTCGTGCTGTTCAGTGAGTACATCCCCCACCCGATGTACGACTGGCTGCACGAAGACCCGGCGAGCAAGGCCGACACGGTCGAGCAGGAGCTGTCGCGGATCGTGGCCTTCCTGCGCCGTCGCGAGCTGCTGCACATGGACGGGCACTTCGAGAACATGCGCACCGACGGCGAGCGGATCTACCTCACCGACTTCGGTCTGGTCACCTCGCCGCGTTTCGAGCTGTCGGCCGCCGAGCACGACTTCGTCCGACGCCACGCCACGCACGACGCCGGCTACGCCGCCATGCGACTGGTCAACTGGCTGGTGACAACCGTCTGTGGAGTGTCGATGCCAGTCAGCGGCGGGCCGGTCGCCCGCAACGAGTACGTGCTCCGGTGCGCCGCCGGCCACATCCCGGCTGACGTGCCACCGGCCGTGGCCGCGATCCTGACCCGGCACGCACCCGCCGCCGCGAGAATGAACAGCTTCTACTGGAAACTGTTCGACGGCGACATGCACGCGGAGTTCCCCGGCGTGTAAGGCGGTCAGCTGGAGAGCAGTTCGACGACTTCGCCTCGGGATCGGCGAGACTTGGGCCTCATGGGAGCGCTGTTGGCCGCTGGCGTTGTCGTCGTAGACGAGCGTGGTCGGGTCTTGCTTACGCGGCGGGCGGACTTCGAGGTGTGGTGTCTTCCGGGTGGGATGCTCGACGAAGGTGAGTCCGTGCGAGAGGCCGCGCAGCGGGAGCTCGCCGAAGAGGTTGGTGACGTAGGCGACCTAGGCCGACTCGTGGGCTTGTATTCGGAGGTCGGTAGCTGGAGCGATGTTCACATCGCCGTGTTCGCCGCCTTGCGGCGGGACGGGCCGATGGCGTCCAACACTGAGGTCACCGATGTCGGATGGTTTTTCCAGTACGAACTCCCGGAGGACATCTTCTGGTGGAACCTCGGCTACATCGCGGACGCGTTGGATGGGGCGACAGGCGTAACCCGCCGCGTCGACATCCGATGTCGCGTCGGTCGAGTGGAGCGCGTTGAGCTCTATCGGCAGCGTGATGCGTTCGAGGGTTCTCCGACGGAGTTCTTTCATTGGTGCTTCCCACGGCCGACGAGTTAGCGCTCGTCCGAGGACGCACAGAACGCGCGCCCCGTATCCCGGGCTACAAACGAGCGCTCACCACTCCTATCGGCGCGTATCGAGTGCGCCCGGATGGAGGGCGGCGCGCTCGGGGGTCAACAGCTAGCGAGGATGACAGTCTCGAGGACAGTAGGCGTGGAGTCGCGTCTCTCCGCTGTCCCGACGGGGCGCAAGTCGATGCGGCTCATCAAGAGGCACGGGCTCCTCGCAGCGGCTCTGGCCGAGTTCCCTGGCGAACTACGCTGCGAGTGCGCTCCATCAAACGTCACGCAGGAATCGAGTGCTTTATGCCGGGTTTCCCAGAGTCTCCCCGCAAGGTTCGTGCGTCGAGATAGGAAAAAGACATGGCAACCGGAACCGTCAAGTGGTTCAACGC
>Ga0136611_10001352_pt1 | contig 17015 bp, 15 predicted proteins | sample AntDrymUQ2232306_2_FD_106645 | JGI IMG/M metagenome (GOLD analysis project Ga0136611, IMG submission 106645) | Polar desert sand microbial communities from Dry Valleys, Antarctica - metaG UQ223 (23.06) | ecosystem: Environmental > Terrestrial > Soil > Desert | place: Antarctica: Dry Valley...
TCTAGCTAGTTACACCCGATTTACACCCAACGCGGCGCTACGGGCCGTCATCAACCAACATCGAATGAACAACGCGACACGCTGACCTCGGCAAACAGGACGGACCAATACAGTGCGGACGGGGCCTGAGACCCTCTCAAGGTGGCGGCACGGGTTCGAATCCCGTTGGGGCTGCCAATCCCCCGCCTCCCGGGCTCGCGTCGTGGAAGGCAGACCGATCCTCCGGCGGTCACCGGTACGTCGGGCACGACGACGAGACCGCGATCCGCGCACCCGACGGCACGGGGGCTGTTCGTCACATGGGCCTGGTGGGGTACCGGTGCCGAAGCTCGGAAAGGACCGGATGCATCTCGACATCGCTCCGCCGGCCGACGGCGATCAACAGGCGGAGGTCGAGCGGTTCGTCCCCCGGCGCAAGGCGGATCGACATCGGACAGGGCGATGTCAGCTGGGTCGTCGTGACGGACCCCGACGACAACGAGTTCTGGGTCCTGAGCCCTCGGTAGGACCGCGGTCGGCGCGCGACGTTGCGGTCAGACCCGCAGGGCGACCACACCGGCATCCTCGTCGGTGTCGCTGAGTCGCAGATCGATCAAGACGTCCGCGAACCCGTAAACGTCGCTCGCAGACGCCTTCGCGCAAACTGCGGCGCGCCGCAGTTCCTCCATCGCCCGGTGATCACCGGTCGGCATCGGTTCTGCGCTGCTCTCTCAACGAACGACGCTCGGGCGTGATCATCGAAGATCGTCCAGTCGAGGCCGGCGTCGGGCGGATGCGGGACGGTGGGGGCGAACGTGCTGTCGTCGTCGCCGCAGGTTCGCCTGACCTGTCCCTCCGGCACCGCTGGAGGCTGGAGAGCTACCTCCGGCAACCCTCCCCTCGTCGGATCGACTATCGCGAGGCTCACTGCCTCCACAGCAGCGTGTCAGGCGAGCTTGCCGGAGCGCCGTTCCTCGGTCGGAGCGAACAGCGGGTTGTGTGGTGGCCACTCCGTCGTATCAGCTGTCATCGCGCCGAGCTCACGGGCTCGAGCTTGAAGCCCGAGGACCAGCGCCATTCCGACGTGATCGATGAACGTCACCTCGCTGACATCGATGTCGACCTGCTCGACGGACTCCGTCAGAACGGCGTCGATGTCCACTGCGTCGGTGGCGCGATCGTCGATGACCCCCCTCAGGATCAGCCGCACGCGGCGGCCCCCCTGGACCCACTCGACGCTCCACGTGCGATCGAGAACCGGTGACGCTGACGTGATGTCCATCGGGTGTGACATCGGCCGCATCGAGGACTCACGTGAGGAGAAGTTCTCGAGCGCGGGTTGACACGGGTCGGGCACTGCGACGGCGTGCAGCATGGGAACGCTCGCATCGCGCGCTCGCTGCTTGTGTCCCGGTGTCACGTCACGGCCCCCAGCAATGTCTCGACCGCACATGTTGGGCGATCTTCTGGAGATCGTCAAGCCTCAGGTGAGTGGCAGAGCGAGTGGCTGTGCCGCACAGACGGGGGTGACGCCGTTAGCCTCTCCTCGGTGTGCGGGGTCGTCGGGTTGATCGACGTTCGAGCAGCGACCGGTGCGGAGGAGCTCAGATGCCTCGCGAAGGCGATGGCCGACCGTCTCGCCCACCGGGGACCCGACGACGAGGGCGTCTGGGTCGACGCGCACCTCGGTGTCGCGCTCGGGCACCGGCGCCTGTCGGTTCTCGATCTGTCGGCAGCTGGTCATCAGCCGATGACGCTGCCGACGACGGGTGGACAGCTCGCGATCTCCTACAACGGCGAGATCTTCAACCATACGGAGCTGCGACGGGAGCTCGGGGGCGATGGGTTCGTCGGGAGCGGTGACACGGAGTCGCTCCTCCACTCGGCGCGCGCCTTCGGCATCGAGGAGACGATCCGCCGTTGTCGCGGCATGTTCGCTCTCGGCTTGGTCGACACCTCCGCCCGAACGCTCACCCTGCTTCGCGATCGCCTCGGCGAGAAGCCGCTGTACGTGGCGACGGCCGGACACTGGCTCGCCTTCGCGTCCGAAGTCGCCGCCTTCGCTGCCGTGGACGGTCTGCTGACCGGAATCGAGCCAACGGCGCTCGCACCGTATCTGGCGACCGGTTCGGTTCCTGCCCCCCTCAGCATCCACCGCGGCGTCCGATCGCTCCTCCCGGGTGAGATCATCACGGTGCAGCTTGGGGAGGGCTGCGTCCGACTGCCCGAGCCTGGGGCGCGGACCTATTGGCGCGCGTCGGACCACCTCCGTCCGCACGCGACCGGCGATGTCGACGAGACGCTGCGTGCGATCGACGAGGCCATCGGCGAGGCTGTGCGTCTCCGTCTCCTCAGCGACGTGCCGCTCGGCGCCTTCCTCTCCGGTGGGATCGATTCGTCATTGGTCGTCGCGCACGCTGTCGAGGCAACGGGGTCCGTTCGCACGTTCACGATCTCCTTTCCCGACGCCGAGCGTGACGAAGCGCCGCTTGCGGCGACGATCGCTCGTCATCTCGGGACGGTTCACGAGGAGTTCGCCGTGACTGCTGCGGATGCGCTCGCCGTCGTGCCTCTGCTGCCGGGCATCCACAGCGAGCCTCACGCCGATCCGTCGTCGGTCCCGACCCTCCTGCTGTCCGGACGGGTTCGGAGAGAGGTGACCGTTGCGCTGAGCGGTGACGGCGGGGACGAGTTGTTCGCCGGCTACGAGCGACAGGCCGAGTGGGGGCGTTGGAGACCATTGAGCCGCGGTGGGCCGATCAGTGCCGCTGCGTCGGTCGCGTTGCGGCCGATCGCCTCCTCCGTCGCTCGTCGGGGCGGCCGCCTCGCGGCGCGCCTCGACAACCTCGCCATGGCGCTGTCAGCGGAGTCCGCCGCTGACAGCTACCTCGTCGTCGGGGGGCGGTGGAAGCAGCCGCATCGGCTGCTCCGCGACACCGCGGCTGCACCGATCCTCACATCGCCGCTGCTGGATCCTTTGCGCCTGCGCGGCGACATCGATTCGCTGTCGGCTGCGAGCTACATCGATCTCGTGACCTACCTGCCGGACCTCGTTCTCGTGAAGGCGGATCGGTGCTCGATGGCGCACGGTCTCGAGTTGCGGTCCCCGTTGCTCGACCACCACGTCGTCGAGCTCGCGCTCGGCATCGGCCCCGATCTGAAGAGGTGTGGCGGATTCGGCAAGTGGGCGTTGCGCCAGCTCGTCGCGAGACGCCTCCCGAAGGAGGTCGTGGACGCTCCGAAGTCCGGCTTCGAACCTCCGATCGCCGGCTGGCTGCGCGGAGCGTTGCGGTCGTGGGGTGAGGAGCTCTTGGCGCAGCCCGCGCCGGTCGGTGGGCTGCTCGACCTGACGCCCGTGCGTGCGGCTTGGCGTCGCCACCAGGCAGGCGAGGACGCCTCCTACCGACTCTGGACGGTGCTCTCCCTGTTGGCGTGGGCAGATCACTGGCGCGCCGACGCATGAGAGCTCGCGTCCTGTGCATCGCGAGAGTGCCCTCGCGCGAGCACCGAGCGAACCCACGCCGGGTCCACGACGTACGTGACCGCAACGTAGATCGTGGTCAGGGCTGCGCCGCCGAGTGTGGCGACCAAGAGTGGAGGCAGCGTGGCGAGCAGGTGGCGCAGGAGCAGCCCGGCGCCGGCCATCGCCGAGCCGGCGATCGCCGGCACGCGGTAGACGCGGGCGAGGGCGCCCGGCTGCAGTCGCAGCGTGACCAGGCCGAGGATCGACACGACGACGAGATGTGCGGCAGCGATCGACACCTGCGCCCACGCCACCGACTCGATCCCGTGACCGGCCGCCCACCACAGCACGGGCACCGTGACTGCGAGACGGACGACACCCAGCCTCACGAGGAGTCCCGCCCGTCCCCGCGCCTTGATCGCGTCCCCGAACGTGAACGACAGCGCTGACAGCAGCCCGTAGATACTGAGTGCCCGCAGGATCGGTCCTGCCGGCGCCCACCGATCGCCGAACACGCCCGTGACGACCTCGGGCGCGAACAGCGCCAGCGCAACGGCGAGGGGCACGGCGATGGCAGTGACCCCCCGGATCGCGGCCAGGAGCCCGCGCTCGAGGCTGTCGCCACGCTCAACACCCGTGTCGAGTCGGACGAAGAACGGGAAGAGGACCTGGCTGCTGATGTACGGCAGCGCGAGGAGCGTCAGCTCGGGGACCTTGAACGCGATCGAGTAGACGCCCAACGCCTCGGTCCCCGCGCGTGCGCCGACGGCGACGTAGTCGACGTTCTGCAGCATCACCCCGATGACGCCGACCGCGACGAGACGGGTCCCGTAGGAGGTGATCTTCCTCACGACGCGACGATCGAGGCGGCTCGGTCGCAGCCGGCCGCGGGTGACGACGACGAACGCCACCAGATCGGCAGCGGTGCCCGCGAGCTGTCCCCACACCAGCGACCACGCCCCGAAACCCGCGAATGCGAGCACGACCGCCACAGTCGCCTTCACGAGCGCCCGCACGACGTCGGGCGCGACTCGCTTCCGGAAGAGCAGCTTGCGGGCAAGGGCTCCCGCATACACGTGGCGCGGCGACGACATGACGTAGATGAAGGACAGCGCGAACAGGATCGGGGTCGCGTCCGCCTCACCGAAGGCGCGCGCGAGCAGCGGAGCGCTGGCGATTCCGAGCAGCGTCGTCGCAGCACCGGTGACGATCGCCAACGACAGAGCGTTCGAGATCACCTCGTCGTCACCTTCCACGTACACGACCGCGCTGCCGAGCCCACCCTCCGCCAGGATCTCCGCGAACGCCGCGACTAGGAGGCCGAGGGCTGCGATCCCGTATTCCTTCGGTTCCAGCAACCGCGCCAACACGACCGCTGAAGCGAGCGCCACTCCCTTGTTCAACACGAACGAGAATGCGGTCCACAACGACCCGGAGAGGATCGTGCGTCCGAAGGAGGCGCCGGAGCTCAGGTCCGGCGCCGGGCCGAGGACGCCCGACGTGTCATCGCTCACTGACGGACCGGTAGAGCCGAACGAGCGCGTCTGCGGTCGTCTCGAGCGAGAATCTGTCGGCGACCACCCGGCGCGCCATGAAGCCGTACGTGCGACAGCGGCGGGCGTCGGCGAGGAGTTCGACGATGGCGTCTTCGAGCGCCTCGTGGTCGTCCACCTCGACGAGTGATCCGTTCGCGCCATCGACGATCAGATCGGCCGCTCCGCCGACGCGCGTCGCCACGACACCGAGTCCCGACGCCATCGCCTCGAGCATGCTGTTCGACAACCCCTCGGCGATGGACGGCAGCACGAACACGTCGGCAGCGGGCACGACCTGGGCAACGTCGTCGAGCGCGCCAATGAGGACGACGCCCGGTCCCGCAGCCGCATGGAGCCGGTCCTGGAGGGGTCCCGACCCCACCACCACCAGCTGCGCATCCGGGACGCGCTCCCTGATCCTCGGCCACGCGGCGACGAGTCGGTCCACCCGCTTCTCCGGCGCGAGTCGACCCGAGAAGAGAGCCACCGGTCCGGAGCCCCATCCGAGCTCCCGCCGGCGCCGGCCCCGCTCGAGCTCCGTGATGGGTCGAAAGCGCACGAGGTCGACGCCATTCGGCACCAAGACCTGCTGATCTGGCGCGAAGCCCGTCTCGGAGAGCTCGCGACCGATGTCATCGCTGATGACGATGAACCGCGCAACTGCGCGTCGCATCCAGCCGATCCGTCGCCGGCCGAACGACTTCTGCCGCAGCCGGGCGAGATCTCCGACGGGACCGCTGCGCAACACCTTCACCACGACGGCAGCACCCGTCAGCTGTGATCCGAGCAAGGCGCTGGTCGTCGGCGACAACATGTCGTGCGCGTGGAGCACGTCGGGATGAAGGCGTCGAACTGCTCGTACCGCGGCCGCCGTGTAGTGGAGCGATCGCAGCGGTGCCGGTCCCCGAACTCTCACCCGCAGCACTCGCGCGCCACCCATCTCGACGTCACGCAACATCGGCTGCTCGGTGCGGGTGATGACGGTGACGCGCACCCCCCGCGCCGACAGCAGCGGGACGAGCGCCGCCAGCTGCCGCTCGGCACCCCCGAGCGTGGGGAGATAGTGCTGGATCAGCATCACGACGTGGAGGGGGTCCTGGGCTCGCGAGCGCGTGTCCGCCCGCGGCTCGTGCCGATGGCGCACGCGGATCACCTCGTGCTCCTGCTCACACGCGGCCACAGGGTCGTGGTCCGCCGCCGGAGGTGGTCGACAGATCCCTGGAGGGCGGCGACGTTCGCGTTGGCGAGCATCCTGCACAGGTCCCCGGCGCGGCGGAGCGCAGCAGGCCGGGATGGAAGGTGAGGCGCTCCGAGAGCCGCTGCGCTGAACACCGCCGACACCACCGTGACGACGGCGCCCGTCGCACGATCGCCTCGGCGACGCGGCCGGAGCAGACAGCGGAGTCCGGACGCGACCCCGACCAGTGCCGCCCAGGGCACGAGCGGTCTGGTGAACTTGTGTGAGGCGACGGCGACCATGACCGCCGGCCGTCGGTAGGGGAGCACCGACTTCCACTCACGCCCGGCCTGACCACGTCCTGCGACGATCCGGCGTCGCCGCATGCGCTCGTCGGCGAGCGTCGCCGACGCCGGCTCGTCCGTCGCCGCCGCAGGCTCGTACACGACCGAGTATCCGCAGCGGAGTGCGTGCATGGCGAGGAAGAAGTCGTCGTTGACGATGTGTGACGGCAACGACCCCATCAGCTCCCGCCGGATCGCGAGGAGCTCGCCCACCACGGCGACAGTGGACCCTGCGCGTGTCTCCCACTGCTTCAGCAGCGACTCGTAACGCCAGTACGCGCCCTCGCCTCTGGGCGCCGACTCCTCACGGCCGGAGGGCGCAGCCTCGGCGCGGAGGTGCTTCGCGCCCGACGACACGCCGACGTCGGGATCTGCGAACCAGCGCGTGAGAGCCCGGACCGAACCGGGCCGAACGCGCGCGTTCGCATCGGTGAACACGAGGATCTCGCCGCTGGCGCGTGTCACGGCGTCGGCGATCGCCGCCGACTTGCCCCTGCGTCGAGGGTGGTGCAGCACCTCGATCCGCGGGTCGGCCACCCGGCGTGCTGCGTCGACGGTCGGATCCTCGCCGTCGACCGCCACGATGATCTGCAGCGAGCTGACCTCGTCGGCGAACGTCAGCGTCTCGCGCAGCTTCTCCTCGATCACGTCGGCTTCCTGATAGGCAGCGATCACCACCGAGACGGCGGCGGGTGCGGCCTCTGGAGGGTGTCGATCGGGTCGCGTGCGACTCACGAGCCACGCCAGAGCGGGATAGCCGACGTAGGAGTACGTGATGAACGTCGCGGAGACGACGACGGCGATCACCGGGACGGGCTCCACTGTCGAGCGGTCGGCTCGCCGGTGCGCGGCTTCGCCACGCGGTCGTAGATCTGGCGATGCGCGTCTGCCCATCGCTGTGGGTCGTGCGTGGCGCGCACATGACGCTGTGCCGCCTCCCCCAACTGCGATCGGCGATGCCCGTCGCGCAGCAGCTCCTCGAGCGCCACGGCGAACCCCGCTGGAGCGTGAGGGGCGACGAGCACGCCGCGGCCGTCGCCGAGAAGCGCTCCGACGTCACCGACGTCCGTCGCGACGACAGCGACTCCGGCGTCCATTGCCTCCAATGCGGCGAGTGGCAACCCTTCCCGATGGGAGGCGCTCGCGAAGACATCGCTCGCAGCCAGGACACTGGTCACGTCGTTGCGGTGACCGAGCCACCGAACCCGGTCCTCGACACCGAGGGTCTGCGCCAGCTTGCGGGCGTCCGGCTCGTCGGGACCGGAGCCCACGATGACGAGATGTGCGCCACTTGCGTCGGCGTCGAGCTGCGCGAACGCGGTGAGCAGATCGTGCACGCCCTTCAGAACCGTGATCCTGCCCACCGATGTGACGACGCAGGCATCTTGCGCGATTCGGAGCTCGCGCCTGATCGCCGCTCGCGCTCCATCTGGAGCGGCCGCACGTGACGTGATCGGGTTGGCGACCGCCTGCATCGGTGTTCCCCCGACCCGGTGTGCGTGAGCGTCCGCAACACGATCACCGCACGCGACGACGAACGACGCATGGCGAAGGGCGCGATCGAACGCCCACTCCTTCGCACGGGCGCCGCGCCCGAAGTCGAAAAGGACGTTGTGGAGCGTGACGACGCATGGGACCGCCGCCCGACGTGCCGCGCCGACGCCGAGGATCGTGCTGTACTCGAGATGTGTGTGCACGACGTCGGTGCCGCTGCCGACGATCATCCTGCTCAGACGTCGGGGCAGCGATCGATCGAAGAGAACGCGTCGACCCGCCGGGGTGAGGAAACGAACGTCGCAGGAGTTGTTGCGCAGCGCCGTCTCGAGGCTCTCCTGGCGGCGCGAGCCGATCGAGACGACGTCCATGCAGATGCCACGGTCGTGCGCGTGCTGGGCGAGCTCCACCAGCAGCTGCTGCGCGCCGCCGGCCACGAGATCGTCGATCACGTGCATGACGCGGATGGGGAGGGTCTCGGTCATCCTGTCGCCCCCGCTGGGCCTCGCGGAGTGGGCGCCGCTGCACCTGCCGCCACGGCGAGCCCGAGACATAGCATCCAAGGCCGGGGGTGCACGTCGTGCAGAAAGGCCGCAGTGACGGCGAAGCCGATGACGGATCCGCGGAACCCGGTGGCGATCGTGCGGAGGTCGCGGTCGCCCCAGCGGTCGACGACCCGCCGGCGGGTCGACCTCCAGATGATCGCAGCGGTCACGGCCGCCGCCGCCAAGCCGATCATCCCGGTCTCCCCCGCGATCTCGAGGTACTGGTTGTGCGCTGCGCGCTCGTCGCGACGGGGATCGAGGCCGATGGTCGACCCGAACTCGAGGTAGCGCTCGTCGTATGCGCCGTACCCGACACCGGTCAGCGGCTCGTCGCGGAACATGCTGATCGCGGCGATGGCCTCGCTCGCGCGGCCACGGATGGAGACGTCCGTGGCGTCGGCGGCGTTTCCCGGCCACGCGTCGCTGACGGACGAGAGGCGCCCGATCACGGAGCCCGGTGCGATCACTGCGAGGGCGACGACGCCGGCGACGAATGCGGGGGCGAACCGGCGCAGCGGCGGAGGGTCGCGCCACAGCTGGTATGCGATCAGTAGCGCCGTGCCGATCATCGCTCCGCGGGAGTACGTGCTGGCAATGGCAGCCAAGCCGGCCAGCACCGTGGCTCCGGCGACCACGCGGCCCCGCCGAGACGGCGCGCGTCGACTTCGTTCGAACGCCGGCGCGAGCAGGATCACCAGCGCCTGACCGAAGAAGTTCGGGTCGTCGTAGGGCCCGATCGCACGCTCACCTTCGTCGACGTCGCTGATGAGCTGCTCACTCGTGCGTGCCAGCCCCCAGAACCCGTCGGCGATGTCGATGTCGAGGGTCGACGCGATGGTGGTAGCCGACAGCAGCGCGAGCGCGGCGATCATCCCCCATGCGGCAGAGGCGATGGAGTGCCGTGCCACGGTGACGTACACCAGGGCGGCGACGAACAGCGTGTCCTGCCCGATGATGCTGAGCATGCCGATCGTCGGCGACGGGTGCGGCTGAAGCAGCCCGGGCAACGTCGCGAGAACGAACACGCCGATCGCGAGCATGAACGTGCGTGTGGCCGCGGCCGCCGTTGCGGATCCTTTCTGCCGCCACCACACCCAGACGAAGGCAATCGCGACCAGCGGCTGCAGCGGGCTGGGGATGCCGAAGCGCTGGGCCGCGACGGCGAACACGCGGGAGTACACGAGGAAGACCAGGAACCCGAGGAGCACGTCGTGTGAGCGGCGCGCTTGCGGATCTCCTGCCCACGAGCGGCGACCGACGTCAGCCGGCGCAGACCGGGCGACCGTGACGGAGCTCACGGATCGACAGACGCGGTGTGTCGCCGTCGGCGTGCGTCGTCGATGCGCGAACCGACGAGGCCACCGATCACCGCGCCCGCGATGGCACCGACGAGCGCGAGCTGCAATGGTGTGAAGCCGACGGGATCCACAGGCCGGTCCGCGCTCTCGACGACTGCGACCTGATACAGCTCGTACAGCTCGATGAACCGTTGCGCGCCGGTCGCGCCGAGAGAGTCCGCCAGTCGTGCGGTCGTCGCCGGGTCTGGACCTCCGACCGTGACGGTCACGAGGTTCGCCTGCGGTGCCGCCGCGGCGGCCAGCGTGTATCGGTCGAGGTCCCCCCGAGTCACATCGATCGCAGCTGCGGCCGTCCGCTGGACGTTGCTGCTGGAGAGGATCTCCGCAAGAGTCGCCGTGACGGTCTGGCGGCTCAGGACGTCAGCGGCATACAGACCGGCGTCGGGGTCGTCATCCAGATTCGCGCCGGGCGCCACGACCAGGCGAACGGTTGCCTCGAAACGCTCCGGTCTCGCAGCGGCGAGCACCCACGCCACGACCCCGAGGAGGATCGCGAGCCCCAACGCCGATGCGAGCGCGTAGCGAATGCGTTCGAGAGAGGACCTCACGCGCTCACCGCCGACAACACGTTCGCCAAATCGCGCGCGTTGCGCGACAGGTCGTACCGTTCCTCGACGCGACGCCTCCCCTCCCGCGCGAGTCGCGCACGAAGACTCGGATCACCTGCCAACCGCGACACCGCAGCGGCGAGCGCACCCGGCTGGGCAGGCGGGACGAGGAGTCCCGTCTCCTGGTGCACCACCAGCTCACTGATTCCCGAGAGATCCGACGCCACCACGGGAATGCCGAGCGCAAGCGCCTCCATCAGAGCCACCGGCACTCCCTCCATCTTGCCAGAGGGCGTCACGATGCTCGGCAGGACCGCGACGTCAGCGACCGACACCGCCGCCACGACCTCGTCGTTCGGCCTTGCTCCATGGAAGGTCACCGCGGACGCAACACCGAGTTGCGCCGCCAGCCCGACCAGACTCTCCTTCAGCTCGCCGTCGCCGTACAGGTCGAGGTGGTAGGTGATCCCCTCGTCGGTCATCAGACGACAGGCGCGCAGAAGGTGTTCGTGACCTTTGTAATCCTGCAGGCTCGCGACGCAGACGAGTCGAAGAACCTCGTGCGGGACGGTGGATGGGCGGACGGATTGTCGAAGCCGCAGCGTGTCGACTCCGCACGGAACGACCCGCACCTTGTCCTGCATCTTCGGGAGGAGCCGCTCGATGAGTCGTGAGTTGAAGTCGGAGATCGTGACGACCGCGCCGGCCTCGGTCAGCTTCCTCGCGAGCATGGAACGGTCAACGTAGAGGTCATGCGCGTGCACCGTCACGCTGTAGGGCGTGCCGGTCAGACGGCGGATGACCCATGCCGCAAGGGCCGGGTGCGTGGCCCAGTGAGCGTGGACCTGCTTGGCCGCGACGAGCGGTGCGAACGCCATCGCGATGGGGACGACGACGAGTGCTCGTGCCAGGAAGCGTGGCGACCGCCGGTTCTCCCAGAGTGCCACCGACCACGTCGTGAGCCACCTCACGGGACGGCGTCTCATCCAGTGGAGCTGGCCTCGGGCGAGGGCAGGCAGCCCGAGCCGATTGCCCCCGATGCATCTCTCGACAAGATCGGCCGGTGCCGAGTGAACGGCGACGTCCATCTTCCGCAGCGAGAACAACTGCACCCGGTGCCCGAGCGCCTCGAGAGCGATGATCTCGTTCACGATGAACGTCTCCGTGGCGCTGGGAAATCGACTGACGATGTACGCGACCGTGGGCGCGTTGCACTCCGAGTCGGAGTTCATCGCGTTCAGCGGACGCCGCGGAAGCGGAGCACCGACGGTACGGTGCGACACAGGATCTCGAGGTCCAGGAGCAGCGAACGTCGCGCGGCGTACTCGAGGTCGAGACGCACTCGACGATCGAACGAGGGATCGTCACGGGCGACCACCTGCCACAAGCCGGTCACCCCCGGCGGGACGGCAAGACGAGCGCGGTGCCACTCGGCGTACCGGTCCGGAGCCATCGACGTCGGTCGCGGGCCGACAAGGCTCATCGCGCCTGAGAGCACGCTCCAGAGTTGCGGGAGCTCGTCCACGCTGGTGGCTCTGAGCACGCGCCCGACTCGCGTGACCCGCGGATCGTTGGCGATCTTGAAGTCCGGCCACGTGCGGGAGTTGAGGTGCGCGAGCTCAGAACGACGGTCGTCGGCGTCGGGAGCCATCGTGCGCAACTTCCAGATCCGGAAACGGCGGCCGTCCTGCCCGGTCCTCAGTTGTTGGTAGAAGGCGGGGTTCGTGGGACTGGAGGCTTTGACGATGGCCGCCACGATGACCACAATCGGCAGCGTGAGGGCGCACACGCCGCCTCCGACAGCGATGTCGATGATTCGCTTCACACCCAAGTACCCGCGTGGCATTGGTCGACGCGGGTGCCGGGTCACCCACCGTGGCAGATGCAGTTCGCTCGAGTGAGGCTCAGCGGTGGGCGGAACCGTGTGTGCTGGAGTGAGCACCGTCACCGGAATGCGAGCGACGAGGAGCAGTACCACGCAACGTGGTCTGCGATCCCGGCGCGGATGTCGACGCGAGGCGTCCAGTCGAGCAACCGTCGAGCACGGGACGTGTCGGCGTGAGTCTCGCGAACATCGCCGGCGGCAGCGTCGGCGACACGGACTGCCACCGGGCGCTCGAGGATCTCGCCGACGGTGTCGATGACGGCCTGCAACGACGTCGCGGACCCGCCGGCGATGTTGATCGCCGTCCCCGGCGAGACGAACTGCGACTCGACCGCGAGTCGGTTCGCCCGGGCGACGTCGCCCACGAATGTGAAGTCGCGGATCTGGCGGCCGTCGCCGAACATGGTGAATTCGTCGCCAGCCACTGCGGCGGCGATGACTCGCCCTGTCGCCATGTCGGGGCGCTGCCTCGGGCCGTACACGGTGAAGTAGCGCAGCGAGACCGTGCAGAGGCCGAACTGCTGCGCCGCGACCTCGCAGAGGTGCTCGCCGGCGAGCTTCGAGGCACCGTAGGCGCTGGTCGGGCGGGGAGTCTCCGACTCTCGAGTCGGCGTCGGTGCGTGCGTGCCATAGATCGAGGAGCTGCTCGCGTAGACGACGCGGGAATGCCGAGAGAAGTCGCCGCATCCAGCACGGTGTGCGTCAGAACGACGTTGTTCTCGATGTACGTGCGGTAGCTGTCCCAGCTGCCCCGTACCCCTGGCTGGCCGGCCAGGTGCACCACGCTGAGCGCGCCGGTGAACAGATCCCCGGCATTGTCAGGAGTCAACGCCGCCTCGACGAAGCGATATCGCGGGTGGTCGATGTCCGCGACGTTGCGCTCCTTGAGGGTGCGACCGTAGTAGTCGGTGAAGCAATCGACGCCCACGACTTCATAGCCGGCGTGCAGGAACTCACGCACAGTCGCTGAACCGATGAACCCGGCAGCGCCGGTCACCACGACACGTCCGGTCGCTCTCGAGGTCGTTCGTTCGTCCATGGTGGCTTTCGTTCCGTTGTCTGCTCGGGGGGACCTCGTGCCGATCGCGATCCGCAAGCCACAGTTCCCACCGAGATCGGCGTTACTACCGGTGCGTGGTTACGAGTCGGTGTCACTTGGTGCGTAGACCACTGTTCGTAGCGGTACCGCTGGATGGATGTTCTGGGTTCCGTCAAGTGCCGTGACCAGCACGGAGAGTCGCGCAAGCGCTAGCGCAGGCCGCGCACGCCCCGACAATCTTGAGACAAGATTTTCTCGGCACTGGCAGGGTCCGGCCGATGGATAAGACATGTCCGGCCGGCGCAATGCTTCCTTTCGCACTCTGTTGCTCATCTGTCCGCTCGTGGTGTTGATCGGCGCCTCATCCGGATCTGTGCACGCGGGTCCACCGGGGCATTCGCAGGTTTCGCAGCTCAACGGCGTTGCGGCAGCGACCGGCCAGCCAGAGCGGCGCAAGCCGCCGACCACCACCACGCTGGCTCCGGTGACGACGCTGGCTCCGGTGACGACGCCGACCACAACCACCACCACGCTGGCGCCAGTGACGACGCTGGCTCCGACGACCACGCCCTTCACCGTCGCGATCACGTCGGCGAGCACACTGGGCTGGGCCCTCGAGACCTCCGACTCGCGTGAGGTGCTGCGCAACCTCGGTGACCGGATCCAGTGCTCCGTCGGCGGATTCGACGCACCCACCCACTACGTCCGAGCGCGCCGCAAGCTGCCCGAGACCGATGATTTCGCGGCGCGATCGAGCTTCACCATCAATGCGCAGTTCGAGCTGCCGGCCGACTTCTACGAGACCAACGAGAGCTACGTCCGGTTCATCACGACCGACAACTACCCCGGCGTGATGAAGAGCACGGGGAAGTCCGTCGGTGCGGCAAGCGCGGACGAGTGGCGGGTGGGGTTCCTCATGTACGGCGGTGACAAGCTCCCGCGGTTGCAGAGTGAGCATGAGGGACGCCAGACGCTGACACTCTGGCAGGGGGCCAGCCGTCTGCCGGTCGGGAAGAACTCGGTGGTCATCACCTTCACGCCTTCTCAATCGAGCGGCGGGTCGGTGTCCCTGACGCTCAACGGAGCGGTCGTCGCCGAGAAGAGCGGCATCCAGACGGTCCCGTCGTCGCTCGCGCCGTCGGAAGTCGTCGTGACTCGAGTCGGCGGCTGTCTCGACGGGGCGGCGAACCAGAGGACGAAGCAGATGACGTCGTATCTGCAGTCGCTCGTGTTCACCGCGAACCGGTGATGCGTCGGCTGTCTCAGCTCTCGTCGGCGGCGACGACGAAGATTCCCCGCTCGATCTCCGCCAGCCGTCGTTCGTAGAGCGCCAACGCTTCGGTCGACACCGTGTGGCGAGAATCTGGGTTGATCACGACGTCGAATCCGCCATCACGGAGGGGCACCTCGTAGTAACGGGCCTCGGCGCGACCCGCAACAACGTCTGCGACCATCAGCTCGAAGACCGCGTCGAGGTTCCACCGAAACGACGCGAGAACAGAGAGCCCGCGATCCGACATGTCGGCGATGTATCCCAACGCGACGCCATCGACCTCGGCAGCGGCAACAACACCTCCGATCGTCGGGGCGAACCCGCAGCCGATGAAGATCCGTGCCCCTGCGGCAGCGGCAGTGCGTGCGGCATCCTCGGCGGCCACTTCATCGGTCCAGCTGTCCACGCTGGTGTATCGGACGGTCGCTCCGGCGTCGATCTCTCGTGCTCCGGCGACGAACGAGTTGACGAAGGACCTGCAGTTCGGTGTGTCGAAACCCGCCACCGCAGAGATCGTTCCGTCGGTAGCGCCCGCCGCGAGGATCCCCTCGAGGTACGCAGGTTCGTGGAACCGTTGGGAATAGTCGCCGACGTTGCCGTGGACGTCGCCAGCGCCACCCGCGTACACGAACAGCGTGTTCGGGTACTCGCTCGCCACCAGATCCACGTCGTCCGCGTAGTGGAAGGAGTGCGCGATGATCGGGTCGAAGCCCTTCGCCGCGAGCGCGCGCAGGATCTCCCGCGCCTCAGCGCCTTCGGCGATCTCGTCCCGAACCTCCAGCTGCGAGATGACGCCGCCACGTTCCAGGCTCGCCCCAGCGTCACGCGCAGCGCGCTCCCACTCGCCGTCCTCACGGCCGGCGCGCAGCACGATGGCGAGGCGCGGAGCGTCGCTTCCGGGTGCAGGGGCGGGAAAGCTGATCGTCGGTGGCGTCATCACGGTCGGAGGCGCGGTGAACACGGGCAGCGTCGGGTTCGACGTCGTTGCGGTCGTCGTGGTGTCGGCTTCGATCGTCTCGCCTCGTATGGCGCGGGGACCTCGGCAACCAGCCGCGGTCGCCACGAGCGCCGTGACTGCGGCCGCCGCCGCGCAGCGGCGCAGCATGGTGCGAGAGGTTCTGCGAATACGTCGAAACCTACATTCGCGCCAGCTCACTGTCGCCGCGAGCGCGCTATGGTCTCATCGGTCAGGACGCACCGCATGCTGGAGAACGTACGAGCGGACCTCCTCCGCAACTGCCGCCCGGGTGAACGATGGCAGGACGTTGCGTGGCGCTGGCGGGATGTGCTGAGGGTCCTGTTCGATCGCCCAGGTGCCTGGGCCGTGGCCGAGTTCCGCCTTCGCCACTGGCTCACCGGCCGGCCCCGGGCCGTTCGGCTTCTGCTGATGCCGGCCACGTTCGTGTCCCGTCATCTGATCGAGATCGTCACCGGGATCAGCATCCACGCAAACGCAAGGCTCGGTCCCGGACTGTACGTTGGCCACTTCGGGGCAGTGGTGATCGGCGGCGGCGTGTGCGCAGGTGAGAACCTCACCGTCAGTCAGGGCGTCACCATCGGCGAGCACCGCGGGAGTCCGACGCTCGGCGCGCAGGTGTACGTCGGACCTGGCGCGAAGGTGTTCGGGGCGATCGCCGTGGGCGATCACGTGGCGATCGGGGCGAACGCTGTGGTGCAGAGGGACGTGCCCCTCGGATGCACGGTGGTGACGGCAGAGGCTCGCGTCATCGCAGGCAGAGGCAACATGATGGCCAGCACCCGCGCTCTGTTCCCGGGTCTCGGCTCCGATGAGTCCGACTGACGAGTCCAACGGGCTGGCGTCGTATGGCGACTCGAGTCATCCGGGTCCACGCCGACGACCGCCTGCGGCGCCTCTGGTACCGTCGGCAACCCGGGGCCCGGGAGGGAGGGCTCCGGACTCTGGGGGTTCTCTCGGGCCGTACGCACACGGCCGGACGTACCTCGGCGCCGACAGCCGTGTGATGGAGCTCCCGGACTTCCTCCGGGACTTCGCCGATCCCGGTCTGAGAAACCGCCTCCCGGAGATCCGGTTCGACTCCGGCGCGAAGATGCGTGTCGCGCTGCAAGGAGCCCGGGATGCGCAAAGCGAACGCGCGCGAGACGGTCGAGGAGCTGCTCTCGCTCGGCGACGGCCTCATCGCGGTTCCGAAGGGCTACGAGGCGCTGGGGGCCTTCGACACCGAGGCGCGCTCGAAGGCGCTCGACGAGGTTGAGACCACTGGCTCACCCTGTCAAGGTGGCGGCACGGGTTCGAATCCCGTTGGGGCTGCTAGAAAATCTCTTCCGCGCGGTGAGGCGCCTCCCTCGGGTGATCGCCACACGAGCCCGGCCTGGCCCGACGGCGCAAACGGGCA
>Ga0136611_10001353_pt1 | contig 17006 bp, 17 predicted proteins | sample AntDrymUQ2232306_2_FD_106645 | JGI IMG/M metagenome (GOLD analysis project Ga0136611, IMG submission 106645) | Polar desert sand microbial communities from Dry Valleys, Antarctica - metaG UQ223 (23.06) | ecosystem: Environmental > Terrestrial > Soil > Desert | place: Antarctica: Dry Valley...
AGCACCCACTTGGCTCGCAGCGGCGATCACCGCACTGGCTGGCTCGCGATTCAGATCGGCCTCGGTCTCGCGCTGGTGGCGCTCGGCCTCGTCGCCGCCCGCCAGCGGCGCGCGTCCGCGCGGCGGCGGCGGCGGCCGCGGCGCGATTACAGCCGGCGATCGGGGTTTCCGCTCGGCCTCGAAGCGTCGCGCGGCGCCGCCAGCGATTCGGCGATCCCTGCCGACATGCTGACCCCCGAGCTGCTACGGCCCTACCCGACCGCGTAATCGACGAGGGCGTCTCGCGCTATTCTTAGCGCGAGACGCCGCTCTTCCGTGAAAATCGTCCTGCACGCCGTCCCGTCGCTGCTGACCTCTTCGCACGCCGTCGCACAGCCGCGCGGCCGTCAGAAGGGCATCACCTTCAGCGTGGCACAGAACCTGACCAATCGATCCAACGACTCGGGCTCTAGCGACGTCCAGACATCGCAATATTTCCTGCAGGCGACGAGCGTTTCGAATCCGCGCCAGATCGACCTGTCGCTCCGTCTCCGCTTCTAACCGTGAAGATCATCGTGCTCGGCGCCGGGGCGATCGGCAGCACCTACGGTGCAAGGCTTTCGACATTCCACGACGTCACATTGATTGGCGGCGCCGCACACGTCGCTGCCATCCAGCGCGACGGCCTGGTCATGCAGGGCCACCTTTCCGCAACGCTGCCGTTGCCGGCGTTTACCGCCGTGCCTTCGATTGAACCGGGAACGCTGATTCTCCTGACCACCAAGGTCAACAACAACGTCGCGGCGGTCACACCGATCGTCGAGATGTTGCCGGAGGACGTGACCATCGTCTGCGTCCAGAATGGCCTGTACTCCGAAAACCTCGTGAAGGAACTGGTTGGCGACCGCGCACTCGTGCTGCGCGCCATCACGCAAGTCGGCGGCATCCTCGTCAAGCCCGGCGTCGTCGACAACACCGTCGCCGGCTACACGCTCCTCGAGTCACATCCGCAAGCGCCGGCGATTGCGGCGCTGCTGACCGAGGCGGGTCTCGACGGCCGCATCATCCCCGACATCAAGCGTGAAATGTGGCGCAAGGCGATCTTCAACTGCGTCATCAATCCAACCACCGCGCTGCTCGGGTCGGAGGTCGGCGCGATCGTCGATCGGCAGCTCACCTCGCTCAAGCAGCAGATCATCGACGAGTGCCTCGCCGTCGCACGGGCGGATGGGGTCAGCTTTGATGAGGACTTCGTTGCGCTGATCGATCGGGTGTTTGCCGGCGCGCGGACGATCGCGTCGATGCGGCAGGACCTGATGAAGGGCCGCAAGACCGAGATCGATCACATGAACGGTGCGGTCGTCGATCTCGGCATCAAGTACGGCATCCCGTGCCCGGTCAATGCCGCGATGACGACGATGATCCGCTACCTGGAGGGTCGAGGCGCCACGGGGTAGACTGCGACGGTTCTTGCATGGATCGCGGGCATGGAAGCCGTGGTTCGTGGCACTCGTCGTGAAGGCCGCCAAAGCAATTCGCACCATGCTGGACACGCTCGGTCTGCAGTCGTGGCTGAAGACCACCGGCGGACACGGCCTGCACGTGGTCGCGCCGCTCACTCCGCATCGCCAGTGGGATGACTGCCTTGACTTTGCTCGAGCCGTGGCATCGGCGCTGGCGCGGACCGATCCGTCGCTCTACACCATTACCTTCGCCAAGCAGGGGCGCGAGTCGAAGATCCTGATCGACTACTTGCGGAACAACCGCACCAACACCTCGGTCTGCGCCTACTCTGCGCGTGCCCGCGAGCATGGCACCGTGTCGATGCCGATCGGCAGGCCGCAGTTGAAGACCACGTTGAAGCCGGAGCGATTCACGGTCGAGAACGCCGCCCGCCGCTCGCGAATCGATCCGAGGCGCGACTACTGGACCTGCCGGCAGAAGATCAGCAAAGCGTCCTTCGACGCCATCCGGCGCCTCGCCCCATGACCCGGGCGCGGCGAACTGCTAGACTGTTCCGCCTATGCCCGCCATCAACACCTCCCTGCGCATGCTCAACGAACACGACGTGGTCGAACAGTTGCGGTCGCTCCGCGCGAAGCAGCCTGTCAAGTACACGGCGTTCTACTCGAGCCAGCTGGGAGGGGTCGTCACCGATCCGGCGTTGATGGTGATCCCGTTCGACGATCACATGGTCCATCGCGGCCACGGCATCTTCGACACCGCGGGCATCGTCAACGGCCGGATCTACGATCTGGATGCGCATCTCGATCGCTTCCTGACGTCCGCGGAACGGTCGAAGTTGAAGCTGCCGTCATCGCGCGACGAGATGCGCGACATCATCATCAGGACGACGGCGGCGAGCGGACGGCGCGACGGCTCGATCCGCTACTGGTTGTCGTCAGGCCCAGGCAATCTCGATCTGACTCCGGTGGCCGGCGCCGATCCGGGCTTCTTCGTGATGATCTTCCCGGGCCTGGTCTACCCCGAGAAGTGGAAGAGCGAAGGCGTCCGGGTGATGACCACGACGTATCCGATCAAGCCGCCGCTCTACGCGATCACCAAGACCACCAATTACCTGCCGAACGTGCTGATGCAGATGGAGGCCAAGGAAAAAGGCTTCGACAACGGCGTGTTCATCGATCAGGACGGGCACGTCGGTGAAAGCTCGAACATGAACGTCGCGTTCGTCACCCAAGACGAGGTTCTCGTGCATCCGAAATTCGATCACATCCTGTCGGGCTGCACCTCGCTGCGGCTGCTGGAGCTCGCGCAGGCGCTGGTGAAGCGCGGCGAACTAAAAAATGTCACGGTGTCGCACGTCTCATTGGACGATGCGCTCGCGGCCAAGGAAATGCTGTTGATCGGCAGCTCGGTAAAGGTCGCGGGCATCGTGCAGTGGGACGACCACAAGATCGGCGATGGCCAGCCGGGACCGGTCTCACGTTCGCTGCTGCAACTGCTGGAGGAAGACATGCGCACCGGTGACCGTTTAATTGACGTGCCGTATTAGGCGCCAGTCCGAAGAGAGCCGCCGGTCCGGCCAAAGCCGGATGCCACAGGGACTCCCAAAGGATAAAGATGCGCAAGCCGGCGTTAAGGAAAGGTCCGACAATCTGGCTGGGACGAACGAAGCCGGCTGCCAGATACCCCGTCTTTCGCGGACATCATCAAACAGAGGTCGCGATCATCGGCGGCGGCCTGACCGGCGCGATGATCGCGCAGGCGTTCGCCGAGCACGGCACCGGCGTGTTCGTGGTCGAGGCGGCGCGCGTGGGACAGGGCAGCACCGCCGCGAGCACCGCCCTGCTCTTACAGGAGCCTGATTATGATCTCGAAGCCCTCGCGCGGCGTTACGATCGTCGAACGGCGCGGCGCATCTGGCAGCTCAGTCATGATGCCGCGCGCGATTTCGTCCATGCGATCCGGCGATTGAAAATTGCGTGCGACCTCCGCGAGGTGCCCTCGCTGTATTACACGCTGAGCGACGAGCGCGCCAGGGTCCTGCAACGCGAGCTGAAGAAGCGGCGCGCAGCGCGGTTGGGCGGCGAGTGGATGGACGAAAATGCGCTGCTGCGCGCGAGCGGCATTCACGGCGCCGGCGCGATCAAGACCGGCGGCAACGCGCAGCTCGATCCACTGCGCGCCTGCATCGGCTTTCTCTCCGCGGCCAGGAAGGCGGGCGCCTCGATCTACGAGCGGACGACGATCAATCGCATCCGCACGATGGCAGATGGCGTGCGGCTGTATTCGGCGCACGGCACGATCGATGCGAAACAGGTGGTGATCGCCACCGGTTATGCGACGAAGTACTTTCGCCCGCTCGCCGGACGCTTCAACATGCGTCACACCTATGTGATGGCGACCAACCGGATTTCGCGGGCACAGCGCCTTCGGCTCGGCCTCAGCAGCGTGATGCTGTGGGACACCGAACGGCCATATCACTACGTGCGATGGACACACGATCACCGGCTGCTGCTCGGCGGCGCCGATCGGCCGGTGGAGCCGGGGGCACGGCGCTCGCTGCAGTTCGCCGCCGCGATGCGCGACCTGCATGAATATTTCACGACGCTCTATCCGATCCTCAACGACATCGGTATCGATCGCGCGTGGGAAGGGTTGTTCGCGATGACGCCGGACAGCCTGCCGTATCTCGGCGCACATCGCCGCTACCCGCGCCACGCCTTCGCGCTCGGTTACGGCGGCAACGGCATGACCTTCGCCGCGCTCGCCGCTCGAGTTCTGCTCGAGCAGTGGCGCGGCGTGCGGTCAGCCGATCACGAGCTGTTTGCGTTCGGCCGGCCGATGCGCAAAGACTAGGCGTCCACCGGCGGCAGCGGCGCCTCGGCAGGTCCGGAGATCACATCCCCCTTCGCCGTGAAACGCGATCCGTGGCACGGGCAGTCCCAGGTACGCTCGGCGTCGTTCCACTTGACCAGGCAACCCATATGGGTGCACACCGCCGATCGCATGACGATCGTGCCGGACTGGTCGCGTGAGGCCGCCACCTTCTTGCCGTGGTGCTCGATGATCTTGCCTTCGCCGCGCTTCACGGCGCGTAACGACTTGCCTTCCGTGCCGGCAAAGCGATCGCGCACCAGGTAATACGGGTAGTCCTTGTTCTCCTTGATGTATTCCCACAGGCCCTGGCGAAGCGCCGCGCGGCCTGGATCAAATAGCTCGGTCCACGGATTACGCCGGCCGAGGATCTGATCCGTGAGCATCATCGCGCTGAGCGTGCCGAACGTCATGCCGTTGCCGGCATATCCCGTGGCCGCGTACTGATGCTCAGCCATGCGGCCGATGTACGGAAGGCCGTCGGGGGTCTCGATGACCTGGCCGGACCAGCGATGCGTGACTTCGGCTTGCGGCAGGATCCTCGCGAGCCTGGTCTCGAGGGTGGCGAAGCACGCATTGGTGTCCTCGCTCTGGCCGGTCTTGTGGTCGAGGCCGCCGAAGATCACGGTGTCGAAGTCGCGCTGCGGATCGAGCCGCAGGTAGTGGTACGGATCCGCGGTGTCCCAATACAGCGCGTCGGGAACCGCACCGGACGCGATGCGCGCGCCGACGACGTAGCTGGTATAAAGAGCGAGCTTGGTCTGAAACGCGGTCGCACCCACCAGCCCGGTGATGCCGGCCAGTGGATTGTGGGTCGCGATAATCACGTCGCTGCAGGTCACCGTGCAGCCGTTGGCTTTCACGCTTAACGGCTGATCGCAGAATTCCTCGACTTCGCTATGCTCGTGAATCACGCCGCCCTTGGCCTCGATCGCGGCGGCGATGCCGGCCAAATATCGTCGCGGGTGAAACCGCGCCTGGTTCGTGAACTGGATGCCCGGCAGCGGCATCATCGGCGTGCCGTCGACAAACCTCGCGTCGAAGCCGAGCTCCTCGGCCAGCGCCGCGTCCTTCTGCAGATCGTCGATCTCGTCAGCCGGGTCGCGGCCCGGCGGCACGTGCAGGTAACCATCCACCCATTCGAAGGCGCAATCGATCTCGAGCTCGCGAACCAGCGTATGAATCTGATCGATCGCGGCGAGTCCCGCATCCCACACCGCTTGCGCGTGATCCCGCCCGAATTGCTTCACCAACTCCGTCAACCGCGCATCGGTCACCATCGTCAGGTGCGCCGTGGTGTGTCCCGTATCGATCGACGCGCATCGGCCGCGCTCGAGCACGATGACTGACTTGCCGGCCGAGAGTAATAGATACGCGGCGGTCAGGCCGGTGATGCCGGCGCCGACCACCACGACGTCGGCGTGCGCGTCTTGTTCGATTTTCCTGAATACCGGAAACGGCGCGCTATCCGCCCAATAGGGCGTGGTCGGGCTGGCTAGTTTGGACACGGAATTCCTCCGGCAAGTTAGAAGCATGCGCCGTACCAATCTTTCCCAGCGCGTCCGTCATTATGGTCGATGGCGCACCTCCTGCATTACAACCGCGCGGGAGGGGTATTGTGAAACGACGAACTCTGATTTGGGTGGCCGCACTCAGCTTTGCGGTAGCGGGCGTGGGTTGCTCATCCACTCGCGGCGATGAACGTGAGGCTGGCAACAACGCCAATAGTTCAGGCGATACGGTGACCATCGCCGGCTGCCTGAGCGCCGGCCAGGACGGGCGCTTTGCGCTGACGGCAGCGCCGGACGCCGCTGTTTCCACGGCCGCACGCGCCATGGATAACGAGCGCGATACGCATACGTATGTGCTGGTCGGCGGCGATAACCTGCAGGCGCATCTCGGCAAGCGCGTCGAAGTGATTGGCACCGTGACGGGCCGCACGCAGGACATCGAGCGGAAAGACACCAAGAAGACCGAGACTGCCCCGGCCACCACTGGCGGTGACACGCCGACGGTGAAGACCGAGGAAGAAATCGATCTCGAGGTGCGCCAGTTGAACGTCCGCCAGGTCCGCGATCTCGCGCCGACCTGCGTCGTCAATCCCTAGTTCCACCCCGGCGGGCGCGTCCGAATTCACAAGATTCGCGACGTGCCCGACCGTCGCTAATCCTCTTTCCAGGGATTGTTCGCGAATACGGCAAGCTCAGTCCACAACACGCGCCGCGGCATCGCGAGTCCGGCCATGATCGTCGCGGCAATGTCCTCTGCGTACAACTTGTTCGGATTATTGCGGCCGGTCTTGCCCATCCAGTTGGTCTGCACTTCCGACGGCAGGATACTGACGACGCGGATGCCGTGCGGCCGCAGCTCTGCCTGCCAGCACTGCGTGATGCCGCGCACCGCCCACTTGCTCCCGGCATAGGCGGTGGCTCCCTTCGCGCCCTTCGTCCCGGAAGTGGAAGCGATATTGACGATGTCGCCATCAGCTTGCGCCTTCATCAGCGGCACGACGCGGTTGGTGAGGTCGACCATGCCGAAGACGTTGGTCGCAAACAGGTTGCGCATCGCGGTGACGTCGAGTGCACCGATCTCGGCGTTATAGCCGACGCCGGCATTGTTGATCAGCACATCGATGCCGCCCATCGTGGCGACCGCTTCCTCAATCACGCGCGCGTTGTCGCCATCCACCGCGACGTCGGCACGAACACCATGCGCGCCGGTATCGCTCGCGGTCGATGCAATGTGTGTGTCATTGCGCCCGGTGAACACCACCTGATGTCCGGCCTCGCGCGCCTGTTGAACGATAGCGGCGCCAATACCCTGGCTGCCTCCGGTGATGAGAAATCGTCGGCTTTGCATCTCACGATTATGGCCACGGTTTCCCGGCTGACCCATTCCGAAGTACATTGATAAGCATGAGCAAATGTAATCCGTTGTCTCCGCCTGCTCTGACCCGTCGCCGGTTCCTCGAACAGCTCGGCGCGGTTGGCGGCTCGTCACTTGTCTTCAGCACGCTGACCTCGTGGGATTTGATGGCGGGTGCCGCGGGCCAGAAGCCCGGCCTGACCGGCAAGCCGGCGAAGTCAAAGGTGCTCGTCCTCGGCGGCGGCTTGTCCGGGATGGTGGTCGGCTACGAGCTCGGCAAGCTCGGTTACGACTACCAGCTGCTCGAGGCGCGGGAACGCGTCGGCGGATTACAGTGGGCGGTGAAGAAGGGCGACACGCACACCGAAATAAACGGCGGCGAGCGCCAGGTCTGCACCTTCGACCAGGGGCAGTACGTCAACGTCGGCCCGTGGCGGATTCCCTTCTCGCACGAGGCGGTGTTGAACTACTGCCGCGAGCTCAACGTTCCCGTGGAAGTGTTCCTCAACGACGCGGATTCGAACTATTTCTACTTCGAGGGCAACTCCGCCGGCGCGCTCTCCAACAAGAAGATCCGCATGCGCGAGGTCAAGGCCGACCTCACCGGCGCAATCAACGAGCTGCTCGTCAAGGCGATCGATCAGAAGAAGCTCGACCTGCCGCTCACGGAGGAAGATCAAAAGCGTCTCACGAGTTACCTGGTGAACCAGGGCTATCTCGATCGCGAGTCGCACAGCTACCGCGCATTCGAAAATCGCGGCGAAGGCGATCCGTATCAGCTCGCACAGCTGCTGCAGGGGCCGTTCAGCAACCGTCTCCGCTCGGTCCCGGCGCTGGAAGGCACGACCGCCGCGCCGATGTTCCAGCCGATCGGCGGCATGGATCAGATGGCCAAGGGCTTCCAGCGCGCGATGGATGCCAAGCGCATCACCTTCGGCGCCGAAGTGCAGTCGGTGATCCAGGATGCCAACGGCGTCAAGGTCGCCTACATGGACACCAAGAGCGGCAAGAAGCACGAGGTCAACGCCGACTTCGTGGTCGTCTGTCTGCCGCTGAACCTCGTTGCGCGGCTCAACATCAACCTGTCGCCCGAGATTATGGACGCGGCGAAACAGGTGACTTACAGCAACAGCGCGAAGCTCGGCCTCGCCATGAAACGCCGCTTCTGGGAAGAGGACGATCACATCTTCGGCGGCCACCTGTATTCGAATCTCCCGATCGGCGAGTTTTCATACCCGTCAAACGACTACTTCTCGAAGAAGGGCGTGCTGCTCGGGCTGTATGCGAACGGACCGGTCGGTGACCTGCTGGACCGGACCGTGGCCGAGCGCGTCGAGCACGTGCTGATGCACGCCGGCAAGGTGCATCCGCAGATTCGCACCGAGTTCGAAAGCGCCTACGCGGTGTGGTGGCGCAAGGTGAAATACAACGAGGGCGGATACGCGAGCGGCCGCAACGAGGCCCGGCGCCTAATCCTCTCGAAGGTCGACAACCGCATTGTCCTCGGCTCCGCCGCGAACACGCCGCACTCGGAACCGGACTGGCAGGAAGGCGCGATCTCTGCCGGCTGGCAGGCGCTCAAGTCGATCCACGAACGGGCGATGCGCGGATAGGCTCCGCCTGAAGCGGACACCACAGGAACTCAGCGCGTCAGCACGACGAGGCATCTCTCGTCGTTCGCTCTCCTTCGCCGTTCAAATCTCACTCGACGGCCCCGGACTCTGAGGCGGCACAGCCGCCATCCCTGACCTCCGTTCGATTTGTCTGTAAGTATCTGCGTCGGCTCAGTCGAACGCTCACGCCGAGAGATACCTCGCCGCGCACCGCCCATTGAACTCGCGGCCCGGCTGGACGGCGCGACTCTTGCTCCAGATGTGAATTAGAGCGCGACTGTAGAAACCACGCGCTCATATTTGGGAGGCATCATGCCGAATTCAGACGAAGTGAAGGGCAAGTTCGACCAGGTCAAGGGTAAGGTCAAGCAAGAGGTTGGCAAGGCCACCGGCGACGCCACCCTGCACGACGAAGGCGTGGCGGACGAGGCCGGCGGCAACGTGCGCGAAGGATTCGGCACGGCCAAGCGCAAGGTCGGCGAAGCCATCGAAGACGTCGGCGAAGCGATCAAAAAGTAGGACAGGTAATCGGTGACGCCACGGCAGCGCGCTGCCGGGCAGTCACCGATCCCGACGGGAGCGGCGACCCGTATAATCTCGCCATGGCTGCAATACACCTGCTGGTCAACGGCAAGCGGCACGCCGTCGACGTCGAACCGTCGACCCCACTGCTCTACGTCCTCCGAAACGATCTCGATCTCGCCGGGCCGCGATTCGGCTGCGGGCTCGGTCAATGCGGCGCCTGCACGGTGCTAATCCGCGGCGAGGCGGTGCGATCGTGCGTGCGGCCGGTCTCGCAGGTCGAGAACGTCGAGATCACCACGCTCGAAGGTTTGTCGAAGGAAGGCCAGCTGCATCCGATCCAGCAAGCCTGGATCGACGAACAAGTGCCGGCGTGCGGCTTCTGCCAGAACGGCCAGATCCTCACCGCGAAGGCGTTACTCGACAAGACACCGATTCCAACCGACGCGCAGATTCGCGACGGCATGAAGGGCGCGCTGTGTCGCTGCATGACGTATTACCGGATCAACGCCGCTGTGAAACTCGCGGCTCGGAGGCTCGCATGACCCGCCTTTGCCAAAAAGCGGCTTCGGCGCGGCAAGTGGCCCGCCGCGAATTCCTGCAGACGTCGGGAATGCTGGTTGCCTCGGTCGCCGCGATGTCCGTCGAAGGCGTCGAAGCACTCCTGCAGCGTCCTGCCGCCACGGGTCCCTATCCCGATCTCGATTACCTGCAGCTCGATTCGTGGATCGTCATTCGTCCGGATAACACCGCGACGTTCTACGTCGGCAAGACCGACCTTGGCCAGGGCACCGGCACGGCATTCCGCCAGATCATGTCCGACGAGCTCGACATCGCGTTCGAGAACACCACCTGCGTGATGGGCAGCACCGATGTCACCGTCGATCAAGGCGGCTCTGGCGGGTCGGATGCGTTGCAAACCGACGGCTATCCGATGCGGCGTGTCGCCGCCGAAGCGCGACGCGTGTTGCTCGACATGGGAGCGGAGTACTTCGGTGTGCCGGTCTCGGCACTGGTGGTCAGCGACGGCCTGATCAGCACCAAGACCGGCGACACCGCCGATCGCGGCATCAGCTACGGTCAACTGATCGGCGGCAAGAAGTTCAACGTCACGTTGACCGGGCGCAACATCGATGCGACCACGGGCAAGGCGGCGCTCAAGTCCGTGAAGGACATGAAGAACGTCGGCAAGTCGCCGCGCCGCGACGACATCCCGGCGAAGGTCAACGGCACGCAGCGCTGGGCCGTGGACATGAAAGTGCCGGGCATGCTGCACGCGCGCAACGTCCGCCCGCCGGTCGTCGGCGCCACGCTGAAGGCGATCGACGAATCATCCGTGAAGGATGTGCCCGGGTTCGTCACAGTCGTGAGCCGCGGCAACTACGTCGCGGTGGTCTGCGACCGCGAGGAGCAGGCGATCCGTGCCGCGCGCCAGTTGAAGGTGGAATGGACGCCGCCGGCGGCCGCGCCGTTCCCGACCTCCGAGAATCTCTTCACCTTCATGCGCGCCGCGACGCCTTCGTCGACGGGCAAGCCAGTCGTGGCGGGGGATGTCGCGGCCGGCTTCACCGCAGCAGCCACCGTCGTCGAAGCGCAATACGACGTGCCGTTCCAGGGCCACACTGCATTCGGTCCCGCGCACGCGCTCGCCGACCCGACGAACGATCAACTGACGATCTATTCCAACGACATGAAGTCGTACGGGATGCGCAACGGCGTGGCGCAGTTCCTGAAGATCCCGAAAGAGAAAATCCGCGTCGTGTGGATGCAAGGGCCGCAGGCATACGGACGCACGGCCGCGGAAGACGCCGGCTTCGAAGCGGCATTCCTCGCCATCGAGCTTGGCCGTCCGGTGCGGATGCAGTGGACGCGACAGGAAGAAACCGCGTGGGACACCAAGGGCCCGGCGTACGCCATCGACATGCGCGGCGCCCTCGATGCAAAGGGCCAACTCCTCGCGCTCGATTACAACGCGCGCGCCGCGGACTTTGGTCACGTCGGCTACAACGAGCACGACACCGTGTTGATCGCACAGCTGATGGGACAACGCAAACCGCAGCCATCGGCGGGACGCGCGTCGTTTCCGTCCGACAAGTACGCGATTCCGAATCGGCGCATGGCCGGCAGCGTCGTGCCGATGCCGCTGGCATTTGAAACGCCGATTCGCCTGGGCAACCTGCGCGATCCCGACGGCCCGCAAGTCACGTTCGCGTCCGAGAGTTTCATCGACGAGCTTGCGTTCGCCGCGAAGGCGGATCCGCTGGCGTTCCGCCTGGCGTTGCTCGAGCGCGGCATCGGAGACGATGCGGGATTCAAGCGCGTGCGCTCGATCGCGTGCTTGACAGCGGCCGCGGAGAAGTTTGGCTGGAAGCCGCGGACTTCGCCGGCTCCGCGCGCGACCGGCGATATCGCCGTCGGCCGCGGTGTGGCATACGCCTATCGCAGCGAGACCGTCGCGGCGCAAATCGTCGAAGTGGAAGTCAATCGGCGCACCGGCCGCATCTGGGTCAAGCGCATCACCTGCTCGCACGACTGCGGCCTGGTGATCAACCCGGAAGCGCTGACGCGCACACTCGAGGGCGGACTGCTCCACTCGGTTAGCCGCGCGCTATTTGAAGAAGCGCGCTTCGACGAATCAAAAATGCTGAGCCTGGACTGGGTCAGCTCGCCGACCATGACGCACGCGGACGTTCCGGAACAGATCGACATCGTACAAGTCAATGGCGATCCGAATCCGGATCGCCCTGACCTGCCACATTACGGAGCTGGAGAGACGATTTGCAAGCCGATGCTGGCTGCCGTCGCCAATGCCGTGTTCGACGCCACTGGCGTGCGAATGCGGCGACTCCCCCTGACCGCGCCGCGCGTGCTGGCGGCGCTGAAAGGCTGACTACTACTTGGGCATCAACACCGTATCGACGACGTGAATCACGCCATTCGACTGGTTGACGTCGGCGATGGTCACCCACGCGGTGCCGCCCTTTTCGTCGCTGATGCCGACCTTGCCGTCCTTGACCCACGCGACCAGCTCGCCGCCGCTAACGGTCTTGATGGTCGACTTGCCGCCATCCTTCTTGATCATCTCCGTCAGGCTCTTCGCATCGACTTTTCCAGCGACCACGTGATAGGTCAGGATCTTGGTCAGCGTCGCCTTGTTTTCCGGCTTCACCAGCGTGTCGACCGTGCCCGCGGGGAGCTTGGCAAACGCCGCGTCGGTCGGCGCGAACACCGTGAACGGGCCCTTGCCCTTGAGGGTCTCAACCAGGCCGGCCGCCTTGACCGCCGCCACCAGCGTGGTGTGATCCTTTGAATTGACGGCGTTGTCGATGATGTCCTTGGACGGGTACATCGCCGCACCGCCAACCATCACGGTCTTTTCCATCTGCGCGTTCGTCGCAGCCGACACCATCAGAACGCACGCAGCCACAGCAATACCAAATCGATACATTACGGATTCCTCCTCGCGCGTCATGCGCGGTCAGGGTAAGGAACCCGCTGCCCCGCCCGATTATTCCCGCCTACGCAAATGCCCTAGAATGGCGCTCACATACCGCGGAGGGGCAATGGTCAAGTCACTGTGTCTGGCGGTCGGATTCGTCCTCGTCTCGGCCGCGCGGACCTTCGCGCAAGGACCTGGCGCGGATGGAGCAGGGCGGCCGCTCGCAGAAGGCGCTGCGCCAGCCGTAACGACTGATACTATCTGCCCGACCAAGGAGCTGCCATGTCACTGTCTCGAATCCTCGCGCCCGCCGTCGGCGTCTGCGCGCTCTCTCTGTTAACGACCTGGAACGCTGATACCAGCGCGCAAGCCAGGACCGCGGCCACGCAAGTCAGGCCGGCGTCGTCAGGAAATTTCATTACCGGTGAAGGGCTGCCGAATCCAGCCCCCGTCGTGACACAGAACTGGGGCGAGCTGCCCGCGGGGCGGACGTGGGGCACGTCAGCCGGGCTCGACATCGACCCGAAGGACGGCCACGTGTGGGGCTACGAGCGCTGCGGCGCCGGCACCGCCGGCGGCGGCCCGGTCGATTGCGAGAACAACCCGGTCGATCCCGTGTTCAAGTTCGATCGCCACACCGGCAAGGTGCTGATCAACATTGGCAATAGCACCATGGTGACGCCGCACGGCATCCACGTCGACAGGGACGGCAACGTCTGGGTCGCTGACTTCGCCGGCAACAAGGCAGGCGACAGGGGCCACCAGGTCCACAAGTTCAACCAGAAGGGCGAAAAGCTGATGAGCCTGGGCACCGCCGGCAAGCCCGGCCTCGCCGATGGCCAGTTCAACCAGCCCAACGACGTCGTCGTCGGGCCCGACGGCAGCATCTACGTCTCCGACGGCCACGATGCGCAGGGCATGACCACGGCCGCGGCGATCGCCGAAGGCATCAAGCGCGGTGCGACATCGCGCATCAGCAAGTTCTCGGCGGATGGCAAGTTCGTCAAGTCGTGGGGCGGGATCGGCATGAAGCACGGTGAGTTCCGCACGCCGCACGCGCTGATGTTCGACGCCAAGGGTCGTCTCTGGGTGGCCGATCGCGGCAACCATCGCCTGGAGATCTTCGATCAGGACGGCAAGTATCTGGAGTCGCGTTATGCCTACGGGCGCATCAGCGGGTTTTTCATCAGGGGCAACCAGGTCTACGCGATCGACTCCGAGTCGAGCCCATTGAACCATCCGAACTGGCGCAACGGCGTGCGCATCGGGCCGCTGGACGAGGATCGCATCGTCGCGTTCATCCCGCCGTTCGAGCGCGAGGACCGGCTCTATCAAGGCACGGCGGGCGAAGGCATCGCGGTGGACGCGGATGGCAACGTCTTCGCCGCCGAAGGGCCGAACTCGATTCGCCAGGCCGGCGGCGCCTTCACCAAGTATTCGGTCAAGAAGTAGTTGTCCTGGATCGAATACAAAAACGCCGGTACATCAATTGCACGATCTCCGAGCAGGCCAGTGACCATCGGAGGGCAAGTCAATGAACCTCATCAGAATGACGACGGTGGCAGCACTGCTGGCATCGTTCGTCAGTTTCCAACCGGCGGTCGTCAGCGCGCAAGGACGCGACCGCCGCGACCGGCAGGAAGACAAGTGGGAGCGTAAAGAAGCCCAGCGCGACCGCAAGGAAGCGCGCCGGGAGCGGCGGGAGGAAGCGCGGCGCGATCGTCACGAGGCGCGACGCGACTACTGGGATGCGGCGCGGTATTACCGCGGCGGCGATCGCTACCGTGCGCAACGCATGAACCGGAGCGATCGCATTTATCGCGGCTCGGATAATCGCTACTACTGCAAGCGTGACGATGGCACGACCGGGTTGATCGTCGGCGGTATCGCGGGCGGTGTGCTTGGCAACGTCATCGCACCCGGCGGCTGGAAGACGCTCGGCACGATCATCGGCGCCGGAGGCGGGGCGTTACTCGGACGGGCGATCGACGACGGCGACGTCGTCTGCCGCTAGGACCGAAGGGCGGCGCGCGTTGCTGAGGCTCAGCCCACGCTGCCCTGTTTTCTTCCGCTGCCGGACATCTCGATCCAGTCCAGCTCCTCCTCGATCTGGTGAAACGCGTCATCGCCGATCTCTTCGCTCGCCCGCATGTCGTGAACCGTCTTGCGGGCGGCGGCGAGTGCACAGCCATGAAGCTCGTTGCGCGCAACGCGGATGTCGTTGCCGGCCGATCCGGCGGCTCGTTCGTGTGTGAGTTGCGCGGTGAGCTCCTGCCGAACAGCCTCGGCGATCGGCGATTCGTCGTTCGCGAAGCTGACCAGCGCGGATTCAAGGGCGCGATCGCGCGCTAGACGCAATTCGCGTCCGACCGGATCGTCGTCCTGCAGGTGGAGCCGATGAAGTAGCGGCTTGAGCGTCATGCCCTGGATCACCAGCGTGCCCAGCACGACGATGAAGGCGGTGAACACGATCAGATCGCGGTAAGGAAATCCCGCGGGAAGCGCCAGCGCCGCGGCCAGGGACACGATGCCGCGCATACCCGACCACGAAATGACGAGGCCGCTGCCAAAGGTCGGCCGCAACAGCGGCCGTGGCGGATTGAATCCCACTCGGCGGTGCCACCATCGCACGATCGTATTCAGCGACATGTGCCAGGCGAGGCGTACGACGATCACGGTACCGAGCACCGCGCCGGCAACTGAGTAATAGCGACCGCGGTCGACCGCTTCCAGGCTGTCGAGGATCGGGCGAATCTGCAGGCCGATGAAGATGAAGGCGAGGATGGTCAGCGCGAACACCACCGTTTCCCACACCGCGTAAGCGGGGATGCGGACGCGCGCCGGCGTGCGCTCCGGGGAGGATCGTGCCACGGTGATCGCGTACGACACCATCGTCAAGACACCCGAAAGCCCGACCTCCTCGGCGAGAATCCAGACACCGAACGTCGTAACGAACTGGATGATGATCGCCGTCGGCACGTGCTCGACACGATCGAACAATCGCAACGTCAGCCAACCGAGCGCCGGACCAGCGACAAGGCTCCCCGCGACCGCCAGCAAGAATGCGGGCGCCACGGCGGCGACCGAGAATTCGTTGGCGGCGACGGCCCAACCGCGAGCCGGTAGATCAGCAGCGCGGTGGCGTCGTTGAGCAGGCTCTCGCCTTCTAGAATCGTGAGGATGCGATGCGGCGGCTTCAACAGTCGCAGCACTGACGTCGCAGCGACCGCGTCCGGCGGCGCCACCACCGCGCCCAGCGCGATCGCCGGTCCCCACGGGATTTCCGGCATGAGGGTACGGACGACAACGGCGACGGCCAGTGTGGTCAAGCCGACCGCGACCACCACGAGCCCCGCAACCGGGACCCAGTTGTCCTTGAGATCTCGGAGCGACGCGTCGTAGGCCGCGTCGAGAAGAATCGGGGCGACGAAAATCGCCAGCGCCAGCTCAGGTGGGACGGTGAAGCCAGGCGCGCCCGGGACAAACGCGAGCAGGGCGCCACCCAGCGCCAGAAACACCGATACGGCGCGCCGAGGTGACGCGCCGTGCCCGCGAGAACTAGCGCCGCAATGAAGAGGCCGAGAATCTGCTCGAGTCCGTGCATGCCTGCCGTCGACAATATCAGCGATTGCCGGGATACCCCCGACGGGCGAACCGCGTCGCTTACGCCTTCAGCGAAGCCATGTCGATCGAGAACCGGTACTTCACATCGGACTTCAGCAATCTTTCGTAGGCCTCGTTGACCTTCTGGATCGGGATGATCTCGACATCGGCGGTGATGTCGTTGGCGCCGCAGAAGTCGAGCATCTCCTGGGTTTCGGTGATGCCGCCAATGTTCGATCCCGACAGGCTGCGCCGGCCCATGATCAGGCTGAACGCCGACACCGCCAGCGGTTTCGGCGGCGCGCCGACCAGAGTGATGTTGCCGTCAAGACGAAGCAGGGCGAGGTAGGCATTGATGTCGTGATCCGCGGACACGGTGTCGAGGATGAAATCAAAACTGCCGGCATGCGCCTGCATCTCGTTGGCGTTGCGCGAAACGACGACGGCGTCGGCGCCGAGGCGAATCGCGTCGTCCTTCTTGTCGGGCGAGGTGGTGAACACCACCACCTGCGCGCCGAACGCCGGCGCGAACTTCACGCCCATATGCCCGAGGCCGCCGAGCCCGATCACACCGACCTTCTTGCCCTTGGTAATGCCCCAATGCCGCAAGGGCGAATACGTCGTGATCCCGGCGCAAAGCAGCGGCG
>Ga0136611_10001354_pt1 | contig 16994 bp, 20 predicted proteins | sample AntDrymUQ2232306_2_FD_106645 | JGI IMG/M metagenome (GOLD analysis project Ga0136611, IMG submission 106645) | Polar desert sand microbial communities from Dry Valleys, Antarctica - metaG UQ223 (23.06) | ecosystem: Environmental > Terrestrial > Soil > Desert | place: Antarctica: Dry Valley...
GAAGTGCGGCCATTCGACGGCCGCCGCATTCTTCTCGGGGTCACTGGGGGCATCGCCAGCTACAAGTCAGCCATGCTTGCCCGGCTTCTTGCCCAGTCAGGAGCGGAGGTCGATGTCGTGATGACACGCGCCGCTCAGGAGTTCGTTGGGTCAATCACGTTCGAGGCTGTCACGGGCCGGAAAACCTTTTCCGAGATTTTTGGTGCCGGAAACGCTCTCGACCATATCCGGCTCGCTCGTGAGGCGGCAATCCTGGTTGTTGCTCCCGCGACCGCCGATTTTCTCGCACGCTCCGCTCATGGGCACGCCGACGACCTGCTGACTGCCTGCCTTCTCGCCAATACCGCTCCGGTGCTTCTTGTTCCCGCAATGAACGACCGCATGTGGGCCAACGCGCAGACCGCCCGGAACGTCGCCCATTTGCGGCAACTCGGATATTCTGTCCTCGACCCAGACGATGGTCCGCTTGCGGCGGGTGAGGGAGCCGGACCGGGCCGGATGCCTGAACCCGAGGCGATCATGGCCGCGATGGCGCGAATCCTGGAGCCGCGCGGAGGTCTGTACGGTCGCAACATTGTAGTGACTGCAGGCGCAACTCGAGAGCCGGTCGATCCGGTGAGATTCATATCCAATCACAGCAGCGGACGCATGGGTGTGGCGCTTGCCGATGCCGCTCACCGGAGGGGAGCAGATGTGACGCTTGTCGCGGGGCACCTGGACGTTACCCCCGGATCGTGGCTTCGGGTGCTGCGAACGGCGACGACAGCCAACATGCTGGCCGCTGTAGAGGAATTGCTGCCCGCGTCTGATGTGCTGATCATGGCGGCCGCCCCGGCTGATTTCCGCCCCGTCCGGCCCGCCGCTCACAAGATCAAGAAGAGCAGTTCGTCCCTCCCGGCCGCCATCGAGCTGACCCAAACCGAGGACATCATCAAATCGACGGCAGGCGCTCGCCGAGCCGGGTCAGTGATTGTCGGCTTCGCGCTGGAGACGGAGAACGAACTTGCCAACGGCGCCCAGAAACTGCGGGAAAAGCGCCTCGATCTCGTCGTGGTCAACAGCGCGATCGAGCATGGAGCCGGATTCGTCACTGATACAAACCGTGTGACGCTGCTGGCGCCGGGCGAGGCTGACGTACACGTCCCGATGATGAAGAAGACCGAGCTCGCCGACGTCATCCTCGATCGGGTAGAATCGATTCTGAATGGACGCTAGACAGCGATTGCGGAGATATCTGGAGGATCGCCGCGACCTGGGCGAATCTGAGCTAGTGCTCGATTCGATGACGGTCGAGGACGTGCTGCGCACAATAGGCGCAATCCGGACAGGCTCGATTTCAGGCCCACCCGATCGCTCTCCGCACAACGTGACCCCGACGCCTCATTCGTCATCGCAAGCCGGAAATGAACCTTCCGAGTCGGTGAATCCGGAAAGCGCCAATAAAGCGATGGAGCCGGCAGATCCGCCCGGCGGGACGACGCCGCCCCAATCTCTTGAAAGTATTGCCCGGACTGTCGAGGACTGCACCAGATGCGCGCTGTACAAGACTGCGACGCGTGGCGTGCCGGGAGATGGACCGCTGAATGCCCGGCTGGTCTGCGTCGGCGAAGCTCCCGGAGCGAACGAAGATGTCACTGGACACCCGTTTGTTGGTGCGGCAGGAAATCTCCTGACAAAGATCCTCGCCGCTGTCGATCTCACCCGCGATGAAGTCTTTATTACAAACGTCGTCAAGCACCGGCCGCCCGGCAATCGCAATCCTGCTCCCGATGAGATAGCCGCGTGCAATCCGTTCCTGGTGACCCAACTCGAGCTGATCAGGCCGAAAGTCATCGTTGCGTTCGGAACTTTCGCGGCGCAAACTCTCCTCAACACCAAAACGCCGATCGGAAAGCTTCGCGGTGAAGTGCACCGGTACCACGGAATTCCCCTCGTCGTCACTTACCACCCTGCCGCGTTGCTGCGCAATCCGGCCTGGAAACGACCTACCTGGGAAGATGTCAAGCTAGCCCGCAGAATTCTCGATGGCGCCCTCGGCGCGTGATCCATATTCGGAACGGCGTCCCCCCTACTCGGAGGATGCCGAGCAGGCGGTTCTGTCGGCCATGCTCATGGACCCGGATGCAGTGCTGCGCGCCGTCGAACACGTCGATGACACGATGTTTTACCGGGAGGGCAACCGGCGCATCTTCCGATCGATGCTCGCCCTGGGGGACCGCGGCGATGTAATCGATCCACTCACGCTGTCGGAAGAACTTTCCCGGAACGGTGACCTCCAGGCGAGCGGCGGAAAGGACTACATCGGATTCCTGATCGACGCCGTTCCGACATCGGCCAACGTCGAGTACCACGCCCGCATCGTACGGGAAAAGGCCTTGCGCCGGCGACTGATCGAAGTCTCAACCGCAATTGTTGCAGAGGCGTTCGACTCCGCTGCACCCGCGGCCGAGCTCCTGGACGCGGCCGAGCACAAAATCTTTGAAGTGAATCAAAGCCGTGGAGCAGAGGGATTCTCGCGCATCAAGGAGCTGCTCTGGACCGCGATGGAGCGAATCGAAGACCTCCGCGCTCGAGGGGAATCGATCACCGGCGTTCCAAGCGGCTTCAAGGACCTCGACGAGATGACCACTGGTTTTCAGCCGTCCGATCTGATCATCATTGCTGCCCGGCCGTCAATGGGAAAGACAGCGTTCGTTCTGAATATCGTTCAGAATGCTGCGCTCGACGCAAATGTGGGCGTGGCATTTTTCTCGCTCGAAATGAGCAAGGATCAGCTGGTGCAGCGGATGCTGACTGCGGAGGGCCGCGTCGACGCGCAACGCCTCCGCAAGTCAAAGCTCCACGATTCGGAATTCAGTTTGTTGAGCAGAGCGGCCGGTGATCTTTCCCGGGCCCCTATCTGGATCGACGACACGCCCGGAATCACCCTCCTCGAGATGCGCTCCAAGGCGCGGCGGATGAAAGCCGAGAATAACATCGGCCTCGTAGTCGTCGATTATCTGCAGCTGATGCAGGGGCCATCGAACACGGAGAACCGGCAGCAGGAAATCAGCTACATATCGCGCTCTCTCAAATCGCTGGCCCGGGAGCTCAAGTTACCCGTGATAGCACTCTCGCAACTTTCGCGTGCCCCGGAGCAGCGAACCGGCGAGAACAAGCGACCCCAGCTTTCCGATCTTCGTGAATCTGGCGCGATAGAACAGGATGCAGACGTAGTGATGTTCATCTACCGGCCCGAGGTATACCAGCACCTGCTGGAAGGGAATTCAAAAGAAAGGGATGGCGATCAGAACCTGGAGGGCCTTGCCGAGATCATCATTGGCAAACAGCGTAACGGCCCAACTGGCGCAATCAAACTGTATTTCAGCAAGACATTCACCCGCTTCGATAATTACTCGCCCCGTTCGCTGCCGCGGTGACGCCTAAGGCGCGCTCGACATTTCGGTGCAGCAACTGCGGCGCTGATTATCCTCGATGGGCTGGACGCTGTGACGTCTGCGGCGACTGGAACACCCTGGTTGAAGAGGCGATCACAAAAACCGCTGCCGCGACCGGAGCGAAGGCTGCGGCGGCTCGCCGTGTCGGGGGGCCCAAAACCCTCGGCGAGGGCGGCACGGTTGCCAGGACTCAAAAAGTCCGCGACGTGATTGGAGCGGCCGAGCCTCGCTGGCTGACCGGCATGGCGGAATTCGATTTCGTGCTTGGCGGGGGTCTCGTCCCAGGTTCGATGATACTTGTGGGTGGTGAGCCGGGTATCGGGAAATCGACGATTCTGCTGCAGGTGGCAGCAAAGCTCGAGGCTGCCGGGCAGCGCACGCTCTATGTGTCCGGTGAAGAGTCGCCGCTTCAGGTAAGGCTGCGTGCTGATCGGCTGAGCGATTCCGCGAGCGACGTAGAGCTCATGGGTGAGACACTTCTCGAGACAATTATCGCGACTGCTTCGGCAATGTCGCCCTCGGTGCTGATCGTGGACTCGATTCAGACCGTCTTCACCGGTGACCTCGATGGCGCGCCCGGGAGCGTCGGTCAGGTACGGGAATGCGCCGCGCGACTGATGCGGTTCGCAAAGGATAGCGGGACCTCCGTTTTCGTCGTTGGTCACGTCACGCGCGATGGCGGAATTGCAGGCCCCAAGACACTCGAACATATCGTCGATACGGTGCTCTACTTCGAAGGCGAAGGAATGCTTGACCACCGGATGCTCAGGGCGATCAAAAACCGGTTCGGCAGTGTCGACGAGATTGGCGTGTTCCGAATGACCGCGGCTGGTCTCGACCCCGTTTCCAATCCGTCGGAGCTGTTTCTCGGCGATCGTCAGGGTCACACGTCAGGTAGTGCAGTCACAGCGTTGCTCGAGGGAAGCCGTCCGGTGCTGATCGAGATTCAGGGCCTCGCGGCGAAAGCAGGTTTCGGTACTCCACAGCGCGTGGCCACCGGTTACGACAGCCGCAGACTTGCGCTTCTGCTCGCGGTGCTCGACAAACGCGCGGGACTTTCGTTTACGCAGCTTGATGTCTTTCTCAATGTCGTCGGCGGCATGCAGCTGAAGGAGCCGGCTGGCGACCTCGCCGTCGCGGCCGCCCTTGCATCCAGCGTATACGATCGCGCCATCGGTACCGACGCGATCTTCCTGGGGGAGGTGGGACTGGGCGGGGAAGTCAGGCCGGTGTCACAGGCAGAAAGACGTCTGGCCGAGGCAGCCAAGATGGGAATGAAAACGGCGTACATGGCGCAGCGTGGAATTCCATCCCGTGGTACCCGTGGCATCATGACCGTGGGAGTGACAACCGTATCTGACCTTTTTGAAAAGCTGTTCAAATGACAGCCGATGTTGGAGTTATAATCGTCGCTGGCGGTGCTGGCTCCCGTGTTGGGGGCAACGAGCTCAAGCAGTTTCGCTGGGTAGCCGGCAAACCAATGCTGCTGCACAGCGTTCAGATATTTCAGCAGAGAGCGGATGTCGGTATGGTCGTGGTTGTGCTTCCGTACGAGCACGTTGGAGATCCGCCGCCGTGGCTGTTTCAATGCGATACCGACCGCCTCCTGCTGTCCGTGGGAGGAAAGGAGCGTGTCGATTCGGTGCGTAACGGGCTCGAAGATGTGCCGGACGATTTGACCTTCGTCATGATTCACGACGCTGCGAGGCCGCTGGTGACGGAGTCGATGATCGAGCGCGTGATGAGCGAAGCGCGAAAGGGTCACGGCGCGGCTCCCGGTATCCCGGTGGTCGACTCCCTGAAGCGGGCCGACAGCGAACGGCGGATCGTCGCAACCATCGATCGCACGAACATCTTCCGGATACAAACGCCACAGGCGTTTCCACGAGGGATGATTGAGCGAGCGCATGCCGATGCACAGTCCGCGGGAATGCGGGCCGCGGACGACGCCGCTCTTTGCGAACGGCTCGGGTTAACGGTGGTCATCGTTCCAGGCAGCGAACGCGCCCTCAAGATCACCGATGAAAGTGATTTCGCTCGCGCGGAAGCGCTGAGTATCTTGAGTGAATGATCTCTGCGCCACGCGCGATTCCGTTCTGGTCACCTGATGAAATCGAAGCGGCGATCGGAGGAACTATCGCCCACATTCATGCGCGCGGTGTCGTGGGATATCCGACAGAAACGGTTTACGGATTCGGCGGCGGCGTGGACAGGGAGTCGGTGATGAACCTGATCGCGCTGAAAGGAAGACCGGACAACAAGCCCTTTCTGATAATCGTCGCTTCGAGCGAGATGATCACCCGCCTCGGGCTTCAGCTCACGAGCTACGCGTCGCAGCTGGCGGCGCGATTCTGGCCCGGCCCGCTTACCCTCGTTCTGCCTGGTGGCGAAAAACGGCTGCCGGAGCAGCTGCGGGGTCCCGAAGGAGGAATCGCGGTGCGCTGGACGCCGCACGAAGGCCTCGCCCGCCTCATCCTGGCGTACGGCGAGCCGATCACCTCCACGAGTGCCAACCGCCCGCGCGTGCCACCCGCAACCAGTGCCGGCGAGATATTGCAGCAATGGGGAGACGATGTCGCACGCGGCACGCTTCACGTCCTGGACGGAGGGAAATTGTCGAGCTCACGTCCGTCGACAGTGGTCGATTGTACCAGCCGCCGACCCCGCGTCATTCGCCCAGGAGCGATCCCGGCTGAATTGCTGCGCGAGAGCGTGCCCGACGTTATCGGGGACACCTGACAGACATGCGGATTCTGTTCGTCTGTACCGGCAACACCTGCCGTAGCCCTCTTGCCGAAGCAATCGCGAGGCGAATGTTGTCCGACGCGGGCCGGACAGATATCGAGGTTGCAAGCGCGGGCGTGCAGGCGTGGAACGGCTCGCCGGCAAGTGACGAGGCGCTGCTCATCGGACTCGAGCGGAACCTCGATCTGTCCGGCCACAGGTCGCGGCAGTTGACGCAGGACATTCTGGCGGAAAGCGATCTGGTTCTGACCATGTCGGCAGCTCATCTGGCGCATGTCAGGCACATGGGGCCTGGCGCGAACGTTCATCTCGTTGCCGGCTTTGCGAACAACACTAGGGCGCGTCGCGACATCCAGGACCCATTTGGCGGCGATCTCGCCGACTACCGAGAGACCGCTGACGATCTCGAATGCGAGTTGTCCGGTCTTCCCGATAAAATCGCGCCATGAACCACAGGGAACGGCTTGTATTGATTGGATATCCCGTCCGCCACTCGCTGTCCCCGATAATTCAGAATGCGGCTCTCGACGCCGCGGGGATCGCGCTGCGATACGAAACGCTTGACGTTGCACCAGAGGGCCTGGCTGCCACGCTGAAAGAGCTCGCATCGATAAACTCGGCCGGAAACATCACAAGTCCACATAAGCTGGCGGCGATGGGGTCGATGGGCGCGGTGAGCGCATCCGCGGCGGGAACTGGCGTAGTCAACACGTTCTGGTCCGATATGGATGGCCATATGGCGGGAGACAACACCGATGTGGCAGGGTTTGACTACCTTGCCCAGCAGACTCTGGGCGAAATACCCCGCGACTGTCGGATCGCCGTGCTGGGAGCGGGGGGCGGCGCGGCCGCAATACTTGCCGCTGTACGAAACTGGGCGGGATGCACCGCGACGGTCCACGCCCGCTCCCCCGAAAGAGCCGGCACGCTGACTCGGCGTTTTTCCGGTTTTGCGCGGGCCGGTACGATGTCGGATGCCGCCATCTCGACCGCCGATATTGTCGTAAACGCAACGCCGATAGGACTCTTTGATGATGCGAAGCCTGTTGATCTCGCGAGACTCAGCAGGAACGCGGCAATTATTGACCTGGTCTACGGCCCTGACGAAACGGCCTGGGTGCGCAACGCGCGGGCCAGAGGCCATCGCACATCAGACGGTCTGCCGATGCTGGTGAGACAAGGTGCACTGGCGTTTCGAAAGTGGTTCGGTGTCGACCCCGACGAGGAAGCAATGTGGGCCGCAGTCCTGAAGGAAACCGGACGCAAAATAGCTCCAGGCGGGAATCTCCTGCCGACGTAATTCGCGAGATCGCCCGCGGTGTCATCGATCTGCTGTTGCCGGTCAGTTGCATCGTGTGCGAGAGACCCACGGGACCACGGGACGATGGCATCGTATGCGGCCACTGCTGGTCGCGCATCCACCCCCTTCCAGCCCCTCGGTGCGACCGATGTGGACATCCTGTTACAAAGCACCTTTGTCGGTGGTGCGACAATCTGCCACACTATGTGCGAGCCGCCCGCTCCTGGTGCTGGGTGGGTGTCGGCACGGGCAGCGAAATCGTTCATGCATTCAAGTACGGCGGCTGGCAGCGCGCCGGTGCACAGATCGCCAGGCGTATGGCACGAGTTTCCTGGCCCGTCGATGTCGTGTCGGAGCGAACGGCAACCGTCGCGGTGCCGCTTGCCACCCAGCGCGAACGCGAGCGGGGCTTCAACCAGAGTGCCGTCCTCGCCACCGAGCTTGCTGGTATCTGGGGCATTCCGGCGTGGAATGACGCAGTAGTACGCACGCGTTCGACACGCAGCCAGACGGAGTTGACTCCTGGGGAACGACAAGGCAATGTTGCCGGTGCGTTTCGTGTCAGGCCGGAACGTCAGGCATCACTTGCCGGAGCACATATAATTCTTGTGGACGACGTGATAACTACCGGGGCGACACTGCGAGCCTGTTCAAGAGCGCTGTTTCATTCGGGCGCACGCATCATCAGCTACATGACTTTTGGCCGGGCGCCGGCATCAGGCGACCGTATTCCCAAATAGGAAAATCATTACATGGCGACCAGAGTAGGTATCAATGGTTTCGGCAGAATTGGAAGACAGGTTCTTCGAGCGGCGAGAGAAGAGGGAATCGCGGACATTGATTTTGTGGCGATTAATGACCTCACCGACACGCGAACACTGGCCCACCTCTTTAAATACGACTCGGTACATCGCACGTATTCCGGAGATGTCGACACCGGCACCGATTCGATCACCGTGGACGGAGATGAGATCAGGGTTCTCAGTGAAAAGGACCCCGCTTCGCTGCCGTGGAAAGACCTCGGGGTAGACATTGTGCTGGAATCTACGGGGCGATTTACCAGCGCACCGGACGCCCGCAAGCATCTGGAGGCAGGTGCCAAAAAAGTTCTGATCTCCGCTCCTGCCAAAGGCGAGGACATCACCATTGTCATGGGCATCAACAGCGACAAGTACGATCCGGCACACCACCACATCGTGTCCAACGCCTCCTGCACGACCAACTGCCTCGTCCCGCTGGTGAAGGTTGTACGCGACAATTTCGGATTCCGCCACGCGTCGATGCTCACCGTTCACAGCTACACGAACGACCAGCAGATTCTCGATCTGCCGCACAAGGATCTCCGTCGCGCACGCGCCGCAGCCCTGTCGATGATTCCGACGACGACGGGCGCGGCCAAGGCAACTGGGCTCGTGATTCCCGAGGTGAAAGGGAAGATTGACGGTTTCTCGATCCGCGTCCCCACCCCGGACGTGTCCTTCACAGAGCTCACCGCCGAAGTCGAGAAGCACACGACGATAGCGGAGGTCAATGCGGCATTCAAGACAGCAGCCGAAGGCGAGCTTTCGGGCATCCTTCAATACACGGACGTCGAGCTGGTGTCGAGTGATTATATCGGCAACCCGCATTCCTGCATCCTCGATTCCAAAATCACGAACGTCATCGACAACACCATGATCAAGGTGTCCGGATGGTACGACAATGAGTGGGGATATGCAGCAAGATGCGTGGATATGCTGCGATTTATCGGCGCCCGGCTCTAGCGGGTGTCTGTGAGGACAACGACTGTCCGTGACCTTTCCGACGAGCAGCTAAAGGGGAAACGCGTGCTGGTGCGGGCGGATTTCAACGTCCCACAGAACGATCAGCGCCGGATCACGGACGATACGAGGATCAAGGCGGCCAGCCCGACCCTTCAACACCTCCTCAAACGCGGCGCCAAACCGATCGTTCTGTCCCACCTCGGCCGGCCAAAAGGCACGCCGGACCCTCGCTATTCGCTCGATGTCGTAGCCGTCCGGCTGCAGGCCATCCTCGGCTCGACAGTGAGGTTTTGCGACACGACAGACAGCGAGGACGCACTCGAAAGGTCGCGGTCGCTGGCTGAGGGCGACGTGCTGCTGCTCGAAAACACGCGATTTCTGCCGGGCGAAGAATCAAATGATCGTGAGCTTTCCCGCAGGCTTGCCAGGCTGGGCGATGTTTTCGTGAATGATGCCTTTGGGACGGCCCATCGTGCCCACGCTTCGACCGCGGGAGTCACCGAGTTCCTGCGACCTGCGGTCGCTGGTTTGCTCATGCAGCGTGAGCTCGACTTTCTGGGCGCGTCTTTGAAGGATGCGAAGCGCCCTTTTGTTGCTGTGTTGGGGGGGTCCAAGATATCCGGGAAGATCGATGTGATATCGCATCTCCTTCCCAAAGTGGACGCAATGCTGATCGGCGGCGCAATGGCCTGCACCTTCTTTCGCGCCCGGGGATTCGAGACAGGCCAGTCGCTGGTTGAGCACGATCGGGTTGACATGGCCCGGAAAATCCTCGAGACGGCAGAGAGCCGGCTCACCCTTCCGCACGATGCAATCGTCGCCCGCTCGGTTGATGACCCGGAAAGTGCGCGGGCAGTCCGCGCGGACTCTATCCCGCCGGATCATGCAATGCTCGACATCGGTCCTGAAACATCGCAATCATACGGGCGGGCCATCAAATCAGCGAAGACTGTGTTGTGGAACGGGCCGATGGGGGTTTTTGAGACTGCCGCGTTCGCCGGCGGGACGCGCGCGATTGCAGACGCGATGGCCGCAGGCGCGTCCCAGGGCGCGATCACAATTGTAGGTGGCGGCGACTCGGCTGCCGCTGTCGGGCAAGCCGGGCTTTCGGACCGCATGAGCCACGTTTCGACCGGGGGTGGCGCATCACTTGAATTTCTCGAGGGGAAGATTCTCCCCGGCGTTAACGCCCTTGATACGCGGAGTGCGACATGAACCGGCCCGTCATTGCGGCTAACTGGAAAATGAACAACGGGCCGACGTCGGCCGGTGAGTTCATGCAGTCATTCCTCGATCAATATCCAAGGCACAACGATCGCACGATCCTCATATTTCCTCCTGCGCTCTCATTTCACGTTGTCGCTGCCGCGCTCGCCGACCGGCGAGACATTCTGCTGGGCGTCCAGAACGTCCACGCCGCAGACCAAGGTGTGCATTCACCGGCGAATTATCCGTCGGAATGGCGCGCGACGCGGGGGCCCGGGTTATCCTGGTTGGTCACTCCGAGCGTCGCCACATTTTTGGTGAAACCAGCGAGCAGACAGCTTTGAAATGCGCGGCTACGGAGCGCGGCGGACTGACTCCCCTGCTTTGCGTAGGGGAGACCCTGGCTCAGCGAGACGCCGGAGAAGCCGGAGCTGTGGTTCTCGACCAGCTCCGGGTGGGCTTTTCGCAAATGATGCAACTTGCGACGAGGGAAGTCATGGTTGCGTATGAGCCGGTCTGGGCTATCGGAACAGGCCGTACTGCTACACCCGACGACGCGACGTCGATGCACTCGGCCATTCGGACCGAGTTGAAAAACCTCTGTGGTGATCGCTCGCGGACTACACCTGTGCTTTATGGTGGCAGCGTGACCGCAGCCAATGTCACATCTTTGCTCGCCGCACGCGAAGTGGATGGTCTTCTGGTAGGCGGCGCAAGCCTCGATGCAGGATCCTGGCTGACCGTTGCCCGGGGACAGGCACCCTGACGTTCACTTGACTGTGTCGCAGGATTCCGGCGATATTGCGGGCTGCTCGGGTGTCTCCAACAACTTGAAATGTTCTATAATTTTCTTCTCGTCATTCTCGTAATCGACGCGATAGTTCTCGTCGCCAGCATTCTATTGCAAGCCGGCAAGGGCAGCGGACTCGCCGCCAGCTTTGGCGGCGCGAGTTCGTCGCCAGACGCCTTCATCGGCATCCGTCAGGCGGGAACCTTGCTGACTAAGGCCGCATGGTGGTGCGGTGGCATTTTCCTGACGCTCGCATTCGTTCTCCAGATCATGTCGACGCGGTCGCGGGCACCTCGATCGATTCTCGAAGACACGTTTTCGAATCCGCCGGCGGGAGCAGCGCCCGCTCCTCTGTCAACGACACCGGCAAAGCCTGCTGTACCTCTCGAACCGGCTCCAGCAGCCGTGCCACGGACCACACCGCCGCCGCCAGCGGCTACTCGACCACCCGCGTCAATTCCGCCTGCGGGCGCGCCCGCTACCACTCCTCCCCCGCCGCCGCCGCAACGGTAACCGGGCCGGGCGATGGACGTTAACAGTGAGCCAGGGTTTCTCCTCCTTGAGGACGGAACCCTTTTTCACGGCTCTGTTACTCGTAACGGATCCGATCTGAGCGGCGGCGACGCAGTTGCGCGTGCGGTCCGGACCGAGCCGGTCGTCGCTGAAGTCGTTTTTTCGACGAACATGACTGGCTACCAGGAAATGTTCACCGATCCTTCGTTTCGCGGCCAGATCGTCGTCATGACCGCGCCGCAGATCGGGAACTACGGGGTCAACACTGAAGATCCTGAATCGACCAGGCCACAGGTAGCGGGCGTAATAGTCCGTGAATTATCTGCCTCGTACTCCAGCTGGCGTGCAACGGGCAATCTTGCAGAGTGGCTTAGCGCCGCCCAAGTGCCTATCCTGCATGGCGTTGACACCCGTCGGCTGACACGCCACCTGCGGTCAGCGGGTGTCATGAGAGGCGTGATCGACACGGGCCAAACGCCGAGTGCGGTGGCGAAGGACGCGCTGGCTGAATGTCCGTCGATGGAAGGGCTCGATCTCGCATCGAGAGTGTCCACCCGCGACCGGTATGTCTGGGGCGATCCTGGCGCCACCAGACACATCATCGCCTACGATTTTGGAATCAAGCGCAACATTCTTAGACTGTTCGCCGATAACGGCTGCCGCGTTACAGTGGTGCCGTCAACTACGCCGGCAACAGATGTTTTGACCGAGGGCCCGGACGGTATCTTTCTCTCCAATGGACCTGGGGATCCTGACGCCATCGCCTACGCGCCAGATGCCGTTCGCGATCTCGCCAAAAGCGGCATCCCGGTGTTCGGGATCTGCCTCGGGCACCAGCTTCTTGGGCTCGCTTTCGGAGGGTCGACTGTGAAGCTCCCGTTCGGTCATCGGGGAGGAAACCATCCGGTGCGGGAAGTTTCATCAGGGCGGGTTCTGATAACCTCACAGAACCACGGGTTCGCTGTGCAGGGCGACGAGGCGTCGGTCAGTGGCGCCCCGGACCTTGCGGTGACGCACGTGAATCTGAATGACGGCACAATCGAGGGCCTGAGACACTCCCAACTGCCCGTTTTCGGCGTTCAGTATCACCCAGAGGCCGCACCAGGGCCTCACGACGCGGTTCCACATTTCGGTGAATTTCTGAAAGCTATTCAGGACCGCTGAGGCATCCCCGCGGACCATTGAGCGGCTCCCGAAACGCTTGACACGGTTTCAGTAACGTCATAATATTTAACGAGTTACGTTATTCTGCGGGCGTTACTTCAGAGGCACATTCATGACGAAGGCGGACCTGGTCGAACGAGTCACGGCGCAGATTTCCCGCACCGCAGGGCCGATGATTTCAAAGAAGGACTGTGCCCGGGTCGTCGATGCTTTTCTCGAGTCGATCAAGGAGTCACTTCAGCATCAGGAGAACATCGAAGTGCGGGGATTTGGTACATTCAAGATACGGAGACGCAAAACGCGGATGGCCCGGAACCCACGAACCGGATCGCCAGTAGAGGTCTCGGCGCGGCCCGTGCCTGTTTTCAAACCTTCGAAAGAGTTGCGAGCACTGGTGGCGGGGGTCGAGATGTCCGAGCTCAGCGACGCCAATATGGCCGACGAGTAGTAATTTTGAGATGGGAGGTCCAATGAACGTCACGGTCAGGTTTTTTGCGTCGTACGCCGATTCTCTCGGCCGCTCCACCATGGATTTTGTTCTGCCCGCTGGCGCCACAGTGCTCGATTTGAGGGCATCCATCGCGGCCCTGCCGGACGCGTCTCGGCTGCCGCCGAATCCACTGATCGCCATCAATCATGCGTACGCTGCACCGACAGCGCTGATCGCCGGTGGTGATGAGATCGCGGTCATTCCCCCGGTTGCTGGCGGCTAACGATGAGGGTCAGGCTGGTCAACGAAAAGATCGAAACCCTCAGGCTCCTGGATGAGGTGGCTTCAGACGACAGGGGGGCGACTGCTATCTTCGTGGGCACAGTCCGAAATAAAAATGATGGCCGCACAGTCACAGCGATCGAGTATTCCGCATACGATGCTATGGCTGAAAGCGAAATGCTGGCCATCATCAACGAGGCTGGGGAGCGGTTCGATTCCCCTCATGTCGTGGTTGAGCACCGGCTGGGGCTGCTGCAAGTTGGCGATGCGAGCATCGTGATAGCAGCAGCACATGAACGGCGCGCGCAGGCAATGGGTGCCATGCATTATGTGATCGAGGAGTTCAAACTCCGGGTCCCCATCTGGAAGCTGGAGCATTACGAAGATGGAAGCCGGGTCTGGATCGATCCGACGCGGGGGCGCGCGGCGTGACCGCAAGCCTGCTGGACCAGCACGGGCGGAGCATTGAGTATCTGCGCGTTTCCGTCACGGACCGATGCAACTTCAGGTGTCTCTACTGCATGCCCCCCGAGGGTCTCGAATGGCTGCCGAAGGCAGAGATTCTCACTTACGAGGAGATCGCCGCGATTGTCGGCCAGCTCGCCGCGGTTGGCCTGCGCCGTGTGCGGCTAACTGGCGGCGAGCCGACGCTACGGCCGGGACTGACAGCGCTCATTGCAATGCTGCGGTCGATCCGGGACATCGAAGATATTTCGCTATCCACCAACGGCGTGCGCCTGGCCGAGCTTGCGCCGGCGATGAGACGGGCTGGGCTCGACCGGGTGAACATGAGCGTCGATTCATTGCAGCCCGGCAGAATCGCGACGATTGCGCGGCGTTCAGTGAGCTTCGATCCTGTCGCTGCGGCGACGGCTGCCGAGCGAAATGGACTCGACCCAGTCAAGATCAACGTGGTGGTGATGCGGGGGATCAACGACGACGAGGTTCTTGATTTCGCCCGATTGACGCTTGACCACCCGTGGCATGTCAGATTCATCGAGTTGATGCCGGTGGGCGACATGAGAGCGCTCACGTGGGATCATATCGTCGAATCGGAAGAGATTCTCGACCGCGTATCGGCGCTTGGCAGCGTGACCCGTACTACGGGACCGGCGCAGAGTAATGGACCGGCTGATTATTATCGGCTCGACGGTGCTGCCGGAACGATTGGCGTCATTTCGCCGATGACGCACACCTACTGCGGCTCGTGCAACCGCGTTCGCCTCACAGCCGATGGGCGCCTGCGAACATGCCTGTTCGGAGACCACGAGGTCAACCTCAGGGATCCGCACCGGCGCGGCGAACCCCTCGAGCCGTTTTTTCGACAGGCGTTGGCCGAAAAACCGAAGGAGCACCAGCTGCTGCAGATGCGCGTTGGCGGACTTCTGGCACTGTCGCAAGTCGGAGGGTAGTTCCTCACGTAACGACGTTGCGCCGACAGTTTGCCCTCTCGCACGGAGCGAAATAACTTTCGCGCTCGAAGTCAATCATCCCCGGATAAATTAAATGGTCAACAAAATAACGGTCGTCGGCGCGGGCAATGTCGGCGCGACTACCGCGCAGCGTATCGCCGAGAAAGAGCTGGCGCGGCATGTAGTGCTCGTCGATATCCAGGAAGGGATTCCCCAGGGAAAGTCGCTCGACCAGTGGCAATCTGCACCTATCGAGGGGTTTGATTCCCGGGTTACCGGCACCAACAGCTACGAGGAGACGGCTGGATCCGAAGTGGTCGTGATCACCGCTGGCATTGCGCGCAAGCCGGGAATGTCGCGCGACGATCTTCTCAACACGAATGCCGGCATCGTCAAGCAGGTTTCCGAGAGCGTGCGCGATACGTCTCCCGACGCGATTGTCATCGTCGTGTCGAATCCGCTCGACGTCATGTCGTATGTCGCGAAACAGGTGACCGGATTTCCCCGCGAGCGTGTGCTGGGTATGGCCGGTGTGCTGGACACAGCGCGCTATCGGGCCTTCATCGCCGAAGCACTTGACGTATCGGTTCGCGACATTCAGGCAATGGTGCTCGGCGGACACGGCGACACGATGGTGCCGCTGATTTCCTATACGAGCGTCAGTGGAATCCCTGTCACGCAACTGATGTCGCGGCAGACACTGGATGCGATTGTCGAACGCACCCGAACGGGCGGGGCCGAGATCGTCAAGCACCTGAAGACAGGCTCTGCGTATTATGCGCCTTCGGCTGCGGCCGTGCAGATGTGCGAAGCGATCGTCCGCGATCAAAAAAGAATTCTCCCTTGCGCCGCCTGGCTCGAGGGAGAGTACGGTATGTCGGGCCTGTTCCTTGGAGTGCCCTGTGTTCTTGGCAGCAAGGGCCTTGCAAGAATCATCGAGGTCGAGCTTACCGACTCGGAGCGGGATGCGCTCGCCAAGAGTGCCGATGCCGTTCGCGAGCCGATGAGCGCGGTCAGCCTCTAGTGCGGAGATGAGCCGGGTAGTTCGATTCTACAAATCGGCGATAGGAAAAAAAGCAGTGATGGGCCTCACGGGGCTGGTATGGGTTGGATTCGTCGTTGGACACATGTCGGGCAATCTGCTGGTGATGCAGGGCCGTGAGGCTATCAACGCGTATTCGCATTTTCTGAAAAGCACCGGCGAGCTTCTCTGGCTGGTGCGGGCAGTACTTGCCTCGGCACTAGTTGTTCATGTCGTTGCCGCAGTTCAACTGACAGTGCAGAATCGCGCTGCCCGTCCGGTTGGCTACGCGCAGCGCGAACCGCAGGTCTCGACAGTGGCATCCCGCACCATGAGGTGGGGCGGGGCTCTGCTGCTGCTGTTCGTCATACTCCATATCCTGCATTTCACGACGGGAACCATCAGGCCGGCGGGATCGTTCAGTGTCGCCGATGTCTATTCGAACATTGTGACGAGCTTCGGAATCTGGTGGGTATCTGCGTTCTACATCATTTCCATGATTGCGGTCGGATTGCACCTTTACCATGGCGTGTGGAGTTCGGTCCGTTCGCTTGGTTTTGCGCAGCGCTCCACCGACCCGCTTCGCCGAAAGTTCGCGCTGATCGTTGCTGTGGTGGTCTGGTTCGGATTTACAATAGTTCCGCTGGCCGTGATCACCGGCTGGGTGCGTTAACGTGGAGCTGAACGCACGCACGCCCGGCGGGCCGCTCGAGAAGAAGTGGGATCGTCATCGCTTCGAGATGCGGCTGGTCAATCCGGCCAACAAGCGAAAATACGAGATCGTCGTCGTTGGTTCCGGTCTTGGCGGCGCGGCCGCGGCCGCGACGCTTGGCGAGCTTGGTTACAAGGTCAGGTGCTTCTGCTTTCAGGATTCTCCGCGGCGCGCACACAGTATTGCGGCGCAGGGCGGCATCAACGCCGCCAAGAATTA
>Ga0136611_10001355_pt1 | contig 16993 bp, 15 predicted proteins | sample AntDrymUQ2232306_2_FD_106645 | JGI IMG/M metagenome (GOLD analysis project Ga0136611, IMG submission 106645) | Polar desert sand microbial communities from Dry Valleys, Antarctica - metaG UQ223 (23.06) | ecosystem: Environmental > Terrestrial > Soil > Desert | place: Antarctica: Dry Valley...
GGCGGCACCTCGCTGATCCAGGCCATCCTCGACAACGCCACCGTGCCGTACGTCATCGACGGCGACGGCAACTGCCACGTCTACGTGGATGCCTCGGCCGAGATGTCCATGGCGTTGGAGATCGTCAAGAACGCGAAGACCCAGCGGCCCTCCGTCTGCAACGCGGCCGAGTCCTTGGTCGTGCACGAGTCCATCGCCGCCGACTTCCTCCCCCGGGTGGTGGCAACGCTCGAAGGCGTCGAGCTGGTGGGCGACGACGCCAGCCGGGCCATCGCCCCGTCGATCGGGCCCCTCGCCGAGGGGGATCTCGACCGCGAGTTCCTCGATCTCAAGATGAGCGTGGCCGTGGCGCCCAACCTGGATGCCGCAATCGCCCATGTGAACGAGCACGGCAGCGGCCACTCCGAGGCCATCATCACCACCGACCTTGCTGCCGCCAACCGCTTCACGCGCGAGGTGGATGCCGCTGCGGTGCTGGTGAACGCGTCGACCCGGTTCGTCGACGGCGCCGAGTTCGGCTTCGGGGCCGAGATCGGCATCAGCACCCAGAAGCTGCACGCCCGGGGGCCGATGGGGCTGCGCGAGCTCACCACCACCAAGTACGTCGTGACCGGCGACGGACAGATCCGCGGCTAGGAAACTGAGGGGCTCGAAGCTTCGACTAGACCGACCGGTCAAGTAGCGGAGTAATCTGCCGAAATGGCTGACCCCCGCTTCGAGTCCGTGGCCTCCGTCAGAGACGAGCTGCAGAGCGTCGATTACCTGGCCGACGAGGGCATCGCCGGCGTCGTGTACCTGGCCGACCGGCTCCAGAAGCCGATCCTCGTGGAGGGCCCGGCCGGTACCGGCAAGACCGAGCTGGCCAAGAGCGTGGCCCGCATGATCGGCGCCCGGCTCATCCGCCTGCAGTGCTACGAGGGGCTCGACGAGTCCAAGGCCCTGTACGAGTGGAACTACAAGAAGCAGCTCCTCCGCATCCAGGCCCAGCGCGTGGTCGAGGAGGGCGGCACCGGCAACTGGACCGACATCGAGGAGGACATCTTCAGCAACGAGTTCCTCCTCACCCGTCCGCTCCTCGAGGCCATTCGAGCCGAGGACCCCGTGGTGCTGCTGATCGACGAGGTCGACCGCGTCGAGGTGGAGACCGAGGCGCTGCTCCTCGAGATCCTCTCCGACTACCAGGTCTCGATCCCCGAGCTCGGCACCGTTGAGGCCACGCAGATCCCGCTCGTGTTCCTCACCTCGAACAACACCCGCGAGCTCTCCGAGGCCCTGAAGCGCCGCTGCCTCTACCTGCACCTCGACTACCCGACGCTCGAGCGCGAGAAGGAGATCGTTCTCACCCGCATCCCCGAGGTGAGCGACCACCTGGCCGACCAGATCGTGCGCATCGTTCGCTCGATCCGCTCCATCGAGCTGAAGAAGCACCCATCGGTGTCCGAGACGCTCGACTGGGCCCGCACGCTGGTGCTCCTGGGCATCGAGAACGTCGACGCGGCCCAGGCCAAGGACACGCTGCACATCCTGCTGAAGTACCAGTCGGACATCTTGAAGGCCGGCAAAGAGCTCACCGTCAACGGCGCGGTCTAAGGGGCTTCGCCATGCCGATGGTCGACCTGCTGGCCGGGTTCATCCAGGAGCTTCGCAACGCCGGGCTGCCCGTCTCGCTGACGGAGAACCTGGACGCGATGGAGGCCGTCCGGCACATCCCGCTGGATGACCGGGAGGCGTTCAAGTACGCCCTGGCCGCCACCCTGGTCAAGAACAACTCGCACTGGAAGACGTTCGAGACGGTGTTCGAGGTGTACTTCTCGATGCGGGGGGCGCACTACAAGATCACCGACCCGAACGCCTCCGACGAGGAGATCGAGAAGCTCGTCAGCCAGATGATGGGCGAGGCCTCCGGCGGCGGCGGCCTGGAAGGCATGACCCCCGAGGAGCTGGCCGAGATGCTCTATCGGGCCCTGCAGGCCGGCGACCAGAACACCATGAAGGCCATCGCCCGGCAGGCCGTGCAACGGTTCTCGGGCATGGAGCCGGGACGCCCGGTCGGCGGCACGTACTACCTGTACCGCACGCTGCGGAACCTCGACCTCGACGGCATCCTCGAGCGGTTGATGGAGGAGGCCAAGAACGAGGCCGAGGGCGGCATGACCGACCTCGAAGAGCGCCTGGCCAAGGACGAGTACGAGTCGCGGGTCGACAAGCTCCGCAAGGAGGTCGAGGCCGAGATCCGGCGGCGGCTAGTGGCCGACCGTGGCGCCGAGGCCATGGCCAAGACGCTGCGGAAGCCGCTGCCCGAAGAGGTCGACTTCATGCACGCCACTCGTGACGAGCTGACCATGTTGCGCCGGGCCATCTATCCGCTCACCCGCAAGCTGGCCGTCCGCCTGGCCCGCAAGCGCCGCCACGGCCGCAAGGGCCCCCTCGACTTCCGCAACACCGTGCGCCACTCGCTGTCCTACGGCGGCGTGCCGGCCGAGCCGAAGTTCAAGATGCCCCGACCGTCGAAGCCCGAGATCATCGTCATCGCCGACATCTCCGGCTCCGTCGCCGCCTTCGCCCGGTTCACCCTGCAGTTCGTCTACGCCATCTCGGCCCAGTTCTCCAAGGTGCGCAGCTTCGTCTTCATCGACGGCGTGGACGAGGTGACGCGGTTCTTCGAGGGTGTCGACGACATCCAGGACGCCATCCACCGCATCAACGCCGAAGCCGACGTGATCTGGGTGGACGGTCACTCCGACTACGGGCACGCCTTCGAGACGTTCTACGAGCGGTGGGGCAAGGAGATCACCAAGAAGTCAACGGTGATCCTGCTGGGCGACGCCCGGAACAACTACCACGCGTCGCAGGCCTGGGTCATCAAGGCGATCGAGCAGCGGGCCCGCCACGTCTACTGGCTCAACCCCGAGCCGAAGGCGTACTGGGACACCGGCGACTCCATCGTCAGCGAGTACGGCGCCCACTGCGACGGCGTGTTCGAGTGCCGCAACCTGAAGCAGCTCGAGAAGTTCGTCGAACACCTCGGCTGAGTACGCATCCCATGGCAGACGCTCGCACCACCCGGCTCACCCTGGTCCGCCACGGCGAATCGGTGGCCACCGTCACCCGAGTGGTCGGGGGCGAGAAGGGATGCAAGGGCCTGAGCGACCTCGGCCGCCGGCAGGTGGAGGCCCTCCGCGACCGGCTGGGGGCCACGGACGAGCTCTCCGGCACCGATCACCTCTACGCCAGCACCCTGCCCCGAGCCATCGAGACGGCCGAGATCATCGCTCCCTCCCTGGGCGCCCATCTGGAGATCGTGCAGGACGGCGACCTCTGCGAGCTGCACCCCGGAGAAGCCGACGGGCTGACGTGGGACGAGTACCGGACGCAGTTCTCCATCCCTGACACCGAGTCGTCGATCGCCGATCCGTACCGGCCGTTGGCGCCGGGGGGCGAGAGCTGGGGTGCATTCGCCGTCCGCGCTGGCGGACGGCTGCGCCGCCTGGCTGCCGATCACCGTGGCCAACACGTCGTTGTGGCTTGCCACGGCGGTGTGATCGAGGCGTCGTTGATAGCCCTGGGCGAGATGCCGATCACGCGCGCCTTTCGCACGGACGTCACCAACACGTCGCTGACCGAGTGGGAGCTGCGCCCGTCTCGCTACGAGACCCACGACCAGGCTGGCCAATGGACCCTCGTGCGCTTCAACGACGCCGCCCACCTCGCCGGCGTCGACCCCCGGCCCTAGACGCCGAGGTAGGCCTCGCGGATGCGGGGGTCGGCCAGCAGCGTGGCGCTGTCACCCTCCGCCACCATGTGCCCGGTCTCGAGCACGTACCCGCGGGCGGCGACGTGCAGGGCGGCGTCAACATCCTGTTCCACCAGCAACACGCCCGTCCCCGTGGCCGCGATGTCCACCAGTCGCTCGAGGAACAGCTCGACCAAGTTGGGGGCGAGCCCCAACGAGAGCTCGTCGATCATGATGAGCTTGGGGCGACTCATGAGCCCTCGGCCGATGGCGCACATCTGTTGCTCGCCGCCCGACAGCCGACCGGCCACCTGCCCAAGGCGCTCGCCCATCCGCGGGAACAGCCCGACCACCCACTCGAGGTCAGCGTCGATGTCGGCATCCTTGCGGTGGTACGCGCCGATGCGCAGGTTCTCGCGCACGGTGAGCCCGGGAAAGAGCCGCCGTCCCTCCGGCACGTGGGCGATGCCGAGGCCGACGATCTGCTCAGGCTGCGAGCCGGCCAGGTTGCGGCCCTCCCAGCCGACGGTGCCTCCCGTGGGGGAGAGCAGGCCCGAGATGGCCTTGAGCAACGTGGTCTTCCCTGCCCCGTTGGGCCCGACCAGGGCCACGATCTCACCGTCGCCGACCCGGAGGGTGATGTCCCACAGCACCTCCACTCGTCCGTAGCCGGCGGAGACCCCCTCGACCTCAAGCACTGTCAGCCTCCCGCGTGCGCTGGGCGTAGCGCTGGCCCAGGTAGGCGCTGATCACCCGTTCGTCCGAGGTCACCTCGGCCGGCGTGCCCTTGGCCAGCTCCTTTCCCTGGTGCATGACCACGAGCGTGTCGGAGATGGCCAGGATGGCCTTCATCACGTGCTCCACGGCGATGATGGTCATGCCGTCGTCGCGCAGCGAACGGATCAGGGCCAGCGCCGGCTCGATCTCCTGGGGTCGCAGACCGGCCATCACCTCGTCGAGCAGCAACAGGCGGGGCCGCATGGCGAGGGCCTTGGCCAGCTCCAGGCGGCGGGCATCGGCGATCGACAGCTCGGAGGGCAATGCCCCGGCCTTGCCCTGCATGCCGACCCGGTCGAGCACGGCGTCGGCCACCTCGAGGCTGGCCGGGACGGACTTCTGGCCCGAGGGCCCGAACATGGCCCCGATGGCCACGTTCTCGCGCACGGACAACCCCCGGAAGGGCTTCACGATCTGGAAGGTGCGGGACACCCCGGCGTGGGCGAAGTCCCAGGGCTTGGAGCCGGACAGGTCCTTGCCGTCGATGAGCACCTGGCCCGAGGTCGGCGCCAGGTGGCCGGTGAGCAGGTTGATGAGCGTGGTCTTGCCCGCCCCGTTGGGCCCGATGACCCCGAGGATGCTTCCGGGCTCGACCGACAGGGAGATGTCGGACACGGCATGGAGGCCGCCGAAGCGGCGGGACAACCCTCGCGTCTCGAGCAGCGGCGTCAAAGCCGGTACCGGCGCACGTTCTCTAGGAAGGGCAGGCGCCGACGGGTGCGGATGACCCGTAGCGAGTTGGCCGCCCCCTCGGGCAGGAAGATGACCCCCACCATGATGATGGCGCCGAAGATGAAGATGTGGAGGTCGGTGTAGTGCCGCCGCAGCCACTCGGACAGGAAGGCCAGAGCCACGCCGCCTCCGAGTGGCCCCAGCACGGTGCCGGTACCGCCGATTACGGCCATGACCACGGGGAGCACGGTGAACTCGCTCACCGAGAAGATGTTGTCGGGGTACACCGTCACCTGCTGGAAGGCGTAGAGGGCACCGGCTGTCGAGGTGATGGCCCCGGAGATCATGAAGGCGGCGGTCTTGGCTCGCGTCGTGTTGATGCCCATGGCCGCGGCACCCTCCTCGTCCTGATGGATGGCCCGCAGCGCGTAGCCGAAGCGGCTGCGGGCGATGACCCACACGATGAGCGTGGACACGATGGCCAGGGTGAGGAAGAGGTAGTAGAAGGCGGTGTTGCCGGGATACTTGGTCGTCGCCAGAGCACCCACGGCCGGGACGGTGATGCCGGCGCCGCCGCCGGTGATGCTCGACAGGTTGCTCACGATCTCGCGCAAGCCTTCGGCCACCCCCAGCGTGGCGATGGCGAAGTAGTGCCCCCGTAGGCGCAGCACGGGCATCCCGACCAGCAGGGCGAAGAGCGCCCCGAAGACGATGGCCACCGGCAACGACGGCCAGAACGACCAGCGGGCTTTAGCCATGAGGACCGCCACTGTGTAGCCGCCGAGGCCGAAGAAGGCGTGCTGGCCGAAGCTCGGGTAGCCGGTGAACCCGCCGATCACGTTCCACCCCTGGGCCAGGGCGGCGAACATGAACACCGTGGCCAGGGTGCGCTGGAAGCTGTCCAGGAGCATGATCGGCGCGATGTAGAAGTACGCAGCCGCAGCGGCGGCCAACAGCCACGCCCACCAGCGCCCACCCGGTCGGGCGCCGACGGCCGGCGACTCGGCGGCCGGAGGGGAATCGACGTCGACCGCGGCCGGCGTCGCCATCAGGCTGCCTCCACCCGGGCCTCGTAGAACGGCTTGCCGAGGAGCCCACTCGGCCGCACGATCAACACGAGCACCAGGGCCCCGAAGGCGATGGCGTTAACGAGCGTGCCGGTGAGGTATTGGCCGCCCCAGGCCTGCACCACCCCCAGCACGAGCCCCCCGGCCAGTGCACCCCAGGTGTTGCCGAGCCCGCCGAGCACGGAGATGACGAACGAGAAGAGCGTGAAGCGTCCGGCGTCACCGGGGCTGAAGGTCGGTCGGGCCATGGCCACCATGGCCCCGGCTGCAGCCGCCAGGGCGGCGGCCAGGCCGAAGGTCACGGCGTAGATGTGGCGGGCGTTGATGCCGACCAAGCGGGCGGCACCACGGTCCATCCCCGTGGACTTGATGGCCAGCCCGGTGCGGGTGCGGTCCATGAAGGCCACCAGCAGCAGGGTGAGCACGATGGCCACACCGAAGGCGATCAGCTGGCCGTAGGGCACGCGTACCTCTCCGAGCACGAGGGAGGCGGTGTTGTAGTCCGTGCTGATGTGGCGCAGGTTGGCGGTGGCGATGAACAACACGGCGTTGACCAGCAGCAGCTCGAGCCCGAAGGTCAACAGGAGCGTCATCCAGATGGGGGCGTTGACGACCAGGTTGATGAGCAGGCGTTGGATGAGGTAGCCGGCCACGAAGAGGGTGGCGGCGACGACGACCATGCCCATCAGCGGGTCGATGCCGAACTGCTCTTTGAGCTCCCACGCCAGGTAGGCGCCGATCACCACGAACGCGCCGTGGGCCAGGTTGACGATGTTCATCACACCCCACACCAGGGAGAATCCCACGGCGATCAGGGCGTACAGGCCGCCCTCGAGGAGGCCGAGCACGGTGGCCTGCAGGAAGCGGGACACGTCAGCGGGCGGTGGCTGGCCACTTGAGGGGCTTGGTCGTGCTCGACACCGGCCAGACGGTGACGCCCTCACCGTTCTGGATCTGGATGACGACCATCTCCTTGGTGACGTTCTTGCCGGTCGAGTCGAACTTGAGCGGGCCGAAGAACGACGGAGTGTCCAGCGACGCCACCGCGTCGCGCACCTTGGCCGGCTCGATCGACTGCGCCTTCTCGATGCCCAGAACCAGCGCCAGGCAGGCGGCCGTGGCTTCGGCGTTGTGGTACTCGGGCTTGTGGAACGACTTCTCGAAGCCGGCGGCGTACTCCTGGGCCGTGCCGAAGTACTTGTCCTTGCCGGCCACGTCGGGCGTCCACTGGCTCGAGCCCAGCACGCCGTTGGCGTCCGGTCCCAGGGTCTTGACGAAGTCAGGGGTGGGTGGGGCGACCGTCTCGCCGAAGCCCTGCGGCGTCACCCCGAGCTCCTTGCTCTGCTTGATGGCGGCGACGCCCTCGACCAAGTGGGCCGACACCAGCACCACGTCGGGGTTCAGGCCCCGGATCTTCGTGAGCGCCGGCGAGACGTCGCTCGTCTGGTTCTTCACGTATTCGAGCGCCACCACCTGCATGCCGCGCTTCTCGGCCTCGGCTTTGCCCGCTTCGGCCGCCGTCTTCGAGAAGCCGTCGTCGGCGGAGATGATGGCCAGCGTTTTCGGGGTGGGCTTGGCCAGCTCGAGGATGGCCCGCACCATCGAGGTCACGTATAGCGACGCCGGGGAGAGCACGGCAAAGGTGTTCTTGTAGCCCTTGGCGAAGATGTTGTCGTCGGCCCCGGCCGAGTCGAGCATCACCTGCCCGTTCCGTTCGATCACAGCGGCCGCAGCTTCCGTGGAGGCTGAGCCGTACGGACCGAGCACGAACTTGATGCCCTGGTCGTTGAACTGCGAGACGAGCTGGCCGGCCACGTCGGCCTTCGAGGTGTCGTCCTGGTAGGCGATGTCGAGCTGGTAGGTGACGTCGCCGACCTTGACACCGCCCTTCTCGTTGACCACGGCCTTGCAGTAGTCGTAGCCCTCGCGGGTGAGCACCCCCTCGCGCGCCAGCGCGCCCGTGAGCGACAGCGCCGCCCCGAGCTTCAAGGTCTCGGTGCGGGCACCGGTGCCGGTGGACTGGACCGAGTTGGCGTCGTCCGACGACTTGCACCCCCCGGCGACGAGTGTGACGAGAACAACAGCGATGCAAGCACGACGTCTCATGGCCCCCCTAGGACGATCGTCTCCATTGTTAACCAGATGCCGGCTGCCGGGCGGGGATGTGACCGGCGGCCGACGCGCGGACGTGCCGTTCAGAGCCTGGGCGTACCTGTCGTGCGCACAGGTACGGGCACGGGGACGGGGAGGGCACCGTTGACGACCGGCGGCTCGCTGTCGACCGATACCGACGAGAGCAGCTCCTTCATGCCGCCGAGGGCACCCAGCAAGGCGGTGGCCTCCGTCGGCAGGAAGATCTTCGTGGCCTGGCCGTCGGCCATCACCTGCAGCGTCTCCAGGTACTTCACGGCGATGAGGTCGGCCGTCGGCCCGCCCTCGTGGATGGCCTGGTACACGGCCTTGATGGCCTCGGCCTCGCCTTCGGCCACCGCGATCTGCCGGAACCGCTCGGCCTCGGCGGCCTCCTTGGTGGCCCCGGCCCGGCCCTGGGCGTCGAGGATCTGTGCTTCCCGGTGGCCTTCGGCCTCCAGGATCTTCGACTGCTTGGCCCCCTCGGCCCGGGCGATGGCGGCCTCACGGTCGCCCTGGGCGGTCGTGACGGAGGCACGGCGGGTGCGCTCGGCCTTCATCTGCTCGTGCATGGCGTGCATGACGTCGGACGGTGGGTCGATGCGCTGGATCTCGACCCGCACGACTTTGGTGCCCCACTTGTCGGTGGCGTCGTCGAGGATGTCGCGCAGCTGCAGGTTGATCGTGTCGCGCGAGGTGAGCGCCTCGTCGAGCTGCATGTCACCGACCACGTTGCGCAGGTTGGTCTGGGCCAGCTTGGTGACGGCCATGTAGAAGTCGACCACGTTGTACACGAGGCGCTGCGGGTCGGTGGCCTCGTAGTAGATGACGGCGTCGACGGAAACCACCACGTTGTCGGAGGTGATGACCTCCTGCGGCTGGATGTCCACCACCCGCTCCCGCATGTCGACCCGCACCATCCGGTCGATGATGGGGAAGATGAGTCGGAGGCCCGGCTCGACGGTGGCGTGATACTTGCCGAGCCGCTCCACCAACCCGCGCTCGAACGGTCGGATGATCTTCACGCTGGTGATCGCGATCATGAACAACACGAACGCGAGGAGGGCCAGGACAATCACGAATGCCATCGCTATTCAGCTCTTTCGGTAGGAAGGGAAAGCGGCTCGTCCAGAAGCATGACCACTAGACGGGTGCCGTCCACCCTGCTCACGAGCACAGTAGACCCGGCTCGAATCGGATGACCGGTGAGGCTCTCAGCGCGCCACTCCTCACGGTCGAGGCGGATGCGGCCCGTGGACGCCGCGCCCCCGGGGATGTCCGTGAGGACGTAGCCCTCGCGGCCCACCCACCGGTTGGCGCCGACCCGGCTCAGGGGAGTTCGCCGGTCGAGGCGGCCTGACAGCGGGCGCAGGGCGGCGAACGAAAGCACCGACCCGGCGAGGAACAGGCCCCACTCGAGGGGCAACGGGGCACCGGCGAACGCCGACACGCCCGCGAGCAGCGCGCCCACGGCGAAGGGGATGAGGAAGAACGAGCCGGCCACGCTCAGCTCACCGACGAGGAACACCAAGGTGACCACGAGCCATATCCAGCGCCACGTCTCGGGCGAGCTGAAGTCCATCGAGTGTCGTCTTCTCCTCCGAGTCTCACGCTAGTGCGTGGCGGTGGTTCCATTTGGGCCATTCGCCGCGAAGTGGCTCGCGACAGAAATTCAGCCGGTCGGATGCGATGATGCTGAGGTGAACGGTGACCACGACCAGGGGGAGGAGCCGGACCTGGGCGGTCACCGGGAAGTCAACGGCTCGGTGCCGGCCACGTTGCTCCGCTACCTGAGTCGGACCGTAGACGAGGCCGTGGTGCAGGACGTCCTGCGGGCTGCCGGTCTGGAGGAACGTCGACGGGTGCTGAGCGATCAGTTCAGCTGGGTGGCCACGGCCGATGTGGTGGCGTTGGCCGAAGCGGCGATGGCTGTGTGCGGCGACGCCGATGTCGGTCGCCGGGCCGGTGAAGAGCTCTTCCGGCAGCACCACCGCGACGGGATGACCGACTTCGTGCTGAGCAGCGGTTCGATGGGCAGCGCGGCCGAGACGGTGGCCATCGCCGCGACCAAGATGTCGGCCGGGCGCCGCGTCGAGCTCGCCGGCGTGGCGGACAACACGGTCACCTTGCATGCCACCTTCAACGACCGAGTGTCACCCCATCGGTTCTTCTGCGGCTACCTGGCCGGCTACCTCGAGTCCGTGCCCCCGCTCTTCGGTCTCGAGGGCACGGTGACCGAGGTCCACTGCCAGGTGGATGGCGAGGAAGTCTGTGTGTTCGAGCTGGCGTGGACCGGCGACCTGTCGTCCAGGGCGGAGCAGGAGGGCGCCGCCAGTCGCGCTCGGGCCCACCGGATCGTGTCCCGGTTCGAGGAGCTGCAGCGGGTGGCCGGCGAGCTGGCTCGTGCCGATGACCTGTCCACGGTGCTCGAGCGCATCACCATGCTGGCTGGAACCGCCGTGCACGCACCGAGCTACCTGGTGGCTGTGCGCGCCGAGGAGGGGGAGGAGGTGCGAGCGCACTGGCATGGCCTCACCTCGGTCGAGGCCAACCAGATGGCGTCTCGGCTCATCAGTGACGACCTGACTCGGGACAGCCACGAGCTCATCGTCGACGTGGCCTCCGAGAACCGGTGGCACGGCCGCCTCGGCGCGTTCTTCGCGCCGGGCTCCACCGTCACCGAGCTCGACGAGCGCTTCTTCGCCGCCTACGCCTCCCATGCCGCCGTCGCCCTCGAACGGTTGGCGGTGCTGGAACAGGCGCGGCGGGATCGCGACACGGCACGCGCCCTGCTCGACCTCTCCCGCGCCCTCGGGGAGGTGCAGACCTCGCACGACGTGGCCGCGCGGCTGGCTCTGGCCGTTCCCGACGTCGTCGGGTGCGCGCACTCGTGGGTGTGGCTGTTGTCGCCAAGCGGTGGGCACTTCGATCTGGCCGGCACGGCTGCGCCCGACGAGGCGTTGAGCGGCTGTGACCGTCAGCTCCGCCTGAGTGAGGTGCCCTACCTGACCGGCCTCATCGCCGACCCGCGACCGTTCTATGTCGAGGTCGAGACCGCCAAGGGCGTGGTGCTCCAGCACATGAGCGCGCTGGGCGTCGAGCGCTCGGCGGTTGTGCCCATCACCGTTCGGGGGGAGCTGCTCGGGATCGTCTCGGCCGGGTTCACCGAGCGGGGCAACCGACCGCGACAACCAGCGGTGGTCGAGCGCTTGGAGGGATTGGCCAGCCAGGCCGCTGGTGCACTCGACAACGCCCGGCTGCTCGACCGGGTACGCCATCAAGCGCTGCACGACTCGCTCACCGGCCTGCCCAATCGCCCGCTGCTGGAGGACCGGGCCCGGCAGGCACTGCTCGATGGTGAGCGGCGGGGCGGGAAGACAGCGGTGATATTCGTCGACCTCGACCGGTTCAAGGTGGTGAACGACACCCTCGGCCACGGGGCCGGTGACCGCCTGATCTGCCAGGCGGCCGACCGGATGAGCGCGACCATCCGGGGGTCGGACACGCTGGCACGCCTCGGGGGCGACGAGTTCGTGGTGCTGCTTCCCACCGTCACCGACCCCGAAGAGCCCGAGCTGGTGGCCCGCAAGCTCATCGCCTGCCTGCGGACGCCCTTCGACCTGGAGGTGAGGGACGTTCGGGTCACCTGCAGCATCGGCATCGCCATGGCGCCGGACCACGGCAACAGCTATGCCTCGCTGCTCAACCGGGCTGACGCGGCCATGTACTTGGCCAAGGTGGACGGAAGAGACCGCTATCGCGTGGCTGCGACCGACCCGGACGAGGATGCGGCGCCCTGGCCGACGGACCCGGCGCCGGAAGCCTGACCGACAGGTTCAGCTGGGGCTACGGATGAGGCCGGCTCCGGCGGTGGAGTTCGTGGCCTCGTCGATGAGGATGAACGAGCCGGTGATGCGGTTCTTGGCGTAGGGGTCTACGGCGAGCGGCTGGCTCACCTTCAGCCGCACGCGGCCGATGTCGTTGAGCCCCAGCTCGCCGGCGGCGGAGTACTTCTCCAAGGTGTTGACGTCGTGGCTGTGCAGCACCTCGATCACCGACGCACGAGCGGTGCGGGTCGTGTGCTTCACGAGGTAGCGGCTGCCAGCGGTCAGCGGCTTGTCGATCATCCAGCACACCTCTGCATCGAGCTCGCGGGTCAAGTCGGGCTGAGAGCCGACGAGCACGATCATGTCGCCCCGACTGACGTCGATCTCGTCGGCCAGGCGCATCGTTACCGACATCGGCGCGAACGCCTCGGGGATCTCGCCCTCGAGGCAGTCGATGGCGACCAGCTGGGTCTGCCTCCCGGAGGGCAGCACGACCACGTCGTCACCCGGTCGGAACGTGCCACCCGCCACCTGCCCTGCGTAGCCGCGGTAGTCGTGGTGCTCGTCGGACATCGGCCGGATCACGTACTGCACCGGGAAGCGCCCCTGTTGGGGGTCATGGTCGTGCACGTCCACCTTCTCGAGGTGCTCGAGGAGCGGCGGCCCGGCGTACCAGGCGAGGCTGGGGGAGGCGTCCACCACGTTGTCGCCGCGCAGGGCGGACACGGGGATCGGCGTCACCTCGACCTCGTGGGCGGTGTCGATGCGCGAGACGAACGACTCGAACTCCCGAGCGATGGAGTCGAACACCTCCTCGCTCCAGTCGACGAGGTCCATCTTGTTGACGCACAGCACGAGGTGGCGGATGCCGAGCAGCGTGGCCAGGAAGGCGTGCCGCCGGCTCTGCTCGAGCACCCCCTTGCGGGCGTCGACGAGCACCAGGGCCAAGTCGGCGGTGGACGCGCCGGTCACCATGTTGCGGGTGTACTGCACGTGGCCCGGCGTGTCGGCGATGATGAACTTCCGCCGAGGCGTGGCGAAGTAGCGGTAGGCGACATCGATGGTGATGCCCTGCTCCCGCTCGGCCCGCAGCCCGTCGGTCAGGAGGGCCAGGTTGACATAGCCGTCACCTCGACGCTCGCTCGACAGCTCGACTGCTTCCAGCTGGTCTTCGAAGATGGACTTCGAGTCGTGCAGCAGTCGACCGATGAGCGTTGACTTGCCGTCGTCGACCGATCCGGCGGTGGCAAACCTCAGAAGCTCCATGGCGCTTAGAAGTAGCCCTCGCGCTTGCGGTCTTCCATCGCCGCCTCGCTCACCTTGTCGTCGGCGCGGGTGGCGCCCCGCTCGGTGATCCGTGTGACCGCCGTCTCGGTGATCACGGCCTCGATGTCGGCGGCGGAGGATCGCACCGCTCCGGTGCAGCTCATGTCGCCCACGGTGCGGTAGCGGACGAGCTCCTCGAACGGCTCCTCGCCGTCCTGCATCGTCACCGCGTCGCTCACGGCCAGCAGCATGCCCTGGCGCTCGAACACCTTGCGGTGGTGGGCGAAGTAGATCGACGGCACCTCTAGCTGCTCGACCGCGATGTACTGCCACACGTCCATCTCGGTCCAGTTGGAGATCGGGAACGACCGGATGGATTCGCCCTTGCGGATGCGTCCGTTGTAAAGGCTCCAGAGCTCGGGGCGCTGGTTCTTCGGGTCCCACTGTCCGAAGTCGTCACGGAACGACAGCACGCGCTCCTTGGCCCGGGCCTTCTCCTCGTCTCGCCGGGCTCCGCCGAAGGCGGCGTCGAAGCCACCTTCTTCGAGCGCCCGCAGCAGCGTGTAGGTCTGCAGCCCGTTCCGAGAGGCGTAGGGACCCTTGTCCTCGACCACGTTGCCGGCGTCGATGTCGTCCTGCACCGACGCCACGATGAGCCGCTCGCCGAGCTCGGCGACGCGACGGTCACGGAAGTCGAGGGCCTCGGGGAAGTTGTGGCCCGTGTCGACGTGCAGCAGCGGAAAGGGAAACTTGCCGGGGCGAAACGCCTTCTCGGCCAGGCGCAGCAGGACGATGGAGTCCTTGCCACCGCTGAACAGCAGCACGGGGTGCTCGAGCTCGGCCGCCACCTCGCGCATGATGAAGATGGCCTCGGCCTCGAGGGCGTCGAGGTGGGTCAGACGGTGCGGCCGGGTGGTGGCGGCATCGTGCAGGAGCGTCATTCGTGGAGCCCGCATTCGGTCTTGTCGCTCTCGGCCCAACGGCCGGAGCGAGGATCGGCGCCGGCCTCGACCGGCTTGGTGGTCGGTGCGCAACCGATCGACGGATACCCCTGGTCGAGGAGGGGGTTGTAGGGGACGTCGTGGTCGGTCATGTAGCCGGCCACGTCCAGATCGCTCCAGGTGGCCAGGGGGTTCACCTTGACCAGGCCGCGCCGGTCGATGCCGACGATCGGGGCCTCGGCGCGGGTGTCGGCTTCGGCCCGGCGCAGGCCGCTGAGCCACGCCCGCTTGCCGGCGAGGGCTTCATCGAGGGCGATCACCTTGGCGTCCGAGCAGCACTTGACCGGATCCTGCACGTGGAAGGGGATGGCCGGCTCCGGCACCCGCATCACGCGTAGGTTGAGGTCGTAGCGCGCTCGCACCCGCTCGACCGTCTCGAGCGTCTCGGGGAAGTGGTCGCCCGTGTCGATGAACACGACCTCGATGCCGGGGTGGACCTTGGTGGCCACGTCGATCAGCGTGGCGTCCTGGAAGGAGGCGGTGAGGCACAGGTCGTCGCCGAAGTTCTCGACTGCCCAGCGCACGATGGCCGAAGCCGGGGACGACTCGAAGCGGGTCGACAGATCAGCCAGCTCGGACGCCTCGAAGGTGGAGGAGGCGACGCTCATGCGATGGCCTGCCACACCAGCTCAGCGGCTTCGTCGACGGACAGCCGCTCGGTGGGCACCACGACCTCGGGATCGAGCGGCGGCTCGTACGGATCGTCGACCCCGGTGAGACCGCGGATCTCACCCGTGCGCTGCTTGGCGTAGAGGCCCTTCACGTCCCGCTCGCTGCAGACCTCGACCGGCGTCGACACGTGCACTTCAACGAAGCGACCGTCGTGCAATTCCCGTACCTCGTCCCGCACCGCCCGGTAGGGCGAGATGACCGAGCACAGCACGGTGACGCCGTTGCGGGACAAGAGGTTGGCGACGAAGCCGATGCGCCGAACGTTCTCGTCGCGGTCCTCCCGGCTGAAGCCCAGGCCTTTGGTCAGGTGCGTGCGCACCACGTCGCCGTCGAGCACCTCGACGCGCCGGCCCTCGTCGAGCAGGCGCTTCTCGAGCGCCCGGGCGATGGTCGTCTTTCCGGCCGAGGGAAGGCCCGTCAGCCAGACGGTCCTGCCCTGCGACTCGGACGTCGGTTCGGTCATGTAGCGGCGCACTCACCCTCGCCGACCTCAGCCACGTAGGGGCCTTGCTCGCCGAAGTCGATGTAGAAGTCGGGCCGCTCCTCCGGGGTGGGCCACACGTCGAGCTGCTTGAGCGACGCCCCGATGGTGGCCGGCCCGCCGCTGCGCTCGAGCCATCCCGCGAACAGCTCACCGGCCTCGCGTTCGGCTGCGAACCGTCCGACCACCTGGGCCACGGCCTCACCGGCGCGCTTGGCGGGAAGACGCAGCGCTTTGCCGCCGAAGGCGACCTCCATCTGGCCCACATGACCGCCCAGGTACATCTGGTAGCCCGGAGCGGCGGTGCCGTGCGCCCGTCGCTCGACACCTTGGAAACCGATGTCGGCGATGTGGTGCTGGCCACAGGAGTTCGAGCAGCCCGAGATGTTGATGCGGACGTCGCCGACCTCGGACAGGCCGGCCTCCTCCAACGAGGCGCTGATCGAGTCGGCCAAGCCGCGGCTCTGGGTGACGGCCAGGTTGCAGGTGTCGGTGCCGGGGCAGCTGACGACGTCCCGCGCCAGCTCGGCGCCGGGCCGAGCCATGTCGATCACGGCCAGTCGGGCGTAGACGGTGGGGAGCTGGTCCTCGGTCAGGTCTCGGAACACCAGGTTCTGCCGATTGGTCAGCCGCACCGAGCAGCGGAGCTCGCGCTGCAGCGAGGCCAGGGCCCGGAACTGGGCGCTGGTGACGTCGCCGAGCGGGGCGTGGGCCATGGCCGAGACTGTGCCGTTGGCCCGCCCACGGACCACGTTGGCGTCGAGCCACTGCTGGTACGGGTCAGAGCGCGACAGCTTCACCGCCACCCCCACCGGCGTGACCTCCACGCCCGTCGCCATCCCGGCCGGGGCGTCACCCCGCTCTTCCACGATGGCGGGAACACCTCCTGGCCACGAGGAGGAAGCCATGAGGAACTTGCGCTCCTTCAGGATGCGCATCCGGACCTCGTCGACCCCCATGGTGTCGACCAACCACTTCATGCGGGCCCGCAGCTTGTTGTCGCGGTTGCCGTAGTGGTCGAACACCCGCAGGCAGGCCTCGATGGTCTCCATGAGGTTCTCGCGCGGCGTGAACTCCTCGAGGGCCTGCGCCGGATGGGGGTTGGCGCCCAGACCACCGGCGAAGAACACCCGGAAGCCAGGCTCCACGGTGCCGTCCTCGTTGGGCCGGCCCACGCCGACGATGCCCACATCGTTGAACATGGCCTGGCCGCAGTCGGTGGCGCAGCCGGAGAAGTTGATCTTGAACTTGCGCGGCAGCCGCTGTGCGTAGGGGTGGTGCAGGAAGTGCTGGAACGCGGCTTCGGCCCAGGCGCTGATGTCGAGCACCTCGAAGGGGCAGGCGCCGGCCAGGTGGCAGCCCATCAC
>Ga0136611_10001356_pt1 | contig 16983 bp, 10 predicted proteins | sample AntDrymUQ2232306_2_FD_106645 | JGI IMG/M metagenome (GOLD analysis project Ga0136611, IMG submission 106645) | Polar desert sand microbial communities from Dry Valleys, Antarctica - metaG UQ223 (23.06) | ecosystem: Environmental > Terrestrial > Soil > Desert | place: Antarctica: Dry Valley...
GAGCATCTCGGCCTGAACCGGCCGATCTACGCCCGGACCGCCGCCTACGGCCACTTCGGCCGCACGCCGGACGCCGACGGCGGTTTCAGCTGGGAACGCACCGACCTGGTCTCGGCCCTGCGCGCGCTGGTGTGACGGAGACCCGTCCGCCGCTGCGGTCCTACGGACGGGTCAAGGGGCGGCCGGTCAAGCCGCGGCAGGCGGGTCTGCTGGAAACGCTGCTGCCGCGGCTGGCGCTGGACCTCGGGCGGCCGATCGACCTCGACGAGCGCGAGACCTGGCTGGAGATCGGCTTCGGCGGCGGCGAGCACCTGGCCGAACAGGCGGCGCGCCACCCCGACGTGCGGTTGCTGGGGGCCGAGCCGTTCGTCAACGGGGTGGCCAGCGCGCTCCGGCACATCGACGAGCGCGGCTTGACCAACGTCGGCGTCCACGCCGGCGACGCGCGCGCGCTGCTGGCCGCCCTGCCGGACGGAGCGCTGAGCCGCATGTTCGTGCTGTTCCCCGACCCCTGGCCCAAGACGCGGCACCAGAAGCGGCGGCTGATGCAGGCCGACACCGTCGCCGAGCTGGGGCGCGTGCTTCGGCCGGGCGGGCGGCTGCGGTTCGCCACCGACTGGCGCGACTACGCCGCCTGGACGCTGGAGCGGATGCTCGTCGCCCCGGCCTTCCGCTGGGCGGCCGAGGCGGCGGACGACTGGCGCACGCCCCCCGCCGACCACGTGACCACCCGCTACGAGACCAAGCGGCTCGGCGACACCCCGCCGATCTGGCTCGACTTCGAGCGCGCGTAGCGCTCCGTCGTCTGGACAGCCACTCAAGGGCGCGTCAGACAGCCGCTCCGCCGCCGAGGGCCGACTTCCCCCATGAGCCTCGTCCTGACCCTGCTATACTGGGCGATCCAGATCTACATCTGGGTGGTCATCGCCTCGGCCATCGCCAGTTGGCTGGTGGCGTTCAGGGTGGTGAACCCGAACAATCCGACCATCCGAACCATCCTGCGGGTGATCGAGCGGCTGACCGAGCCGGTGCTGAGGCCGATCCGTCGCGTGCTGCCCTCCTTCGGAGGTATCGACTTCAGCCCCATCGTGCTGCTGTTGATCCTGTGGTTGGCGCAATCGCTGCTGCTGAGACTGTAGCCGTCGTCGCCCTGGCGGCGCTCCTGTCCCCGTCGTAGCTGTCGCCCAGTGACCGAAATCGCGCCCGCCCGGAGACCATTCGTGTTCAAACCATTCGCCCTCGCCGTCGCCGTTTCGACCCTGCTGGCGACGTCCGCGCTGGCGCAGGCCGCGCCCGACCTGACGGCGGCCGTGGCCCTGCGCGAGCGGGCGCTGGCCGACGACACCGCCTACGCCCTGACCCGCGAGCTGACCACCGAGGTCGGCCCGCGCATCGGCGGCTCGCCCGGCTACCGGCGGGCGGCGGCCTGGGCGGTGCGGCGGCTGACCGCGCTCGGCTTCCGCAACGTGCACGAGGAAGAGTTCCCGGTGGGCGTCTGGACCCGCGGCGAGGGCCGGGCGGAGCTGGTCGGCGCCTACGCCCAGCCGCTGGCGGTCGCCGCCCTCGGCGGCTCGGCGGCCACGCCGCCGCAGGGCATCGAGGCGGAGCTGGCGGTCTTCCGCACCTGGCCGGAGTTTCTCGCCGCCGCGCCCGACTCGCTCCGAGGCAGGATCGCCGTGGTGCTGCAGCCCACCACCCGCACCCAGGACGGCTCCGGCTACGGCGCGGCGGGCGTGATGCGGCGCGAGGGGCCGAGCGAGGCCGCCCGGCGAGGCGCGGTCGCCTATCTGCACCGCTCGCTGGGCACCGAGATGAGCCGGGCGCCCCACACCGGCTCCACCCGCTACGCCGAAGGCGTGGCGCGCATCCCGGCCGCGGCTCTGTCCACCGCCGACGCCGCCCAGCTCGAACGGCTGGCGGCGCTCGGACGGCCGCTGCGCCTGCGGCTGCTGCTGACCCCGACCTTCGACCCGAACGGCCGCTCCACCAACGTCGTCGGCGAGATCCCCGGCCGCGGGCGGCTGGCCGACGAGGTGATCCTGCTGGCCGCGCACCTGGACGCCTGGGATCTCGGCACCGGGGCCATCGACGACGCCACCGGCGTCGCGGCGGTGACCGCGGCCGCCCGGCTGGTGGCGCAGACGCCCGGCCGCGGGCCTCGGCGGACGCTGCGCGTGGTGCTCTACGGCGCCGAGGAGACCGGGCCGGCCGGCGAGGCCTACGCCACCCGCAACGCCGACAGCCTGTCGCGGATCGTGCTGGCCAGCGAGAGCGACTTCGGCGACGGGCCGATCTGGCGGGCGAGGCTGCCGGGCGCGCTGGCCGCCGCGCCCTTCGGGCGGGCGGTGGCGCAGGCGCTCAGCCCCCTGCGCATCTTCACCACGCCGGAGCCGGCGCGCGGCGCGGGCGTGGACGTGGCGGCGCTGGAACAGCGCGGCGTGCCGGTGTTCGCCCTGTCGCTGGACGGCAGCGACTATTTCGACCTGCACCACTCGGCGGAGGACACCTTCGACAAGGTCAATCCGCAGGACCTGGCCCAGGTGGTCGCGGCCTGGTCGACGCTGGTCTTCCTGGCGGCGACCAGCGAGGTCGACTTCCGCGCCGCGACCACGGCGTCCGTGCCGCCGGCCGGCGGGAGCGGTCGTTAGGGTCGCGCCACCGCCTCCGCGGGGCGGGTCGCCACCATCATGTAGTTCACATCGGCGTCGGCCGAGATCGACCAGCGGCCGGTCAGCGGATTAAAGGCGGCGCCGAAGGGGCCCTCGACCTCCACCGGTTCCCCCAAGAGGAAGCCGCGAATCTCACTAGGTCTGAGGAACTTGCGCCAGTCGTGGGTGCCGGCGGGCAGCCAGCGCAGCACGCGCTCGGCCCCAACCACCGCCAGCGCATAGGCCTTGGCCGTGCGGTTCAGGGTGGCGACGATCATCAGCCCGCCCGGCGCGATCAGCCGCGCGCAGTCGCGCAGATAGGCCGCGGGGTCGGCGACGTGCTCGATCACCTCCATGTTCAGCACCACGTCGAAGGGAGCCTCGCCGGCGGCCAGCAGCGCCTCGGCGGTGGCGGCCCGATAGTCGATGGCCAGGCCCTGCTCGGCGGCGTGGGCGCGGGCCGTGCCGATGTTGCGCTCCGAGGCGTCCACGCCGGTGACCGAGAAGCCCAGCCGCGTCATCGGCTCGGCCAGCAGGCCGCCGCCACAGCCGATGTCCAGCAGCCGCAGGCCGGTGAACGGCGCGCGGACGGCGGGGTGGCGGTCGAACCGCGCCAGCGCCCGCTCGCGGATGAAGCCGAGACGAACGGGGTTGAAACGGTGCAGGGGGGCGAAGGGCCCGCGCGGATCCCACCAGGTCGCCGCCAGGGCGGAGAACTGCTCGACCTCGAGTGGGTCGACGCTGGAGGCGGGTTCGGCGGTCATGGGTTCGATATAGCGCGTGGGCGCGTCCGGAGGCTTGGAAACTTGCGGCCCGCGCCCGCGGCGCTAAGGGTGCGCCGCCGCGAGGGTCGGCAGGGGCGGGCGAAGCGATGGCGATCGAGGCGGTGATTCTGGCGGGCGGGCTCGGCACGCGGCTGCGGCCGTTCACCATCACCGTGCCCAAGCCCCTGCTGCCGCTGGGCGACCGGCCGATCGTGGAGATCGTGCTGCGCCAGCTGGCGGCCGACGGCTTCAGGCACGTCTGTTTCAGCCTCGGCTATATGGCGCCGCTGTTCCAGAACTTCTTCGGAGACGGATCCGGTCATGGCCTGAAGATCGACTACTTCGTCGAGGAACAGCCGCTGGGCACGGCCGGGGCCCTGACCCTGATCGACGATCTGGCCGACAACTTCGTCGTCCAGAACGGCGACACCCTCACCGACCTCAACTATCGCGGTCTGCTGGACGCGCACACGACCAGCGGGGCGGTGGCGACCATCTTCTCGCAGAAGGTCGACGACTATATCGATTACGGCATCGTCGAGTTCGACGAGCAGCGTCGGCTGAGCGCCTATCACGAGAAGCCGACGCGACACTACTACGTCTCCACCGGTATCTACGCCCTGTCGCGCGACCTGTTGAGCCGGGCCAAGCCTGGCGAGCGGCTGGACATGCCCGACCTGCTGCGCGGGGCCAGCGACGCGGGCGGATCGGTGATGTGCCACGTGCAGGAGGGGGCCTACTGGCGCGACATCGGCCGGTTCGACCACTACGAGGCGGCCACGCAGGACTTCCTGGCCGACCCCAAACGCTTCCTGCGGGAGGTGTGAGCGCGTGCGGGCGGTCGTCACCGGCGCCGGCGGCTATCTGGGCGCGGCCATCGCCGAAGCGCTGAGGGCGGCGGACGTCGAGGTGGTTGAACTGCGGCGGAGCGGCGCCGACGGCCCGGATGTGCGGGTGTGCGGCCTGGACGACCCGGCGGGACTGAAGGCGCTGCTCGGCGAGCTGAAGCCCGACGCGGTGGTCAACGCCGCCGGGCGGGTGCGGGGCACGCCGTTCGAGCTGTTCCGCGACAACGCCGCCACCGCCTGCGCGCTGGCGGACGCGGTGCTGGCGGCCTCGCCGGAGGCGGTGCTGACCCAGATCGGCAGCGCGGCGGAATACGGGGCGCCCGGCACGCTGACACCCATCAAGGAGAGCGACACGCCGCGGCCGACCGGGGTCTACGGCTGGTCCAAGCTCGCGGCCACCGGCTATCTCGGCGCGCTGGCCCAGACGCGGGGGCTCCGCTGGAACCTGGTGCGGCTGTTTAACCCCATCGGCGCGCCGCTGTCGCCGCAGCAGGTGCTGGGAGCCTTCGTGGAGAAGGCGTCGGCGGCGTGGGACGCTCCCGAGCCGCGGGTGGTGCGGATGGGGCGCCTCGACGCCATCCGTGACGTGGTGGCGGTGGACGATTTCACGCGGCTGATCGTGCGGCTGGTCGTGGGCCAGACGACCGGCGTGGTGGTGAACGCCTGCTCCGGCGTGGGTTCCAGGACGCGCGACCTGGTGGATCGGCTGAACGCGCTGAGCGGCCGGCGGTTCGTGGTGGAAGAGCAGGGGCCCGCCCCCGATCCGGCGACGCTGGATGCGGCCATCGGCGACGCCGAGCGGTTCCTGCGGCTCGCCGATCTGGAGGCGTCGACGCCCGCGGAAACGGTGCTGGCGCACGCCTGGGACGGGATGCTGCACCGCAGCAAGTTGAACCCGGACGCCCGAGCCGCTACGGAGCGCGCCACCCCTTCTTCGTTCAAAGAGACTTCATGCAGTCGTCCGTCGAGACGCCCGCCCCGACCGGCCGCAAACGCGTAGCCGTGCTGGGCCTGGGCTTCGTCGGGGCGGCCAACGCCATCGCCATCGCCAGCGCGCGCGGCGCCGACGGGGCGCCGATCTACGACGTCACCGGGGTGGAGCAGGCGACGAGCTGGGGCCACGAGCGGTCGGCGGCGCTGAACGAAGGACGTTTCCCGTTCGCCACCACCGACGACGAGCTTGTCCGCGTGGCCGGCGAAACCGTCGCCGCCGGCAACCTGCGCGGGGTGACCTCGCCGGAGGCCATGCGCGACGCCGAGGTGGTCGTGGTCGACGTCGGCCTGGACCTCGACGAAAAGGGCGACCGGCCGACCTTCAAGCGGGCACCGTTCGAGGCGGCGATCCGGGTGGTGGGCGATCATGCGAACCCGGACGCGCTGATCCTGCTGGAGTCCACAGTGCCGCCGGGAACCTGCGAGAAGATCGTGCTGCCGATCCTGCAGGAGCGGTTCGCCGCCCGCGGCGTCGCCACCCAGCCGAAGCTGGCTTACTGCTACGAGCGGGTGATGCCGGGCGGGCAGTATCTGCAGTCGGTGCGGGCCATCTGGCGGGTCTACGCCGGCCTGACGCCGGCGGTGGCCGACCAGGCCGAGGCCTTCCTGTCGTCGTTCATCGACACCGCCTCCAAGCCGCTGACCCGGCTCGACAGCTTGCGCGCGGCGGAGACCGCCAAGGTGCTGGAGAACACCTATCGCGCGGTCAACATCGCCCTGATCGACGAGTGGGAGCGGTTCGCCCGCGCCGTGGACATCGACCTGTTCCAGGTGCTGGACGCCATCCGCGTGCGACCCACCCACGACAACATCCGCTTTCCGGGACTGGGCGTCGGCGGCTACTGCCTGAGCAAGGACCCGATGTTCGGCGCCGCCGCCGCGCGGGAGATCTGGGGCCGCGAGGACCTGACTTTCCCGCTGTCCATGGCCGGGGTCCACATCAACGACGCCATGCCCACCGCCTCGGCCGACCTGATCGCCGATCTGTTCGGCGGCGAGCTGAAGGGCCGGCGCATCCTGCTGCTGGGCGCCAGCTACCGCCAGGACGTGGGCGACACGCGGCTGTCGCCGTCGGCGACGCTGGCCAGCGAATTGCTGCGGCGGGGCGCGACGGTGGCGGCGGCGGACCCGATGGTCGACGAGTTCCCAGAAGCCGACGTGCCGCTGCACCGTGAACTGCCGTCCGCCGACGACTTCGACGCGGTGGCGCTGTGCGTGCCGCACACGGCATGGCGCGGGTTGGACCTGGCCGAGTGGGCCGGCGAGGCGCGGCCGGCGGTGGTGGACACCAACGGCGTGCTCAAGCCCGCAGCGCTGCACGCGCTGAAGGACCGCGGCTTCCGGGTGGCGGCGATCGGGCGGGGGACGCTGTGATGGACAACGTGATGATCACCGGCGGCGCCGGCTTCATCGGCCACGCCCTGGCCCGCCGGCTGGTGGACGGCGGCGCGCGGGTGACTCTGTTAGACAACTTCTCGCGCGGCCGCCGCGACGGCGACCTCGAGCGCCTGCTGGAGAACCCGGCGGTGTCGACGGTGACGCTGGACCTGACCGAACCCGGCTCCACTGACGATCTTGGAGACGACTACGACGGGATCGTCCATTTCGCGGCGCTGCTGGGCGTGGCCAACGTGATCTCGCGGCCCTACGAGACGCTGGCCAAGAACGCCATCCTGACGCACGAGGCGCTGAAGCTGGCGCTGCGGCAGAGGGCGCCGAAAAGCTTCGTGTTCGCCTCTACCAGCGAGGTCTACGCCGGCACCCTGTTCGCCGGGCAGCTCGAGTTCCCCACGCCGGAGACCTCGCTGCTGGCGCTGCCCGACCTGGCGGCGCCTCGCACCACCTACATGCTGTCGAAGCTCTACGGCGAGGCCATGGTGCTGCAGGCCGGCGTGCCGGCCGTGATCGTGCGGCCGCACAACGTCTACGGCCCTCGCATGGGCGTGGAGCACGTGGTGCCCGAACTGATGAAGCGGATGCACGCCGCGGCGCCGGGCTCGGAGCTGGAAATCTTCTCGCCGACCCACCAGCGGACCTTCTGCTACATCGACGACGCCACCGCCCTGATCGCGGCGCTGATGGCGAAGCCCTCCTCGGCCGGGCGGGCGTGGAACGTGGGCACGCAGGCGCCGGAATACGCCATCATGGAGGTGGCCGAGACGATCCTCGGCGTGGTCGGCGCCGACGTCCGCCTGGTCGGCGCGCCCGACACCGCCGGTTCGCCCAGCCGCCGCTGCCCAGACATGACCGCCACCGACGCCCAGACCGGCATCGAGCAGCGGATGTCGCTGGACGAGGGCGTCGCCCGGACCTGGGCGTGGTATCGTCAGAACGTCTTCGCCTGATCGGCCGGACGGCTCGGGGGATCTGAGAACGCGATGAAGGTCAGCGACGTATCGACGGACGCGCGGCTGATCTCGCCGGGCAATCCCCGGCGGCGGCCAAAGATTTCCGTCGTCACCCCGACCTACAAGCGCAACGCCGAGGGCCTGCTGCGGCGGGCGCTGGACTCGGCGCTGGTGCAGACCTTCGCCGACTTCGAGCACATCGTCGTCGACGACGGCTCCGACGACGGCACCGAGGAGACCGTGCGGGACTACGCCGCCCGCGACGACCGCATCGTCTACGTCCGCTACGACCGCAACAGCGGCCTGCCGGCGGTGCGTACCAACGAGGGCATCCTGCGCGCGCGCGGCGAGGCGGTCGCCTTTTTGTTCGACGACAACGTCTACGAGCCCGACTTCCTGCAGCGTGCCTGGGAGGGCCTTCAGGACAGCGGCGCCGACGTGGTCCACGCCGAAGTGGAGTTCCCGCGTCCGGTGGGCGGGAACGTCCAGCTGGGCGGTTTCCCGACCACGCTGGAGCTGCTGCGCAGTCTGAACACCATCGCCAACGGCGGCGTGCTGTGCCGGCGCAGTTTCTTCGACCGGTTCGGCCTCTACGATCCGCACGTGGTGCTGCGGCGGGTCAGCGACTGGGACCTGTGGCTGCGGGCGCTGTCGCTGGGCGCGACCTTTCAGCGGCTGGACTTCACCGGCGGCACCGAATTCGGCATGGTCTCGCCCAACTCGCTGGGGGCGACGGTCGCCACCGACTGGAAGGTCAGCCACGGCTGGCTGCAGGATTCGGCGCGCTACGCCGAGCGCACCGCGAAGCTGCTGCCGTCGACCATCGCCGATTACGACGTGCTCGATACCACGCCGCTGGCGCCCTACGTCCGCGACGACGCCGAATGGGCGCAGGCGGCGGAGATCTTCTACAAGCCGTTCCTCGACAAGAACCCGCGCAAGGGCTTCGAGCCGACGCTGACCAGCAACCGCTCCGCCGGGGTCGATCCGCTGGACGGCTGGAACGCCGAATGGTCGGTGACCAAGCGGCGCTTCCGCGTGGCGGTGGTCAGCAACACCGGTAACCCGTGGGCGTCTCTGTGGGTGCGCTCGCTGCAGGCGGTGCCCGGCGCCATCGTCGTGCATTGCCCGGACTGGCAGCTGGCCTCCTACCCGCCGCCGGCGCTGGATATGATCGTACTGCTGGACTCCTCGCTGGTGTATCTGGCGCCGGTGCTGGCGGCGCAGCGGGCGGCGGGCGTGCCGATCCTCTACGCCCTGGGCTACGGCGGCCAGCCGGGCTCGAACGAGCCGCGCGCGGCGCTGGAGGCGCGCTCGGACCGTCAGGTGGAGCGGCTGCTGAACGACGCCCACCTGTATTTCCCGCGTTCCGGCCAAGGCTTCGCCGGAGAAGACACGCTGGCGGCGCGCGAGCTGCTGGCCCACTGTGACGTGCTGATCGCCGACGCGGACGAGGCGGCGGTGGCGGGCCTGGACCCCGACAGCCTGAACGGCCAAGGCGCGCGCCTGCACCGGGTGCCGCGGCCGGCCTTCCCCGTCCCTAGCCTGCGCGCGCCGGCGATGAAGCCCGCCTGCGCCGTCTATCCGCGAGACGATCTCGAGGTCTCGCTGGGTTCGCTGACCGAGACCCGGCCGGGCTGGTCGATCCTGACCGAGCAGTCGGTGCTGGACCGCGCGCCCTTCGCCGAGCGGGTGGGCCTGGGCGCCGCGGCGGCCGACTTCGACGTGGACGTTTGGGGCGCCGACGAGCCGCAGGCGTTGGACGAGGACGGCTGCGACCGCGCCCTGCTGCGCGGGCAGGACGCGCGAGTCTGGGGCGGCTGGATCGCCGACCTCGGCCGCATGGCCCGGCTGCAGAAGCTGATCGCCTCGGCCCGCGGACGTTCGATCCGGCCGCTGCGGGTGGCGATCTTCCTGCACAGCGAACTGCTGGCGGGCTCGGAAGTCTACGGCATGATGATGGGCCAGCTGCTGCACCGGCTGGGCGCGGAGGTCCGCTTCTTCATCCCCGAGCGGTCGGTCTACGAGCTGGGCCGGATCGACGTGAACGACTGGCTGGCGGAACGCGGTCTGCCGCTGGTGGAGCACGCGCCCTATACGCCGGGCTCCAGCGTGAACTGGTCGGACTGGGACCGCAACTTCTTCGTCAGCCGGCTGCACCCGTTCCTGCAGGAGCGCGATCCCGACATCGTCTTCTGCTCCGGCTACATGGGCGTGTTCGGCGAAATCCCGGCCGAGGGGCGCCTTCTGGTCAAGGTCATGTACTCGCTGGCCGCCTACGACCACCGCGAGTTCCGGGCGCTACGCGGCAAGGTTTCGGGCGTCACCTCCGACAGCTGGTGGGCGACGGCGCCCTGCGCCGCCGGCATGGGCGCGCCGGGCCGGGCGATCCGTTTCCCGATGCCGCCGGCGGCCCCGCACCTCGTCAAGGACCCGGCCCGGCGCGACCGCTCGCAGCCGGTGCGCATCGGCGTGGCCGGGACGCTGCAGCCGCGCAAGCGCCAGCTGGAGGCGATCCAGGCGGTCGGCCTGCTGCTCGACCAGGGCTACAATGTGGAGCTGAACTTCTACGGCTATGCGTTGAAGATGATGCAGTTCTACATCGACGTCATCGACGAGACGCTGGCGGGCGATCCGCGGCTGCAGGCGGCGGTGACGATGCACGGCTTCGTGGAGAGCGTGGATCAGATCACCCACGAGAACGACGTGATCCTCAGCGGCTCCACCGACGAGAGCCTCCCCACCGGCGTGTCCATGCAGATGAACCGCGGGCTGGTCACCTGCGTGGCCTTGGTCGGCGGCATCGACGAACTAGTGATCGACGGGGTCACCGGCTACCTGACCCGCGACTCCTCGCCGCGGGGGCTGGCGGCCATGCTCAAGCGCGCGCTGGACGAGGAGGACCGCTGGCCGGAGGTGGTCGCCGCCGCCCGCGCGCACCTGGACGACGAGTTCAGCGTGACCAAGGCCTCGGCGGAACTGCTCGAGTTCTTCTACGACGTGGCCAGCCAGGAATCCGGCTTCGGCGGCCACCTGCGGGGCTGAGGGCCCCTCAGGCGTAGGTGCGTTGCAGCAGCCGGCGGCGGCGGACTCCGTGGGTCAGCGGGACGATGCGGCGGATTTCATAGAACTTCAGCCCCACGCTCTCCGCCTCGGGCAGGGCGGTCAGCCGCACACGCGACGGCGTCGCCTCGGTGATCGGAGGGAAGCGCAGGCGGGCGGCTTCGCGGCCGGTGTTCGGCTCGGCCTCGCACTCGCCCTCGCGCAGCACCGCGCCGGTCGCGTCCAGCACCTCGAAGCGGAGGATGGCCTTCGGCGACGCGGGCGGCAGGAACAGCCACGCCGCCAGGTCGACGCCGTGCAGGCCTTCGCCCGAGGGCACCAGATCGAAGGTGTCGCTCTCGCCGGCGCGCCAGAACCGCTCCAGCTGGATGCGTTCGCCGGGCGCGCGGGCGTTGGCCGGGTCGCCCAGCCAGTCGGCGAACCAGGAGGCGCAGATCAGCGGCGTCAGGTCGCGACGCCGGGCGTTCCAGCTCTGCAATATGGCCAGCGGCCTCACGCGGTTGCGCTCGCGGTTGATCTTCTCGCGGGCCAGGGCGCCCAGCGCCTGGTCGAGATAGGCGGCGTCGGCGGAAGTGCGCACCGCCGCGGCGGTCCGCCGAACAACCTCGGTGGTTCCTGAGGCCTGCTCGGCCAGCGTCGCCAGGCGAGCGGCCATGGCGTCGGCTTCGGCCCGCAGGCGCGCGAGATCGGCCTCTTGTGTCGCGTGGCGTTCGCCGGCCGACGTCGCGGCTGCGGCCGTGCTGGCCGCGACGGTGGCGGCGTGGGCGTTCACCTCCGCTGACAGCGCCTGCATCTGCGCCGTCAGCCGCTCGGCCGTCTCGGCGGAGCCCGCGGTGCGGATACGCTCCAGTTCGTCGGAGATCTCGCCGGCGCGGCGGCTCAGCGAGGCGTTGACCGTGGTCAGCCGGCCGTCCAAGCGGGCGTGGATGTCGTCGAGCGACCTGATCTCCTCGCCGGCCACGGGGGGCGTCGCCGTCCCGGCCAGGACCGCCAGGGCGCCCACGCGGCGGGACTCGAAGCGGTCGTAGAGGTCGGCGTAGCCGTCCAGCAGGATGCGGGCGATCGCCGCCTCCGACGCCTCGGCGCGGGCCGCCGACCAGGCCAGCGCGCGGCGGCGGGCGCGTTCCTCGGCCCCGAGCGCGGCGTAGCGGCGGAGCGAGCGGGCCATGGCCAGGACCTCCGGCGCGTCCAGCGCCACGCCCGTGGCCTCGCCCAGCACCTCGCCGGCGGGGCCGAAGGTGTAGCCGATCACCAGCGTCCCGGCGGCCATGCGGGCCAGCACCTCGGCGGGGTCGAGTTCGCTGCGGGGGAACAGCACGGCGTCGTGCACGGCGCGCGTCAGGTCCTCGCCGAAGCGGCAGCGGCGCAGCACCTTCAGCCGCCGCGCTTCCTCGCGGCAGAGCGCCAGGTCGTCGGCGTCGCCTGCGTCGGAGAACAGCAGCTCTAGCGGCGTGGCGACGTCCTTCAGCCGCGCCAGCGCGCGGATCGCCTCCAGTTGGCCGAAGCCCTCGCGCACCTCGCCGAGCACCGCCACCCGCAGGGTCGCGCCTTCGGGGGGCAGGCGCTCCAGCCGCGCGAAGGCCTCCGGCGCGATCGGGTCGGCGGCGGCGACGGCCGGCGTGCCGACGCGGTCGATCCAGGTTCCGGCGACCCCCCGCGTTCGGGCGATCACCAGGTCGGCGTCGACCACGTCGACCTCCGGCGCCGGCGGGGCCTCCAGGCCTGCGGAGACCACCACCGGCACGCGCGCCAGCCGGCCGCCCTTCTCGCCGACGCTGTGCGCGCCCACCGAGTGCAGCAGCGAGCAGCCGTGGCGGTCCACCGCCTGCGCCACCGCCGCCGGGTCGCGGACCTGCTCGCGCGACAGCGGCACGTGCTCCACGCCCGGATCGCGCACCGAGGGAGCCTTGCTCGACATCAGCACCGCGCGCACCCCGTGACGGGCCAGCAGCGCCGCTGTGGCCTCCAGCGTGCGTCGCTCGCGCCGGGTGGCGGCGCCGCCGGCGAGCAGGGCCACCGCCGGGCGGCCGTCTGGTCCCCGCGCGCGCCGCGTGGCGCGGTGGAAGCGCGCCGCCGCCAGTCCGGCCTGGAACTGCGGCGTCAACGCTTCGGTGGTGAAGTCGCGGCGGACCTTGGCCAGGGCCGCGGCGGCCATCCCGGCGCGGGCTTCCGGCGGCATCTCCACCAGGCGGCTCAGGGCGTCGAACCAGGCGTCCGGCGTGTCGGCGGCCTTCAGCCCGTCGACGCCGTCCTCTACCACCGCGTAGGGCCGGGCGTCGGAATAGACGCCCACGGCGCCGGCGGCGGCGATCTCCAACAGCTTGATCGGGCACTTGGCCCGCTTGGCCCCCCACTGTTCGAACAGCGGCGCCAGCATCACGTCGAAGCCGGCTGCGGTCAGCCGGCGCAGATAGGCCTCGTAGCCGGTGGTGTATGGCAGGGTGTGGACGGTGGACGGGAGGTCATCGGCGCCGTCCGGCGTCAGGCCCCAGAAGGTGAACTCCACCCGTTTCCGGTAGCGCTCGCTCAGCCGCACGATCGCCGGCCACAGCACGCCGAACTCCTCCGCCCGCGCCCCGCTGCCGGCGAAGGCGATCTTCAGTGGTCCCTTCGACGGGGAGCGAGGCGACTCCGGCAGCCACTTGGCCAGGATGTTGGTGCTCTGCTGGACCAGGCGCGGGTTCCACTGGGCCATGGTCCGGGCGATCAGCGGGCTGTAGGCGAAGCCCACGTCGGCGCGGGCGATGGAGTCCACCATCGCCGCGTAGTGCGGATCGGTCGGCTCCAGATACCAGAGCGTCGGGTCCATCTCGAAGAAGTTCGGCAGGTCGTCGTCCAGCGCGTAGATCGTGGCGGTCGACGACTGGCCGAAGCTCGCCATCACCACGTCGGCGTCGGGCAGGAAGGTGCGCACGAAGGCCACCGCCGCGCCCTCGGGCTGCCGCTCCGGCGACAGTTCGGAGAACGGCGTCAGCTGGACCACGTCGGGGCCGGCTTCGCGGTGGTTCAGGAAGGTGATGTCCACGCTGGTGTCGAACACGTGGCTGACAACAGAAACCGTGGTTCCCTTCGCGGGCGCGCCGCCGGCGGCGGTCTCCACATCACGCCGGCGGGCGTAGTACTCGTCGACCTGCCGTTCGGCCGAGGCGCGGATGGCGGGAGCGTGGAGCGCCGGGGCGAAGGGGGCGTCGACCTGCTGCTCGAACACCCGGTCCAGGCTCAGGCGCGCGGCGCGATCCTCGCCGGTGACGGCGCGGAACAGCGGAATATCGTAGGGAACGGTCGCGCCGATGGAGCCCGGCTGGCGGGCGTCGACGATGCTGACCGGGTGTTCGACGAAGACGAACGGCGCCTTGCTGATCCACCGCAGCCACAGGTCCCAGTCGCACAGGCGCCGCATGGCGATGTGCTGGTCGTAGCCGCCGTAGAGCCGGTGGAACTCCCGCGGGTGCAGCACCGCGTTGTTGGCGAAGCGGTTCCACAGCGACAGCAGGTAGGGCGTGACCTGCACGCCCAGCAGGTGCTCGTAGTCGCCCTCGCGATACAGGCACTGGCCGTAGACGACGCTGGGTTCCGAGCAAGCGGCGGCGGCCTCCACCAGCGTCTGCAGCCCGTCCCCAGGCCACATGTCGTCGTCGAACTGGTAAGCGATCAGCGGTGCCCGAGCCAGCGAGACGCCCTCGTTGACTCGCAGCGCCGGCAGGCCCGAGTTCAGGTCGTGGCGCACGTAGCGCAGGCGCGGCTCGTTCTTCTGCAGCGCGGCGACCACCTCGGCGGTGGAGTCGGTGGAACCGTCGTCCACCACGATCAGCTCCAGCCGGTCGAAGCTCTGCTCCAGTACGCTGCGGATGGCCCGGCCGAGCAGCCCGCCGTCGCCGCGGCGGAAGGTGGGCAGCACCACGCTGACGGCGGGATCCTCGATCAGGTCGACGGGTTCGAAAACCCGCTGATCGCGAAGGAAGAACTCGGCTTTCAGCATCTCGGCGGGGGGCTCTTGAGCGGTCGGGGCGCGCAGGCGCGGTCTAGGGCAAGCGACGGCGCACGGCAAAACCGCCCGCTGTCGGCGGGTTCAGGCGTAGACCGGGAGGATCGCCAGGGCGTTGTCGCGGACCTTGCGGGTGATCGGCTGCAGCCGGCGGCGCTCGTAGAGCTTCAGTCCGGCCGCCTCCACCGACTCCGTGCCGAACAGGCGCAGGACGATCTCGCCGTTCTCGACGGTCAGCGGGGGGAAGCGCAGGCGCAGCGGCTCGGCGCCGGTGCCCGGCTCCACCGCGCAGGCGCCCTCGAACAGCGTCGCTCCGGCGCGGGAGCCGAGCACGAACTCCAGCCCGTGGATCGGCACGGCCGGCGGCATCAGCGCCCAGGCGGCAACGTCCAGCCCCGCCAGCGGCCGCGCCTCGACCTGCACGGGGTAGCGTCCGGAGTCGCCCAGCCGCCAGAACCGCTCGAGGTGAACCGCCTCCCCGTCGCGCACGGTGTCGGCGAACGGCCCGTCGGCCAGGTCGTCGGAGCGATCCTCGCCGCGACGCAGCCACTGGTTGACCCATCGCAGCAGGCGGGGACGATCACGCTCCCGCGCGATCTCCGCTCGCACCAGCCGCTGCAGCCCGGCCTCCACCCGGCCCGCGTCCGACGCGGCGGCAGCGCGGGTCTGAACAGTCTCCACCAAGAGGCTGCGTTCGGCGGCTTCCTGGTCGAACCGGCCTTCCAGCGCCAGCGCGCGACGGACGGCTTCGATATGCACGGCCTGCCCCCGGCCGTTCAATTCGTCGTAGAGCCGCTCGATCTCCGCCAGCCGCGGCATCTCGGCGGCGACCCGCTCCACCGCCTCCAGGGTGCGGGCAGCCTCGTGCTCCAACGCGGCGGCGCGCGCGGCGGTGTTCGCCATCAGCGGCCGGTCGGCGGCGAGGTCTTCGACCGCGACCAGCGTGCGTGCGGATTCGCCGAGCAGGAACTCGGTGCGGGCGACGGTCTCGTGCAGCAGCGGCCGATCGGCGGCGAGATCCTCGAGGGCGACCAGCGTCCGCGTCGATTCGTCCAGCAGGAACTCCGCGCGGCCGGCGGTTTCGTGCAGCAGCGGCCGGTCGGCGGCCAGGCTCTCGATGGCGACAAACGCGCGGGTCGACTCCGATTGCAGACAAGCCAGGGCGTCGGGCGTCTCCGCCAGCCGCTCGAGGTCGGCGCGAAGCGTCGCGGCCTCGGTCTGCAGTTCGGCCAAGGCCTCAGGGTGGGCGGCGAGGCCCGCCAGCGCCTGATCGGCCTGGGCGCGGGCCTGTTGCAGCGCCTCCACCGCCGGCGCCAGGTCGTCGACCCGTGCGGCGGTGCGGTCGGCGGCGCGCGTGGCGGCGTCGAGAATGTCGACCCGCTCGCTCAGCTCGGCCGCGCGACGGGTGTGGCGGACGGAGTCCTGCAGCTCGGCCTGAAGGTCGCCCACCGTCTGCCGCAGCGGCTCCAGCCGGCGAAGCGCGCGTACGGCGCCGTCCAGCTCGGCCTCGGCGGCGTCGAGCCGGCGGCGGGCGTCGGCGACCCGGCCCAGTTCGCGCTCGGCCTCCTCGAAGCGGCCGTCGAACCGCGCCAGGCGGGCGGCGGTGTCGCTGCCGGCCTGGTCCAGGCGGGCAAAGGCGACGGAACTCTGGGTGACCGCGGTGGCGACCACCTCGCGCAGGGCGACCACGGCGTCGTCGGCGCCGTCGGCCCGCGTATGCAGCCGGCCGACGGTCTCGGGCAGGTCGTGCAGGCGGGCGAAGGCCTGCGAGCTCTGCGTCACGGCTTCCGCCACGACCCGCCGCAGGGCCTCGACGGCGTCGTCGCCGCCGTCGGCGCGCAGGCGCAGGCGGTCGAGTTGGGCGGGGACGTCCTCCAGGCGGGCGAAGGCCTGCGAGCTCTGCGTCACCGCCTCGGCCACCAGCCGCCGCAGGGCGTCCACCGAATCGTCGGCCCCGTCGGCGCGGCCCTGCAGCCGTCCCACCGCCTCGGGCAGGTCGTTCAGCCGGGCGAAGGCCTGCGAACTCTGGGTGACCGACGTGGCGACCAGGTCGCGCAGCGCTTCGACGGCGTCCTCGGACCCGTCCGCCCGCGCCCGCAGCCGGTCCAGCTCCGCGGGAACCTCGCTCAGCCGGGCGAAGGCCTGCGAAGCCTGCGTGACGGAGGTCGCCACTAGCTCGCGCAGCACCTCGACCGCGTCCTCCGACCCGACAGCCCGCGCCCGCAGCCGTTCCAGCTCGGCCGGAACCTCGGCAAGCCGGGCGAAGGCTTGCGAACTCTGCGTGACGGAGGTCGCCACCAGCTCGCGCAGCGCCTCGACCGCGTCGTCGGAGCC
>Ga0136611_10001357_pt1 | contig 16981 bp, 12 predicted proteins | sample AntDrymUQ2232306_2_FD_106645 | JGI IMG/M metagenome (GOLD analysis project Ga0136611, IMG submission 106645) | Polar desert sand microbial communities from Dry Valleys, Antarctica - metaG UQ223 (23.06) | ecosystem: Environmental > Terrestrial > Soil > Desert | place: Antarctica: Dry Valley...
AGTGATGTGTTTGCCTGGCAAGTTCACCTCCTTTTTAAGGAGAAACTTTACAGGTTTTTACATTCATTCAACCGGACATCATAATTGTCGTCAAAGCGGACAGGTTAATTGTCGCCTAATACAGTCCGGTAATCGACCAGTCGGCATGGGCCATTGTTGAGATTGATGCGGTGGAAATTCCTGCGAGAAGAATTGCAACGTATTTGAGTTTTGCTCGTTTAAATTGAATGTTCATGATGACCTCTGGAGAGTAAGTGGTTTTTACTATGCAAGGACGCAAGGCAGTATATTTGCAAATGATTGCGGGAGTCTTCAGGTTGTTGGTAAGTGGTGAAAAAATAAATTCCCTGCAGCCTTGCCTGAAAGGTATTGCAAGTTTTATACCTTGTCAAACACAAAAAACCAATGAAATCAAAATATCAATCTCGCAATTGTAACTCTCTATTTTTTAGCCGGGTATTGGATTTAATGGATGTTTTAATGAATCAATATTTACCTTCGATCCATCACTGCCATTTACCTGCAAGTACGGTGGATAACCCGTTATTTCCGCTTACACTCTTTTTTGCAGTAATTTTATCAACTCAGACCTGGGCAAGGGCCGACTAAGATAGTAACCCTGCACCGAATCACAGTCGTGGGTGCGCATGAATTCCAATTGTTCCGCAGTTTCTACGCCTTCCGCAATCACTTCCAGGCCCAGTTTATGCGCCAGTGAAATGCTTGCTTCCACAATGGCGGCATCGCCGGGATCATTGACAAGATCATTCACAAAAGTTTGGTCGATTTTCAGCACATCGAGCGGAAAGCGCTTTAGGTAGGCTAGCGACGAATAGCCGGTGCCGAAATCGTCAATCGCGATACGCACACCCAGGGCATGGATCGCTCGCAGCACTGCGACGGCGTTTACCGGATCCCGCATCAGGATATTTTCCGTAATTTCCAGTTCCAGTGCATATTGAGGCATTTGTTCATCCTGCAACGCACGACGCACTTTGTCGAGCAAGTGCGCATCATTGAACTGGGCGGCAGAGACATTGATGGAGACACGAAAATCAGCGAATCCCAACTCGCGCCAGACGCGGTGTGCCTTGCAAGCCTGACGCAGCACCCATTCACCGACAGGGATGATCATGCCTGAATTTTCCAGCAGGGGTACAAAATCTCCAGGCGGCATCAGTCCTCGCGCTGGATGCTGCCAGCGGATCAACCCCTCAACACCGGTAATGCGATTACTGCGCAAGTCCACCTGAGGCTGGTAATGCAACAGGAATTCCTCATGTTCTAAAGCACGCCGCAAGTCTGCCTCTAACGCCAACAGCTCATGACCACGGGCGTTCATATCTGACGCATAAAAACGATATTGGTTTGGTCCGGTCGATTTAGCCTGGTACATGGCAACGTCGGCATGATGCAACAGATCATCTATCTGATCGCCGTCGTGCGGATAGAGGGCAATGCCGATACTGAAAGTGATATAGATTTCCTGCGCACCGACAATCACCGGGCGCTCGAAAGCAGTATGCAGTTTGTGCAATACAACGAGCACATTTTCTGAATCTTCAAGATCACTGGCTACGATGGTGAATTCATCGCCGCCGTCACGCGCAACCGTATCGTTCGCCCGCAGACAAGCCTTCAGTCGCTGAGCCACTTGCTGCAACAAAGCGTCACCGGCCGCATGACCCAGACTATCATTGACCCGTTTGAAATTATCCAGATCCAGGAATAGCACTGCGACATAGCGATCGTGCCGCCGTGCATATTCCAGCGCCGATGTGAAGCGATCGACAAGAAAAAAACGGTTCGGCAAATCGGTCAGGCGATCGTGAGTCGTCTGGTGTCGCAGTTCGGCTTCAAAATGTTTCCGTTCCGAGATGTCTCTCACGATAGTCGACAAATACTCGATTCCGCCTTCGGTATTCCGATGCGCCAGTATCACCTGAGAAACCGGTAAACCACTCCCTCCAGCAATCCGCAAGGCAGTTTCCCCATTCCAGACACCATGCTGTCGAACCGCTATTAAGGCTTGGGATATCTGTTGCTGCATAGCCCCTGCAAGAAACAGATCCTGCACATAACGCGCACTCACGTCTTCTTCGGCACCCAAACCGAGCAACTGGCGTCCCGCCCCGTTCAGATAACGCAAACAGCCGTGTTGCTCAAAAATGGCAACCAGATCGGGCGTCGCCTCCAGAATCGATACCAGACGGGCATGCGCCTCCTCGGCATGCACACGGGCGGTGATATCCCTGCCGGTGGAAACGAAATGAGTGGTACGTCCCTGCGCATCCTTCAAAGGCGTGATGACCTGTTCTTCATAAAACAGCTCTCCATTCTTGCGACGATTGATGAGCGTTCCTTTGAAAACTTCGCCACGAATGACGGTCTGCCATATTTGCTGATAAAAGGCGATATCGTGCTTGCCGGAACTGAGAATAGCGGGCGTACTATTTTTGATCTCATCAACCGTATAACCGGTCAGTTTCTCAAAAGCCGGATTGACATATTCAATACGCCCTGCGGGATCGGTGATAAAAACGCTATCGGTGGCCTGTTTTACTACCAGTGACAGTTTGCGCAGCACCTGCTCGGCTTGGCGGCGCTCCCGGCGCTGTTGCGCTTCACGTAACTCGCGTTCCACCGCGGGTAACAAACGGTTCAGATTTTCCTTCATCACATAATCCTGGGCACCGCATTTCATGGCTTCTACAGCAATGTCTTCGCCGATAGTACCCGAAACGAAAATAAAAGGAATATCGGGATCGTGCTGGCGAACAATCTCCAGTGCTCGGGTGCCGCTCAAGTGCGGCATGGAAAAATCGGAGAAAATGATATCCCACGATTCCTGTAGCTTCGCCAGCATGCCATTTTCGGTATCAACTCGTTGCCATTCAAACACCAATCCTGCGGATTGAAGATGGTCCGTCAGTAATAGCACATCATCTTCTATATCTTCAATGAACAGGATGTGTAACGGCGCTGTATGGTTTTGGGTCTTCGACATGACTCCATCCTCTATTGGGCTGTCATCCCCGCGGGGGTTGATTCAACAACAGCCAATAGAGTCCGAGTTGTCCCGCTGCTTTGATAAATTCATCGAAATCAACGGGCTTACGCACATAGCTGTTGGCGCCCAAGGAATAACCCTTGATCCGGTCTTCTTCCTCATTGGAAGAGGTTAGGATTACCACTGGCAGCAATCGAATACGTTCATCAGCACGAATACGGCGCAGCACTTCCAGACCATCTATCTTGGGCAGTTTCAAATCCAGCAACACAACTGCTGGCAGATCCATCACATCGCGTCCGACGTGAGCACCTTCGCCAAACAAGTAATCGAGTGTCTCAACGCCGTTACGCGCTACAATCACCTTATTTCCGATTCGATTCGCTTCCAACGCATCCAGAGTCAGTAGTTCATCATCGGGGTTGTCTTCCACCAGCAGTATCGCCTTGTCGCTCATATGCTCTCCTTTTCATCCAATGTAAAATAAAAGATCGCGCCCTGATCGACAGCGCTCCTGGCCCAGATGCGCCCACCGTGTTTGTGGATTACACGTTGTACGGTCGCCAATCCGATACCGGTACCGGGAAACTCGCCGGCATCGTGCAACCGCTGGAAAGCACCAAACAACTTATCCGCATACACCATGTCGAATCCGGCACCGTTATCGCGTACGAAATAAGTTAATACTTTTTCGTCAAGATTACAGCCTACTTCAATGATAGCTTCGGGACGCTGGCTGGTAAATTTCCAGGCATTGCCCAGCAGATTATCCATGACCACGCGCAGCAACCGAGTATCGCCATAGGCGATCAGCCCCGGTTGCACCGAGCATTGCACGACACGTTCCGGTTCATCCTGGCGCAATGCTTCTATTATCCCATTGGCAAGCTGCGTCAGATCGATCGGTTCCCATTTGATTTCTGTACGGGTAACCCGCGACAGTTTGAGCAGATCATCAATGAGATCCGCCATACGCTGAGCGGCGGCACGTACGCGGCGAAGCCGATCCTGGCCTTTGTCATCCAAGCGATCCGTATATTCATTGAGCAACATACGGCTGAAGCCATCGATAGCCCGTAATGGTGCGCGCAAATCATGAGAAACCGAATAGCTGAATGCTTCGAGTTCCTGGTTGATGACTTCTAATTCTTTGGAGCGGGTGCGCAGACTATCATTTAATTGCTGGATCTTGCGTTCATCTTCTTTGCGTACGCTGACATCCTGTATGATGCCATCGAAATAAATCTCGCCAGCGGCATCTTTCTTCATCACGGCAGTTAACGCCGCATCGAATTCACGCCCCCGCAGCGTCTTCAACCGCACTTCTAGGGCGTTGACGTGACCTTGGGTTTTAACTGTGTCAATAAAAATTTTGCGATCAGCAAGATCACAATAGGATTCACTGAAGGAATGAGCGAGAAGCTGCTCAATGGATTCCGCTTCGAAGATGTCAACCATCGCCGGATTCACTTCAAGAAACCTTCCTTTCTCATCAGGTATGTTACGGTACACGCCCACCGGCAAATTATTAACCAGCTTCTGGTAGCGCGACCGAATCTGTTGCTGCGCCTCTTCGACTTGTTTGCGAACGCTAATGTCACGAATGATGCTGATCACCAGCAAACCCTGGTCCGTTTCCAGTGGACTTAAACTGATTTCAACTGGAAATTCACTACCGTCATTGCGCCTCCCATGCAGTTCACACCCTGCTCCCATAGGGCGCACGATCGGATTGCCGAGATAATGCTGCCGATTAAAAGGGTGCTGTTCACGAAATCTTTCGGGCATTAGCTGTTCCACCCGCTGCCCAACCAATTCACTACGCGCATACCCGAACCACTTCTCGGCCTGGGCGTTGATCAAAGTGATGCACCCGTTCCGATCCACGATGACGATGGCATCAGGGGCCAAATCGAACAACCCGCGAAAGCGAGCCTCACTGGCTCGTGCGTCAGCTTCGGCTTGTCGCCGTCGTCCTGAATGATAGGCAATTACCCCACTCAACAGTATCAGCAACGGTGCCAGCACCATGAAGGCGATGACAAGATTGCGGGCATGTCCCGCCGTACTTGCGGCAATGGCTACAGGCGGTACTTGAGCAACCAGCATCCAGCGCTCACCTCCCACGTTATCCTGTTCTTTCGTCGGCGCGATTCTGGCGTAGGTAAACAGTCCTTTCTCGTGCATCCACTGATCGCGCTGAGGGCCACGCAGCATCGATGCCCAGATCTCATTCCCATATTCACGGTCAAAACGCACTGTTTGGCGTTCCGGATACATGAAACCCCACTCCATCTCCGGATGGGATCCCAGCAGCCAATAACCTTTTGCGTTGAGTAACCAAAGATTGCCATAACTTTGTTCGACAATCGTGCGCAGGCGATTTAGCAAACGCTGCCCCCGATAGTTAAGCACAACGAGGCCGCGCTTGTGTCCGGCACTATCAAATACCGGCGCGCTCAAACGAATTGTCGGCTTGATAGGCTGTTCGATGACATCCTGCTCGATATTGAGATCGAATGGTGACATGAGAACAGTCTTTTCATTCAGAGCAAGGGTGTTCTGTACATAGCTTTGCGCCCATTTGTTTTGCAACTGTTCCGCTGGCACCACAATCGGTTGGCCATCATTCCAGTTGATACGCACCACTTCCTGTCCGTTTTCATCCAAGAGAGAAATTTGGTCATAGAGGTGACGGTGTCGGGTAAAAGCGAAAAAATCGGCGATGAGATGTGATCGAGTCCAGATATCATCAGTATCAAGCCATTCCTGTAATGCTATATGCTCCGCAAGATACAATGCATCGCCTCGCAGTACGCCGAACACAGCATCGATTGTCTGGCTGGCAAGCTGTATCGACTGCCGCTCGCTGACTTGTATGATTGTCAGAGTAGCCGCCGCTTGGGTGCGGTAAAGTAGCCACAGCACGGCAACCAGCACCAGAACGAGCGGCACACATAAGCGCAGGAAGCGCTGCGTGAACTGCCAACCCCGTAGATTTCTTAGATTCCGTATATCCAGTGCCATGGATGTTCCCTATCAGCCCGACGCCTTGAAATTACTTTATGGCCATACCGTAATTATATTATTTTTTCAAATAGATGCTGCTTACAATACATTGGCTTGCGGCAATACTGACTGGACGATGAACAACTCTCCTGCTTGTTTGGCAACCAGCTGGTAGCACGGTGCGTCGCATGGATTCTTATTCAACAAACCGATCCATTCCGCGCTGATACCTTGCAATATAAAACCAATAGTTTGGTCATGACACTCATACATCCATGACACAGGTTTTGTTCTGCTGACGTACCTCTTTTAACAGCTTTACCCCTGTTTGCGGAAGATTTCCGGAGCGTAAAGAAACATAGGGAAAACGCCTCCTTTACAGGGAGATTGAATGTACTGGATGTCTAATCGGTTGTCAAACACATTGATAAATAATCAAAAAATTACTTAATTTCTGACTAACCAAATTTTCTTCGCGTCCTGTGGCAAGACTACGGGGAATTGCAAGTTCAAATCTAATCACTCAATTAAATTGGATGTTGAATGAATAAAACCAGATACAATCGGTGACAATTTTTAAATCTAGTCGGCTTGTATAGATTTCTCGCTGTGCTCGAAATGACGGTTATTCAGAGGCTCTTTAAACAGCCTCATCAGTCTTTTCCTCGCCTTTTGGCATGATATTTCTCCACCCATCCAAGCAGCCGTTGCGGCGCATGTGCGCGCTTCCATTCCCCCGCTGCATATTTATTCGCTTCTGACCAAGTGGGATAGGTATGAATAGTACCCAGGATTTTGTTTAAGCCCAGACCATGCTTCATGGCGAGTACAAATTCAGCCAGTAAATCGCTGGCGTGTGCGCCAACAATGCTGACACCCAGAATGCGATCCTTGCCCGGAACCGTGAGCACTTTGACAAAACCCTGCGCGGCTTCATCGGCAATCGCGCGATCCAGATCTGCAAGATTAAAACGCGTCACCTCAAAGGCAATACCGCGTATTTTCGCTTCATTTTCCGACAGCCCCACCCGCGCAACTTCCGGGTCAGTGAATATCGTCCACGGAATCACCGAATAATTCACTTTGAAACGTTTAATGTCACCAAACAAGGCATTGACCGATGCATACCACGCTTGATGCGCAGCTGTGTGAGTGAATTGATAAGGGCCGGCAACATCGCCGCAGGCAACAATGTTGGGATAAATAGTTTGCAGCCAGGCATTGGTTTCGATAACGTGCTTTGATGAGATCGGAATACCCAATGCTTCCAGCCCGAAACCTACGGTGCGCGGCACTCGTCCTACAGCACATAACAGCGCATCAAACGGCAACCTGATTTCTTCGTTATCTTTGTCACGCACGATCAAATATTGTGCGCTATCTTCTATTTCGCAGCGTAGCGCCCCCGTTTGTGTCAGTATTTTCACACCATCGGCTTGTAATGCAGCCTTAACCAGTATCATCGCATCGGCATCTTCGCGCTGCATTAAATCACCTTGCTCCACTTGTGTCACCTGGCAATCCAGGCGGGCAAAGGCCTGCGCCAGTTCACAGCCAATCGCTCCGCCGCCCAGTACAATCAGGCGTTCTGGCCGCTCAGTCAATGACCAAATAGTGTCCGAAGTGTAATAACGCACCGACTCCAATCCCGGAATTTTGGGCACGACAGGACGCGCACCGGTTGCAATAACGATGGCCCGCGTGGTGAGTGTTTGCCCATTCACTTCTACCGACCAGGGTGAGGTAATACGCGCTTTGCCTTGCAATACTTCTACGCCCAGTTGCGTGTAGCGTTCTATCGAGTCATGCGGCTCGACGGTTTTAATGATTCGCTGGACACGTGCCATCACATCCGCGAAATCATACTGCACGCTGGTTTTCGCAATACCCAACGCGGTGGCGTTTTTTGTCTGCTGTAAAAAAGTGGCGGTACGGATCAACGCTTTGGATGGCACGCAACCATAATTAAGACAATCACCGCCCATCTTATGGCTTTCGATCAAAGTCACCTTGGCACGCGTTGCCGCGGCAATATACGCACTCACCAATCCGGCAGCACCGGCACCGATCACGATCATATTGCGGTCAAATTGACGTGGCTTGCTCCAGCGCGCATACAGTCGGCGGGTTTTAACCAGCCCGATACCCCAACGCGCCAGCCATGGAAAGAGTGCCAATATCACAAATGAAATAATGAGTGCCGGAGACATGATGTCAGACAGATGATTGATGGTTGCCAACTGCGTGCCCGCATTCACATATGCGGCCGTTCCAGCCAACATACCGACCAGGCTGACCCAAAAGAAAGTAGTACTGCGAATGGTGGTCAATCCCATCAGCAAATTAATCAGAAAGAATGGAAAAACATGTGCCAGGCGTAAGGAAAACAAGTAAAACACACCATACTTTTCCAAGCCTTGGTTGATGGTTTCCAAACGATCGCCAAAACGGCGCTGCACGGTATCGCGTAACACGTAACGCGCCATCCAGAAGGCCAGCATAGCGCCGATAGTGGCTGACACCAACGCCACCGGTATGCCAACCCACAGCCCGAACATGGCGCCACCGGCCAATGTCATCACCGTAGCGCCCGGTAATGACAATGCGGCCATCACGATATAGGCCGCCGCATAACTACCCATCACGAAAAACGGCTCTGCCCGATAAGCTTGCAGTAACGCTTCACGCTGGTATTTGAGCGCTTCCAAACTGAGAAAACGTCCCAAATCAAACAAGAAAAACAACCCAATCAGCAGGCCGGATAGAATCAGTACCCACCAACGGTGTTTCATAGCTACCGCTTCATTTCACTACACGAAGCGCCATACTGAAAACAGCTATAACAACGATGATGTTTCATGCTGACCGACAATTGCAAGCTCTCGGCAAGTGTTTTTCCCAGCATATAATCAGCATCATCATCCACCAACGTACACGCATAAACCTTGCATTGCCCTTCATTTTTCACCACCATGCGACTGAATGCGCACATAAATTTACGGCGCGTCACTTCAGTTTGATAATCCACCATGCAACTCTGTGTAATCTGCGGTGCCGTCACTGTGATACCGGGTGGATGGAACTCAGGAAACTCAATGCGCGGCAGATCTTCCGGTAAACCCGCGCCGCGAAAAACTTCCGCAAAACATTTGGCCACTTTATAGGCGGGTACGCCAGGAATCGCTTGATTGGCCACCGATACGCCAAATCCCATCTCATGCAGTGCGCATAAGCCATCCAGTGCCATTGAAAACATGCCTTCACCGCGGCTTTTGTCATGCTGATCGGCGGAGAAATGATCCAGGCTGACACGAAAATGCAAAGCATGCGCCCGCTGACGCAATGGCTCTAACTGTGGCAAGCGTTTAATCAATGGCTCGGTAGCGTTGGTCAGTACCATCCCCGGGCGGTGTTGCAATGCATAATCCAGAATATGCACCAGATCTTTGTTAATGAAAGGTTCACCACCGGTAAAAGAAAATTGTTTGACCCCCAGTGACAGTGCTTCTTCAATAAATGGCATGGCATCATCAAAGCGCATCAGCTGCAGACGGTCATCACCCGGCTTGGAACCCTCCAGACAAAAAGGACAAGCCAGATTGCACGCAGTACCCGTATGAAACCACAGCTCCTCTAAGACATGTGAGCGAATAAAACCACGCGGCTTTCCATCGGGAGTGACGTACCACAGCTTGGAATGCGTACGCTGCTTGCCGGGTGCCGGTATCGTGATAGCATTCATATTTAACAACACCCGCTTTTCTGTTCGCCGGTGGTGGCATCGTTAAACGGAATCCCCATGCCACAGCCCGGGAAAATGCCAAAATGCTGATCAAAGTTACCGTAAAAGTCGAAATGTTTGATGAAGCGCGTATCGTGCAACATACGCCAGGTATTGCCGCATACCGGAAACTGCTTGCCGGCCTCAATCAAATGATGTTTATCCAGCCGGAATGCGTGGCGATGGTGAGGAATGGTGCCACGATACACCACCGCTTGCCCATGATCCTCACAAGCCAGTTCCAGATCATGCAGTTTAAACAGGCGATAAGTCGCCGAATAAAAACGGATAGTACCGGTCTTTTCCGCCAGTTCTGCGTTATCAATACTGATGGGGCGATCATCAACCAGACGAGGGTCGGTGAAACCGTGTTCACGCGACAATTGCAGAAAATCATTCCAATACACCGCGCCGCTTAAGCATTCCCCATACAGTACCGGATCATGGGTCAATGCCGCCGGTATGCGCCGGTCACTGTAGACATCGGAAAAATACAATTCCCCGCCGGGTTTTAACACACGAAAAACCTCGCGCAATACCGCCGCTTTATCCGGTGCCAAGTTGATGACGCAATTGGATACGATCACATCCACGCTGGCATCTTTCAGTTCGAGCTCGTGCAACCTTTCGATATAGCCGTGCAGAAAACGGACATTACTACGTTTGTAACCAAATGCTTTCTGGTGATATTTTTCATGCTGACGTGCCACCGCCAGTTGCTCCTCAGTCATATCTACTCCAATCACCTGCCCCTTCTCTCCAACCAGTTGCGACAATACATACACATCACGCCCTGCGCCACAACCCAGATCCAGAATCGTCAAACCTTGCAGTAATTCGGGCAGAACCAGGCCACAACCGTAATAACGTGTTTGCACTTTCGCATGAACCTTGGCCAGCAATGGTTTGACAAAATGCGGCAAGCTAGTATCCGTACAGCACGCATTGGTCTGCAAATCCTGACTGCCAGTCAGTGTTTCGCCATAATATTTTTGTACAATCTCTTGCATGGTATTTCCTATCACTGAATTATGGTCATCATTATGTCACTCAGGAGCTAATTTTAGAACGATAGCGTGAAGCTAATTCTTGGGGTGCGGCACCGCACATAAAACTCAAAGCCAGTTTGCGATTATGCCAAGTGCGCTGCCACCAGCCATCGCGCTGCCAGCGATGCGAATCGACAAAAATCGGCTCAGACAACGGCAAAAACTTGCCTAATTGCCGCGCAGCACGTACCAAAGGCACTTCCTCAAACAACGGCCAGGGTGCATGTTCGCCCGCTTGATAATAACTGGAACGCGTCATAAAAATCCCCTGGTCACCATATGGCACACCGAAACGGCAGCGCAGGGCAATTGCCGGTTCCAGAATCAATGTCGGCCAGGCACGGGGTGCAGCAAAGCAAAAACGGAAATACCCCCCGATCGCGCCTTGGTCCAGAGCTTTTGTCATTGCCGTCAATGGATCTGCGGACAATTGCGCATCCGCATGCACAAACCAACAGACATCACCTTGTGCACATGCTGCGCCAGCCAGCAGTTGCTCCCCGCGACAAGGCTTGCTCACTAGCCGTTGCGCCTGATTTTGTGCACAAATTGCTGCACAATGTGCACTATCGACTGCATCCACCACGATAATTTCCCACGGCTTATGCGGCAATTGTTGCAATTGTTCGAGCAAACAGGCCAGTTTCTCCTCATCGTGATAGCAAGGAATAATGACGCTGAATTTAAACATGGGCGATTTTCATGGTGGACATAATCATGTTGGAAAGTACAAACAATGCGCGGCGTGCCGGCCGTTGATCCTGTTGCAGCAAAGTGGTCAGTTTCACAAAATCCTCCAGCTCATCGACATCATAACCTTGTGCCAACATTTTCACCGATTGCCCTGCAACACGGCAAACCTCCATCAGAGCAATGCCCAGTTGCTCACTGCTCCACGGTAAACTAGATAAATCCGGCCATGCGCAACGATTGGCCATCAACACAACACCGCCATCCAACGCCGGAATCAATACCACATCTGCATGCTGCAATGCTGTGCATGTGGCCATATACTCTGCCGTACCCAATCCCGGCGCATCACTGCCAATAAATACCAGTTGCTCCATGCCTTGTGCGCGTAATGTTTGATCGAGCGCATTCAACCGTTGTCCCAGATTACCCGCTACTTGCGGCAAAATTGTCACCGCAGAAGGAATCTGCGCTGACAAGGCGCGCGCCCATTCGGCATCCTCCGTATTGGCAGGTGCAATCACCACCGGGCCAGGCCAGTCACAGGCATCTTCCAGTGCACAAGCCAATAATGCTGTAGCAACCTGCTGCGTCATCTTAATACCAAGACCCGTCGTCAGCCGCTGTTTTCCGCTACCGGGTGCAGGCCGTTTACACACCAGAACTAGTGTAGCTTCTGTCATCTTTTTGTATTTTTCCAAGTCTATTATCAAACTAAATTCGTGATATCCACAGCCTAGAGTGGATTGATTTTAATACGCCACTCTAATTTTAATCTTTATTAATCAATAATAAAGGACATTTATTCGGATTAAATATGATCTAAAAAGTCTGAGGCGTTATAATACCGGTCAAAAAGTGAATAATCCGTTAACTATTAAGATATGCCACAACTTTTATTTCAAAGAACACCATTACTTGACGGCGACGACGTCAATTTAAAGCGTGAGGAGATTCGACGTTATTTTCACGCGACGCTGGATTGTTATGAGCAACTTTTTGAAACGCTGCGTAATGATGAAGCCTACTATAAAAAACCCATTACACTCCGCCATCCGCTGATTTTTTATCTGGGACATACAGCCACATTTTTCGTCAACAAGCTGATTCTGGCCGGACTCATTAGCGAACGTATCAACCCCAGACTGGAATCCATTTTTGCCGTCGGCGTCGATGAAATGAGCTGGGATGATCTGGACAGTGCGCATTATGCTTGGCCTACCGTGGCAGAAGTGCGTGCGTATCGCAAAACCATGCGCAATCTAATCGACCAGCTAATCACAACCATGCCGCTGACCTTGCCGCTCAACTGGGAAAATCCCTGGTGGCCGATTCTGATGGGGATTGAGCATGAACGCATTCATCTGGAAACCTCCTCCGTATTGATTCGTCAGCATGCGCTCGAATTTGTGCAACCACATCCGGATTGGCAACCTTGCCGGAAATCCGGAATCGCCCCAACCAATGAACTGATTCCTGTTGCAGCGGGAACTGTTACCATCGGAAAAAGCAAAACCGATCAGTCGCATTATGGCTGGGATAACGAATACGGCTCGCACAGCGCGGATATCTCCGCTTTCCAGGCCAGCAAATATCTGGTCAGTAATCAGGAATTTTTACCTTTTGTAGCAGCCAATGGCTACCACACGGAGAGTTTTTGGCAGGAAGAAGGCCGTTCATGGAAAAAATTTACGCTGGCTGAACATCCCACTTTCTGGGTATCAAAAGAGGGCGTCTGGTATCTGCGGGGCATGACCGAAGAAATGCCGATGCCGTGGGACTGGCCGGTTGAAGTCAATTACCACGAGGCGAAAGCTTTTTGTAATTGGAAATCTGCTACCACCGGGCAACCCGTGCGGTTGCCGACGGAAGACGAATGGTACCGGTTGTATGATGTCGCCCAGTTATCCGAGGTGCCGCTCAATGCACCGGCTGTTGGTAATCTGCATCTGGATTTTTATGCATCCAGTTGCCCGGTGACTGAATTTGCGCAGGGGGAATTTTTCGATATTACCGGCAATGTCTGGCAATGGACTGAAACGCCTACTTATCCCTTTGCTGGTTTTGATGTGCATACGCTATATGACGACTTCACTACGCCCACTTTTGACAACCAGCACAATCTGATTAAGGGCGGTTCCTGGGTTGCTTGCGGTAATGAAACGCTGCGTAGCGCACGTTATGCGTTCCGTCGGCATTTCTTTCAGCACGCGGGGTTCCGTTATGTTGTCACAGATACACCGGCGATTCTGCAAAGTTCCAACTATGAAACCGACAAGCTGCTATCGGAATATGCTGAATTTCATTATGGCGATACCTATTTTGATGTGCCCAATTTCCCCAAAGCCTTGGCGGAAATTGCCATCGCTGCAATGGGTAACCGGCCTAAACGCACCGCCCTGGATTTAGGGTGTGCTTCCGGCCGTTCCACCTTTGAGCTGGCGCGCGATTTCGATCATGTTACCGGCATTGATTTTTCCGCGCGCTTCATCGGTCAAGCCGTGCAACTGGTGCAACAAGGCATATTGCGCTATACGCTGGCGGACGAAGGCGACTTGGTATCTTATAAGGAACGTACTTTAGTCAATTTGGGTCTGGATGCGATCAAGCATAAAGTCGAGTTTTACCAGGGCGATGCGTGTAACCTGAAAACCATTTTCACCGGTTACGACCTGATTCTTGCCGCCAACCTGATTGACCGCCTGTATGATCCGGCGAAACTGCTCACCAGCATTCAGTCGCGCATCAATACCGGCGGCTTGCTGATGATCACATCACCCTACACCTGGCTGACCGAACACACTAAAAAAGAAGCCTGGATCGGCGGATTCAAACGCGATGGTGAGAATTTCACTACGCTGGACGGTTTGAAAGAAATGCTGGGCAAACACTTCCGCTTGATTCAAGGCCCGCAAGCGGTGCCTTTTGTGATTCGCGAAACCAAACGGAAATTCCAGCACACGTTGTCAGAGGTCACCCTCTGGGAGAAAATTTCTTGAGTAGTGGTTTTGATTTTGACCACGAAATCAACCGCGAAGGCAGCAACAGCGTCAAATACGATGGGCGGCAAGCCATGTTTGGCAAAAACGACGTCATTCCGGTGTGGGTGGCGGATATGGATTTTGCCGCGCCCCCCGCAGTCACCCGGGCATTGACACAACGCGCCACCCACCCGATTTACGGCTACACACTTTTCCCGGAAAGTTTGTATGATTCCCTAATCGACTGGATGCAACGACGCCACCGCTGGAGCATACAACGCGATTGGATTGTCATGTGCCCCGGTGTTGTACCCTCCATCAATGCCGCAGTGATAGCGTTTACGCAACCCGGCGAATCCGTCATCATCCAACCACCGGTGTATTTCCCGTTTTTCTCCGCTGTCACCCAGACTGGTAGAAAACTGATCCAGAATCCGCTGCTTCTGGAGAATGGCTTCTACGCCATTGATTTTGACCATTTAGAACAATGCGCCAGAGAAGCACACCTGCTGTTACTTTGTTCTCCGCATAATCCGGTCGGTAGAGTCTGGCATTCCGAAGAACTGAAGCGTCTGCTGCAAATTGCTGAACAACATGACTTGATCATCTTTTCCGATGAAATTCATGCTGATTTAATCTACCCTGGTAACCGACACCATACATTGGCAGCTTTCTCTGGGCATTCCGAAAAAATCATCACCGCCGTCGCTCCGAGTAAAACATTCAACATTCCCGGATTGAATTTATCGGCTTTGATTATTCCCGACAAATCCATCCGCAATGCCATTACCCAAGTATTTAACAATCTGCATGTCAGCGCATCCAACCCGTTCAGCACCACCGCCTTTGAAACCGCCTACCGCGAAGGCGAAGCCTGGCTGGAAGCATTGCTGGTTTATTTGCGTGACACGCGCGACAGCGTTGAAACATTTTTGACTGAGCATTTACCGGAAATCAAAGTCATCAAAGCCGAAGGTACTTATTTGTTATGGCTGGATTGTCGGGCACTCAATATGACCGATGCACAACTGAAACATTTCTTCATCTCTGAGGCCGGTGTCGGCATGAGCCCTGGCACGCTGTTTGGCACGGAAGGCAGTGGGTTCATGCGGCTGAATATTGGGGCGCCGCGTCAAACGGTTTTGGGGGTGCTGGAAAGAATCAGGCAGGCGAAGTAAAAATGATTTCCATACGGTCAGTTAGCCTGGTAATTCTTGTGTTTTAACTTGCAGCTTATCTGAATTAAGCAAAATTCAATGAGGTAAAATTCTCATGAACTTAGAGTCGTTACCATAAATTGAGCTGGTACCCACCAATTAATCTAGTCAATGACTTGCATCCCGTATTTCTTAACTGCCATTCTATACTTCATATTACCCCCTTAAGTATTGAGTACCCAGGAGGAATTATTGATAAAACAAGTCTCAGGAAACAATCATATAATAATTACAAATCATAAGCTTAATTAAAATAATATACGCTTTCACAAAACAAAACATCCACCCCTGCTCCTAGTATATTTCACCTATAAACATCAGAGTATCTTCAGTATATTTTCTCATTAATTTCATGACACCTTGCACTATTGAACCTGGAAATCTTAATGCACTATATGTACCACAAATGTATGTTAAATTTTCAGGAGTTAAATGATGCGAAATTCTTTACGATTGATAACAGTTTCTATTGTTATCTGGTTTAGTTTGTTATCGGTATCAACTGTAAAAGCAAGTGCGATTCCATATCCGGATTCCGGCACAGTAGATACAGATCTTCACACCTTCACAGCAACAGCAACAGGTCCAATTGGTGCTTATTTCTATGGCAGCACAGCAGCCTATACCAATACATTATCATTATTAGTCAATGGTGTAGTGACGCCAGAATCGTCTATCGGGTTATTAAATAATCTTACCTCTAATATAGGAGATTTTGTCATTCTAGGATACGCAAATGCGGGGGATGTGCTGACATTTCAGTTGAATGTCTCCGATACTGGAAAAATCTGGTATTCAGATGAATCATTAAATGTTGATGGAATAAATCATACTTACTCTACTGCATTTTCTGGGGATGCTACACATAGTGTTCCTGGTGGAACCTATGTAGGGTTTGAAGACCTGTATGGTGGCGGAGATTCAGACTACGACGATGAGTCGTTCATATTCACAAACATCAGTCCCATCCCGGAACCAGAAACCCATGCCATGTTGCTGGTAGGATTAGGATTAGTGGCTTTTACGGTACGTCGTAGAAAAATCACATAGAAAATTTATCTTCCCAATTCCCTTCTGTAGTCTCGTATGGAATGGAATACTGAGTCATCTCAAAATCTATTAGGCTATGTTAGCGTTAAATGTTGGCGTATAGTGATAGCATAATAATCAATGAGATAGGGGATGCCATGAAAAACGAAATTTTCAGGCTTTGACCTCAGAGCTCACGCAACTGACACCACACC
>Ga0136611_10001358_pt1 | contig 16966 bp, 15 predicted proteins | sample AntDrymUQ2232306_2_FD_106645 | JGI IMG/M metagenome (GOLD analysis project Ga0136611, IMG submission 106645) | Polar desert sand microbial communities from Dry Valleys, Antarctica - metaG UQ223 (23.06) | ecosystem: Environmental > Terrestrial > Soil > Desert | place: Antarctica: Dry Valley...
GCGCTATCTGAACCGGCTCTCGGATCTCCTGTTTGTGCTCGCCCGCTATGAGGAGGCGCACGCTGGTGCCACCAGCCGCGCCGCCCGCACCACGCGTCGCCGCCGGCCGAGCGCGACGGCAGCGGATAGTGCTCCGGCCTAGTGAAAACCAGCCGGACAGAGGCGTACCATAGGAGTCACGGCGTGCCCCCTCTCCCCTTGCGGGAGAGGGTTGGGGTGAGGGGGCGTTGTCGGTTCAACCACGCATGAATCATCCAGGCTGGATCGGTTCCTCGGGAGGACGCGATGAAAGCTGCCGTCGCCGTACGCGCGCTTGGGCAGAGCATCTGGATTGACAACATCCGCCGCAACCAGCTCTCGGATGGCGCGTTCCGCGGCCTGGTCGAAGACGAGGGCGTGACCGGCGTCACCTCTAACCCAACGATCTTTGAGAAAGCGATCGCTGCGGGCAACGACTATGACGCCGGCCTGCGCGCGCTTGTCGGCGAGGGCACGCTTCCGGCGGAGATCTTCGCGTCACTCGCGCTCGATGACCTGCGCGCGGCGGCGGATCTGTTGCGCCCGATCTACGACCGCACCGCGGGCCGCGATGGCTTCGTGAGCTGTGAGGTCTCGCCCGGACGCGCCCACGACACCGAGGGCACGATCGAAGAAGCGCGGCGGCTCTGGACGCGCCTCGACCGCCCAAACGCGATGATTAAGATCCCCGGCACGCGCGCTGGTCTGCCCGCGATCGAGCAGGCGCTCTTTGAGGGGATCAACATCAACATCACGCTCCTCTTCTCGATCGCCCGCTACGAGGACGTGATCGAGGCGTTCCTGCGCGCGTTGGAGCGGCGCGTGGACGCCGGCCTGCCCGTGGACCGGATCGCCTCCGTCGCCAGCTTCTTCGTCTCGCGCGTGGACACCGCCGTGGACAAGGAGATTGATACGAGGCTTGCGGCGGCCACGGACGAAGCGGAGCGCGCCCGCCTCCAAGCCCTGCGCGGCAACGCCGCGATCGCCAACGCGAAACTCGCCTATCAGCGTTTCAAGGCGAGCTTTGCGGGCGAACGCTGGACGCGCTTGGAAGCGGCCGGCGCACACATTCAGCGCCCACTTTGGGCGAGCACCGGCACGAAGGACCCCGCCTATTCTGATGTCTATTACGTGGACAACCTGATCGGCCCGCATACCGTCAACACCCTGCCCCCGCAAACGCTCGCCGCCTTCAACGAGCACGGCGTCGTTGCGCCAACGCTGGAAGCGGGCGTCGCTGAGGCACGCGCGACCCTGCGCGAGTTGGCCGCGCTTGGCATTGAGCTCGACGACGTAACCGACCGTTTGGAAGGCGAGGGCGTCGCTTCCTTCGTCAAGTCCTTCGATGACCTGCTCGGCAGTCTCGCCACCAAGCGCGACGCGGTCCTCAAAGAGCGTGGCGGCAGGCTCACCGCCGCGCTCGGCAGCCTGCGTGCCCCGGTCGCAGAGGCGATCATGGAACTGGAGGGGATGCGCTTCACGCGCCGCCTCTGGGGGAAGGACGCCTCCCTCTGGAGCAAGGACCCCCACCAGCAGCCACTGATCCGCAACCGCCTCGGCTGGCTCACCTCCGCCGACCAGATGCTCGCCGCGGTCGAACGCCTCGAAAGCTTCGCCGCCAACCTGCGCGCCGGCGGGATCACGCACGTCGTCCTGCTCGGCATGGGTGGCTCCAGCCTCGCGCCCGAAGTCTTGGCGGAGAGCTTCGAGCGCGCGGAACAGGCACCGGAGCTGTTGGTGCTCGACAGCACCGACCCCGCCGCGATCAAACACATTGAGCACCAGATCGAGCTGGAACACACGCTCTTCATCGCCTCGAGCAAATCCGGCACGACCACGGAAACGCTCTCCTTCCTGGAGTACTTCTGGGCGAAGCGCGAAGCGGGCACGCAATTCGCCGTAATCACCGACGCGGACACCCCCTTCCAGCGCCTCGCACAAAGCCGCGACTTCCGCGAGATCTTCCTCAACCAGCCTGATCTCGGCGGCCGCTATTCTGCCCTCTCCTTTGTCGGTCTCGTCCCGGCGGCGATTCTCGGCCTGGACCTGCGCCGCCTGCTGGAACGCGCGCGTTCTATGGCGGCAGCCTGTGGCCCAGAAACGCGCGCCGAGGACAACCCCGCTGTCTGCCTCGGTGCGATTTTGGGCCGTGCCGCACGCGAGGGTCGGGACAAACTCACCTTGATCACCTCGCCCCAGATCGCCAGTTTCGGCTTCTGGCTGGAACAGTTGATCGCGGAGAGCACGGGCAAGCAGGGGCGCGGCATCATTCCGGTTGAGGGCGAGCCGCTCGGCCCCGTGGATGTGTATGGCAATGACCGACTCTTTGTCGCTCTGCAACTTGCAGGAGACTCCGATCCGGTCCGGGACGCCGCCCTTGCCGCGCTCGAGCAGGCCGGTCATCCCGTCGTGCGCCTCCCCCTCACGGACGTCTACGCGCTCGGTGGTGAGTTCTTCCGCTGGGAGGTAGCGACCGCGACCGCCGCGGCGCTCCTCGGCGTCAATCCCTTCGACGAGCCGAACGTGCAGGAGTCGAAGGACAACACGAAGCGCGTGCTGCGTGAATACGAGTTGAAAGGTGCGCTTCCCACCGAGAAGCCCGTGCTCGCGGACGGCATCACCCTCTACGCCTCCACTCCCACCGCCGCCGCCCTCCGCCGCGCCAGCGATCTGCAAGACGCCCTCGCCCGCTTCCTCAAGGAAACCGGCCCGGACGACTACCTCGCGATCACCGCCTATCTTGCGCGTACACCCGCGACGGAATCCGCCCTTCAGGCGATCCGGCTCGCCCTCCGCGACCGGCTCAAGATCGCCACCACGCTCGGCTACGGTCCGCGCTTCCTGCACTCCACCGGTCAGCTCCATAAGGGCGGTTCAGCGAAAGGCGTCTTCCTCCAAATTACGCACGCGCCGAGCGATGCGCTCCCGGTACCGGGCGCACCCTTCAGTTTTGGGCTGCTGGAGGCAGCCCAGGCATCCGGCGACTTCCAGTCTCTCCAGGCACGCAACCGCCGCGCCCTCGGCGTCAACCTCGGCGATGATGTCGCGGCAGGGCTGAAACGCCTCGCGGATGCGCTCGCACAGAGCTAAACTGAGTCCCAGGTGAAACCTGCACGGCGGACGTTTGCGACCATGTAGGTTTCACCTGGGACTCAGTTTAGGGTTATCGGGTGCGCGGCAGTTCTTGCTCGTGGCTGGTCGTTCGGTGTTCCAGCACCTCGGGTGCCTGTCCGGTCGCGCGGGGCCCCTGGGCATCACGCCCAGGCTCATGTGAGGGCGCACGGACGAGGATCCCGTCCGAGAGGAGGTCGATGACGCGCTCCAGGAACTCGCCGCTCACGGGTTGTCGGGACAGGAGCACGCGGAGATAGATCGGCGCCAGAAAGCACTCGGTGATGAGGTCAGCGTCTGTGTCGGGCGGCACCTCTCCCCGGCCGATCCCCCGAGCCACCACCGCCGCACCCGCATCTAGCCGCTCTCGCCAGAAGCGCCGGACCTGCGCGAGGACCTCGGGCGACGCATCGACCGCCGCCACCAGGCTCGTCAGCATGGCCCTGCCGTGTGGCGCGGTCAGTTTCGCGAAGACGTCCTCCCCGAACGCGCGCATGTCGCCACGGAGCGACCCGGTGTCCGGGGTGGGCGAGGTGTACCGGTCGCTGCGGCTGTCGAGGGCGTCCACGACCAAGGCGTCGCGCGTGGGCCAGCGACGGTAGACGGTGGTCTTGTGGACACCGGACCGCTGGGCGACCGCCTCGATGCTGAAGCCGTCGTACCCCTTGTCGCCGAGCTCGGCAAACGCGGCGTTCAAGACGGCCTCGCGGACCCGGGCGCTGCGGCCCCCCAGTCTCGGCTTGGGCGCGCTCGACGTTTGGGACTTCATCAACAGCCTCCGATTTCCAGCGACCATTCCAGGACCTGTCGATGGTCTGCGTCCGTCGGTGGCTGACAGGCACGCCCCGTCACCGCCCACACCGACGCAGACCACGCCGCCGCGATGGCACACGGCCGCTCCAAAAATACTATCGCAACAACAGTTGCATTTGCTAGCCCCATCCGGTATGGTGCCTCTAACGCAACAAACGTTGCGTTTGGAGGACTTGATGAACCGCACCCTGTCGTCTGAACGTTCACGCACCGCCGCATCACCGCGGGTCGCTCGGCAGCACCGTCGTGGCCGCCGGGTCCTCGTCTGGCTGGGTGGGATCGCGGCGGTCCTCCTGGGGCTCTCGCTGCTGGGGGCACTCTACGAGTCGGCGGCGGAACGCGCCGATGTGCGCGCCAATCCCCCTCCCGGCCAGATGGTCGACGTGGGCGGTTATCGTCTCCACATCAACTGCGTCGGCACGGGCAGTCCCACCGTCGTGATCGAGGCCGGAATGGGCGATTGGTCCGCGGCCTGGAGTAGCTGGGTGCAGCCAGACGTGGCCAAGACCACGCGGGTGTGCACCTATGACCGCGCGGGCTACGGCCATAGCGACCCCGGTCCGCTCCCGCGCACGGCCGTGCAGTTCGCGCACGAACTGCACACCACGCTGGAGGGTGCCCAGATCCCGGGTCCCTACGTGTTGGCCGGGCACTCGCTCGGCGGTCTGACGGTCCGTGTGTTTGCGCACGACTATCCGGCCGACGTCGCCGGGGTGGTGCTGATCGATTCGATGAGCCCGGGTGGAGTCAGGGCGACGCCGCCGCAGACGACCCTGCCGTCCGCCCTTCCGTGGATCATCACACTCCCCGCACGGATTGGCGCGGTGCGGTTGCTCACCGGGCCGCTCCACCTGAAGCCAGGGGTGGCGCCGGAGGTCGCGCAATCCTACGACGCGTTCTCGGTGACCCCGCGGTTCCTTCAGGCCTATTTGGACGAAGCCCTGGGGATCCCGCAGAGCCAGGCGCAGGCGAGTGCCGTCACGAGCTTTGGCGCGCTCCCCCTGATTGTGCTGTCGCGTGGTCTGGACCAGGAACCGGAGTGGACGGCGCTGCAGACCGGCCTGCTCCAGTTGTCCTCCACGAGCGAACAGCTAATCGCCGCCACGAGCGGGCACAACATCGCATACGACCAGCCAGACGCCGCGGTCGGCGCCATCGTGAAGATGGTCGAGCAGATTCGCAGGCAGTGATGGCAGGCGCGGGAGCGGCGCCGTGAGGCCGCGTCTGTCGAGCACGGTGGCGGGTCCATCGTCGCACGTCAGCTCGGTCTCCAGGGCCGCTCCCGGCGTGCCCCAACGCGGCCATCCTGCGCAACGGCCAGGACGGCCAGAGCAACCACGGAGGTGCACCGATGGCGCTCGCAACATGGTGGGCTACTGACGCCCTGTCTCCCGTCCCTCCGATTCCCGGCTTCTACGTCAGCACGACGATTGACGCGGTCGCGCTCGCGTCCCTCAATGGCATCGCGGTCGCGGACGTTGCCGCCCGGCGGACCGCCGGCCACCACGCCTACGTGGGCTTTATGGATGGCACGCCGGTCACGTACGGCTGGGTGGCGACATGTGGGGCGGACATCGGCGAGCTCGCGCTCCGCTTCGACCTCCCACCCGGCGACCGCTACCTCTGGGACTTCGCCACGCTCCCGGCGTGGCAGGGGCGTGGCCTCTACCCTCGACTCCTCCAGGCGGTCCTGCTCCACGAGTCAAGGTTCGCCACGCGCTTCTGGATCATCCACGCCCCGGAGAACCTCCCCTCCGGCAACGGTATGCAGAAGGCCGGGCTCACGCCGGTCGGCCGGCTGTCGTTCGATGCCGGCGGCCGCGCTGCCCTCACGCCGAGCGGGTCCATCGAGCGGGCTAAGGTGGGTGCGCGCGTGCTCGGGGTGCCCCTGGTGTCCGCTGCGCTCAGCCCCTGTTGGCGCTGTCAGGCGGAGGTCGCGAGCGGCGCCGGTCCTGCGTCCTGCTCGACCGACCCGTCCCGCGAAACCTGTGCCTGCGCCATCCGGCCACGACCGTCCCGGCCAACGCTGCAGCCGGTGGCTGTGCTGGTGAGCGAGGCGTTCCCGGTCGGCGTTGGTCTCAGCCAGGGGGAGGGATAAGTCATGGACTACGCGTATGAACCCACTCTCTGGTACGACCTCTTTCGCTTTGCGGGTGGACTGGGGGGCGGGCTGCTTGGGCTCGTGTTCGTCGGCCTCTCCCGGCACTTGGCGGAGATCGTGCGGCGCCCCGAGTGGCGCGGCCCCGCCGTGGGCGGCGTGAGCGTGATGGCGAGTGTGATCTTCCTCACGCTGATTCATCTTCATCCCGCAGCAGGCACGCTGGCTCCTCGGTCTGGAGATTGCCGCGTTGGGTGGTGCCCTGCTCGTCGTCGCACTCCACTACATCTGGCGGGTGGTACGCCAGGTCCGGCTTGCTCCCGCCGATGCGCTCCTCCGCGTTGAGGTGACCGGTGCCTACGGGCTGATCCTGATGGGCGGCATCAGTGTGGCGTTCGGGAGGTTCGGGGGGCTGTACTGGGTCGCGGCCGGCGTGCTGGTCCTGTTCCTCTACGCCTTCTCCGTCGCGTGGAAGCTGCTCGTGTCCGTCGGGGAGGCACTGTCCCGTGCCGATGCTCCATCCTCAAACCGACCACACCTCTCTATGGTGAGTGCCTCACTGAAGACGGTCGCCTCAATGCGCACGCACGGCGGCGGGTGAGACCACCTCCGCTGCCGGCTCGCCGGCGTCCGCAGGAGCGACGGTCCGCCGCAGCGGCCGCTCTTTGAGCAGCAGCGTCAGCGCGAGACTCGTCCGCGCAGGTGCACAGCGGCCGAGTCTCGCGCGCTGCGCTGCGGTCCCAGTGTGCCTGCGGCGCTTGCAGGTCAGTCAAGGTCGCCCTCGTCGGGTGAGCAGACGCCGGCGACGTGGAAGGGAGAAAAGGGCCGGCAGTGCGTGAGCGGCGCACAGGATGCTGTAACGTATAGTTAGGTGTTGCAGCGACAGCAACCAGCGATCAGGCGCAGACCCGTGTCTCGAAAACGGACCAGCCTGTTGAAAAACTCCTCCAGTACCCCGAGATTATGCCCGCCAACGGTCGCGCCAGATTCACGGGCGCGCCACAAGACGACTGCAGATAGGCATTTCAGCCCGTTTCCAGGCTGTTTTGGGGGTTTTTCAACAGGCTGGGACGTTTCTGAGACACACTCACCTAAACCGAATCCCAGGTCAAACCCGCACGGCGGACGTTTGCAGCAATGTAGGTTACACCTGGAACTCAGTATAGCAGGGGCAGGGCCACGGAGCACCTGGTTGGAGCGGGGGAGGACAAGATGGAGATCGGGATGATCGGCCTCGGCCGGATGGGTGCCAATATGGTGCGCCGGCTCCTGCTGGGTGGCCACCGCGTCGTGACCTATGACCGCAACCCGGACGCGGTCCAGGCGGCCATCGCCGAGGGCGCGGGCGGCGTTGCCTCGCTCGCGGCGTTGGTGGAGGCGCTCTCACCTCTCCGTGCCGTCTGGATGATGGTTCCCTCCGGCGCACCAGTGGAGGCAACGATTGCCGAGCTTCAGCCCTTGCTTGCCTCCGGCGACGTGCTGATTGACGGTGGCAATTCCAACTACCACGACACGATTCGCCGCGCCGAGGCGCTGCTGCCAACCGGTATCCGTTACGTGGATGCGGGCACCAGTGGCGGTATCTGGGGCCTAACCGAGGGCTATGCGTTGATGGTTGGCGGTGAACGAGCGGCCTACGACCTGATCGAACCGGCCTTGAAGACACTCGCCCCACCGGACGGCTGCCTCTACGTCGGGCCGAGCGGCGCCGGACACTTCACGAAGATGATCCACAACGGGATCGAATACGGTATGCTCCAGGCGTACGGTGAGGGATTCGAGCTCCTCAAGAACGCGCGCTATGACCTGGACCTCCCCGCGATCGCCGAGTTGTGGCGGCACGGCAGCGTCGTCCGCTCCTGGCTGCTCGATCTGCTCGTGCGTGCCTTGGAAAAGGACGCAACGCTCGCACAGATCAAGGGCTACGTCGAGGACTCCGGTGAGGGCCGCTGGACCGTCTTTGAGGCGATTGACCAGAATACCCCTGCCCCAGTCCTGACGCTCTCACTGCTCGCTCGTTTCGCCTCGCGTCAGGAAGAATCGTTTTCCGCCAAGGTGATCGCCGCGCTCCGCAATGAGTTCGGCGGCCATGCGATTCGGACAGAGTGAGCGGCTGAGAGGAACTGAGCGTGCCGGACAATCCACTCTCATGGGGTCTGGAACAGCAGCGCGTGCCCCAACCATGCGCGGTCGTGATCTTCGGCGCGACCGGGGACCTCACGCGCCGGAAGCTGATGCCCGCGCTCTTTCGGCTCGCGGAACAGCGCCAGTTGCCTGCTGGCTTCACCGTGATCGCCGTCGCGCGCAAGCCGATGTCCGACGAAGCGTACGCCGCCTTTGTGCGTGACGCGCTTGTCGAGCACAAGGTAATCACCGAGGGAGACCACGCCCTCTGGACGAGCTTCGCCCAGGGGATCCGCTACGTGCAGGGCGAGTTCCAGGATCCAACCGGCTATCAACGCCTCGCCGAAACGCTGGCAGAGGTAGACGCGACACGCGGCACGGGCGGACGACGCCTTTTCTATCTCGCCACGCCGCCACCCGCGTTCCCCGTGATCGTGCAGCAAATTGGGCAGGCGGGCATCAACCAGACGCCGCCCGAGGGCTGGAGCCGCCTGATCATCGAGAAGCCTTTCGGCACGGACCTCGCCAGCGCGCGCGCGCTCAACCACGAGCTGCACGCCGTCTTTGCCGAGTACCAGATCTATCGGATTGACCACTATCTCGGCAAGGAAACCGTCCAGAACATCCTCGTGTTACGTTTCGCCAACGGCATCTTTGAGCCGCTCTGGAATCGGCGCTACATTGACCATGTCCAGATCACGGTCGCGGAAAGCGTCGGCGTCGAGGGCCGGGGCGACTATTACGAGACCGCGGGTGTCAGCCGCGACATGCTTCAGAATCATATGCTCCAGCTCCTCACCCTCGTCGGGATGGAGCCGCCCGTCGCCTTTGACGCGAACGCCGTGCGCGATGAGAAGGTCAAAGTGCTGCGCGCCCTGCGCCCGATCCCGCCGGACGAGTTGGACGCGCGCACCGTCCGCGCCCAATACGCCGCCGGCGCCGTCGGCGGCAGGCCCGTGCCCGGCTACCGGGAGGAGCCAGACGTGCCTCCGACCTCGAGCACAGAGACCTACGCCGCGCTTGAGGTCTACCTCGATGACTGGCGCTGGGCGGGCGTGCCCTTCTTCCTCCGCTCCGGCAAGCGGCTTGCGAAGCGTGCGACCGAGATCGCGATCACCTACACCAACCCGCCGCTGCGCCTCTTCCGCAACGCCGTCGGCGATGGTGTGGAGCCGAACGTGCTCACCCTGCGCATCCAGCCAGACGAGGGCGTCTCGATGAAGTTCATGGCGAAGCTCCCCGGCCAGGTGATGGACCTGCGCCCCGTGCAGATGGACTTCGATTACGGTGCCAGCTTCGCCACCGCGCCCCCGGAAGCCTACGAGCGGCTGTTGCTCGATGCGATGCTTGGCGATTCCACGCTCTTTATCCGCAGCGACGAAGTGGAAGCAGCCTGGGCCTTCGCCGACCCGATTATCAGCGGCTGGCACGAGCGTGCCGCCGTGCGGCTGCCGGAGTACGCCGCCGGCTCCTGGGGACCCGCTGAAGCAGAGGCGTTGATCGAGCGCGAGGGCCGCCGCTGGAGACGCCTGTGAACGCCACCGACGCCCTGCGTCTTGACGAGACCTTTGACCTTGATGCGGGCCGGATCGAGGCCGCGCTGCGCACCCTCTGGCAGGAGGCGGCGGAGCAGTCAGACGGCATGCCGGTTGCGCGCGTCCAGGTGATGAACCTGATCGTCTACACCGAGGACGCGACCGGTCTCGGCTTTATCGAGGAAGTATTGAGCCTCTTACCGGAGCGCCATCCCTGCCGGGTCGTGGTCCTCGAAGTGGACGCCGACCAGCCCCGTCCGCTCTCGGCCACCGTCTCCGCGCGCTGCCTGATCAATCCGCTCGGCGGGCGCAAGGTCTGCGCCGAGGAGATTCGCATCCAGGCGGGGACAGATACGCGCGCCACGCTCGTTGACGCGCTCCGTCCCCTGCTGGTGACGGACCTGCCCGTGGTCTTGTGGTGGACCGGCCGCCCCCGTCCCGCCGACCCGGTCTTCCGTCGCTTCGGCGCAGAGTTAGTGGACCGCGTACTCGTGGACAGCGCCCTCTTCCGCGACCCCGGCGCCGGCCTGCTCGCGCTCGCCCGCTGGAAGGATGACGCGCGCGTGCGCGCCACGGTTGCCGATCTTGCCTGGGAGCGTGTGCGCCCCTGGCGGCACCTCCTCGCCCAGACCGTGGACCCACCGGAGGCGCGTACGCGTCTGCCGCTCCTCAGCGATGTCAGCATTGGTCATGCCGGCGATGGCGCACCGCCGGAAGAGGCGCTCCTGCTCGCGGGCTGGCTCGCCGCGAGCCTCCGCTGGATTCCGGAGGATTCACCCGCTCACGGTCGCGTGACGCTGCGCGCCGGCGCGCGCGCGGTGACACTGCGCTTCGAGCCAACGGCGGTCACTCCCGGCCCGCTCCACCACGTCCGCCTCGGTGCCGCCGACGGCACGACCTACAGCGTGCGCGCCGCCGATCAGAGCGGCCTCGGCATCTGCACCGTGGAAGGTCCGGACACCGCCCGGATGGAACGGATGGTCCCCTTTACACACCGAGAGCCGGCCCAGGTCGCGCTCGCCGCGATCGGCCGGCCCGGACATGACCCGGTCTACGCCGCCGCGCTCGCCGCCGCTGCCGAGATCGCCCTCCTCGGCGCGACCGCGTGACGCGATGACCACCTACACGATTTGCATGGAATCCGTTCCCGAGATCGCCTGCATGGCGCATGTGGCCGAGCTCCCCGGGTGCCATACGCTGGCCAGCGGGGAGCGTGCCGCGCTCGCGGCGCTTCCGGCGGTGATCGAACGCCATCGCGCGTGGCGGCAGGCGCACGGCCTCTCGGCCGGCGGGGATAACGCCGTCACGCTCACGGTCGCACAGGTGATCAACGGCCCGCGGCCCTGGCAGCTAGCGGGGGCGAGCGCGTTATTCTCGCTCGATCGCCGCATTCTGGACGATGGGGAGATCGCGGAGCACCTGCGCCTGCTCGCCTGCGCGCGCGCCGACATGCTCCGCGGGGCGCACGCGGTGCCCCGCGGCGCCTATGACGAGGCGCTACCTGCACACCCGCGCACGCTGCGCCAGCTCCTAACGCACCTCGCGGATACGGAGGTCTGGCTGCTCTCTCGTCTCGGCCGCCGCGTGGCGGTCGCTGAGCCGGACCCACTCCGCCGCCTCATAGACGTGCGCGCCCGTGCCCTCGAGCACATCACGCGCTACGACCGCGAAGACCGCGACCTGGTTTTTGTGCCCACCGCGCAACCGAGCGAAGACCCAGACGAAATGTGGACGCTGCGCAAGCTGCTGCGCCGCATGATTGAGCATGAACTGGCCCACCTTGAGGACATGGACGCCGCCGTGGCGCACTGGTCGCAATCCGGAGCGGAATAGCAGGTGCAGGATCCAGCCGCACCGCATCCCCACTTCTGTCGCCTCGCACGAAGCCGGCTGGCTGCGCGCCGCCGTGCTATGTCAGCGGGGCAAAGCGCTGCACCGCCGCAACGAGCACATCTAGGTCGAACGGCTTGGCGATGTAGCCCTGGGCATTGAGGCTTGCCGCCTTGCCCGCGAGATCACGGTCGGCAGAAACGATCAGCACCGGCGTCAGACCGGCGGGGTGATCCGTAAGGCGGCGGCGAAACTCCCAGCCATCCATCACGGGCATCATCAAGTCCAGGATGATCAACGCGGGCCGCTCTGTCTCCAGCACGACAAATGCTTCCTGCCCGTTGCGTGCGCGCAGGACGCCGTAGCCCTCAAGGTCCAGGATCTGCCCAATCGTGGCAAGGATGTCCGGGTCATCGTCTACGACGAGGACCACGGGCGCGATCTGCTGCGCCGTCACATAACTCTTCCCGGTCAAAATCCAGCGGCCGCCCCGTCAGGAACATGCTATCTCACTCTGATTGTCGGAAGGCGAGCGTGGCGTAAGCGATAACCCTATCGAGGTAATCAGAAGCCTAACTTCCCCGGGTTGAGCAGCCCTTCCGGGTCGAGCACAGCCTTGATCGCGCGCAGCACGCTCAGTCCGGTGCCATGTTCCCGCGCGATCAGGTGCGCCAGACGTAGGCCCACACCATGCACGTATTCCATTGATCCACCTAGATCCTGTGCCAGCCGCAGCGCCGCGTCATGCGCCTCCCGCAGCGCCTGCAACTCCGTTCGCGTATCCGTGGTGCGGCGGACGACGAGCGAGATCAGTTCCGGCTGGTGCCAGAGACCCCATTCGCTCACGTCCGCACCCGCGCGCGCAAACTCCGCCGTCGCACGGGTGAGAAACTCCAGCACGCGCGACTGGGGCAGATAGATGTGCAGATACTCAACGACGACGCTGCCAGGTGTGCCCGGCTCCGGCTCCTCCGCTTCGCCCCGGCGCCAGCTCTGTAAGCGCGACGGCTCGACGTGGCGGTCTTCCCAGAACTCTTGTGCAACGGCCTCACCGCGGGTGCTTCCGCCATGTTCAAGGCAGATCGCCAGTGCCCGCGTGGAGAGCGCCTCCACTTCCTCCGCGAGGCCGTCAAACGCGAGATACATCAGCGCGGGGCCACCGCGCGGCGGGCCACCAAAGTCCACTGTCGTCGGGCGCAGGCCGAGCGCCGCAAGCGCGCAGACCGCCGCGAACCCAGCGCGGAAGTGCGGGAAGGAGAGCGCGTGGAGCATCCGGCGCTCCGGCAACGGAAAGACGCGCAGCGTAACCTCGGTGATGACGCCGAGCGTGCCCTCGGCTCCCACCCACAGGCGGCGCAGGTGCGGGCCGGTAGACGTACGTTCGGTGGCGCGCGTCTCCACCACCGCTCCATTGGGCAGCACAACCGTCAGGCCCAGCACCTGATCGCCGATCGAGCCGTAGCGGCCAGCGAGATAGCCGAGGCCGTTGGTGGAGATCGCGCCGCCCACGGTCGCAATCGGCACGGTCCAAGGGTCGTGGCCGCAGAAGAGCGCCTGCGGCGCGAGCGCGCTGTTGAGGGCAGCGAACACCGTCCCGGCCTGCACGCGCGCAACGCGGTCCGCCGCGTTCACCGCCAACACGCGGCTCATCCGGCCGAGGTCCAGCACGATTGCGGGCCGTACGACGCGCGCACCGCCCATCAGACCGGTGCCGCCGCCGAGCGTCACCAGCGGGAGGCCGGCGCCGTGCAACGCCCGCACGACGCGCACAACCCCGGCCGTGTCATCCGGGCGGACAACGGCGAGCGGTACCACGGGGCCTTGCAGATCGCCGAGCGCGGCGCGCGCGACACGCAGACCGTCCCGCGCGGCCCCGCGGCGCGCGGACTCTTCCACGAGCACGTTCGCGCGACCGGCCGCCGCGACGAGCGCCGCTTCCAGTGATGGGTCGAGCGCGTCCGTCATGCGATGATTGTACCTGACAGAGGGCAGCCGCCCCGATACGGGCGAGAGCGGCAGATGAGGAGCAACGCATGGCACGGATCAAGGCGTACGTCCTGATCGTGACGGACCCGGTGCGGACGAAGGAGGTCTACGCTCAACTGAAGACGATTAAAGCGATCGTTGAGGTCCACGAAGTGATGGGACCCTACGACATCGTCTGTGAGATCGCGGTGGACGACCTCGCCGACGTGCCGCCGATCCTCGGCGAGCAGGTACGTCGCATCCAGGGGATTGAAAGCACCACCTCGCTTGTAACCTTCCCCGAACGTGGGAGTTGACGGCGCGGGCGATGACGAAGCTAGCGATGACGATGCCGGCGACCGAGGTCCACACCAGACCGGATACGGGCACACGTCCGCTGATCCTGCCGCCCTATGCCGTAATCCTTTATAACGATGACCACAACGATATGCTCCACGTCGTGCGCAGTATCCACATGTGCGTACCCGAAGTGACCGCCGCGCAGGCCGTGGAGATCATGCTCGAGGCGCACAGCGCGGGCCGTGCCGTCGTGGTCGTCTGCCCACTGGAGCGCGCCGAACTCTACCGCGACCGCCTGGAGAGCCGTGGCCTCACCGCAACGATCGAGAAAGTATAGGGTTGATCGGCAGGATGCGCGCCCACGCGCGCGCGCCGACAACAACGCGGTCTCTGACCTGGCGCTAGAGCGATGCGTCCGACCAGCGAGTCGGGACAGGCGCTGCGCTAGACGAGCGTCGCGCGGATCGTACGGATCTCGTCCAGGATCGCGTCGCATTCAGCATCCGTGTTGTAGAAGTGGGGCGCGATCCGGATCCCTGCGCCGGGCCGGTAGTCAATAATCACGCGCCGCCGGATCAATTCTTGCGAGACGCGCTCCGCATCGGCAAAGTCCACGGTCACATGCCCGCCCCGCCGCGCTGCCTCCAGCGGCGAGTTGACCGTGAGGCCATCGGCCAGCGCGCGCTCGACGATCCGCTGCGTGCGGCGCATCGCCTGCGCCCGCACGGCGGCGACGCCGACCTCGTTGAGGATGCGATAGCCTTCGCGCGCCGTGTAGAGCGCGGGCACTCCCGGCGTGCCGCCCATGAAGCGGTTGATCCCCTCGTCGTAGTCAATCGGCGGCGCGTCAAAGGCGAAGGGATGCGCGTGGGAGAACCAGCCGCAGGTGGTTGGCTCCAGCGTGCGGATCAGCGCCGGTTTCACGTAGAGATAGCCCGCGCCCGGCCCGCCGCAGAGCCATTTGACGGAGCCGCCGACAAGGAAGTCCACGTCCAGCTCAGTCACGTCATAGGGGATCGCGCCCGTGGACTGGTAGGCGTCCACCAAGACGAACGCGCCCACCGCGTGCGCGCGCTCGATCACCGCGCCGATCTCTACAATCTCCGCGCTCTTGAAGAGCACATGCGAAACCACGACCAGCAGCGTACGCTCATCAATCTGGGCGATGAGCTGCTCAAGCGGCAAGGTGAGACCGTCCCCGCCCGGAATATGGATCACATCGGCGCCAAGCGCCCGCTGCGCCTCCCAGAAGTAGCGCACGGTGGGGAACTCCGCCTCACCGAGCACGACGCGGTTGCGCGGCGCATCGTAGCGGAAGCAGGAGGCGATGATGCTGACGAGCGTGGTCACGTTCTGGTGCATCGTCACCGTGCCTGCGGGCGCACCGATTAGCTGCCCCAGCAGGTCGCCGACCTCATTCACCATCGGTAGCCAGCGGTTCCAGGCGACCACGCCCTCGCGCGCCCAGAGATCCGTGTATTCCTGCAACGCCGTCGCCGCCGCGCGCGGCATCGCGCCGAGCGAGTTATTGATCAGGTAGACGCTGTCCGCGAGGATCGGGAACTCGTCGCGCCATGCGCGCGTGGATCGCGCTGTCGCCTCTAGCGTCTGGGTCATCGCCGCCCTCCGTGCGTTCGTCTATGGGTGGTATGAAGGCATGATACGGCAAACGCCCTCACCTCAAGAGATGCGGGATGACGGCAGCAGCAGGGAGACACGTCAGTCAAAACCACACCGTTTGCGCGTGACCGCCGACCACGCGCTCCAGTTACGTCCCCCATCCGAGAGGCGAAAGGCATATGCAACATTGGTTGCAGCGTCAAACGCATCGCCGTCCGTGAGCCCACCGTGCCAGCGGGAATTGATTTGAAAGACCCCGCGGTCGCGCGAGCTGTCATCGTTGACGTTGAGGGCATCGGCGCGCCAGCCGGACTCCGCGCCGGCGATGCAGAGCGCGCCTCTGGCAGACTGGCCGAAGACAGCGCGGATGTGTAGCTCGATGCCCTCTGGTGTATCGAGGTTCGGACTGGGCATCCCAACCGGCTCGATTGCGAGATGCGCCTGCCCGCCAGAGCGGACGGCGGGCAGGCGCCCCGCCGCCTCCGCGGGGACACCAACCAGCGCGCAACCAATCGTCGCGGCGACAATTGCGAGGCTCAGGACCGCTGTCGATCTGAAGCGTCGAGTCTCCATTATTGGGAGAGTACGCGCGATCCAGCAAGGGTATGTCACCCATGCGAGCTAGCCTTATGTCGCGCACAGATACTCCCACGCGAAGGTTCGCACCACACACTACTTGTCCTCGCCCTAACGTTTTGCACAGCATTTGGCGAGCGGACGACGAACGGGCGGCGCGGCGAATCGTGCGCTCGGCTTCGGCAAGGCGACCACTGGTGTGATCCAGATCACAGCGTCGCTGTCGGCTGAGGAACAGCCCGCGGGCGGGTGTACCCGGACACTTATGCCCGTGGCACGTAGGCATCACTCACCACAAGGAGGCACAGACATGTTCAAGGGTATTCGTACACGCATCGCCCTACTCCCGATCCTGGCCGCGCTGGCGCTGGCGCTCTTCCTCGGCTCAGCGCCGCGCGCGCACGCCGACCCCGGCCAGCCCGAATTCTTGCCGGTCTACACCAGCCCGATTGACATCACCGGACTGCGACTCCAGCTCCGTGTGGCCGCCCCCGACCGCGAGAGCGGCAAGCTGGTTGATGTGGTGCTCCCGGTCGACCTGCTCGGGCCGAAGATGAACACGCTCTTCGCAACGCCGCTCAGCACGCAGCTTGACCAGTACTGGAGCGTGGAACGCGATCCGAAGACCAACCTGACCCAGCGCGAGCAGGCCTGCGACGGCAAAGGCGGGATCAAGGAGCAGTTGACCAAACTGAATAGTTCAGACATCAGCGTCTATGACGTGGTCTGCAATTTCGCGCCGACCGGACAGCTACTCGTCAAGCAGGTCGGCTCCACGCTGATTCTTGCCTATCAGCTCACCAACAACTCGATCAGCTTCGCCCTCACCACGCCAGGCACTTGCAATGCCAACAATGGCACCTTCCTCTGCCCGAACGACCCTCGGTTCCGCGTGGGCTTTGCCGCCCAGATTGTCACCGTCGTGCGGACGCCAAGTCTCTGCCAGCTTACCGCCGAGAATGGTACCGTTGTGACC
>Ga0136611_10001359_pt1 | contig 16965 bp, 9 predicted proteins | sample AntDrymUQ2232306_2_FD_106645 | JGI IMG/M metagenome (GOLD analysis project Ga0136611, IMG submission 106645) | Polar desert sand microbial communities from Dry Valleys, Antarctica - metaG UQ223 (23.06) | ecosystem: Environmental > Terrestrial > Soil > Desert | place: Antarctica: Dry Valley...
CGAGCGGCGCGCTGTAAGTCGCGCCATTGGTCTCCGTCGGCTCGGAGCCATCCGTCGTATAGCGAATCACTGCGTCTGCCGTCATCGTCGTGATCGCGACCGAGATTGGATCGACGTAAAAACCGCGATCGACCGAGAACTGCGTGTCCGCCACGTAGCCCAGCGCGCCCGTCGCCGCGTTTGGCCCGCCCGGCGTCGGCCGTGCAAAATAACGCGCCGTCCCTGTATTCACGCGGAAGCCCGTCAGCTCCGCGCCAAAGAAAAAATCGCGGTCCGCGGGTGCGACGTTCAACCCTTGAATGGCGAGCACGTTTTGCCCCGCGACCAACATCCCTGCCGGCACGCCCGCTGGGATCATCTCCGCCGCGTTGCCCGCGCCCGTCGCCCTTGCGTCGAACGCCAGCGCCTCCGGCGCGTTCCGCCGCGCGATTTCCACACCGTTGATCCACGCCACGAACCCGTCGTCGTATCCGCTGCGCACTTGCAGCGAATCGAACGCCGCCGGGTCCGCCACGTTGAAGGGCACGCGCATCAGCGCGGTCGCGTTGACGTCGTGCATTTGCGCCCGTAGATCGGTGCGGATCGTCGGATCGCTCGAGCCGCCGAACTTGAAAGTGCCCGCCGCGTAACGGTTCGGCGGTCCGGCATCGACCGTCGCTGGGAATGCCCCCGCCCCGCCATACCGGCCGCCGCCCACAAACGTCAGCCGCCCGCCGCCGCTGTTCGTCTCCCAGATATCCGGCGGCGTTGGCAGCCCAGCGTTCCCGTTGCGCTCCGCCGCGCTGTAGCCATAGGCCACCATTGTGTAAGACCCCGGCTGCAGCAGGAGCGGCGCGGCGAGTTGCTTGAAGCGGCTCCCTTCCAGGAGTGCCCCCGAGCTGGCCGGCGTGAAGGTCATGCTCACGAGAATCGCCGATCCCACATCGTCGGTATAAACGCCCGGCGTCCCGCGCTCATCTCGCCGCCAAAGTTGCGCCACAATGGTGCTCTGCAGCCCATCCGAGTTGTCGTCGAAAACGCCCAGCTCCGTGATGTGCACCGGCTCATTGACCACGAAGTCATGCCCGAGCGAACCCCCGTGGGCCTGGTTGCCCGGCGTGCCCGCGAAGACCCGGTAAGCCACCGTCCCCTGGCCACCGATCACCACCGTCCCGCCATCGACATTGAAGCCCGCCGCCGCTTTCCCCACCAGCCATGCACCATCATCAAACGCTGCGTTCCCGCGCCACGCCTCATTCACCGCGCTCGAGGGGACGAGTAGCCGCGCGTTCGAGTCGAACGAATTGAGCGGCGTCGAGTCGGTCGTCAGGCCGTAGGATACGTCTTTTTTCTGCACCGGCACCGGGGCGGCGTAAGCCCAGGAGACCGATCCGTCCGGGCGCAAGAGCGCGAGCGGTTCACCGTCTGGGTCGAGCTTGAAGTTCGTGTGGAAAGACCCGCGCGGGTCGACGTAATCGGTCGTTGTCTTGCCCGAGGCGAACACGAGCAGATAACCGCCTGCGGGTAGGATCTGCGAAGGGAACGGCCAGCTCGTCGTGCTGTCGCGCAGTTGCCACCCTGCGAGATTCACCGCCGCTGCGGTCGGATTATGGATTTCGATCCAGTCCGACGGTTCTCCGAGGCCGTCAAATAACGTGGCCTCATTGCTCGCCATGAATTCGGTGATCAGCAAATCCGCGCCCGCGCGTGGCGCAACCAGCGCGACCAGAGCAGCGCAAAGGAGGGAGAATTGGCGCATCGGGAGAGGAGCAGTGTAGCACAGCGGATCAACTGCGTCTCGGTTTGAACTCGGCGGAACTTCTCCGTGCCGAAGCGCTAGCGGGGCGCCAGCGGCGCTTAGAGCCTCTCATGAACTTTCAGGGCGGCACGAGGCCTGAAGTGCGCACCTGTCCAGACGCCTCCGGCGTCAATCTGCATGACACGCTCTAAGGGGCGGCTGCCAGGACGATCTCCTCGGCCAACTCGACCGCAACGCCTTTCACCTGCAAAGCTGCGATGCAAATCGCCACGGGAGCCGTCGGTGCGATTGCGGCGGGGCGTTCGCCGAAGTTCGCCACCCAGCGCGAGCCCTCCACAGCGACGTGCAACGGTTCGTCAGAGCTGGTGAGCCGTTCGACGACATTCCAGGCGGCGCTCAAATCAGTCGAGTAGCGCGGATACTCCCGAATTTCGGTGAACACCGTGGGGGCGTTCGACTCAGGCTGCAGGAAGCTCCCATAGTAAGGATCGCCAAGCGCGTCGACAGCCTCTTCGACGGAGGCGAACCTGAGCTGGGTGCGTTCATCTTCCCAGCGGATCACGGGCGACTCACCCGTCACTTGGGTGCCGACCAAGGCATCGAGTTCCAAGAGCGAATCAACTCGGATTCGCTTGGTGCACGTAACCTTCCTCACCCCCTCACAACGCGCAAGGAAATCGCTTTTTGCAACCGAAATCGTTGAGGCACGAGGGTTAGCGCCGACTCAGACGGAGGAACATTCCCGCTCCCAGCGCGAGGAATAGCACATTCGGCGTCCAGATGAGCCACTCCGGGTGGAACTTCGGATCGTTCCTCACCGTGTCGACGAGGATGATGATGAAGAAGTAGGTAAACGCGATCGCCAGGCTGAGCGCAAAGCCCACCGAGGTTTCCTTGCGTTGCGCGGTGATCGCGAGCGGCACCGCGATGAGGGCGAACGCGAGCGAGGCAAGGGAGAACGAAAAGCGCTTGCTCACCTCCGTCTTGAGCGCGGACGTAGCCTCCCCTTCGCGCCAGCTCTGCAGCAACTGATTGAACGTCTGCGAGCCGATCCCCTCCTTCTTTCTATTCTTCTCGTAAAGCTCCTGCAGCGAGATCGGAAAAACCGTCTCCTCCATGGTGATCCCCTGCTGGATCTTCTGCAGGTCGTCCGGCGTCTCCGCATCGCGCTGTTCGAGGCGTGCGTCGAACAGGTGCATCAACACCCGCTTGTTCGCGAGGTCCGTTTCGAGTTCGCCGCGCTTGGCGAAAACGACGCGCATCGGCTTGTTCTCTTCGTTCGTTTCATAAACGAGGAGGTTGAAAAGCTGCCGCCCCTCGTTGCGCTCCACGTAGATTTTCCGACCGGGAAATTCCTCGATGATCTTATCGCTCCCGAACATCGCCAGCGGGTTGCTCGTGGCGATATTGAAGACGGCTTCTTTCATCCGCTTTTGTGCGCGCGGCGCCACATCGACATTAATCCAGAGGCAAATGCCGACGAAGAGCAGCGCGAAGAACGCGACCGGAGCGCAAATCCTGGAAATGCTCACGCCGTTCGAGCGCAGTGCGATCAGTTCGTTTTCCGCCGACATTCTCCCGAAGACGAGCAGCACGGCAGTGAGAAACCCCCACGGAATCGTGAAAATGAGCGAGAGCGCCATGATGTGCGCGACGAGGCTGAGGATGAGCTCGTTCGGCACATCGCTCTTCACGAGCAGGTAGAGGACGTCTTTGAGCACGCGCCCGAGCACCAGCACCACGCTCAAGACCGCGACCGCGAGAGCTGAAGTGATCAGGAGCTGCCGGCCGACGTAGCGGTCGATGATGTTTGTCATCTGGAAGCGATACTTTGACCCGAGGCAGACCCTGGCAAGCCGTTTGCGCCCGCTCGCTCAGGATCAGCCCCCCTTTCCATGTTGCGCCACAGCGGCTGCCCGCTCGAAGCTGCCTCATGCTGCGCACTGTGCTCCTGCTGATCCTTGCCTCCTCGACCGCCTTCGCCGCGCCGGAATTCGACCTCGCGCCGTTGAAGAAATGGTTTGGCCGGCAGAACGAAATCCGCAGCGTGACCGCCGAATTCACGCAAACCCGCTCACTGCGCGCTTTGCGCGATCCGGTCGCCACACCGGGGCGCCTGTGGTTCTCGGTGCCGGGTTCGGTGCGGTGGGAGCTTGGCTCGCCGCCCAAAACCATCGCCCTTCGCAAAGGCGCCAACGCGCTGATCATCACGCCGGGAAAAAAACGTGCCGAGCGCCACAATGCGAGCGCCGCGTCGCCGTCCGCGGGCGGCGGTGCGCTCGCGATGCTGCGCTTCCCGCTGGCGAAGGATTTCGCGGATTTCCAGCGGCAGTTCGAGGTGCTCGCGATCACCCCATCGGGTGAGCGATGCCGCGTTGAAGTCGCACCGCGGGACCCGCAGGCGCGCAAGTTCCTCTCGCGCATCGTCATCGAGTTCAACCAGGTGAACGGGCATCTGCTCTCATTCGAAATGGTCACCCGGGACGGCTCGAAGATGCGCCAGGAGTTTTCCAATGTGCGCACGAACGTGAAGATTCCCGCGACGACTTTCGATTACGATCTCTCCGGCTACGACGTGAAGGATGCTAAAGAGTAGGCTGCTGCGCGGTCTCGCGGTCGCCGTTCTGCTGATCGGCTTTTGCATCGCGGGGCTCTCGCGGATCAGCTTCGACGTCCAAATTCTCAAGCTGCTCCCGACGCACCTTCCGCAGGTGCAAGGGCTCGCGATTTTTCTCAAGCACTTCGCGCTGGCAGACGAGCTGATGATCACGCTCGAGACGGCGGACGCGGATGCGGCCGACGCCGCCGCGACCAGCCTGGCCGAGCATCTTCGGGCCAAGCCGGAGCTCGTGCGCCGCGCCGTCGAGCGAGCGCCGTGGGAAAGCGGCGGAGGTCCCATTGCGGAGCTGCTGGCGTTTGCGCTGCTCAATCAGCCGCCGGAGAAAGTGACGGAACTCACCGCGCACCTCTCCGCGGAGACCATCGGCGCTGCACTGCGGGAGGCGGCGGAGAAACTCGGTGAATCCATCGAACCGCGCGAGCTCGCGATGCTCAGCTACGATCCGCTCGGTCTGACCGCGTCGCTCGATCTGGCGCGCTTCGCGGCAGCGGGCGGGCAGTCCGAGTTCGCCTCGGCCGATGGGGCTTTCCGCGTCATCTACATCCAGACTGCGGGCCGCTTTTCGAGTTATCGCGACAACATTACTTGGCTGAATGCGATTAAAGCGGAATGCGCCCGGTGGAATGCAAAGCACGGCGTCACCCTGGGCTTCACGGGCGAGCCCGCTTTCGTGGCGGACATTGCGGGCACGATGCAGTGGGACATGCAGTCATCAGGCATGGTCACGCTGCTGGTGATCGCGGTGATCTTCTGGCTTTGCTACCGCCGCGCGTGGCCGCTGCTCGCCTTGCAAGGGATGCTGGTCGTGACATTCGCCATTTCGCTCGCGTGCGCTGGCCTGTTCCTGCGGGAGCTGACGGTCATCGGCGTCGGCTTTGCGTCGATCCTCATCGGACTGACCGTCGATTACGGCTACCTCGTTTTCCAAAAAGCTCGTGGTCACACCGGGACGGTTCGTGAGCTGCAGCGTGAATGTTTTCAGAATGTCAGCCTGACCGCGGGCACGACCGCATCGGCTTTTTTCGCGCTGAACCTCAGCAGTCTGCCGGGGCTTGCACAGCTCGGGAACCTCGTGGGCATCGGCGTGATCGTCGGCGCCACGGTAATGCTCGGCATCTTCGCTCCGATTGCCCTCCGTCTGCAGCGCCAGGCGGCGCGTCCATCGGTGATGGAGCGGTTCTTTGCGAATCCGAGGGCGATTGCTGCCGGCGGCTGGGCAACTCTGGCGCTCGTCGCTGCCCTCCTTGCCATTCTCGCGGTGAAAGGCCCGCCGTCGCTCGATTCCTCGATCGACTCGCTGCGCCCGCGGGTCAGTGGCGCCTACGATGCGCTCGGGCAGGTCTATGCGAAGCTCACCGACAATCGCGATCTACTCAGCCTGATCGTCATCGGCGGCTCGGAGGACGAAGTGCTGGGGCGCCTGCGAACCGCGGAGGCGAAGATCGAGGCGGCGCGGGCACGCGGCGAGGTGCGCACCGCCGCCGTGGCCCTCCCGCTTTGGCCCGACACCGCGAACCAGCGCGCGAATCTCCCCGCGCTTGCAGCGCTCGCCGCGGAAAAGCCGCGCCTGCGCGAAGCCATCCTCGCCGCGGGTTTCACGGAAGAAGCATTCGGGCTCGCGGATGCGGTTCTCACGCAATGGGCTGCATGGCGCTCCGCCTCTGTGCCGATCTGGCCGGAGAACGATGCGAGCCGCTGGGTTTTGCGGCGCGTTGCTCATCGCTCCCCAGGTAAATTCGTCGCGCTCGGGATGGTTCAGCCAGTGCCCGGGCAAGAGGACGCTCTCGCCAGCGCGCTCACTGCGGAAGGAACTTTCCTCGTGAGTTGGAAGCAGCTCGGCCGCGAGCTCCGCCGCGTCATTCCTCAGGAGTTCGGGCGCCTGATCGCCGCGCTCGGCGCAATCATCCTCTCCGTCTTGTGGATCGCCTTCCGCAGCCTTCGCGATGTGCTCCTCTTCGCAGCGACGACCACGCTCGTTTTCTTCGTCCTGCTCGGCGCGATGAGTCTCCTCGGCCTGACGTGGAATCTCTTCAATCTTGCGGCGATCCTGCTCCTGCTCGGCACCGGCACCGACTACAGCATTCTCGTCCTCCTCGCGATCCGGCGGAATGGCGGGGACACCGCCGCCATGCATCGCGCCTTGGGCATTGTCATTTTCCTCTGCGCATTCTCCGCCGCAGCGGGTTTCGGCACGATCACGTGGGCGAATCACATCGGGCTCGCGACACTCGGCGAAACCTGCGCGCTGGGCCTTGCGATCGACGCGCTCATTTCCGTCTTCCTGCTCCCGGTGGCGTGGCGATGGTTACACCGCAGGGACGCGGCCCCTCGGGGAGACGAAAAAGCCGGCGAACCGTCAGGTCCGCCGGCTTTGTGATCGTCGCGTTTTCCGCTGGTTAACTTGCGCCCGCAGGCTCCTGCGCACCCGAGGGCACATGGAAGACGAGCTTCCCGCCCTCAACCGTCACGTGCGCGATGTCGCCGGATTTCACCGTGCCGCGAAGAATTTCCTCCGCCATTGGGTCTTCGAGATGCCGCTCGACGGCACGCCGCATAGGGCGTGCACCGTATTGCGGATCGTGGCCTTTCTCGATCAGGAACTCTTTCGCCGTCTCGTCGAGGACGATGGTGATCTCCTTGAGCTGAATGCGCGCAGCGACCTTCTTGATCTCGAGATCGACGATCTGCAGTAACTCCGGCTTCGCGAGCGTGTGAAACACGATCAGGTCGTCCAGCCGGTTAACGAACTCGGGCTTCAGCACCCGCTTCGCTTCCTCGAGGATCTTCTCCTTCATCACGTCGTAGTTCTGGATGTCCTGACGCGACGCGCCGAAGCCCATGACCATGGACTTCTTGATCAGCTCCGCGCCGATGTTCGAGGTCATGATGATGATCGTGTTCCGGAAATCGATCTTCCGGCCGAGCGAGTCAGTGACTTTTCCTTCTTCGAGGATCTGCAGGAGCAGATGCATCACGTCCGGATGCGCCTTCTCGATTTCGTCGAAGAGCACGACCGAATACGGACGCCGCCGCACGGCTTCGGAAAGCTGTCCGCCTTCCTCGTAACCGACGTAGCCGGGGGGCGAGCCGATCAGCCGCGAAGCGGTGAACTTCTCCATGTATTCCGACATGTCGATTTGGATCAGCGCGTCGCGATCGCCGAACATGAATTCCGCGAGCGTTTGCGCGAGGAAGGTTTTCCCGACACCCGTTGGGCCGAGGAAAATAAACGAGCCGATCGGCCGGCGGGGGTCTTTTAAGTCCGCGCGCGAACGCCGCAACGCTTTCGAAATGGCGACCACCGCTTCGTTCTGCCCGATGACTTTGCCGGTGAGCTCGTGCTCCATCTTCAGGAGCTTGTCGGTGTCGGCCTGCTGCATGCGATTCAACGGCACGCCGGTCCATTTGCTGACGACGTGGCGGATATCGTCTTCACTGACGATGATTTCGCGCTCTTCGCGCTGTTCGCGCCATTTCGTCAGGATGCGCTCGAGCTTCTCCTTCGCCTGCTTTTCGGTGTCGCGCAGCGCAGCAGCTTTTTCGAAGTCCTGCGCTTTGATCGCGCCTTCCTTCTGTTGGCGGATCGTTTCGATTTCCTTCTCGATGTCCTTCACGTCCGGCGGCCTCGTCATCGAGCCAATCCGCGCACGTGCGCCGGCTTCGTCCATGACGTCGATGGCTTTGTCAGGAAGGAAACGGCCGGTGAGATAACGATCGCTCAACTCGGCGCACGCTTTGAGTCCTTCGTCCGTGTAACGCGCCTTGTGGTGCGCTTCGTATTTGTGCCGCAGGCCCTGGAGAATCAGAATCGTTTGCTCAACGGTCGGCGCCTCCACTTTCACCTGCTGGAAACGCCGTTCGAGCGCCGCATCCTTCTCGATGTATTTGCGATACTCGTTCAGCGTGGTCGCGCCCACGCACTGCAACTCGCCGCGTGAGAGCGCGGGCTTGATGATGTTCGAGGCATCCATCGCTCCTTCCGCCGAACCAGCGCCGACAATGGTGTGCAGCTCGTCGATAAAAAGGATCACGTTCTTCGAGCGGCGAATCTCGTCCATCACGGCCTTGATCCGTTCCTCGAACTGCCCGCGATATTTGGTGCCGGCGACCATCAGCGCGAGGTCGAGCGTGATCACGCGTTTGTCCCGCAGGATCTCCGGCACGTTCCCGGTGCCAATCTCCTGCGCGAGGCCTTCCACGATCGCCGTCTTGCCGACCCCGGCTTCGCCAATCAGCACCGGGTTGTTCTTGGTGCGGCGGCAGAGCACTTGAATCACCCGCTCGATCTCGCTCTCTCGTCCAATGACCGGATCGATTTCGCCCTTCTTTGCGAGCTCCGTCAGATCGCGCCCAAAAGCGCGTAGCGCCGGAGTCTTCACCTCCTTCTTGCCTCCCGTCGACTCCTGCGGTGAATCCTCCGCATCGGGCGGGGTAAAATTCGGGTCGAGTTCCTTGAGAATCTCGTTGCGAGTGCGCTCGATATCGACCTCGAGATTCTTCAGCACGCGCGCGGCGACGCCTTCGCCCTCGCGCAGCAGCCCGAGCAAAATGTGTTCGGTGCCGACATACGAATGGTTCAACGACTTCGCTTCCTTGCCGGCAAGCGCGAGCACCTTCTTCACGCGCGGCGTGTAAGGAATGTTCCCGACCATCTTGGTCTCGGGCCCGGAACCGACCTGCTTCTCGACTTCCATCCGCACGGTCTCGAGATCGAGCCCCATCTTCTGGAGGACGTTGACCGCAACTCCCTGGCCGAGCTTGATCAAGCCAAGCAGCAGATGCTCAGTGCCCACGTAGTTGTGGTTGAACCGGTCCGCCTCTTTGCGCGCGAGCGCGAGCACCTGTTGGGCGCGGGGAGTGAAGTTATTCATGTGTAAGGAATTCGAAGCGCTTCGACGTATTCCACCGTTACGGGCTTTGGCCCGGTGGTGCAACTTGCCCGAGGCGAAAAACCTGGCGCACGTCCCGCGCCACGCATTCGGACTCCTCTACTAGGAGCCACGGGCCGGTGATAGCGTCTCGCGGACATTTCTGCCCACGCGGCGCAGCAGCGCGCGTCAAAGTTGCACGTTGGACTAAACGGCGGGGAGATCTTCCCGCGGCGCCGGCTCCGCGCGATCTTCCAGTGGAGCCGTCTGCGGGCGATCGTCTCGCGGCGCAGGCGCGGGATGATCCTCGATGATCTCGAGCAGCGCTTTTTCCCCATGCCGGCTCGCGGCGGCGTTCAGCAGATTGCGGATCGCGGCGATCGTGGCGCCGTGCTTGCCCACGACTTTCCCGATGTCGCTCTTGCGCAGTCGCAAGCGAAACACCGTCTTCTTTGACGCCTCGGTTTTGATGAGAATCATCTCATCGGGAAAATCGATCAGCTGCCGCAGCACGAACTCCAGGAACTCCTGCATGGCGCAGAGTCGTAGCGGGCCGCGCGGCGCGGCGTCAATCGCGCGCCTGACCTAGCTCGCGACGGCGTGCGCGAGACGGCGCGCGATTTCCCCGAAAGCGTCCGCGATCGGGCTCTGCGGATCCCCCGCGACGATCGGCGTGCCGTGATCGCCCGCCTCCCGAGTCGGGATGTCGATCGGGATCTGCCCGAGCAGCGGAACCCCGAGCCGCGCGGCTTCGCGTTCGCCACCGCCATTTCCGAAAATGTCATAACGCACCCCGTCCGACGGGCAGAGAAAGTAGCTCATGTTCTCGATCAGGCCGAGCACTGGGACATTGACCTTCGCAAACATCGAGGACGCCTTGCGCGCATCGATCAACGCGACCTCCTGCGGCGTCGTCACAATCACCGCGCCGGCGAGCGCTACGGTCTGCACGATGGTGAGCTGGATGTCGCCCGTGCCGGGTGGAAGATCGAGCACCAGGAAGTCGAGTTCGCCCCATTCGACCTGCCGCAGAAACTGCTGCGTGTATTTGGTAACCATCGGCCCGCGCAGGATCGCCGGTGCGGCGTCATCGAGCAGGAAGCCCATGCTCATCAGCCGAATGCCGAAGCGCTCGATCGGGATGATCCGGTTCTCCTCGGTCGCCATCGGGCGCTCGTTGGCGCCGAACATCAGCCCAATGCTCGGGCCGTAGAGATCGCAGTCGCAGAGGCCAACCTCCGCGCCGGTCGCTTGCAAGGCGAGCGCGAGATTTGCCGCGACCGTCGACTTGCCGACCCCGCCCTTCCCGCTCGCGACCGCAATCACGTGCTTCACCCCAGCGATCGCCGTGGTCGCCATCGGTGCGCCGCCCGCCGCTGCGGCCGTCGGGGTGTGCGCAGGTGCGTGGATGTCGATCTTCACCGTCACCGTTCCGATCCCGCCAAGTCCTCGCAGCGCCGCCTCAGCCTCTTCCTTGATGCTTTGCGCGACGCGCGGGTCGTTGGTCGTCAGCGCCATCTGGACGGTCACGTCGCTGCCCGCGATCTTCACGTCCTTCACCAGGCCGAAGGAAACGATGTCCCGGCTGAACCCCGGATATTTTATAGTTGAAAGCGTTTCGCGAACCGCGGCTTCGGAAAGGGCAGGCATGTGCGCGCGGTAACTAGCGCGCCCCGACATCCCCGGCAACCTGCATGCGTCTCTAGGCAATCGCCCGCTGCCGCACTGTCTCCAGGACCGAGACGAGCTCGTCCACCTGCGGCCGGCTGAAGACGCCATCCACCCCGCGGGGGCTGAAATCGGTGTAAGGGGACTCGTAAAGTCGTGCAGCTTCGAGGCAGCCGTGCTCCGTCAGGTGGTTGATCACCTCGTCGAGGAATTCGATCTGATTCGCCCGGTGTGCACCGCTGGCGAGAAAGGCTGCGAGGGACCGCTTCGCGGCCTGCCGATCCAAGCCGACGAGCGACCGGACAAAGAGCCCGAGCCCCTGGCTCTCCGCCTTCGCTTTTTGCACATCGTCCGCCGTGCCGATTCCGCTCTCGATCAACATCTTCTCCAACTCGGCGAGGTCGGTCGCGGTGAGCGCCTCGTTCATCCGCAGCTTGTGAATCGCGAGATGGTCTTCGTGTGCCTTGAGAAAGTGCCGCGCTTTGGCGCGGAAGCGCTCGAATGCATCAGTCGCGGCGAAACCGGGCAGCTCAAATGCGCGCTCCGATCCCATCTCATCCGCGAAGTCCGTGTAGATCGGCTGACGCTGCCGCTTCTCGATCAGCTTCACGAGGAGGCGCAGCCGCTTTCGCACGGAGTCGAGCATCGGCACCGTTACGTGCTCCCACCATTCATCGCTCTGCAGCTCCTGGATAAGCGCGAGCTGCTGCTGCACCATTGGGATGCTCGCCTTGTCCTCGAGCAATCCGGCGATGCTCTTCACCTGATCGCGCAGCCGCGTGAACAGTGTTTCAGAGCGAAGCTGCGCGAGCTGCAGATTCAGCATGAGCAGGTCGAAGCGCTTCGCCTCCTCCTCATCTGTCGCAAGCTCGGACGGCAGCCCCGCGACGCCGTTTGCCAGCTCCGCGAGCGCCTCCGCCGGCAGCTTCGTCCATGCTTCCGCGGTCGCATACTTCTCTACGAGGCGACGCCGCGGCCGCACGATGAAGTTCCCGAGATTCATCGCCGCCACCTCGTCGCGCAGCAGCGTCGTGGTTTCCTGCCGCAACTCTTCGGTCGACCCCTCACCTTCACGCATCACCAGCTCCGAGCCGAGCTGCTTGTCGAGTTCCCCGATCAGCTCCAGGCGCGACACGAACAGCCGTTTTCCGAGCGAGGCACCGAGCGACCCTTCCGTTGTCTCTGGATTCTGACTGAAGAATTCCAGGTTCCCGCAGTAATCGAAGACGTAGAAGAACTCCTTGTCCTTCCCCGGCCCGAACAGCTCTGGCGAGAGCCGCGTGCCGCGTCCGAGCATCTGCCAGAACTTCGTCTTCGAGCGCACCAGCTTGAAGAAGACGAGATTCGCCACCTCCGGCACATCGATCCCCGTGTCGAGCATATCCACGGAGATCGCGATGTGCGGCGCTTTCGCCGGCTGGGAAAAGTCGTCGATGAGGCTCTGCGCGTAAGGCAGTCCGCAATGAATCACGCGCGCGAACTCGCCCTTCAGGTGCGGGTAGTTCGCATCGAACCGCTGAGCGATGAACTCCGCATGTTTCTGGTTCTTCGCGAAGATGATCGTCTTCCCGAGTCGATCGCCGCCCGCGACTTTCTGCCCGCGCGTCATCAGGTGCTCCAGCACCTTGTCCACCGTGTCCTCGTTGAAGAGCCACTTGTTCACCGCTTCCGCCTCGACCCGGTCAGGCACGTCGCCCTCCTCGCTCCATTCCTTCGCGTCCCACTCCTCCTTCTCCTCCTCCGAAAGTTCATCGTAGCGAATCCCCTCGCGCTGAAACTTCAGCGGCACCGAGACCGCACGCGGCGGCACGAGGAAGCCGTCCTGCACCGCGTCTTCCAGCGTGTAGGCGTCGGTCGGCACGCCGCGTTCCAGGTCGAAGAGCCCGTAGGTATTGAAATCGATCTCGTCCTTCGGCGTCGCGGTCAGCCCCACGAGCAGCGCGTCGAAGTAGTCAAAAATCGCGCGATACTTTTGATAAATCGACCGGTGCGCTTCATCGACGATCACCAGGTCGAAGTGCCCCACGCCGAAGCGCCGCTTCCCATCGTTCGCGTCGTCGATCAGCCGCATCATCGTCGGATAGGTCGAGACGAAGACGCGCCCCTCCTTGTCCTTCTCTGTCACGAGGTTCACTGGCGCGGAGTCCGGCAGATGCTTGAGGAATTCCCGCGCCGCCTGCTTCACCAAGGCCACCCGATCCGCGAGAAAGAGCACCCGCTTCGCCCAATTGCAGCGCGTCAGCAGATCGCAGAGTGCGATCACCGTCCGCGTCTTTCCAGCTCCGGTCGCCATTACCACGAGCGCCTTCCGCTCGCGATCCCGCTCGAACGTCTCGCTGATCCGTCGGATCCCGCGCGTCTGATAGTAGCGCTCCACGATCGCGCCCTTGATCTCCGCGTCCGCCAGCCGCTTCCGGCTCGTGCGCCGCTGGATCAGCAGCTCCAACTCCGCCTGCTTGTAAAAGCCCTGCACCTCGCGCGGCGCTGACGTCGTGTCGTCCCAGAGCCAGTGCTCGTAGCCGTTACTGTAGAAGATCACCGGCCGCTGCCCAAACTGCCGCTCCAGGCAATCCGCATACAGCTTCGCCTGCTGCTGCCCGACCTGAGCGCTCTTCTTCGTCCGCTTTGCCTCGAGTAGCCCGAGCGGCTTCCCGTCGTCGCCCCAGAGCACGTAATCCACGAACCCCTCACCATTCGCCGACGGCATGCACGTCACTGGAAACTCCCGATCCCGCGGCTGATCCAGCGCCCAGCCCGCCTCCTTCAGCAGCAGGTCGATGAAGTAATCCCGCGTCTCCGCCTCTGAGTAAGCGTGCGTATCCGGCTGCGCCGCGTTCGTCTGCTTGGCTTCCGCGATTTCCGCCCGGAGGCGCGCCAGCTCCGCATCCACTGCAGACTTGTCCGCCAGCAGCACCGACAGCTTCTCGTCCCGTTCGCGGAGCTGCCCCTCGAGCTGCTGGAGTTGCGCCAGCGTTTGCGCCGGCGCCGCCGCCACCGCCGCAGGCGCCAGCAGTTCCTGACGGAAAGCGAGCGCGTCATCCGGCTTCGTTCCGCGCGCGTAAGTCCGGGCCAGCCAAAAGCTGAAGTGGAACAGCTCCCGCACTGCCGCGAGCGCATCGAACTGACGCACCGGCGCATGACTGTGCACCGCCTGATTTCCCAGCTCCTTGATCACCCGCGTCTTCGTCCACACCGCCGGGCCGAGCGCCGCGCGAAAGCTCGGCTCATGCAGCAGCGCGCTCAGGTGATCCTGATACGGCAGCCGCAGCGAAGCGTCGTGCTTGTAAAGCCACTGCACCGCCAGCTCCAGCGCCCGCCGCGCGTAAAAGCACGCCGCTCGTGCATCGGGATGCACCAGCGCCTCCGCCCGCACCGCCGCCGCGTGCAGATCGCGCCATTCGGTCCGCAGGAACTCGAAATTGGACGCGCTCACTGGAGGGGATTACCCGATCGGTCGCCCTGCTGGCAAACTTCACAGCACAGCGCCGATAATCGTTTCCAAGCTGAAGCGCTCTTCCGGTGGCGCTTTATAACTGATTCCGAGGATCTGTAATCGTTTCCGAGTTCGCGCTGAACAATCGCTTCGGGTGGCACAGGCGACCCGCCTGTAGCAGCCGGCGACTCGCCGGCGCTCCGCTGCCCTACTCACGTCTGGCGGGCGGGTCGCCCGCCAGCACGGGCAAGTTGCCCGTGCCACCCGGCGTAATCGAAAATTCCGGGAAAGCCCGATTTGTAAGCGTTTTACTCGCGCCGTAACCAAATATTCCGTTCACACTCCCCGCCATGGCGGAGTCGAACACTCAACCGATGGGCTACCGGCTTCTGCGGGAGCGGCATGCCCTCTCGGTGCTTCCGCACGATGTCGAATCCTTCCTTCTGGAGCAAGGCGTGCGCCGCACCGAAGTCGCCGAGGGCTGGCGCACCGAATACTATCCGCGCCGCTATTGGCCGGGTGACTCCGACTTCGATCATCTGGAGTTTGCGTTGCGTTACGAAGGTCTCGACCTCGGACTGCTCCGCGCTCTGCTCCCGCGCCTCGACCCGGCCGCACTGGCTGCGCATGTCGGCGCAAAGCCGGGAGGAGCTTACGTCCGGCGGATCTGGTTTCTTTACGAAAGCTTCACCGTATCCCGGCTCGATCTTCCCAGCGCGAGCCAGGGCTCCTATGTCGATCTCGCCGACCCGCAGTTCTACTACACCGGAGTCCCCGAGCGCAGTCCGCGGCAGCGGGTGAACATGAACCTCCTCGGCACGCCCGCCTTCACCCCGATGATCCGGCGGACGAAGGCGCTCGCGAAATGGGAGAGCGAGCGCCTCGACGAACGCAGCCGCCGCGTCGTCGCCGAGATTCCGCCGGACCTCTACGAGCGCGCGCTCCAGTATCTCTACTCCCGCGAGACGAAATCCTCCTACGCGATCGAGCGCGAGACTCCTGATCAAAAGCGCGCCGCCCGCTTCGTCGCGGCACTTCGCGAAGCCGCCACCCGCGACTACCTGCAAAAGGACGCCCTCGTCGCGCTCCAGCGCACCGTCGTGGACGAGCGCTTCGCGAACCCCGGCTGGCGCGACTCCATCGGCGAGCAGAACTACGTCGGCTCCAGCCTCGCCGCCGGCGACGAGCAGATTCACTTCATCTCGCCCCGCCCGGAGGATCTCGCGCCCCTCATGGAGAGCTATCTCGAAGCCTCCCGCCGCATCCTGCGCGCCGAGTTGAATCCCGTCCTCGCCGCCGCCGCGATCGCCTGGCCCTTCGTCTTTCTGCATCCCTTCTCCGATGGCAACGGCCGCCTCCACCGCTTCCTCATCCATTACGTCCTCGCCTTCCTCCGTTTCGTGCCGGATGGCGCCATCTTTCCCGTCTCCGCCTGCATGCTCCGGCGGATGCGCGCCTACGACGCCACGCTCGAGAGCTTCTCCCGGCCGCTCCTGCCGCTCATCGATTACACCCTCGACGCCCGCGGACGCCTCACCGTGCAGAATGCGACCAGCGACTTCTACCGCTACCCGGATTGCACCGCGGTCGCCGAAGCCCTGTTCGGTTTCGTCGCCGAGACGATCGAGACCGACCTCCCGAACGAAATCCGCTTCCTTCAGCACTACGACGACGCCCGCCGCCTGATGCGTGAAGTCGTGGATCTACCCAATCGCCACGCCGACCTCTTCATCCGTCTCTGTGTGCAGAATGGAGGCACGCTCTCGAAAGCCAAACGCCGCCTGGAAGAATTCGCGAAACTCACCGCTCAGGAGATGGACGAGCTCGAAGCCGCCGTCCGCGAAGCGTTCAAGCTGCCTGGGTAGAGCGAACCGTCACAGCTCGCCGCGGAAGGCGCGGTGCTGGAGGGTGGCGAAGAGCGCGTCCAGCTCCGCCAGCGACGCGCGGTGCGCCGTTTTCAGGCGCTCCACCGCCGTCACCCGCCGGGCGAATTCGCGCTGCATCGGGATGGGGGGAACGAGCACGCGGAACTGCTCGACCACGCGCATGTAGATCGTCCGATGCGTCGAGCCTGAGCTCAGTGCCAACAAGCGCAGCCGCGACGAAATCAGCGCCCACATCAAATAAGTTGGGTCGAGCTTTGGGCCGCATACCCAATTCATGAAGTCTTGAGAGGTTGCCATCTCGCGGCCCATCACCGTCACGAATCCGACGGACGCGGTTCGAGAGAAGCAGACCGAGCCTTTGGGAAGGAGCACCGACGAGGAATTCTCGATGCCAAGCGGAGTCACGTTCTGGAGCGTGCTGGTCGCTTCCGTGCCATCGAGCGAACGAATGTCGGTGAGGCTGATCCACGGGATGTCACCATCCCAATAGTCGCTTCGTTCCCGGTCAGGCGTGTGACCAGTAGCGAGGCGGGCCACGTCCGTTAGCAACTCCCAGGAACAACCATTCGGCACATGGGCGCGCTTCGGATTCATATCAACAGCGGGCGCATCGAGCCGTTCGCCGAAGAGGTCGAGGAAGAGGGATTGGGTGAGGGAGTCGAGTTGGGCGAGGGCGGCGCGGCGCTTGGCCCGCAACGCCTCCGCCCGGTCCAGCACCTCCGCAATCCGCCGCTGCTCCGCCAGCGGCGGCA
>Ga0136611_10001360_pt1 | contig 16961 bp, 11 predicted proteins | sample AntDrymUQ2232306_2_FD_106645 | JGI IMG/M metagenome (GOLD analysis project Ga0136611, IMG submission 106645) | Polar desert sand microbial communities from Dry Valleys, Antarctica - metaG UQ223 (23.06) | ecosystem: Environmental > Terrestrial > Soil > Desert | place: Antarctica: Dry Valley...
CTGCTACTGGATGGCGCAGGCTTGCGGGCGCGTGATGCAGCCCGGGAGCAGCATCGTCAACATCAGCAGCATGCTCGGGATCACCACCGCCGGGCTGCCGCAGGCCGCCTACGCCGCCAGCAAGGCCGGGCTCATCGGGCTGACCCGCGACCTCGCGCAGCAGTGGACCGGGCGCAAGGGCATCCGGGTCAACGCGCTCGCCCCGGGCTTCTTCGCCTCCGAGATGACCGACCAGTACCCCGAGGGCTACATCGAGTCGCTGTCGTCCCGGCTGCTGGTGGGCCGGGTCGGCGACCCCCGCGAGCTGTCTGCGGCGCTGCTGTTCCTCGCCAGCGACGCCGGCGGCTACGTGACCGGCCAGACGCTCGCCGTCGACGGCGGGATGACGATCGCCTGATCGCCGGGGCCTCCGCCCAGGTCACTGCCCAGGGATCACTGCCCGATGGGGACCTCGGGCGGGACCTCTGGCGGGACGATGCGCGGGCCGGCCACTGCGGGCCGTGGCCGGTCCTGCCGGTGGAGCCGTACGGCCACCAGGGCGACGTCGTCGTCGTTGACCTCCGGCAGCAGCCGGGTGAGCAGCTCGTCGCACAGGTCGTCGAGCGGGAGCGGCCCCAGCTCTGAGAGCGCCTCGCGCAGCCGCTCCAGGCCCTCGTCGAGGCTCTGGCCCCGCCGCTCGACCAGGCCGTCGGTGTAGAGCAGGACGGTGGTGCCGCGGTCGAGCGTGACCAGCGACTCGACGCGGGGGCTCTTCGGGTCGAAGCCGAGCAGCAGGTCGGCCTCGGCGCCGGCGAGCACGAGCACCTCACCGTTCGGCGACACCGCCATCGGGGGCGGGTGACCGGCGTTGGACCACCGCAGGTGGGTGACCCCCTGCTCCCGTTCGTCGAGCGTCTGCTCCAGCCGGGCGACGACGGCGGTGGCGGTGGTCCCGACCTGCAGCCCCTCCATCGCGGCGTCGAGCCGGGTGAGGACGGCGGCCGGGCCCTCCTGTGTGGTGAACGCGATGCCGCGCAGCAGGCCGCGGACCTGCCCCATCGCGGCGGCAGCGACAGAGTCGTGGCCGACGACGTCGCCGATCACCAGCATCGTGGCTCCGTCGGGCTGCAGGAAGGCGTCGTACCAGTCGCCGCCCACCTGCGCTGCCTGCGCGGCGGGCACGTAGCGCACGACGACCTGCATGTGGTCCGGCTCGGGCGGCGGCGTGAGCAGGCTGCGCTGCAGCTCCTCGGCCAGCTGCCGCTGCTGCCGGAACAGCCGCGCGTTGTCGAGCGCGAGCGCGGCGCGCGCGGCGACGTCCCGGGCGACGTCGAGCCCGGCCAGCTGGTAGCCGCGCCACTCCGGTCCCTGGAACAGGCTGAGCAGGCCGACCGTCCTGCCCCGCGCCTGCATCGGCAGCACGGCCCCAGCGCCGGGAGCCAGCTGCATGAGCAGATCGCGTGCTTCGCCCGGGACGAGCACCTCGGCGAGCCGCAGCGCGGCGTCGGACTCCACGATGGCTGGCTGCCCGGTCCGCAGCGCCTCGGAGACGAAGGAGGAGGCGGTCAGGGCGTCCAGGCGCAGCGCGGAGTAGCGCGCCGTGACCTCCTGCATCGCGACGTCGGCGTGGGCCCAGCCGACGTCGCGCAGCGAGCCGTCCTCGTCGACGAGGGTGACCAGGCACCAGTCGCCGAGCTCGGGCACGAGCATCGAGGCCAGCCGGCCGACCGCCTCCTCCGCGTCGAGCGTGTCCGACAGGCCGGTCGTCACGTCGGCGACCAGGCGGGACCGGCGCGCGGCGGCCTCGTCGCGCTCCTGCGCCGCGCGGCGGGCGGTGATGTCGAGGAAGTAGACGGCCAGCCCGTCCGGGGAGGGCCAGGCACGCACCTCGTACCAGCTGACGAGCGGCGCCGGGTAGTAGGCCTCGAAGGTGGCGGTCTGCCCGGTGGCGACGGCGTGCTGGAAGTGGCGCTCGAAGTCGGAGCCGCCGGCCGCGGGAAACAGCTCCCAGAGGTCGCCGCCGAGCAGCTCGTCACGGGTCCGGCCGAGCAGCCGCTCGGCCTCGGCGTTGACGTAGGTGAAGCGCCAGGACGTGTCCACCGAGTAGAAGGCGGCCGACATGGCCTCGAGCACCCGAGTCGTGCGGGCCTGCCCGTCGTGGACGTCGGTGGTGTCGTACGCGGCGCCGAGCATGCGCACGGCGACCCCGTCGGCGCCGGCGATGGCGCGCCCGCGCGCGGCGACCCAGCGGGCGGTGCCGTCCGGCAGGGCGACGCGGTACTCGGACTCGAACACGCCGCACGTCGCGATCGCCTCGTTGACGGCGGCGTGCACCCGAACAAGGTCGTCCGGGTGCAGCCGGGCGTCGAAGTCGGCGATGGTGCGGCCGAACTCGGTGCGGCGGTAGCCGAACAGCGCGAGCAGGCGGTCGTCCCACAGCAGCTGCCCGGTGCGCAGGTCCCAGTCGAAGCTGCCGACGCCGGCCGCGTCGATCGCGAGCTCCCAGCGGTCGAGGCTGCTCTGGTACTCGCCCGACAGGGCCGCCAGCTCCAGCTCGGCGACCACCGACGCGCCCAGCTGCTGCAGCAGCTCCTCGTCCAGCGCGCTCCACGAGCGCGGCGACGGGTCGAACGCGCACAGGGCACCGACCGTCTCGCCGCGGTCGGTGACGAGGGGGACGCCGAGGTAGGACCCCACCGCGCCGCTCGTCACGAGCGGCAGCATGTGGACCCGGTCGTCGACGCTGGCGTCGGCGACCACGAGCGGAGCGGCCAGCCGGGCCGTGACCGTGCACAGGGAGTCCTCGAGAGGACCGGTCGAGCGTTCCGCTCCCGGCGCAAGCCCGGCCCCGCCGGCGACGGTCTGCACGTCGGTGAGCAGCGAGACCTGCGCGGACGCGGCGCCGAGCAGTCGCCGGGCGAGGTCGGCGAGCCGGTCGAGGGCCGGTCCTGCCGTCGTCGCGTGAAAGCGCGTGGCGTCCGCGCGCTGCTCGGGGAGCGCGGAGCCGGTGAGCTCACCGGACACGGGGCCTGCTCCTCGGACGTCGACGGGACGAAGCCCGAAGTGTACGAGGTAAAGGGACGGTACGGCGCGTCGTCAGCGCTGCGGCGTGTGATAGGCGGGCACGCGCTCGTCCGGGCGCGGCGGCGGCGGGGGCGTGCCGTCGCCGAAGGGCCGCCCACCGAGCTCCTCGCGGCCGTGCGGCGTCACCCAGCCCGACAGGTCCGGGCCGGCGGGCACGACGCCCGTCGGGTTGATGTCGCGGTGCACCTCGTAGTAGTGCTGCTTGATCTGCACGAAGTCGGTGGTGTCGCCGAAGCCGGGCGTCTGGAACAGGTCCCGCGCGTAGGCCCACAGCACCGGCATCTCGGTGAGCGTGGTCCGGTTGCACTTGAAGTGGCCGTGGTAGACGGCGTCGAACCGCGCCAGCGTCGTGAACAGCCGCACGTCGGCCTCGGTGATCGTGTCGCCGACGAGGTAGCGCCGGCTCGCCAGGCGCTCCGACAGCCGGTCGAGCCGCTCGAACAGCCTGGCGTAGGCCTTGTCGTACGCCTGCTGGGTGCCGGCGAAGCCGCAGCGGTACACGCCGTTGTTGACGTCGCGGAAGACGTCCTCCATGACGGCGTGCAGCTCGTCGCGCAGGTGCTCCGGGTAGAGGTCGGGCGCGCCCTCGCGGTGGTGCTCGCGCCACTCGGTCGACAGGTCCAGGGTGATCTGCGGGTAGTCGTTGGTCACGACCTGCCCGGTCGGCACGTCGACGATCGCCGGCACCGTGATCCCCTTGGCGTACTCGGGGTCGCGGGCGAAGAACGCCTCCTGCAGCCGCTCGACGCCCAGCACGGGGTCGCGGCCGTCCGGGTCGAGGTCGAAGGTCCAGCTCCGCTCGTCGTGGGTCGGCCCGCACAGCCCCATCGACAGCGCGTCCTCGAGCCCGAGCAGCCGGCGGACGATGATCGACCGGTTGGCCCACGGGCAGGCCCGCGCGACGACGAGTCGGTAGCGGCCGGCCTCCACCGGGTAGCCGTCCCGGCCGTCGACCGTGATGCGGGTCGCGAGGTAGTCGGCGTCGCGGTCGAACTCGCCGGTCGGGTTGACGTAGGAGCCGGCTGGGGCGTCGGACGGGGCAGGGTGCGCAGGCATGCTCTCCACCTTGCCCCGTGGCCGCTCGCCGCACCACCTCGAACGCGACCCGAGACGTCACCGCCGTGATACCTGCCGGACATCGCCGCCGCCGAGGATCAATGCATGACGCCACCTCCGAGCACCACCTGTACGGCCTGCGACCCCCGCCGGACCCGACCTTCCGGCACCACGTGCCGCTGCCGCCCGGCGCAGTCCAGCCCGGTCGAGCAGCGAAGCGCTGAGCCGCGCGACTGGACCCCCTGGTGGACGAGCCTGGCCGCCAACGCCTGAGCTGGCCCCCCCGTGACCGGGGCGGCAAGATCGCGCTAGGTTGCCGGGCATGGCGACGACCCTGCTGCTCGAGGGCCTCACCAAGCGGTTCGGTGAGACTCTCGCGGTGGACCACCTGACGGTCACGATCCAGCCCGGCCGGGTGACCGGCTTCCTCGGTCCCAACGGTGCCGGCAAGACCACCACGCTGCGCATGCTGCTCGGGCTGGTCCGCCCCACCTCCGGCACGGCGACCTTCGACGGTCGTCGGTACGACGAGCTGACGTCACCGACGCGCGAGGTCGGCACGCTGCTGGAGGCCACCGGCTTCCACCCTGGCCGCAACGCCCGCGACCACCTGCGGGTGCTCGCGACGGCGGCGGAGCTGCCGCGGTCGCGGGTGGAGGAGGTGCTGGCCCTCGTGGGCCTGACGGCCGAGGCGGGTCGCAAGGTCGGCGGCTACTCGCTCGGCATGCGGCAGCGGCTCGGCCTGGCGGCGGCGCTGCTCGGCGACCCGGCGGTGCTCGTGCTCGATGAGCCGGCCAACGGGCTCGATCCGCAGGGCATCCGCTGGCTCCGCAGCTTCCTGCGCGGTTTGGCCCGGGAGGGCCGCACGGTGCTCGTGTCCAGCCACGTGCTGCCGGAGGTCGAGCAGACGGCGGACGACGTCGTCGTCCTCACCCGCGGCAGGTTGGTCCGCTCGGGCGCACTCACCGACCTGCAGTCCGGCGGTGGCACGACGGTGCGCACCCCCGACCTCGAGCGGTTCGTCTTACTGCTCGCGGGAGCCGGCCTGTCGGCTCGCCGGCTGGACTCGACGGACGTGCTCGTGCAGGCGCCCACCGCCCAGGTCGGCGAGCTGGCTGCTCAGCACGGCGTCGTGCTGCACCAGCTCGCCGAGACCTCGGGTGGGCTCGAGGACGTGTTCCTGTCGCTCACCGGGGAGGGCGAGCTGTGACCGCGCTGGTGCGTGCCGAGCTGCTCAAGCTGAGGACCGTCCGGCTTCCGCTGTGGCTGCTGGTGACCGCGCTGCTGCTGACAGCGCTGAGCGTCGTCGTGACCGTCCTCACCGCCGGGCTGGAGGGCAACCCGCTGGAGCGCGACGACCCGGGCCTGTTCGCGACCGCGGTCTCCAGCGCCAGCGGGGCCAACATCGTCGTGCTCATCCTGGGCATCCTGACCCTCACCCAGGAGTACCGCTTCGGCACGGCGACACCGTCGTTCCTCGTCACGCCCAAGCGCGGCCGGGTCGTCGCGGCCAAGATGCTGGCCATCGCCCTGGTGGGTCTGCTATACGCCCTGATCTGCTCGGTCGTGGCCGTCGGGCTCGGCGCCGTGCTGATCCCGGTCCGCGACGGCGTCGTGTCCTGGGACGGCCAGGTGTTCGAGGTGCTGGCCGGTGTCGTCCTCGTGACGGTGCTGTACGGGCCGATCGGCATCGCCGTCGGGGCCCTCGTGCGCAACCAGATCGCCGCGGTGGTCGGGGCGCTGGCGTGGATGTTCATCGTCGAGCAGCTGGTCATCGCGCTGTGGCCCGAGGTGGGCAAGTGGACGCCGGGCGGCGCGAGCACGGCCATCCTCCAGCTCGGTGACCTCGCGACCACCCGGGGAGACCTGCTGCCGGCGTGGGGCGGGGTGGTGCTGCTCGTGGCCTACGCCGCGGTCCTGTCGGTTGTCGGCGCCGTCTCCACCCTCCGGCGCGACCTGACCTGATCGTCAGCCGCTGCGTCGCTCGGCCGCGAAGGCCGCGAACCAGCGGACCGCGTCGGGGTCGTCGACGGCGCCGAGGTTGCAGGCCTGCTCGACCGGCACGCCCTGGACGATCCGCTTGATCGGCACCTCGAGCTTCTTGCCGGTCGCCGTGTGGGGGATCGCCGGCACCTGCAGCACCTCGTCCGGGACGTGCCGGGGCGAGGCCTGGGTGCGCACCGCTTCACGGATCCGGCGGACCAGGTCGTCGTCGAGCGCCGCCCCCGGCGCGAGCGTGACGAACAGCGGCAGCCAGTAGCCGCCCCCGTCCAGCTCCACCCCGAGCACGAGGGCCTCCACCACCTCGGCCAGCGCCTCGACCGCCTGGTAGATGTCGGCGCTGCCCATGCGGACGCCGTGCCGGTTGAGCGTCGAGTCCGACCGGCCGTGCACCACGACGGTGCCGCGCTCGGTGAGGGTCATCCAGTCGCCGTGGCGCCAGACGCCGGGGTAGACGTCGAAGTAGGCGTCGCGGTAGCGGCTGCCGTCCTCGTCGCCCCAGATGAACAGCGGCATCGACGGCATGGGGGCGACGATCACCAGCTCGCCGACCTCGCCGACGACCGGCCGTGCCTCGGCGTCCCACGCCTCGACGTGGCAGCCCAGCGCGCGGCCGGACATCTCGCCGGCATGGACCGGTAGCCACGGCGCGTCGCCGACCAGGGCCGCCGCGAAGTCCGTGCCGCCGCTGATGACCTGCAGCCAGACACCGGGCCCGACCCGCTCGTGCACCCACCGGAACGACGAGGCCGGCAGCGGCGAGCCGGTGACCCCGAGCGCCCGCAGCGCGGACAGGTCGTGGTCACGGGCCGGGTGCAGGTCGGCCTTGGCGCAGGCCAGCAGATAGCCGGGGCTCGTCCCGAGGCTCGTCAGCTGCTGCTGCTCGGCCAGCTCCCAGAGCCGGTCGGGCGTCGGGTGCAGCGGGCTGCCGTCGTAGACGACTGCCGTCGCACCGACGAGCATGCCGCTGACGATGGCGTTCCACATGATCCAGGTGGTGGAGGCGTACCAGCAGATCCGGTCACCGGCGCGGACGTCGTGCTGCAGGCCGTTCTGCGCCAGCCCCATCAGCAGCGCGCCGCCGTGGCCGTGGACGAGCCCCTTGGGCAGCCCGGTGGTGCCCGAGGAGTAGACGACCCAGAGCGGCGCGTCGGTGTCCACCTGCTCGAAGGCGGCCTCGGCGGGCTCCGCACGCAGCTCCTGCCACGTCAGCCGGTCGGCGGCGCCCGCCGGCACGTCGGGCTCGCCCAGCACGGGCACGTGCACGACCGCTCGGACGGTCGGCAGCCCGGCGAGCAGCTCTGCTCCGGCTTCCCGACGGTCGAAGCGCTTGCCCCCGAACTGGTAGCCGTCGGCGGCGAGCAGGACGACCGGATCGAGCTGGGCGAAGCGGTCGACCGCGCTGCGGCTGCCGATGTCCGGCGCGCACGCCGACCACACCGCGCCGATCGACGCCGTCGCGAGGAACGCGACGATCGCCTCGGGCACGTTGGGCAGGTAGCCCACGACCCGGTCGCCCGGCCCCACTCCCAGCCGACGCAGCCCGGCGGCCGCTCGCGCCACCTCGTCGCGCAGCTGGTCCCACGTCAGCTGCCGCGCGCTGCCGTCCTCGAGGACGCCGACCACGGCGGGCTGGTCGCCCCGGTCCTCGCCCTGGCGCAGGAGGTGCTCGGCGAAGTTCAGCCTCGCCCCCGGAAACCACCGGGCACCCGGCATGGTGCGCCCGACGAGCACCTGCTCGTACGGCGTGCTCGGCTGAACGTCGAAGAACTCCCAGACGGCGGCCCAGAAGTCCTCGAGGTGCTCGACCGACCACTGCCACAGCGCGGCGTAGTCCTCGACGGGTGCCCCGTGCCGGTCAGCAACGAAGCGGGCGAACTCGGCGAGCCGGCTGCCGGTGCGCAGCTGCTCGTCAGGGGTCCACAGCAGCTCGGCGGAGGAGTCGTCGGTGCGCGTCATGCCACCTGTCCTACCCCAGCGAGCCGGGGTGGGGACGACCGGGTCAGTCGCCGCCGCGGACCGTCAGCAGCGCCTTGCCGGTCAGCGTGCGCGCGTCCATGTCGAGCAGCGCCTGGCGGGCGTCGGCGAGGTCGTACGCCTGTCCCTCGACGATGCGCACCGACCCGTCGGCCAGCAGCCCGGACAGCTCGCGCCACTGCTCCTGGAGGTAGCCGGGAGCGCCCATGAGGAACGCGCCCCAGCCGACTCCCACGACGCTGACGTTGTTGAGCAGGAGCCGGTTGACCTTGACGGTCGGGATGTCGCCGCCGGTGAAGCCGACGACCAGAAGCCGGCCCTCGGGCGCCAGCGAGCGGAGGCTGTCGGTGAAGCGGTCTCCGCCGACGGGGTCCAGGACGACGTCGACACCGCGGCCGCCGGTGAGCTCCTTGGCGCGGGCGAGGAAGCCGTCGGCGAGCAGGACCTCGTCGGCGCCGGCCTCGCGGGCCGCGTCGACCTTGGCCTCGGACGACACGACGGCGAGCGTGCGCGCCCCGTAGGCCTTGGCCAGCTGGAGCGTGGCCACGCCGATGCCGCCGCTGGCTCCGTGGACGAGCACCGTCTCGCCGTCGGCGAGGCGGGCTCGCCGCCGCAGCGCGAAGTGCACCGTCAGGTAGTTGAACGCGACGCCGGCGCCGGCGCGCAGCGAGACGGCGTCGGGCAGCGGCAGCACGTTGTCGGGAGCGGCCACGACGGTGTCCTGCCAGCCGCCGACGCCGCACAGCACGGCCACGCGTTGCCCGGCGGTGAGACCTGAGCCGTCGGGAGCCGAGCGCACGGTGCCGGACACCTCGGCGCCGGGGGAGAACGGCGGCTCGGGCTTGAGCTGGTACTGCCCGCGGGTGAGCAGCAGATCGGGCCAGGCGACGCCCGCGTAGGCGACGTCGACGACGACGCTGTCGGGCCCGGCGGCGGGCTCGGCCACGTGGACCAGCTCGAGCGCCTCGGGACCGTCGAGCCGGGGGACCTGGACTGCGCGCACGGGGGAGCTCCTTCGGTAGGGGTGGGGGTCGTCGCCCGTGGGTCACTGCCCCGGGGTCAGGCGGAGTCGTGCCGCTCGCGGCGGACGGTGGCTTTGCGGCCCTTCAGCAGGGTGCCGCGGAGCGCGGCGATCACCTCGTCGGCGGCCGCGAGCGGCAGCTCGACGAGCGAGAACCGGTCGGCGATCTCGATGGCGCCGATGTCGCGGCCGCTCAGGCTGGACTCGCCGGTGATCGCTCCGACGAGGTCCTGCGGCCGGATGCCGGCGCTGCGGCCCATGCCGACGTAGAGGCGGGTCGTGTCCCCCGTCGGACCGCGCCGGGGGCGGCCCTTGCCGGGGGGACCGGACCGGTCGGGGGAACCCCCCGTGCGCAGCCCGCTCGACGGGGCAGCGGCGACCTCGGGAATGTCGGCGTCGTCGGTCTCGGCGCCGCTCGCCTCGTGGGCCAGCTTGACCGCCGCCAAGGCGACGTCCATGACGTCGAACTCGTCGGTCAACTCCTCGACGACGCCACGGAAGCGGTCGAACTCGTCGGCGAGCAGGCTCTCCCGCAGGGCGGCGCGGGTCAGCTCCAGGCGGCGCGAGCGCAGGTCGGCCAGCGTCGGGATCTTCTCCACGGAGATCCGCTGACCGGTGAGCCGCTCGATCTGCTTGAGCATCCGGTGCTCGCGCGGCTCGGCGAGGGTGATCGCGACGCCCTCGCGCCCGGCGCGCCCGACCCGGCCGATGCGGTGGACGTAGGCCTCGGCGGCCGAGGGGACGTTGTAGTTGACGACGTGGGTCAGCTGGTCGACGTCGAGCCCGCGTGCCGCGACGTCGGTCGCGACCAGCAGCTCGGTGGTGCCGGCGCGCAGCCGTCCCATGACGCGATCGCGCTGCTCCTGGCTGAGCCCGCCGTGGAGCGCCTCGGCGCGGTAGCCGCGCCCGTTGAGCGTCTCGGTGAGGGAGTCGACCTCCTCGCGGGTGCGGCAGAAGACGATGGCCGACTCCGGGGACTCGACGTCGAGGACCCGGCCCAGGGCGGCCGGCTTGTGCGCCCGCGCGACGACGTAGGCGCCCTGCCGGACCAGCGGGCTGTCCCCTGTGGCGAGCGGCTCGCGGGAGATGGTGATGCGGGCGGGCGAGCGCAGGTGGCGACGGGCCACCCGCTCGATCTGCTGCGGCATCGTCGCGGAGAACAGCACCGTCTGCCGCTCGGGCGGAGTCGCCGACAGGATCGCATCGATGTCCTCGGCGAAGCCCATGTCGAGCATCTCGTCGGCCTCGTCGAGCACGACCACCTCGAGGGAGGTCAGCCGCAGCGTGCCGCGGCTGATGTGGTCCTGCACGCGCCCGGGGGTCCCGACGACGACGTCGACGCCCCGCTGGAGCTCGCGCAGCTGGCGGCCGATGGGGGTGCCGCCGTAGACCGGCAGCACACGGGCACCGAGCGCCTTGCCGTAGCGGTGGAGGGCCTCCGAGACCTGCATCGCCAGCTCGCGCGTGGGGGCGAGCACGAGCGCGACCGGCTCCTTGCCACGCCGCTCCGACAGCCGCTGGAGGATGGGCAGGGCGAACGCGGCCGTCTTGCCGGTGCCCGTCGCGGCCTGGCCGAGCAGGTCGCGTCCCTCGAGCAGCGGCGGGATGGCCTCCCGCTGGATGGGCGTCGGCTCCTCGTAGCCGAGGGAGGTGAGCTCCTGCAGCAGCTCGGGCCGCAGGTCGAGGTCGGCGAAGGTGCCGGCACCACCGGTCATCGGTAGCGGTGGTTCTTCTCGCTGTGTCCCGCCGGGCGGCTGCAGCTCTTGCCGCCCATGTTGCGGTGACCGCACAGCTCGTCGGGAGCGGCGGGCTCGGTCGTGGCAGGGGGCTCGGACGTGGCGGCGGACCCGGCCTCGGGGTCGGCCTCGGCCGCGGCGGACCGGGGAGGCGCGGCGGCGCGGGGGGCAGCAGCGGCCCGCGGGCGCGCCGCTCCCGGTGAGTCGGGCAGGGCCCCGCCACGGGCGTGCTTGGCTTCGCGCAGCGCCCGCATGGCGTCGACCTTGCTCATGCCGACGACCCTAGTCGGGTGCGGCCGACAGGGCGCCGCATCATCACTGTCCACAGATGACGTCGCCGGTCTGGAGCCCGGTCGGCGGACCCCGGCAGGGTCGGGGCATGTCCCGACGCAGCAGTCCACCCGACCCTCGTCCACTCGGCCCTCGTCCACCGGGGCCTCGTCCTCCGGTCGCCCGGCTCCGCACGCCGGCCGAGCTCGTCGCTGCCGTCCCGCTGCTGTGCGGCTACGTACCGCAGGAGAGCCTCGTCGTGCTGTCGCTCCAGGGGACGGGCACGACGCTCGGACTGACCATGCGCTTCGACCTCGGCTGGACGGCCGAGGTCGAGGACGCGGCGGCCGAGGTGGTCGCCCGGCTGCGCCACGACGGCGCCAGGGGCACGGCGCTGCTCGTCCACTCCGAGCGCCCCGACGACGGGAGCAGCCGCGCCTGGGCAGACCTCGTCGGCGCTGTCGGGGCCGAGTGCGACGAGGCGGGCATCTGCCTGTCGGAGGCGCTGCTGGTGCGCGATGGCCGGTGGTGGTCCTACCGGTGCAGCTCCCCGGCCTGCTGCCCGACGGGTGGCACACCGGTGGAGCGCGTTCCGTCGGCTTCCGTGCAGCTGCTCCGGGCGGCCAACGCCCTCGACGGGCGGGCGGCCCTGTCCACGCGGGAGCAGGTGGTGCGCTCAGTGGCGCCCCCGGTGCTGCTGGCCGCGCGCGCGGCGGACCAGCGCGCCGAGCGGGCGCTCGAGGCGTGGGCCGAGCGGCGCCAGCGGGACGGCCTCGAGGCGGCGCGCGCGGCGGACCTCGCGACCGTGCGCTCCGCGCTCGAGCTGGCTGCCTCCGCGACCGGCGTGGACGCCGAGCTGGCGACGCGGGTCGCGCTCGCCGTGCAGGACGTCGTCGTCCGGGACGAGGTGGCCACCTGGGTGCTCTTCGAGCCGACCGCCCTGCTGGCGCTGCTGCAGCAGACCGCGCGACAGGTCGTGCCGCCGGAGGACGCCGCGGTGTGCGTGCTGCTGGCCTGGGTCGCCTACGCGCAGGGCGACGGCGGGCTGGCCAACGTCGCGCTCGAGCGCGGGCTCGCGAGCGACCCGGAGCACTCACTCGGGCTGCTGCTGCGGCAGGCCCTCGCCGGGCAGCTGCACCCGCGGGAGGTCCGCCGCATGCTCGAGCGGACGAGCACCCGGCTGATCAGGAGGCCTGGCTGACCGAGGACATGTTGAAGTCGGGCACCCGCAGCGTCGGCATCCGGGCCCGCGTGAAGTCGTCGCTCCACTCGCGCGGCAGGCACCGCGACGTCCGGCCGACCTCGGCCAGCCGGCCCAGCAGCGCGACCGGGCTCTCGTTCCACCGGAAGTTGTTGACCGCGCCCACCACCTCGCCGTCCTCCACCAGGTAGACGCCGTCGCGGGTGAGCCCGGTCAGCAGCAGCGTCTCCGGGTCGACCTCCCGGATGTACCAGAGGCAGGTCAGCAGGAGGCCCCGACCGGTCGCCGCCACCATCTCGTCCGTCGTGGCGGTGCCGCCCCCGTCGAGGGTGAGGTTGTCGACGTACGGGGTGACCGGGCTCCCGGTCTCGCGCGCGGACGCCCGCGTCTGCACCAGCGCGGTGAGCCGGCCGTCGACCAGCCAGTCCGTGGCGCCGAGCGGGAGCCCGTTGTCGAACACGCTGGTCATCGACGACGACGCGCTCGCGACCGAGAACGGCCGCGTGGCGAGCGGCGGGTCGTACGGGTCGCTGGACAGCCGCAGGCCTGCCGGGCCGAGCTGATCGCCGACGCGGGTGCCGCCGCCGGGCCGGCTGAACACCGTGCGTCCCTCGGCGGCGTCACGGCCGGCCGCGGTCCAGTAGGCGTAGCCCATGAGGTCGGCCACGGCGCTCGGCGGGAGCAGCGTCTCGTAGCGCCCGGCCGGCAGCTCGACCTGGCGCGCTCCCCATGCGAGCCGACGGCGCACCTCGGCGTCGAGCGCGGTGACGGACAGGTCGGACCAGTCACGGGTGTGCTGGCCCACCCACGTCGAACCGCCACCGCTCGCTCCCGGCCGGCTCTTGCCGGTCAGCTCCAGGTACCCGTTGGGCTGCACGTGGCGCCGGCGCAGCCCGGTCGACGAGCCCAGCCAGGTCGTCGACAGCTCGTGGGAGGCGTAGCCGTAGAGGCCGAGCCCGTCCGAGCCGGCGGCGCGGAAGCGGTCGCCGAGCTCGGCGGCCACCCGGCTGAAGACCGAGGCCGACGTCTGGGCGGCAGGGTCGGTGAAGCCGCCGTCGGCCGGGCCCTCGACGAGCGGACCGGCGTCTTCGGCCGGCTCCGCCTCGCGGGCAGCGGTCTCGCTCGCCCGTACGAGTGCCGGCAGGTCGTCGACGGTCGTGGCGCTGCGCACCCCGACCGACGCCCCCACGACGCTGACGACGGTCACGGCGCGTCCCTGCGTCACGCCGTTGGTGGTGAGGGTGTTGCCGGCCCACCGCAGGTTGGCGCTGCTGCTCTGCTCGACCAGCACCACGCAGCCGTCCGCCCGGGAGGCCGACAGCGCCCGTTCGACGAGCTCGGCTCCGGAGGGCGGGTCGGACGTGAGGCCGGTCATCGGGTCTGCTCCTGCGCCGTGTTGAGCACCGACACGCCGCGGAACAGCGACGTGGGGCAGCCGTGGGAGACCGCGGCCACCTGGCCGGGCTGGGCCTTGCCGCAGTTGAGCGCGCCACCGAGCAGGTAGCTCTGCGGTCCGCCCACGGCTTCCAGCGACGCCCAGAAGTCCGTCGTCGTCGCCTGGTAGGCGACGTCCCGGAGCTGTCCGACCAGCCGGCCGTCCCGGATCTCGTAGAACCGCTGGCCGGTGAACTGGAAGTTGTAGCGCTGCATGTCGATGGACCAGCTCTTGTCGCCGACGATGTAGATCCCGCGGTCCACGCCGGAGATGAGCTCGTCGGTCGACGGCCCGTCTGGCGCCGGCTGCAGCGACACGTTGGCCATCCGCTGCACCGGTACGTGGGCCGGTGAGTCGGCGAAGGCGCAGCCGTTGGAGCGGGCGGTGCCCAGCACCTCGGCGTTCTGCCGGGCCATGCGCCGGTCGAGCTGGTAGCCGACGAGCACGCCGTCGCGGACGATGTCCCAGCTCTGGGTCTGCACGCCTTCGTCGTCGTAGCCGGTCGTGGACAGCCCGTGCGGCGTGGTGCGGTCCCCGGTCACCTGCATCAGCGCCGAGCCGTAGCGCAGCGAGCCGAGCTGGTCGAGCGTCGCGAACGACGTCCCCGCGTAGGCGGCCTCGTAGCCGAGCGCCCGGTCGAGCTCGGTGGCGTGGCCGATCGACTCGTGGATCGTCAGCCACAGGTTGGTGGGGTCGATGACCAGGTCGTAGCGCCCCGGTTCGACCGACGGGGCCCGCGACTTCTCGGCGAGCTGCTCCGGCATGCGGGCCAGCTCGCCCGCCCAGTCCCAGGTGTCGCCGGTGAGGTACTCCCAACCGCGGCCCACCGGCGGCGCGTTGGTCCGCATGGTCTCGAAGCCGCCATCGGGCGCCACGCGGGTCGCCGTCAGCCGCGGCTGGAGCCGCACCCGCTGCTGCGTCGTCGTCGTCCCCGCGGTGTCCGCGTAGAACTTCCCCTCGAGCACCTGCTGGAGGCCGGCGTCGACGTGGTCGACGTCGGGCGAGGCGAGCAGCCGGCTGCTCCAGTCGGCCAGGAGGGCCACCTTGTCGGCCGGGTCCACGGCGAACGGGTCGACCTCGTACGCCGACACCCACGTGACGTCGTCGTGGACCGGCTCGTCGGCCAGCTCGACCGGCTCGGCGTTGAGCGGCCGCGACGTGCGGGCGACCTCCACCGCCTGGCGGGCGAGCCGCACGGCCTCGGCGACCGTCACGTCTGGGCTGCTGGCGAAGCCCCAGGTGCCGTCCACCACGACGCGGACCGCCAGTCCGGTGGTCACAGCGTCGCTGAGCCGCTCCAGGCGGGCGTTGCGCAGCGTGAGGTCCTGGCCGCGCAGCCGCTCGACGCGGACGTCGGCGTGGCTGGCGCCGGCATCGCGGGCGGCCTGGAGGCCGGCTGCGGCAGCCTCGCGCAGCGGGAGGGCGAGGAGCTCGGGTTCGACGGCGCGCATCACGCCCTCACCTTAGAGCGGAGCTCGCCCCTGCCAGCGGCAGCTAGTCGGTGGGTCGCCGCAGCAGGTCGTGCTCGGCGAGGGCGGACGGCAGCACCAGGCCGAGCAGCTCCTCCCGGGGCATCTGCGCGGACGGGCCGAGCACGGCGGCGAGCGCCTCCAGACAGTGGAGACCGGCGCTGACCATGCCGAGCCGGCCGGCCCGTCCGGCGAGCCGCTCCGGGTCCACCGGGGGCAGGCCCTGCAGGAAGGGGCCGAGGTCGGCGGCAGCCGGGTCGTGGTCCGGCGCCTCGAGCAGCGTCGTCGTGAGCAGCCAGCGGGGACTCCTCGGCCCGGCCGGCACCGCGTCGAGCAGCTCGCCGACCTGGAGCCGCCGCAGCTCCAGCTCCTCCTGCTGGTCGAGGTGCACCAGCAGCTGCGAGGTGGCGCAGACCATCCCGTCGAGCAGGTCCACGCCGTCGACGTCGTCGTCCAGCAGGTCGGCCAGCAGGTCGACGCAGGTGTCCCGGTCCGTTCCGTCGAGATAGGCGGCAGTCACGGCCTGAGCCGCGACCGGGGCCGGCACCTCCAGCCAGGTGCCGGGGCCGGCCCCCGTCCGCGCCCGTACGAAGCGGGCGAGGGTCAGGCTGGCGCCGACGGCTGAGCGGCACACCTCGGGCCCGGGCTGCTCCGCCGAGAGCAGGCCGCGCGCGGCCTGCAGCGGGCCTGCGATGCGGTCCGGGGTCCGGCCGGCCGCCTTGAGGCCGAGTCCGACGAGCGAGGCCGTCGTGCCGCGGAGCCACGCGACGCCCGGCGCGCCCTCGGCCAGCAACCGCTCGGTCTGCACCGAGGCGGCCGCCCCGTCCCCGTCGGCGGGGCCGGCTGCCGCCGCCGCGAGGTCCACCCAGAGCCGGCCCAGCCGGGCGAGCCCCGCGTCGTCGACCATGCCGAGCTGGCGCAAAACCTCGGGGTCGGGGAGGTCGGGACCCAGGCGCGCCCTCGCGAGTCGCGCGACGACGCTGACCCCGGCCCGGACCGTCTCGTCGCGGTCCGGCGCCGCGAGCAGGAACTGCATGGTCGCCTCGGTGCGCTCCCCGGTCGAGGCGGCCCGGCGCGCGACAGCGGGCAGCTGCTCGAGGATCCGCAGCGCCTCCGTCTCGAAGGGCCCCACGCTGTCGAGCACCGCGCCCAGCATGGCCGGTTCGGCCTGCGTCACGGCGCCCGCGAGGGCCTGGCACAGCCGGGTGCCGAGCTCGACGGTGAACTCGTCGGGTGCCAGCTCGAGCGCGCGCACCAGGCTCGTCGTCGCGGGCTCGGCCGTGAGGTCGCCCCGGTAGTGCGCGAGCACGGCGGTGGCGAGCGTCTGGGCGGGGGAGTGGTCGACCGCCCGGTCGTGCGCGTCGTCGTGGAGCAGCAGGGCGAGGTCCTCGGCCAGCCAGGGGGTGAGCCGGCCGCGCAGCGCGTCGACGAGGTCGGCCACCGGCAGCTGCAGCTCGGCGGCGAGGCGCTCGCAGTCGGCGGGCGCTGCCCAGAACCCGGGCTCCGGCTCGGCATCGACCAGGGCCAGGAGCACCATGCGCCCGGCGTCGCCCGGCTGACCCGGCAGGGCGGCGACGAAGGGTGCGATGGGCAGCTGCCACGACAGCGAGTGGCCGTCGGCGAGGACCCGCACGGTGACCGTGGCCGACCCCGGCGCGTCCGCGTGGACGTCGACGCGGGAGGGCACCTCCCGCAGCTCGACGCCGGGCGGCAGGAAGGTGTGGAGCAGGAC
>Ga0136611_10001361_pt1 | contig 16954 bp, 19 predicted proteins | sample AntDrymUQ2232306_2_FD_106645 | JGI IMG/M metagenome (GOLD analysis project Ga0136611, IMG submission 106645) | Polar desert sand microbial communities from Dry Valleys, Antarctica - metaG UQ223 (23.06) | ecosystem: Environmental > Terrestrial > Soil > Desert | place: Antarctica: Dry Valley...
CGCCCGAACGCCGCCATGCGGGCGAACTTGGTTTCGGCCTGCAGCGCCGTCCACTGCGGGTGGTAGCGGTACTGTTTGCGGCCCTTGGCGTCGCGGCCGGTGGCCTGGATGTGGCCTTCGGGATCGGCGCAGATCCACACGTCGACGTAAGCCGGCGGGATGGCCAGCCTGGCGATGCGGTCCAGCGTCGCCTCGTCGCGGATCGGCTTCCCGTCGACGCCCGTGTAGTTGAAGCCCGTGCTCCGCGCCGGCTTGCGGGTGATCCCCGGCTCGTCGTCGTTGACGTAGGTCAGCCGGTCGAGCGTGGCGTCGGCGACGGTGGATTGAGACGCCTCGTCGCGGGCCATCAGCGGGCCTTGTCGAGCTTGGCGTGAAGTCGGTCCACCCAGGCCCTGCCCTCGTCGCCGCTCCAGCTGTCCGCCACCGGTGTACCCTGCTCGTGAACGCGAGGGTGAACGTCACTCGCCCGCGGCGCGTTCCGGCATCGAAGCTTTTTCGGAGCGAGCCGCCATGGACCCCGCCGACCGTCAGGCCATCGACGACATCTTCCGCCGGCTGGAGGAGGTGGAGCGCTCAGGCGCCGCGCCCGACCCGGACGCCGAGCGGATGATCTCCGACCGCGTCCGCCAGCGGCCGGTCTACGCCTACTATCTCGCGCAGACGGTGGTGGCGCAGCAGCAGGCGCTGGAGGCGGCGCAGCGACGGCTCGACGCCGCCGAGGGTCGCGGGGCGTCGCAGGGGCGTCCGCAGCAGGAGGAGGGCGGCTTCCTCTCGCGCATGTTCGGCGGCGGCGACCGTGCGCGCACCGCCGTGCCGGCCTCGCCCGGCCGCGACCCGCGCTACGCGGGCCACCGTCCCGGCATGGGCGGCGGCGGTTTCCTTGCGGGGGCGGCGCAGACGGCGATGGGCGTGGCCGGCGGCGTGGTGCTGGGCAGCCTGCTGATGAACGCCTTCGACGGCGGCGGCGAGGCCCAGGCGGCGGAGCCCGAGCCCGAGCCCGCCGACACCGCGGCGGACGACGCGGGCGCCGACGACTACGGCGGCGACATGGGCGGCGGCGACTTCGAGTTCTAGGCCGCGCCGGTTTCCTCCAGCACGGGCTCGCCGAGGTCCGCAAAGTTGGCGATCTCCACGTCTCCGTCGGCGAAGCGGGCGGTGATGTGAAGTTCGCCGCCCATAGCTTCGACGAACCGTCGCAGGTTGCCGACGTACATGTCGGTCCGCTTTTCGATCTTGGCGACGGCAGGCTGCTTGACCTGCAGCGTTTCGGCCAGCCGCTCCTGCGTCATGCGCCGCGCCGCGCGGAGTTCCGCCAAGGTCATTCGCGTGCGCAGGGCGGTCTTTTTCGCCTCGACGCGCGGTCTGTCGAGACCTGCGATCAGGGCGCCGAACGGCTTATGGCCCGCCATTGATCAATCCTTCCACTTCGAGTTCCGCAAGGTAGGCCGCGTAGAGCGCATCTGCGATTGGAGTCATTCGCCTGTAGAAGCGACCGTCGCCCGTTTTGTCTCCGCCAATCAGCAGGATCGCGGTTCGTCGCGGGTCGAAGGCGTAGAACACCCGCAGGGGCCGGCCGCCGCTCTGCACTCTGAGTTCGCGCATGTGCCCGTATCGCGAACCCTTGACGCCGCTGGAGTAGGGGTGGGGCAGATCAGCGCCTCTTTCGGCCAAGAGTTCGACGATCGCGTTCACTTCCTCCTGCTGGCCGTCCGACAGCGTCGCCCACCATGTGGCGAACTCGTCGGTATGCTCCACCTCGACCGTCACCTCTCGGAACATGCCTCCTATGGAATATCACGTCAAGGGGCGCCTTTGCCCCTTGAGCTGTGAACAACAAGGCAACATATAGCGCGATCCGAGCCGCGTTCCCTCTCCGAGTGCCCGCTTCCGATGGACGTCAGACGCAAGCTCGAGATCCTCGCCGACGCGGCCAAGTACGACGCCTCCTGCTCTTCCTCGGCCACGGAGAAGCGGTCGAGCGCGGGCGGCAAGGGCATCGGCTCCACCGAAGGCATGGGCATTTGCCACAGCTACGCCCCGGACGGGCGCTGCATCAGCCTGCTCAAGGTGCTGATGACCAACGCCTGCCTGTTCGACTGCCTCTACTGCATCAACCGCAGCTCCTCGAACACGCCGCGGGCGCGGTTCACGGTCGAGGAACTGGTCGCGCTGACGCTGAACTTCTATCGGCGCAACTATATCGAGGGGCTGTTCCTGTCGTCGGGGATCATCCGCTCGCCGAACTACACCATGGAGCAACTGGTGCGGGTGGCGCGGACGCTGCGCGAGGTGCACGACTTCCGCGGCTACATCCACCTGAAGACCATTCCCGACGCCTCCGACGAGCTGCTGGCGGACGCCGGGCTTTTCGCCGACCGGCTGAGCATCAACATCGAACTGCCCACGGTGCAGAGCCTGGCCAGGCTGGCGCCGGAGAAGGACGCGCGGGCGATCCGCCGGTCCATGGGCCGCCTGCGGTTCAAGATCGAGGAGAGCCGCGACGACCGATCCCGTGCCGCCGCGCCTCGGTTCGCGCCGGCGGGGCAGTCGACGCAGATGATCGTCGGGGCCGACGCGGCGAACGACGCCGAGGTGCTGGAGACCAGCGCTAGCCTGTACGGGAACTACAGGCTCAAGCGCGTCTACTACTCGGCCTTCAGCCCGATCCCCGACGCCAGCAAGGGCTTGCCGCCGGCCGCCCCGCCGTTGATCCGCGAGCACCGTCTGTATCAGGCCGACTGGCTGATGCGCTTCTACGGCTTCGGCGTGCAGGAGATCACCGGCGGCGCGGCGGAGGGCGGCATGCTGCCGCTGGACATCGACCCCAAGCTCGCCTGGGCCCTGCGTTACCGCGACTTCTTCCCGGTGGACGTGAACACCGCCGAGAAGGAGGCGCTGCTGCGGGTGCCGGGCCTGGGCGTGAAGGCGGTCAGCCGCATTCTGCAGGCGCGGCGGTTCTGCGGCCTGCGGCTGGAGGATCTCGGGCGGCTGCGCGTGCCGCTGAAGAAGGTCGAGCCGTTCGTGGTGGCGGTCGGATGGAAGCCGGTGACGCTCGACATGGCGAACCTGAAGAGCCGGGTGACGCCGCCGGCAGAGCAGCTGTCGCTGTTCGCATGAACCGGCACGTCCGGTTGGCGAGCCAGACCGACTTCGACGGCTGGCGCGCGGCCGCCCGCGCCCTGGTGCTGGAGGGCGCCCCGCCGCCGTGGGTCCACTTCAGCGTCGATGGCGAGACGACCGAGCTGTTCCCCGCCGACGCGGCGCCTGCGGCCGGGGCGGGCGGGTTCGGCGTGCCGAAGCGCTTCCTCGAACTCGCCGAGACTGTGGCGTTGCACCGCGACCCCGAGCGGTTCGACCTGCTCTACCGCCTGCTCTGGCGCCTGCAGACCGAACGCGAGCTCATGCACGTGCCCACCGACGTCGACGTCCATCGCGCCGAGACCCTGGCCAAGGCGGTGAACCGCGACATCCACAAGATGCGCGCCTTCGTCCGCTTCCGCGAGATCGCCGCCGACGACGGCGAACCCGTCCACGTCGCCTGGTTCGAGCCCGAGCATCATATCGTCGAGCGCAACGCGGCCTTCTTCGTGCGCCGCTTCGCCGCCATGCGCTGGTCCATCCTGACGCCGGAGGCCTCGGCCCATTGGGACGGGGAGGCGCTGAGCATCGGACCCGGCGCGAGCAAGGCCGACGCGCCCGCGTTCGACGAGATGGAGGAGGTCTGGCGCGCCTACTACGCCTCCATCTTCAATCCGGCGCGGCTGAAGGTGAACGCCATGCGGTCGGAGATGCCGCGGAAATACTGGAAGAACCTCCCGGAGGCCTCGCTCATTCCGGAGCTGGTGAGCGGCGCTCGGAAGCGGATGGAGGTCATGGTCGAGGCCGCCCCGAGCGAGCCGCCGGCCAAGCGTATGCGCGCTGCGGACGCTCCTTCTGCGCCGGTCGAATTGTCCGACCTCGCCGCCGTGCGCGCGGCGGCGTTGGACTGCCGCGCCTGCCCGCTGTGGGCGCCGGCCACCCAGACGGTGTTCGGCGAGGGGCCGGAGGACGCCGCGGTCATGCTGGTGGGCGAGCAGCCCGGCGACCAGGAGGACATCGCCGGCCATCCCTTCGTCGGCCCGGCCGGCAAGGTGCTCGACCGGGCGCTGAACGACGCCGATATCGAGCGCGAGCGCCTCTACGTCACCAATGCGGTGAAACACTTCAAGTTCGTGCCCCGCGGCAAGACACGCCTGCACCAGAAGCCCAGCGGCGGCGAGGTGACGGCCTGCCGCCAGTGGTTCGAGAAGGAGGTGGCGATCGTCCGGCCGAAGCTCGTGGTCGCGCTCGGCGCCACGGCGGCCGGGCAGGTGTTCGGCAGGCCCATGACCATCGGCGCCAACCGCGGCCGGCTGATCGACTGGGCGGAGGGCACGCAGGCGCTGATCACCGTGCACCCCAGCTATCTGCTGCGTCTGCCCTCGCAGGCGGAGAAGGACGCCGAATACGCGCGCTTCGTCCAGGACCTGAAACTGGCGCGCCCGCTCATGGCGGCGTAGGCCCACGGCCGCATGAACTATCGCCACGCCTTTCACGCCGGGAACTTCGCCGACGTGGTGAAGCACGCCTGCCTGACCCTGCTGCTGCGCGAGCTGACCCGCGATCCCGAGCCGCTGACGGTGCTGGAGACCCACGCCGGCGCCGGCCGCTACGACCTCGGCGAGGGCGCGGCCGAGCGCACCGGCGAGGCGGCGGCGGGCGTCGCCGTCCTACTGGGCGCCGACGAGGCGCCCGCCGCGTTCGAACCGCTGCTCAAGGCCGTGCGCCAGGCGAACCCGTCCGGCGGCCTCGCCGCCTATCCCGGCTCGCCCGCCATCGCCACGCGCCTCCTGCGCCCGCAGGACCGCTACGTCGGCGCGGAGCTGCGCGAGGACGATCACGCCGCCCTCCGCAAGGTGCTCATGTCCCGCGCCAACGCCCAGGCGGTGCACGGCGACGGCTGGCGCGAGGTCATGGCGCGGCTGCAGCGCGGGGCCCGGACCCTGCTGTTCTGCGATCCGCCGTTCGAACGCGGCGACGACTACGCCTCCGCCGTCCGGCTGATCCGCGACGCGCTGCGCGTGGAGAGCCGAGCCGTGGTCGCCGTGTGGACGCCGATCAAGGACCTGGAGACTTTCGACGGCTTCCTGCGCGAGGTGGAGGCGCTGAAGCCGTCGCCCACCCTGGTGGCCGAGGCCCGGCTGCGGCCGCTGGACGATCCCATGCGGCTGAACGGCTGCGCCATGCTGGTGGTCGGCGACCCGCCGGGGCTTCAGCCGGCGATGGAGGCGGTCTGCGGCTGGATCGCCGAACGTCTGGGCGAGCCGGGAGCCGAGGCCCGAGTCTGGCGCATCGGCGCTGCGCGCGAGGCCTGAGCCCTGCCGCTCACCCCAGCCGCACCGCCGTGCCCGAGGCGGTGACCATCAGCATGGCGCCGCGCTCGCCCACCGTCTCGTAGTCGAGGTCCACGCCGATCACCGCGTCGGCGCCGCGCGACTGCGCCTCCGCCGGCATCTCGGCCAGCGCGCTGTCCCGCGCCTCACGCAGCACCGCCTCGTAGGAGCCCGAGCGTCCGCCGACCACGTCGCGGATCGAGGCGAACAGGTCGCGGAACAGGTTGGCCCCCAAGATCGCTTCGCCGGTGACGATCCCCATATACTCCCGTGCGGGACGGCCTTCGACGGAGTGGGTGGTGGTGACGATCACGGTAGAGGCTCCTGAAGTTTTGCCGCCGCAGCGGGGTGTGGTCTTCGCACGGAGCCACGCCGATGTGGAAGCTGTCCGCGCCCGGCTGACCAAGTGGCGCAAGCTGTCGGACAAGCTGTTCACCGTCTTCGGCCACGGCGTCGGCCTGGACGGTATTCTGACCTTCGTGCCCGGGGTGGGCGGCGTCTACAGCCTAAGCGTCGGGGCCTACCTGATCAGCCAGGCGTTTCACGTGCGAGCGTCGAAGACGACCCTGGCCAAGATGGGCGCCCTGCTGGCGCTGGACTCGGTCACGGGCGAGATCCCGCTGGCGGGAGACGCCTTCGACATCTGGCTGCGCGCCCACGCTCGCATGGCCCGAGCGCTGGAGCGGGAGATGGAGCGCACCCACTACGTGGCCGAGAGCCGCGCTTCGGCGGTCGCCGGCGGTCGCCTGGAGCGGCACCAGAGGGACATGCACAACACCGGCGGCAAGCGGCGGATGGTGTTCCTGGGGGACTAGCTGCGCTGCGGCCGGGCGCCCGTCGGCGAGCCCGCACCGATCTGGGCGCCACTTGGCAAGCCGCGACTTTGGCGCCACGGTCATCGTCACGGATAACCCGGGGGGGTGACGATGCGTCGACTTTGGATGGTTTCCGGCCTCGCGCTGCTCGCCGCGGCCGCCTGCTCGCGGTCGGATACGGCGACGCCCGCCGCGCCCGCGGAGACGCCCGCCGCCTCTAGCGCCGCGCCGTCGGCTCCGGCGGGACCGACCTTCGCCGGAACCTGGACGAGCGGCTACGGCCCGATGACGCTCGCGCAGACGGCCGCGGGCGAGGTTACCGGCACCTACGGCAGCAGCGGCGGCCGGGTGCTAGGCACCGCGGCCGGCGATCGGTTCACCGGCCATTGGATCGGCCCGGGGACTCGCTGCGCGCCCGGGTCGACGGCTCCGACACCTGGGGCAACTTCGAGCTGACTCTGCGCGAGGATGGACAGCACTTCGACGGGCGCTGGTCCTACTGCGACGCCCCGGTGAACGGCGCCTGGAACGGCGACCGCGTGGCGGGATCCGATGAGGCGCCGAAACCCGCCGGCACGGACGCGGCGGCGGCAGGCACGAGCGCGGCGCCGGCGTCCGCGGGCGGCGCCAGGCCGACCGGCGACGAAATGCGCACGCAGGCCGAGGCCTTCATTCGCCAGGTGTGGGCGACGGGAGGCTCGGGCGCGTCCGACGCGGCGCTGTACACGCCCGAGATGGCGGAACTGGTGGCTGGGACCGCGGCTCGGGTCGACCGCGGGTCGCTCCGGCCAATCCGCTTTGCATGTGTCCGGACGCCACCGGCATGACGCTGGCCTCGCTGACCTCGAGCATGCCTGGCATGGACGGCGAGGTCGGGGTGCAGACGGCGCTGAGCCGCGGCGGCGAGACGCGCAACGTGCGTTATCGGTTGGGGTGGACGCCGCAGGGCATGCGGATCAGCAATATCTCGTACGGCGAACGCGGCGATCCGACCTACGCCGGCATCTGGCATCAGCTGAGCGCCGCGCAGCGCGAAGCCCCGGCGCGCTAACCATGCGCTGGTCGGCCGCGACGGCCGTAGCGATGGTCGCGCTGTTGGGCGGCGCGTGCGACGCCAGCCCGCGGCCGGGCGCCATGCAGGTCCGGGGCGGCTGCCCCTACAACTACGCGCCGGTGTGCGGGAGCGACGGGGAAACCCACGCCAACCGCTGCATCGCGTCGTCGCACCGAGTCGGTGTGGTCTATGAGGGAGCGTGCCGGCCGGCCCGGGCGCCCTGCCCCAGAGGTGCGCCGCCCGCCTGCGGCTCCGACGGCCGCACTTACGCCAGTCGCTGCGATGCGCTGAGCGGCGATGTCAGCGTGCGTCACGACGGACCGTGCAACGCCAGCGATCTTCCGGCCCGCGATCTGCGCTGCGGGGACGTAACGGGCTGCGATGCCGGGCCGGGGAGAGGTGCGACTTGAGCGCGAGGCCTGTCGGCCGCCTCGACGCCACCGGTATCTGCGTTCCCCGGCCTGCTCACTGACGCCCCGGCGGCGGCGGGCGGGTCACTCGGCCGCCATCGGCGCGCTCTGCGAGAAGCCGAGGCGGGCGTTCAGCTTGTCGAGCAGATCGACAGCGGCTTCGGCCACCACCGTGCCGGGCAGGTAGACAGCGGCGACGCCCATCGCCAGCAGGGTCGACACGTCCTCCGGCGGGACGACGCCGCCGACCACCACCAAGACGTCCTCGCGGCCCAGCTTCTTCAACTCGGCGATCAGCTCCGGCGCCAGCGTCAGGTGTCCGGCGGCCAGCGACGAGGCGCCGACAACGTGGACGTCGTCGCGGTCGGCTTGGGCGGCGGTCTCCGCCGGCGTCTGGAACAGCGCGCCCACGTCCACCTCGAAGCCGAAGTCGGCGAAGGCGGTGGAGACCACCTTCTGCCCGCGGTCGTGGCCGTCCTGGCCCATCTTGGCGACCAGCACCTTGGGCGGCCGCCCGGCGTCCTCGCGAAAGGCGGCGACGGCGGCGCGGGCACGGGCCACCCGGCGGTCGTCGCCCGCGGCCTTGCCGAACACGCCGTGCACCACCTGCGGCACGGCGCTGTGCCGGCCGAAGGCGCGCTCCAGCGCCAGGCTGATCTCGCCGACCGTCGCCCGGGCCCGCGCCGCCTCCACCGACAGCGCCAGCAGGTTGGCGCCGCCCCGCGCACCGTGGGTCAGCGCCTCCAGCGCGCGATCCACCGCGGCCTGGTCGCGTTCGGCCTTCAGCCGCGCGAGCTTCTCGAGCTGCCGCCGCCGCACGGCGCTGTTGTCGACCTTCAGCACCGGGATGTCGTCCGGCGTGTCCGGCCGATAGGTGTTGACCCCCACCACCGTCTGTTCGCCGGTGTCGATGCGCGCCTGGGTGTTCGCCGCCGCCGCCTCAATGCGCAGCTTGGGCACCCCGCTCTCGATGGCTTGAGCCATGCCGCCCAGCCGCTCCACCTCCTCGATGTGGCCGAGCGCGCGGGCGGCGAGATCTTGGGTCAGCCGCTCCACGTAGAAGCCGCCGCCCCAGGGGTCGATGGTGCGGGTCATGCCGCTTTCCAGCTGCAGGAACAGCTGGCTGTTGCGGGCGATGCGGGCGGAGAAGTCGGTGGGCAGGGCCAGCGCCTCGTCCAGCGAGTTGGTGTGCAGGCTCTGGGTTCCGCCGGCGGTGGCGGCCATGGCCTCGACCAGGGTGCGGGGGACGTTGTTGAACACGTCCTGCGCCGCCAAGCTCCAGCCGGAGGTCTGGCAGTGGGTGCGCAGGCTCAGCGAGCGCGGGTCGGTCGGGGCGAACTCCCGCTGGATCAGCCTGGCCCACAGCAGGCGGGCTGCGCGCAGCTTGGCCACCTCCATGAAGTAGTTCATGCCGATGCCGAAGAAGAAGCTCAGGCGCGGCGCAAAGGCGTCCACCGCCAGCCCCGCCGCCACGCCGGTCCGCACGTATTCCACCCCGTCGGCCAAGGTGTAGGCCAGTTCCAGGTCGGCTGTCGCGCCGGCCTCCTGCATGTGGTAGCCGGAAATGGAGATGCTGTTGAATTTCGGCGTCTCGCTCGCCGTATAAGCGAAGATGTCCGAGACGATCCGCATCGAGGGTGCGGGCGGATAGATGTAGGTGTTCCGTACCATGAACTCTTTCAGGATGTCGTTCTGGATCGTTCCTGAAAGCTGCGCGTGGCCGACGCCCTGTTCCTCCGCCGCGACGATGTAGAGCGCCAGCACCGGCAGCACCGCGCCGTTCATGGTCATCGACACGCTCATCTGGTCGAGCGGAATGCCGTCGAACAGGGTCCGCATGTCCAGGATCGAGTCGATGGCCACCCCCGCCATGCCGACGTCGCCGGTCACCCGCGGATGGTCGCTGTCGTAGCCGCGGTGCGTCGCCAGATCGAAGGCGATCGACAGCCCCTTCTGCCCGCCCTTGAGGTTGCGCCGGTAGAAGGCGTTGGAATCCTCCGCGGTGGAAAAGCCCGCGTACTGCCGCACCGTCCACGGGTTGGAGGCGTACATGGTCGGGTAGGGCCCCCGCCCGAACGGCGCCATCCCCGGCCAGCCGTCCAGATGGTCCAGTCCCGCGACGTCGTCGGGACCGTAGCTGGCGCGGACGTCGATCCCCTCCGACGTTGACCAGGCGGGTCGCACCGCCCGCCCGCCGCCCGCCGCGACCGCCGCGAACGGCAGGTCGGCGAAGTCGGGGAACTCAGTCGCCATCCGCCGGCTCCCGCTCCAGCAGGTGAATCTCGTCCTCGTCGTCGGCCGGATCGGCGTCCAGGTGCGGATGCTTTTCCGCCTGCAGCAGGCCGATCCACATCTCGTCGAAGCCGTCGACCACCTCCACGTCCTCCAGCAGGGCCACGGCCGTGCGGCCGTCGGGCAGCAGCAGGCCCAGCACCTCCATCAGCTCGCCGTCCTCGCTCTCGTGCTGCTCGGCCTGCACCGCCAGGGCGGCGAACTCGTCCTCGTCCTCCCACCAGATCACCGGCTGCGGCAGCGAGAAGCGGCGCATGGCCCGGCCGTTGATGGTGTCGCCCAGCGCGAACACCGCGGCCGAAGCGTCCACGTCGTGCGGCGAGGCCGTCAGCCCGGCGAACACCGGCGCGTCCGGCCATGTGGCGGCGGTGAACCCCTTGCCGTTCATCAGCTGTCCTCCTTCGCCTCAGAGGGCTCCGCCAACCGTATCGGCGTCAAGGCCGGGCAGACGTCGTCGGCTCCGACGAGGCGGGCGTCGAGGGTGGCGCCTCCCCCCGGCCGCGCCGCATCGACCGCCGGTTCGCCGCCGTCCGTGTCGGTGAAGCGGGTCACCCCGATCAGCGGCGTGCGGCCCGCTTCGACGTCGGCGCGGCGACGCGCGGCCACCTCGCCGACCTGTTCGGCGATCCAGCCGGACTTCAGCGCCTCGACCACCCCGCCCCGCGCCTCGATCGCCTGGAACACCGCCCAGCCGGCCTGGGCCAGCTCGCGGGTCAGGGCGTCGAGGAACCACGACCCCGAAGCCGGATCGTCGACCCGGCCGAGCGCCGCCTCCTCCATCAGCACCAGCTGGGTGTTGCGCGCCTGCCGCCGGGCGAAGGCGTCGGCGACGCCGAGCGGGGCGGTGAAGCTCTCCAGCACCACCGCGTCCGCCCCGCCGACCGCGCCGGCGAAGGCCGAGGCCGTCAGCCGCAGCAGGTTGGTCCAGGCGTCCCGCCGGCTGAGTCCCCGGCGCGAGGCGCGCGCCTCGATCCGCGCCGGGCTCTCTGTGCCGCAGGCGTCGGTCAGCCGCGCCCAGATCAGCCGCGCCGCGCGCAGTTTGGCGATCGCCGAGAAATACTCCCCGTCCACCGACAGCCCCAGCACCATCCGCGGGAAGGCCTCGGCCGGAGGCAGGCCTGCCGCGTCCAGGGCCTTGGCGTAGGCCAACGCCGAGGCCGCGGCGAAGCCCAGCTCCTGCGCCTTGCTTCCGCCCGCCTCATGCGCGAGCCGGCCGGAGGCGAGGACCAGCGACGCCTCGGGATAGGTCGCGCCCAGCCGCGCTGAGGTCTCCGCGGCCCGGGTCAGGTGCGCGCGGAGCGGCCCCGCACTGCGGCCCGCCTCGGCGAAGGCGGAGATCGGGTCGAGGTGAAACGCCAGCGGCGCACGGGGCCCGCCCTTGGCCAGCTCGCCCAGCCACTCGGCGGCGACGGGTCCGGCGAACCCCGCGTCCAGCGCCACCGGCGCCAGCTCCAGCAGCACCCCGTCCAGCACCCGCGCCAGGTCGTCCCGCGAACCGACCGCCACGCCGCCCTCGCCGATCACCACCAGCCCCGAGGCCGCCCCGCCGTCCAGGTCGGCCAGCAGCAGCGCGTTCGCCCGCGCCGGGTTCGGGTGATCCACCCGCGCCCGCACGTCCCACGGCCGCTCCGGATCGGCGGCGGCGTTCCGCGGGGCGAACACCGGCTCCACCCCGTCGTCCGCCGCATAGAGCGGCCGTACCTCCGCCCCGTCACAGGTCGACCAGGTCAGCTCTTCGAGCGCGCGACCCTTCAGCGCCTTGGCCGCGAGCGCCTCCCACGCCGCGCGCGACCCCGCGGGAAATCCGTCGGCGAGGGCGACCGGCTCAGCCATTGAGCGACCGCATCATCGCTTCCGGATAGCGGGTTCCGGCCGCCGATCCGGCCGGCACCGCCGCGTCGATCTTCGCCAGATGGTCGGCGGTCAGCGCCACCTGCGCCGCGCCCGCGTTCTCCTCCAGATACCGCACCCGCTTGGTGCCGGGGATCGGCACGACGTCCTCCCCCTGCGCCCGCACCCAGGCCAGCGCCAGCTGCGCGGGCGTGCAGCCCTTGTCCTCGGCCAGCGTGCGCACCGCGTCGGCCAGCCGCAGGTTGGCCTCGAACGCCTCGCCCTGGAACCGCGGGTTCATCCGCCGCCAGTCGTCGGCCGCCAGATCGTCGGGGCTCCTGATCTCGCCGGTCAGGAAGCCGCGCCCGAGCGGGCTGTAGGGCACGAACCCCACCCCCAGCCGCCGGCAGGCCGGCAGCACCTCGGCCTCCGGGTCGCGCGTCCACAGCGAATACTCGCTCTGCAGCGCAGTGATCGGGTGTACCGCGCAGGCCCGCTCCAGCGTCGCCGCCGAGGCCTCCGAGAGCCCCAGATGCCGCACCTTGCCGGCGGCGACCAGTTCCGCCATCGCCCCGACGGTGTCCTCGATGGGCGTCGCCGGATCGACCCGGTGCAGGTAGTAGAGGTCGATCACCTCGGTCCCGAGCCGCCGAAGGCTGTCGTCGCAGGCCCGCCGCACGTAGTCCGGCCGGCCGTTCACGCCCCGGGACATGCGGGTCTCGGGATCCAGCTGGATGCCGAACTTGGTGGCCAGCGTCACCCGCTCGCGCCGCCCGTTCAGCGCCCGCCCGACCAGTTCCTCGTTGGCGTGCGGCCCGTAGATGTCCGCGGTGTCCCAGAAGTTGATCCCGATCTCCAGCGCGCGGTCGAGCACCCTCAGCGACTCCGCGTCGTCGGCCGCCCCGTAGGCGTAGCTCATGCCCATGCAGCCCAGGCCGAGCTCGGAAACCTCGAGGCCCTGTCTCAGTCGTCGCGTCCGCATCGCGTGGCTCCCGCATCCGCCGCCGACCATAGACCGTGCCGTGCGGAGGGGCGAGCGGACGCCGCCGGCCTCACGCCGAACCCGGTGATCGAGGTAGACGAGGAGGGGCGTGTCACCGTCTCGCCGTTCCCTTAGAGCGCGTCAGGCGCAAGTGGAATCCGGTTGCGCCGCTCGACGCGCGACCACGCAGGAACCCGGCAGCGTGAACGGTTCAGCTTGAACCGGTCACGCTATAGGTCGCTCAGCCGTCCCCCGCCTTGCCTGCCCTAGCGGCCGCGCTGTAACCGCCGTCGCATGGCCCTTCCCCCGACCCTCGCCGACGGTCTGCGCCTGCCGGTGGTCGGCGCGCCGATGTTCATCGTCTCCGGGCCGGAGCTGGTCATCGCCCAGTGCAAGGCCGGGATCGTCGGCTGCTTCCCGTCGCTGAACGCCCGGCCCGAGACCCTGCTCGACGAGTGGCTGCACCAGATACGCGAAGAGCTGGACGCCCACGACCGCGCTCACCCGGACCGGCTTTCCGCCCCCTTCGCCGTGAACCAGATCGTGCACCGCTCCAACGGCCGGCTGGAGCATGATCTGGAGGCCTGCGTGCGGCACAAGGCGCCCATCGTCATCACCTCGCTCGGCGCCCGGCCGGAGGTGAACGAGGCGGTGCACGGCTACGGCGGCATCGTGCTGCACGACGTCATCCACGACACCTTCGCCCGCAAGGCGGTGGAGAAGGGCGCCGACGGGCTGATCCTGGTGGCCGCGGGCGCGGGCGGCCACGCCGGCTCCATCAACCCCATCGCCCTGGTGCAGGAGGCCCGCGCCTGGTTCCAGGGGCCGCTGCTGCTGTCCGGCTGCATCGCCACCGGGCGCGGCGTGCTGGCGGCCCAGGCCATGGGCGCGGACCTCGCCTACATCGGCTCCGCCTTCATCGCCACCACCGAGGCCAACGCCCCGCCCGCCTACCGGCAGATGATCGTCGACGGGCGGGCGGAAGACATCCTCTACACCGACATATTCACCGGAATTCGCGGCAATTACCTCAAGCCCTCGATCGCCGCCGCGGGGCTGGACGCCGACAACCTGATCGCCGGACAGGGCGACGACCTCAGCAAGCTCAGCGACGCCCGCGCCAAGGCCTGGCGCGACATCTGGGGGGCGGGGCAGGGGATCGGCGCCATAGAGCGGGTGGTGCCGGCGGGCGATCTGGTGGCGCGGCTGCAGGCCGAATACGCCGAGGCGCTCGCCGAGTTGTCCCAGTTGGCGGGAACTTACGCCGACAAGTCGGGCGTTCCGGCGAACTAATTTCCCACGCTCCGGGCGGGCGCATCATGCGGGCATGAGCAATGACGCCACACCCCGACTGCACCTCCCCTACCTCACCGCCTCCCAGGCGCAGAAACATCTGACGCTGAACGAGGCTCTCGGCCTGCTGGACGGCCTGATCGCCTGCGCGGTTCAGAGCCGCACCTTGGCCGTCCAGCCCGCCGCGCCCGCCGACGGCGCCCTCTACATCCTGCCGGCCGGTCCCACCGGCGACGACTGGAGCGTGGCCGGGGCGGGCGCGCTGATGCGCTTCGAGATCGGCGCCTGGACCGAGCTCGCTCGTGCGCCGGGCCAGCTGGTCTACGTCCGCGACGAGGCGGCGCTGCTGCTGTTCGACGGCGCCGACTGGGTCTTCGCCGGCGAGGCGCTGGGCGCCCGCGCCAAGCTGAACAAGGCGGCCACCGCCGGGACGGCCTCGGTGCTGTTCCAGAAGGGCTTCTCCGGCCGCGCCGAGATCGGCCTGGTCGGCGACGACGCCCTGACGGTGAAGGTCAGCGCCGACGGCGCGAGCTTAGTGGAGGCGCTTAAGGTGGAGCCCGGCGGCCAGGTGCGCCTGCCGAAGAAGCCCATGGCGGTGGCTTTTCGCACGGCGGGCGCGGTCACCGTGGGCGCCGCGGTGGTGGGCCTGGCCTGCGACAACGCGGTGCTGGACGCCGGCGGCGACTACGATCCCACCACCGGCGTGTTCACCTGCCCGGCGCAAGGCCGATACCGCGTCGCGGCCAACATCATGCTGGCGGCGTCCAACGCCGCGGGCGTGTTGATGTACGTCTATCTGCGCAAGAACGGCGCGGTGCTGGGCGGCCCGATCATGCTGGCGCAACAGCCCGTCGCCGGCGCCCTCCCCAACGTGCCGGTGGAGACCGCGGTCGCCTGCGTGGCCGGCGAAACCCTGCAGATCGGCCTGCTGCGCGCGGGCGCAACCGACGTGGTCGTCTTCGGCGACAACTATACGCGCGTCACCTTCGAGTACCTGGGCTAGGGCGATGTCCGGACGCCCGGACGCCCGGCGTTTCTCGGAAGTCCGGACAGGCTCAGGCGAACCGTCGGGCGAACTTGCTCCTCAGCTCGTCCACCGCCCGGCTCTTCAGGCTCTGGCGCAGGAACAGCACTTCGCGGCCCATCATCGTCACCCGTTCCGGCACGGCGTCGGCGAAGGCGTCCGAGGCGGCCACGCCGTCCTCGTAGAAGCCCACCGCGTCGGGCCGGCTGAGATACAGCTTGTTCTTGGTCAGGACCGCCGGCGCCAGGCTGTCCCGCGCGGACTTCAGGATGTCGAAGGTGGCGAAGGTCACCTCCGGCCAGGTGGCGTTGCAGAAGTCGTCCACGGCGATCAGGCCGCGGTCGTGCAGCACCGCGTCGGCCAGGCGCAGGTCGTTCTCCACGTGGTGGTACAGGTGGCCGCCGTCGACGCTGAACAGCCGCACCGGCCCGGTCCGCTCCAGGATGTCCTCCGGCGTCAGCGTCAGCGAGTCGCCCTTCAGGATCTCCTCGTCGGCCAGATCGACCCCGAAGCGCCGGGCGTGCTCGAAGAAGGCCCGGTCGCGCCCGGCCGACACCGTGCCGGCGTTCAGCGCGTCGTCGGTGAACAGGTCCATGGCCAGCGCCCGCTCGCCCCGCGCCCGGCTCATGGCCAGGATGAAGAACAGCTTGCCGTGGTGGATGCCGATCTCGGCCAACCCTCCGGCGACCCCCTGAGCCGTCTGCCAGGCGGCGGCGGCGGCGATGACCCGCGCGTCCAGCGACTTCAGGAAGCCGTCCACCTTGTAGAGCTCCCGCGCCATGTAGGCGTCCAGCCGCGTGGTCGGAGGAACGGCCCGCACGGGCGGGGCGGCGACGACGGCGGGGCGCACGGCTTCGGCGAGGGACATGGGCGGCTCTCTGGCTGCGAGCGGCGACCCTGCCTCGCGCCCGTTAAGATCGGGTGGAGCCCGCCCCCGGACCGGCCCGCGCCCGACGCCGCGCGTCGATTCGCAACCCGTAGTCGTCTCACCGATCTCGCCTGTCCTCAGGTGGGCGCGCGGCGGGCGCAAACGAGCCGGGGCAACGATCGCTCGCTTTCGACGATTCTCCTCCCCGACGGCGCCGTCGGCGCGCCGATGCAGGAGACCTCCCATGATCGACCGCGCGCTGTTCGTCCGCCTGACCGCCAAGCCCGGCAAGGAGGCCGAGGTCGAGGCCTTCCTCAAGGGGGCGCTCGACGCGGTGGAGCGGGAACACGACACCCTGACCTGGTACGCGGTGAAGTTCGGCGAGGGCGACTTCGCCATCTTCGACACCTTCCCGAACGAGGAGGGCCGCAGCGCACATCTGTCCGGCGCCGTGGGCACCGCGTTGACGACGCACGGACCGGACCTGCTGCAGGTCATGCCGGACATAGAACGCGCCGAGGTGCTGGCCTTCAAGAGCGGCGGCGACCGGGCGGTGGAAGCCTAGAACGCCGGGAAATCTCCGAACCGCTGGAAGGAGACGAAGGTGTGCGTCTCCTTCACCCCGGGCAGGGCGTGCAGCTTGCCCTGCACGAAGTCGCTGACCGCGTCGGCGTCGTCGAACCGCGCCTTGACCAGCAGGTCGTAGCTGCCGGTGATCGAATAGACCTCGATGGCCTCGGGCACGGTGTCGACGATGGCGTCGCCCACCGACCCGGTCTGCCCGAGCTCGCATTTCATCAGCACGAAGAGGGTGTTCATGGCCGTTCAAGCCTCGCTCGAGGGTGGTGCCGCCGGGGGGAATCGAACCCACGACCTCAGCCTTACCAAGGGGGTTCGGCGGCGAGGGGTTTTCGCTACGCCGTCAACGCCTTGGGGGCAACCGGCGTGGGCCGCTCCCCGTGATTTCCCCAGATC
>Ga0136611_10001362_pt1 | contig 16949 bp, 22 predicted proteins | sample AntDrymUQ2232306_2_FD_106645 | JGI IMG/M metagenome (GOLD analysis project Ga0136611, IMG submission 106645) | Polar desert sand microbial communities from Dry Valleys, Antarctica - metaG UQ223 (23.06) | ecosystem: Environmental > Terrestrial > Soil > Desert | place: Antarctica: Dry Valley...
AATCCATAAATAACACTCCAGGTTTCTCCGGCAAAACGCCGGATCATGACACATACCGGGGTGGACAGTTTTCGACGCTGTTTTCCCCAATTCCCTGGTCATTTTTGCACGCTGTTTTACACATATTCGGTTTAATCGATCCATGATCACTCTATGACATTGAAATCATATCGACCCGACCTTTTGTGTTGATAAAACCTTCCTGCGATACGCGATCATCCCCATTAACACCACACACACCGCCGCAATAGCGGCTGGAAATAATAGGGTGGTGACTGAATGATTCTCCAGTGCTACGATGACCAGCAGATTACGCACTGTGAATAATCCGAAAAACAATAACGATTCTGAGTACGGAAAGTGATAAGCTTTTCTGACCGTTGGCCCAAACCCGATCACATCGATGGTCGTCAGTAAAACAACCGCCCACAAAGGATCTGACGTCAAGTACCACAGCGGCAAAGAAGTAAATGCCGCAACAAAGAACAGCCAATCGGTTTTGGTGATGGTCACGTCGGCACGCTTCAGGTAGGCCAGATAAGCAATGAAAATCGTGATGCTACCTTAAACACCGATCGGCCAGGCACCCACGCCGCCCTTATCCTCCAGTTGCGCCAGAAACGCCAAAAAAGTCGTTGCGCCCCAAATCACCCAGGAAAACACATGCGGCCGAATCGTGCCGTTAAAGATTGCGCGGATGTACGGAACAAACGCTGTCAATGTCAGCACGATGGCAATGACGCTTAGAATCTCTTTGTAAGACATGACTGCTTTACACTTCTTCGTTTAACGATGGAGGTCAGCGGACCGGATTGTTAGGCATCAACTTCACTTCTTGAGCACTTTCTCAAGCGATTCGCGAAGCCGTTTTATTTCCTCCGCTATTGGATCGTGGATTGCTGCACTGTGTAGCATTGGGCGAAAGTCGATTTTGTTGTCCTCTGAATATGTACCTCCGGCGAATCTGTACGTGGCGTGCACGCAAAAATATTTTGGACAGAGAGTCTCATCCACGCCGGGAGCAAAAATCGTCCCGCCGACCCCGAGTATGAATTGCAAACGAGTACCCGGTGCTAAGCTATCTATGGTTTCTGTGAACGCAGGCAGCTTTGCAATGTTCTCGTGCTCACGGCGCTCGGCATGAGGGAAGAAATCCTTGTCCATAGTAAGTCTTAGTCCGATTGCCGGAGAGCGCCCAGTGTTTTGCACTTCAAGTAGCAATAGAGTTGTTCCGATGCGTGGTGCTACTGAGACAACCACATACGGCCTGAGTTGAGCTTCGGTCTGCTCCTTCATCGCGGCCACGACCGCTTCGTTGGCTCGAAGAATCTTGAATGTTGCCCATGCATAGAATCCGGTAATGAGTAGTAATACCAGAGTCAGCCAGTCGGTGGTGGAAAGCGACATTTTTGTGTGCTCCGATTGTGCGATGCCTAATGTGGAGCTTGAGGGGGTCGGAGATAGCAAGCCAAATTTGCTGACGGAACGTCCCTCTCGAAGCAATTGTTAGAAATTCTCAAAATGCAGCATTGTTGAAGTTTTTGAACACTTTGTACTTAATGTACTGATTCGTCGCTTCTAGAACTTCAATTTGAGCCCCTTTATACCCAATAATTTTGGACTCGCTTAGGTCGTATTCAACGTTGTTATTGAATGCGGGACGCGCAATGCTTCCCGAGAACTCTCTGTAGCCAATATTGATTTTGTTACCGACTTTCCCACTGTAGATCAACGTTTGCTGGAAAGAGTCTTGGCTAAGAATGGCTTTCTTTTGTCTTTCAAAGTCACTTTCATCTCCGCAAGCTGCCACGTTGAAGACGGTTACAATACAGAGAATGGGGCTCTCCTTCTTTGCCATCACGGTTTTCCATGGGTCCGCAAGAGCCGCTTTCTCCACACGGCCTGCCTCATCGCCACCACCAATTTGATAATACTCGCCAGCATCATCCTCCCCATGCTTAAGGTAGTAGCCAGGGAAAATCGTATATGCCCATCCAGCAGAGGTTTGCGACTTTACATAGATTGCGTCGTGCTCCTTGTATTTGCCTTGTCTGAGCATGACATCGCCGATTTGACTCGTGTTTATAGTGTTTAGAGGCGGCTCGCTGATTGAAACAGCATTGGCTACATAGTTGTACTTTGGTGTGGCGCATGCGGTAAGCAACGCGGCCATCAAAATGGCGCTTACAGTTCTAAGATGCATAATTTGCCCATGTGTGAGGTTCAAATTTCTAACTAGAATTAGACTTCCAAAATGACGTACTATATTACGTCAAAGGTCCAATCTATCCATGTCATTTTCATAATAGCCGTAGCTCGTAGGTTAGGGTTTGCAGGCTACAAGCTCATGATGCCCAGCAGAGTTAAAGCCGCAGCCTTGAACGGGATGAACGGGATGTTATGAGCGGAGATCAAATCAGAAGCGCCCAATGTAGAGAACCACGATGAGCCCTACACCCAGGATTGCCACGACGACATTAACCAGCATGCCCCAACGTGCTCCATAACCCTCAGGAAACTCAGCCGGACTCAGAGTCTTCAGAACAGCCGCATACTGACGGGATGAATAGACTGCAGATACTGCACCCAAGGCGATGAAGGCAAGACCCAGCCAGAATGTCAACACCATGCTAGCAAAATGCACCTGGTTTGGCGCAATGGCATTCAGCAGAAGGCCAGCACGCTCAATCAGAAACCCGAAAGCAATCAAGGCAAGGCTGGTACGGTTCCATGCCAGCAGAGTGCGCTCTGCCGCGAAAAGAACTCTGGGATCTTGTAGGTTTGACATACTCTTTCCTAAACATAGAACCAAGCTTCCGACATGACATAATATACTACGTCAGAAGTCTGAACTATCCACTCTATTTTCATAATAACTCCCTATTTTCAGCTCGTAGTCCGTAGGTTGGGGTGAGCCTGCGAACCCCAACAGATCCTTCATCGTTCCCCATAACCACCTTCTCCTCCACTGCCACCACCCCAATCGCTCGCAATGATGCCAGCCTTGATATACCGATGAATACTCGAACAAGACCATTCGGCGGCACGATTGACGTATCCATGCTTTACCGGGTTGTAATGAATATAATCGATATGCCGTTCAAAATCATCGTCGTCACGAATCAGATGTTCCCAATACCGGCGCTGCCAAATTCCCCGTTCGCCTTTGGAAATCCGGCTTGCGCTGCGACATTCATCCCTGATGATATAACGCGAGAACCCTGCTTTAATCAGCATCCATCGGGTTGCAAAATCTGCGTCATGCTCCGGTAATGTCCATATCGCATGCAGATGATCCGGCAAGACTACAAAAGCATCAATATGAAAGGGATGCCGCTGTTTCACTGCTTTTACAGCGCTGCGTAAAATATCCACATGATCCGACAACAAACGCAGGTGGCGCTCTGCAAGATTCACCGTAAAGAAATAAGTGCCGCCTCTCACGTTCGCACGCCTGTACCGCATGGCTGTTCATTCCTTCGTTTACAGTGTTTGTGTTTATTGTATTGTGATGTTGGGGTTCACAAGCTCATCCCAACCTACGGTTAATTTTTTAATCGCTTTCCCTAATCCCAAATCACCATTTTGAAGCGTTCTTTAACGATGCCAAAATAGTTGCACTTCCAATCGCTTTGCGCAAAGAAATCCAGGTGATGCCATTGGTCTTTCCGTTTCAGGATACCGGCGGCGGCATCGTCCCAGTCCGTAGCGGCAAATTTAGGCTCTAATTGTCGTTTACGTTCTTCTACTTCATCAAAATCAAAGCCGTCATATTCCCAATGCAATACTTCAAATACATTGCCAGCGCGATCGACATAGTCCATGCTAAAATCCAGCCCCCATTTTGGGCGCATCTTTATGATTTTGTAGACTAAAGGGTTTGTTTGTGCCCAGCGTTCGAGTTGTTCAAGTGCTTCCCCGCTATATCCTTTACGCTCAAATAACAAACTGTGATTGAGAACGGCCCCTTCCACTTTGTCGGGTTGTGTAAACCAAGGCGCCTTTAACGCATGTCGATGGTCCCGATGAGAATGGATAGGCGTTAAATTAACCGCTGCATAGCATTGTTCCAGATCAGTCAAGTCGTAGCCGTTTTGATCAAAAAGAGCAAGATCGCAGGCCACAGGCGGACACAATTTTTCAAGCGGTTTATCCCAATACCCATTTGGATTCAATTTATTATTGGTTAAATCTAAATAACACATGTATATAGAAAAGAAGCGTTTTCTTATAAAAATGCTGGAGGGCTTATTTGCTGTCAAACGCATGATTGACGACCATGATCATAATTGGATGAACAGCGGCGTCTTGATTACGTTTGTGATAAATTTGCCGAACCCTGGATATGATCAACTTATTCAGTATTTGCTTAAAAAGGCTTTCTGCTTCATTAGATTACATCATATCTCGCGGCTTCCAATATTACTTCTGCCGCTGCGATAGAGCGCGGATTTCTTCTCGCAAGGCGCTCAGCTCGTTTTGAAGTTCGGCCAATTGATTGGCACCCGCCAACTCGGCGGCGTCATTCTCGGCGTCGCGGCCGACGAAGAAAGTCGCAAGCGTCGCTGTTACATAGCCGAACATAGCGAAAGCATACAGCGCCACAAATACGCAAAGCACGCGCCCCTCGACGGTTTGCGGCCAATATTGCGAACCCATTGTCGTCATGACCATGGCGGTCCACCAGAGGGCTTCGCCGTATTCTTTTGGCCCGCCAGCCGCTTCTTTTTCGAAAGCATACATGCCCGCCGCACCGGCAAGCGTGACCAGCATCGTGAGAACAACCACATAACCGAAGCCGCGGCGGCTCAGGCTGGCGCCCAGCGCATGCATGCCGCGATTCAGTGAACTAACGACACGAAGCAACTGCAAGCCTCGTCCCGCGCGAGCCAGCCGCAGTAGCCGAACAACTCGAAAAATACGGAAAATTCGTAACGCAGGGATAAGTAGCGAAATAACCGTCAGCCAATTGCGCTTGAGGTAAGCAAGTTTGAGCGGGGCAAGAATGAGTTCCGCCGCAAAATCGAGAAGAAAGATGCCCCAGATAATTGTGCCGAAAACATTGAACCAGACACTTTCACCCCAGGCCAATTCTACGATCAGCAATGCTAGCCACACGAAAGAGAGTACCAGCATAGGAGTTTCCAGCCAATCCTCCAATCGTTGCAAAACTTCATATCGTTCCCGTTCCACGGCTTTCGCTTCAGTGACATTCGCGTCAGAAACCTCGCTACTTCCCACATCCTTAGTCGAGTGCGCCTGTTTTCCTTCTGCCATCAAACTCTCCGCAACTTACCATGTAGAAATAAATGTCGACTGTGGGAAACAAAGGTTTCCGAAAGTCGAACTTGCATAGTATCCTCCTGAGATTGGCCATCAGTCAGTTGAAAAAACAGATTAAATGCCATTTAACGCCCACCTCCGCTTGTGTTCGCGGCAGCCTCAAACTGACCGAATAAAATCACTTGAGAGCCACGTTATTGGACGATCAGATGCAAATTTGTTAGATTGCGTCCTGTCGATGTCCTACGATCATTTATTCGGATCTTTAGCTTTTGATTCTTGTTTTTTCTCCATCTGCTTTGTAATTTGAGCGACGATTGAAAGAATAATCAACGTCAGAATGACACCCAACGCAGCCGACCCCCAGCGCCCCAACCCGGCAGCCACGCCGACGGCGGCTGTCATCCAGATACCTGCCGCCGTTGTTAGCCCTGTAATCTCACGCTCCTGAGTCAGTTTGAGAATGGCGCCGGCGCCGATAAAACCAATGCCCGCGGCAATTCCTTGAATAACGCGCGACAAATCACTTGGTGACATTCCGGATTCCAAGGAAGCAATTACGAACAGAGCGCTACCCAGCGCAACCAACATGTGTGTTCGTACTCCTGCTGACTTGCCCACGCGCTCCCGCTGGATTCCGACCACTGCGCCCAACAGCGCAGCCGCAGTCAATCGAATTATAATACGCGCCATCTGTTCCGCGTCAGGCAATCCGGTGGTTAGTTCTTCTAAAAAGACATCCACTGTTAGCATAATAATTAATTTAACTTCAATAGACTACCTAAACCTAACCTATAAAATGACGCAATATACGGCGCCAAAATTGAAATCAAATTCGATGATGTGCATGGTGACTTCTTATATTCTCGATAATGAGTCCATTTAGCTTCCATCATTTTTAACTCCCATTAAGTTTCTAAGTGTAAGGCAATAAATCAGTAAAAAACAAGTTCCGGCTTCCAGATCAATTCTGATATAAACTCAAAATCAAGCACATTATCCAAAGTACTCTTGATATTTTCATAATGAATCTCTGCTGGATTGAGGAAGGATTGCCAATTTTTCAATATCCAACAATCCAGCACTTTTTTGCTTATTCATTTCATCATCAAATGGCAAAACACCGAGCAAAGGGCAATCCAGTCGCTGTTCCAATGTCTCAATATTCTCCTCCAAAGCCAGCATCTGCGGATCCATGCAATTCGCGACCCACCCTACCAATCTCAGACCGGCAACTTGTATTGCTTGGGCTGTCAGCAACGCGTGATTCAGACAACCGAGACGCATCCCGACCACCAATATCACTGGCAGACTCAATATCTGCGACAGATTCGCGCCGTTCTGCTGCTGATTGATGGGTACCAGAAATCCGCCGACACCTTCGACGATAACGATCTCGACCTGCTTAGTTAATTCGAGATAGGCTTGATGAATGATTGCTAAGTCGATTTCTGTACCCGCCTGTTGTGCGGCGATATGCGGAGAAATGGGCGGATCGAATGCATAAGGGTTGATTTGCTGACGGGAAATGTTCACATTGCTCGCCGCCAGCAACAGTTCGACATCCATCCAGTGACCGTTTTCGCTACCGGCAGCAATCGGTTTCATGCCGGCGACTTTCTTTCCTTGAGCCGCAAAGGCATGCAATAAGGCACAACTGACAGTGGTTTTACCGATGCTTGTATCGGTTCCGGTGACAAAAAAGCCTTTAGTCATACCCCATCAAACCCAGTTGCCTGCGCGTTTCCGGTGTCAACACGGAGCGGCGGTCTAGCGGTTTCCAGGCGTGTCCGTAGACGACTTCAAACGTGGCGGGCAATTTGCCGTCGCGCCGCAGTTTTTCATATTCGCTGATTGCTTTTTGCCATTTGGATTTTCCGGTCAATCCCTGCTGTCTACCCAACATCACATTATGTGCGCCGATGGCTTTTAAATCGCGCATCACGCTGATGACGTCCGAATAGGTCAGAGTGATATATTCCATGTCCATCACCGGGGTGGAAAATCCGTTGTGTACCAGCAGATCGCCGATATCGTGCATGTCGATGAAGCGGTTAACGTGACTGAACGTATCAGCTTGTGCGAAAGATTGGCGCAATTCCTTCAGCGTATCCGGGCCGAAAGTGCTGAACATCAGCAGGCCATCGGTGCGCAGAATGCGGTGCATCTCAGCAAATGTGTGTTCCAAGTCATTACACCACTGAAATGCGAGGTTCGACCAGATCATGCCAACACTTTCATTTTTAAACGGAATTTGTTCAATATCAGCGCATACATAATCTGTGCGTTGCTGCGAGGGCAACAGACGTTGCCACCAGGCGGTTTCCGGTCGTGCATACGACAGCATCGCCCGGGCGATATCGACCGCGATCAATTGGCTGGCGGGATAACGCTTAGCCAGTTGCTGGCTGCCATAACCCGTGCCACTCCCGGCATCGACAATCACTTCGGGCTGGTATTTGATGTATTCCAGACGCGACAGCATGCGGTTGCTGATTTCACGTTGCAGCACCGCCGCCTGATCGTAGCTGGCCGAGGCACGTTCAAACGCAGTGCGTAGTTGTTTTTTATCAAGCGTGTGTTCGGAATTCATTGAGGCAAGTCACAAATTGATCAGGATAAGATAAAAACGGTGCGTGGCCGCAGTGCGGAAACATCACTCGCTGCGAGTGCGGTAATTGTTGATGCATCCAATCAGCCGCAGCCGGATGGGTAATCACGTCATTTTCACCATGCAATAATAAAACAGGTTGTTGAATCGCGGCGATGCGGTCGCGCAAATCGCTGTGCTGCAGAATCTTCAAGCCTTTTTCCAATGCGCCGGGGTCGGGTTCGGCGCGCTGAAAAAAGTGCTTGCGCAGTTGCGACAGAATCTTGCTTGCATCTCGGTCGCCGCTCATTTGTAGCGTTAAAAACCGGTTAATCGTGGTGGCATAATTGAGTTTCAGATTTTCCAGAAAAAGCTGTAATAATTTACGCTCCATGCCCGATTCCCAATCGTCACGCTTGGCAAAACACGGTGTGGTGGAAATCAGAACCAGCTTCTGCACACGTTCCGGTTCGCGCAAAGCCAACTCGATCGCGATCTGTCCACCCAACGACCAGCCACCTAATATACAACGTTCGGGCAGAATTTCCGTGACGATCTCGACCAAGTGATCCAATGTTCCCGGTTCACGAGCAGGACTCAATCCATGCCCCGGCAAATCCACCAAATGCAAGCGAAACTGTTGACTCAACTGATCGCGAACACTGCCCCAGATGCCACTGTGCATCGCCCAACCGTGCAACAAAACCAGATCGGGGCCGCGCCCCATGGATTCAATATGCAACTGTGTCATGATAATGCCAGTTCTTGCAATGCTTGCGTCAGGCACAGAATATCTTGCGGCTGATGCGCAGCAGACAACGAAATACGTAATCGCGCCGAGCCCTGCGGCACCGTCGGTGGACGAATCGCCGGCACCAAAATGCCACGTTCACGCAAACGCTGGCTGATGCGCACCGCTTCAGTACTGTCACCAATCAACAAAGGTTGGATCGGTGTACTGGAAGGCAGTAATTTCCACCGCGGCAACTGCAAACCCTCTTTCAGTTGTACAATATTTCGCGCTAATGCGTCACGCCGCCATTCATCTTGTTCAATCAGTTTTAAACTGATCAATAGCGCATGTGATAACAGTGGCGGTGTTGCGGTTGTATAGATATAACTTCGCGCGGACTGGATCAAGGTTTCGATGACTTCCACTTCCGCCGCGACGAATGCACCGAATACACCAGCGGCTTTACCCAGTGTGGCCATGTACACGATATTCGGCGAATGATTCTTAAGACTACCGTACATACACAAACTGCCTCGCCCTTGCTTGCCCAATACACCAAAGCCGTGTGCATCATCCAACAGCAACAGCGCATGATATTTCTCGCACAAGGCGACAAGCTGAGAGATCGGTGCGATATCCCCTTCCATACTGAATACTGCATCAGAGATTACCAGTTTACGGCGCACATCCGTCGATGCCAGGCGTTGTTCCAAAGCCGCAAGATCGAGATGCGGATAGCGAATGAATTTCGCCCGTGATAATAAAGCCGCGTCGTTTAAGGATGCATGATTCAGTTTATCGGCGAAAATAGCATCTTCGCGCCCAACCAGGGCTGTGACGACACCGATATTCGCCATATAGCCGGTGGAAAATAACAACGCTCGCGAAAAATCGGTAAATTTAGCCAGCGCATCTTCCAGACTATGATGCGCGGCAGAATGACCATGAATGAGATGCGATGCGCCTGCCCCCACACCGTATTGCTGCGCGCCTTCGCACACGGATTGGATCAAATCCGGATGATTGGCTAAACCCAGATAATCATTGCTGCTGAATGCCAGATAGTCATGGCCATCAATGGTGATGTGAGTTGCCTGTGGGCTTTCGACAACTTGCCGGAAACGCCGCAACCCTTGCTGCTCACGGGCATGCAGCTGTTCAGCCAAGTCTGAAAACATGGTTTACAGCGCGTGCAGTCCCAATTTATCCAATAACGCCCGGTCGCGATCCGTTTCCGGATTTCCTGTCGTCAACAGCTTGTCGCCATAAAAAATGGAATTGGCACCGGCCAGAAAACACAACGCCTGTACGGCTTCGGACATTTCCTGCCGGCCTGCAGACAAGCGCACCATGGCCTTCGGCATGGTGATGCGCGCCGCGGCGATGGTACGCACAAATTCCAGAGGATCCAACGCTGCGGTGCCGTACAATGGCGTACCCTTGACCTGCACCAGATGATTAATGGGAACGGATTCCGGATACGGATTCAGATTGGCCAATTGCGCGATCAATCCAGCGCGCGATTGACGGGTTTCCCCCATCCCCACAATGCCACCGCAACAAACGTTAATCCCAGCACCGCGCACTTCCTGCAGTGTGTTTAAACGATCCTGATATTGCCGTGTGGTGATGATTTCTTCATAAAATTCCGGGGCGGTATCAAGATTGTGGTTGTAATAATCCAAACCGGCTTCACCTAGCTGCTCTGCCTGGCCGGGTTTTAATAAGCCCAGTGTAGCGCAGGTTTCCAGTCCCAATGATTTGACCGCGCGCACCATTTCGGACATTTTCTCGATATCCCGTTGTTTCGGACCGCGCCATGCAGCGCCCATGCAAAACCGTGAAGCACCTTGGGCTTTCGCTGCAGTTGCCGCAGAAACCACCTCATCCAGCGACAGCATGTCCTGATTTTCAACACTGGTATGATAGCGCGCCGCTTGCGGGCAATAGCCACAGTCCTCGGGACAACCGCCTGTTTTCACGGAAATCAGTGTAGATAACTGCACGCCATTGGCATCATGATGCTGCCGCTGCACACACTGTGCCCGGTAAATCAAATCATTAAATGGCATATCCAGTAATGCCTGGATTTCTGCCACGCTCCAGAATACTGAATCGTCTGGTTTCCCGGTTATACTGCTTGAGTCATTTTGTGTTTCGTTGGTTATAAGTGAGTTTAAATTCATGCCAATTTACCTGTTGTTCTGTTTAACAGCCTGTTAAGTGGCGCATCGATTGCGCCGGTTGCCGATAAGTTTGGATGATCAAGGATTCAATAAACATTGTCAATTTTTCTACCATTCATTTATAAACAACTGATTAAATATTGTGCAAATCCTGACCCAAAAAAACTGCGTACTGTGTGGAATCGCCACAGATCAGGATTTGTGCGAGCCTTGTTACAATCATTTACCGCAGCTGCCAATTAACCACTGCCCCATTTGTTTATGGCCGGTGCCGACAGCGGAAGTATGCGGTGCCTGCCTGAAAAAACCACCGGCATTCACAAGCACCATAGCAGCACTGCGCTATACCTTTCCTGTCGATGCACTCATTCACTCATTGAAATATCAGGCCAATCTGGCTGTCGCACCGATTTTTGCCGACCTGCTCATCACACGATTAAAAACCTTGGAAAGGATGCCGGATATCATCCTGCCGATGCCGTTACATCCAATCAGACTACGTGAGCGCGGCTTCAATCAGGCGATGGAAATCAGCCGTTATATTTCAAAGCAAATGGGGATTACGCTGCTGCCCGACAGTTGTAGCCGTATCAAACATACGCCGCCGCAAACCGGATTACCCTGGAAAGACCGACAGAAAAATATTCGCAAAGCTTTTAGCTGTAAAATAGTCCTAACGGGGAAACATGTTGCGCTGGTCGATGATGTGATGACAACAGGCGCCACGTTAAACGAATTGGCTAAAATATTACGTAAGCAAGGGGCTGCTGAAATCAGCAATTGGGTGATCGCCAGAACCCTGCCAGAAATCCATCAAATAGGTCCTCACACGCTGTAACCAACACATAAACCAAACCGTATCCGCATGTTTAACATCATTCTTTATCAACCCGAGATTCCGCCCAATACGGGCAATATTATCCGCCTGTGTGCCAATACCGGCATACAATTGCATCTGGTAAAACCACTCGGTTTCCCACTTCAAGACAAGCATTTATTGCGCGCCGGCCTGGATTATCATGAATTTACTCGCATCAAAGTACATGAAAATTGGACAGACTGTACGCACAGCTTGCAAGGACACCGCATTTTCGCGGTCACCACGAAGGGAAAACAACGCCATGATCAGGTGACATACACTGCAGGAGACGCGTTCTTATTTGGCGCGGAAAGCTGCGGCCTGCCTGTTCAGATCATGGAAACTTTCCCGGAACTTCACCGCATTCGGATCCCGATGGTTGCAACCAGCCGCAGCTTGAACTTATCCAATGCCGTTGCAATTATCGCTTACGAAGCATGGCGCCAAGCCGGATTTCCTTCGGGACAATAAGCCGTAACTGGCGCAGCAAGGCAGGGGATTCGGCAATTTTTCGCAGTGCAGTAAGAACTTCCGGTGCAGCTTGAGAAGAAAATTTTTCGTGTATAGTGGGAGGCATGGAATATCGCCCTATCCTAATGTATTTTATGGTTTTATGATACGATAAGAATTGTTTTTTTATAAATATATTTATAGCCCCCCGTGTTACTTAAGCGGGGGAAAATAAAATGGTACGTCTATACTTTATGTTAGAAACTATTCTATTCTCAAATAGATTAAATAATAAAGACTTAGGAAAACTTAGCCAAGTTATATGACATTCCGTTCCAGATTATGAGACATTTTTTGTCGTATATAACGTTAGGGTTTTGTACTTTTGCTTCTGTAAACAGTGAGCCTTTTGTGCTGTTAAGTGTTGTGGCAATTGTGAGGTATTTAGGGTTAGCTTGCTGTTTGGTTTTGCTGGTTTGCAGCATGGCTGGTGTTAGGTTAAATTTGGGTGGTGCAGTGTGTTTGTCTGTGTTTTTTACAGCTTTTACTTTGGTGGGGTTGAGTATGTTGCAGGTCTATTGTGGCATTGCCCTAACCCGTATTCAACTTAGACGCGACTGGATTGCGTCCGATAATTCGAACGTTAGCCCGTCCTATGTAAAGAGAGATACTTATGAAATCAAAAGATTTGAAAAAAAACGTGTCAGCCCAGAGAGTTCCGCTTGGAAACTTGGTTAAGAAAAATGAGAAAATTAAAGAAACTGTCAAGAAGGCTGCCAGTGAACTTACATTGGTAAATGAAGTTTTAAATCAAGAAAAAGTCCCTGTTCAGATTATGAAACAGGCCGTCACTCAGAATGAAAAAGTTGAGCAGAAGGTTGCGAAAGCCGCCGACGATTTGAAGCTGGTTAACATCAAACTCACCGAAGAAATAGATGAGCGAATAGCCATCGAATCCGAACTCGCCAATACGAAGACCGAGTTGACCGAAGTACACGATGATTTATCAAAAGCCCAGGTAAAAACGGAAGAAGCGCAACAAATTGCGCTTCAGGATGCACTCACGAGTCTTCCCAACCGTGTCTCATTTAAACAGGGCCTCGACCACGGATTGATCCAGGCAAAACGGCACAATTGGGGACTCGCCGTCCTATTTATTGACATCGACAAATTCAAGAATATTAACGATACTTATGGTCATGATCTGGGAGATCAGGTGCTGCTAATGGTGGCAAATCGTTTAAAGTCTTTTGTACGCGATGAAGACATAGTCAGTCGCTGGGGTGGCGACGAATTTGTATGCCTGTTGTTCGAAGTCAAGCAAGAAGCCGACGTCACTCGCCTTGCAGAGAAGATGATAAATCGGATTGCCGAAACGTGTGAGTTTGATGGGACTATTCTTTCTATAAGAGTCAGTATCGGTATTGCCATATATCCCGCAGATGGAGATACGGCTGATGTTCTTTTCAAACATGCCGATACAGCAATGTATAAAGCCAAGGGTACAGAGAAGCGTGTTGTGCTGTTCCGAGAATCTGGTGAGCAAAAAACGGACTAACAAAGCGTGCAGTTGGATGTGTGGGAGTCTGCGCGATTTACACAAAATTATTTACACCCCCTGCTTGTACAGAACTAACATTCGAGGCTAATCCATCATTTCCCCGGGTTTGCACCACAGGCCGTGCAAACCGATGAATTCAGACATTGCATATATACATGAGATATCAAACCAGAATCTTAATAAACCAGTTACCAGATTTATCCGAGTTGGTGAGCCAAGTAGGACTAGAACTAAGTTTTACCTTGTTTCTGAGGAATATATTGCCTATAGCTCTTTCTAATCTGTCCCCCAATACTTATACCCCGATGCTCTCGATCCATGCGTAAGCTGACTTGGTTTTGATGAAGATTCTACCGTTTGGCGCTTTGTTTCAGTAAATTTTCTTTCGCCATTAACTAATCTACCGATGGATGGCTTTTGCATCAAACCAGTTGCAACGATACACACATCTTCATTTATATTTTGCTGGCAGACTCATATAGTAGATTTTCATCACTACTTTTTCGCCAGCAGCAACATTGCGCAGATAAAGGATACGAGGAGACCCAGCAATATGTAGGGTAATGTCCATCCGCCTCCTGTCTTCATGAAGATTGCATATAAGATCAAGGAAAATACGAGAGAGCCAATTAAGATAATTTTTTGCATATTAACGCATCCTTTCTGGTAATTAATTAGAGGCCATTGGAAAACGATCTGCGTTGCCGCTACGATACTAGAAACAGGCTAAAAATGTTCATTGAGCATGTAATTATTAAGTTCAAAAACCTGCGGAGCCAGAATAACTATCTATTATGATGATAAAATAAAATTTTCTCATTGCCATTTTAGACCACTTCTGCTGGTGCTTGCTTAAAGGGATGGGATGTATCTCCACACTCAAACTGGATTGTCGTGTGTTGAATTCCAAACCTTTCACGTAATTCATGATTGATTTGCGCCAATAGCAAATCGTCAATGATCGCATCTGGCTTGATTAGATGCACGGTTAGCGCAATTTCCGTCGTACTCATTGCCCAGATATGCAGGTCATGGACTGCTTCAATCCCTGGGAGACCAGCGAGGTAAGCCTCAACTTTGGCCGGATGGATATTCGCTGGCACAGCATCAAGCGCAAGGTTTAGCGATTCACGGAGCAAGCCCCAAGTGCCAATACCAATAATGACGGCGATCACAAGGCTCACGACTGGATCCAACCACAACCAGTCGGTAAATTTTATGGCAACCGCTGCCAAAACGACGCCAAGAGAAATGGCTGCGTCAGCCATCATATGCAAATAGGCAGCGCGAATATTTATATCTTGCTTTTGGCCGGACATGAACAGCCATGCCGTGAACCCGTTGATGACCATGCCAGCTAACGCCACCCAAATGATTGTGTCACTTACCACTGACTCGGGATGGCCAAATCTGAGAATGGCTTCCCAGGCAATAGCGCCGACAACAACAAGCAAAACCAGTGCATTAATCAATGCAGCCAAAATCGAAGTACGACGCAGACCATAAGTATGCCGCTGTGTTGGTAACTTGCGTACTAAGATGCTTGCACCCCACGCGAATAATAGACTCAAGACATCGCTGAGGTTATGACCTGCATCGGCCAATAACGCGAGAGAATTTGACAGTAAACCAAAAACAACTTCAATCACAACGAAACCTACATTTAGCGTAATCCCAATTGCGAATGCGCGATCAAAGTTTTTTGGGATGTGGTTATGGTCATGATCGTGGGAATGGTTATGTGCCATGTATCAATTCTTTTTCCGACAGGTGAATTTGGATTAATTAAATCATATGGAACTGATCGGAGATTCATAGACTGAACTACAATCGTTATACCAAAATGATCAGAAACACTGAAATAAAACGTTGCGCCAAATTATGGCACAAATTTTTCACTGACCCATGACAGTATGTATTTTAAGGAAACACCATGCGAAGAGAACAGCTGGAAGAAAATCAGATAGGGTTATACGCGGTAGCCTTGGCTGTCGGGATGGGGCTTGGATTGTGGCGTCCTAGTTTCGGCGCCAGCCTGGAGTATTTGATTTCCCCCGTGCTTGCGGTGTTGCTCTACGGTATGTTTACGCAGATTCCATTCCTTCAGTTGCGCGAAGCGTTTGCGAACAAGCGGTTTACAGCGGCGCTATTGATGGTCAATTTCATTATCGTACCCATCGTGGTTTGGTTTTTGTCGCTTCTTTTACCGGAGCACCCGCCACTGCTACTCGGGGTATATCTGGTTCTGTTAACACCTTGTATTGATTACGTTGTCGTTTTTACTCACCTTGGTCGTGGCAATGCCCGACTTGTGCTTGCTTCCACGCCTTTGCTACTGCTTACCCAGATGCTCCTTTTGCCCGTGTATCTATGGCTTTTCATGGGAGAGCAAGCTGCACAGGTTATGAGTGCTGAGCCATTCCTGGAAGCTTTTCTTGTATTGATTGTGTTTCCTCTGGGGCTTGCCTTATCAACCGAGTTTTGGGCAAAGCGCCAGCGTAGCGGTGCAATCTGGCTTGAAGCCACGGCGTGGCTTCCGGTACCATTTATGTCGATCACATTACTTCTCGTTGTAGCATCTCAAATTGGCAGAATAGAAGAGTACCTCCCGGTTGTGGAACAAGTCGTGCCAATTTATATTGCCTTCATGGCTATCATGCCCTTTTTTGCTCGCTTGACGGCATATACGTTTCGCCTGGACACACAGGCAGGAAGAGCACTCGTTTTTAGCGCAGGGACGCGGAATTCGTTGGTGGTTCTACCTTTAGCGCTGGCTTTGCCGGACGGCTGGATTTTGGCATCTGTCGTAATCGTTACTCAAACACTGGTGGAGCTGGTCGGTGAGTTGATTTACATACGCTTGGTGCCTTCGATGATTTTTCAAGAGTCTAAAAGTTTAGAAATCTCAAAAGCGTTTAGCAAAAAGAAGGAGTCAGAATAAATAAGTTGTGCTTCTATCCGGGAAAGATTATGCACTCTGAAAATATTCGAGGAATTAGCACTGACTACCTCTTGCGGGAATAGCAATAGACAAACTGCTGAGTTGTGCCAAAAGTGGTGAACAAAGAATCTAAGCAGACTAAAGTTTGCTTTTAAGCTTTAAATACTCAATTACTTCCTGAGGTCCACCCTCAAATTCAATACCAAGTTTGCGATTCATCAAAGAATATGAATACATTGGATCATAGTACCAAACCAATAACTTTTCGATCCAAATTTTATTAGATATTAAGAGACCCTCTGCAACAAACTGCTGCTGTGAAAATTTAATATCACTCAGCAATTCC
>Ga0136611_10001363_pt1 | contig 16948 bp, 17 predicted proteins | sample AntDrymUQ2232306_2_FD_106645 | JGI IMG/M metagenome (GOLD analysis project Ga0136611, IMG submission 106645) | Polar desert sand microbial communities from Dry Valleys, Antarctica - metaG UQ223 (23.06) | ecosystem: Environmental > Terrestrial > Soil > Desert | place: Antarctica: Dry Valley...
CAATAGAAATGTCAATAGCAGTTTAGATTATTGGAAGGATTACACATATTTTCAGCCTCAACATGCTGCGCTTTTAATGTGGGCAAAATTGTCGGACGTTCCCCTACCGCACTTAACTGAAACAATCCGAATTCGGTGTTTCAAATCTCTTGAGCCACAAAATACTGGACACAAGATCCAGTTTTTCGTGGATAATCCTTGTTGACATATATCGAACCTTTAATGTTCAGTTAAGCTGATTACTTCACGAGTTTCGTTGAACGTCGATCCGTTTTTGTTTCGAACTCATCGATCTCAGTTAGGATGTGTTCAATCGCTTCACCTACTCCGGAAAAACCGTCCTGCATCTCCTGACGAAGCGAGTCAATCTTTCCATCTAGGTTAGCTTCAGTTTGTGAAACCGTGGCCGCAATAAATTGCTTCAAGTCATCGATTTGCTGGTCATTCATATATCTATTTTATCATGCGGGAGCTATTAAGTTTAGCTTGAATAAAAGCTAAACAACATTAAGCATAAGCAATGTGGCTACCCCTAGATGAAGTACTTCGCAGCTTTTCGTCACCTTACATTAGCCGGCAATAGGTACAACACGCTTCCTATAGATAATTATAAATGCGATTACGCTAACTGTAATCGCATTCTGTACAGGTGCTAATAGTAATAACCAGTCAAAACGACCCACTGAGATCGCTGCAAGAATACTAGCCAATGCACTCAAGACCCATGCTATAGCAACATCACCATGCGAGTAATGGTAAGCCTTTTCGGCGACAAGATATTTGCCGATTGTGTTTACTAAAACAACTAATACTAACGCTGTTGCAGCTGAACGAGAAAATATCCAAACAACTAATATGAGCACTGCGAGCATAAGACTAAGCTTATCTTTAAATGCAAATGTTTTCAGCCCCGTTTTAAGAGATAAAGCAAAAATTATAAATGGATTGACCATAAGTACAAATGCGAACCATAGTGATGCATCTGCCCCGGCAGCTAACTGCCCGAAGAAAGATATGGATGCGAGTATTCCGAAGATGAGGAATGCCGCACTGTTGGGTTTTGCCTTACCTTTCAACAGTGCGGAATAATATGGTATCAATGCTATCGTACCGACAACCGCCCCGGCTATACCAATGAGTTCAAATACTGCTGGATACGACATGTTACGTAGTATATATTAAAAAAAGGCTTCCGAATAAGTCTTTAAGTATAAGCATTATGGCTAGGGCGGAGGGATAGCGCACGACTGCAGCCATGCTCGGAATGCGCTTTGCTTTTCCTGCGGGTGGCTTTGCCGACCGAACCCCCGAATTGCGTTTTGCTATAGCAATCCGCATTCGTGAGTTCACACCTATTCGCCAGGAGATATAAAATAACCCAAACCGATGGTTTGGGTTATTTTATATGGCTAGGGCGGAGGGATTCGAACCCCCGAATGCCAGTACCAAAAACTGGTGCCTTACCACTTGGCGACGCCCTATTATATATTGCTACCGAGTAGCGATTATACTGAATTCGACGCTATTTTACTAGATAGGGGTTAGTTATAATCTGGTGCGGCCGGAAGTTTGAAGAATTCTTCGAGTGTTTCGGTATTTTCATCATGCATTTCGCGGGCTAATTCTGTTCCGACGTATCTGAGATGCCACGGCTCGTATGTGTAGCCTGTTATTGACGTTTTGGTGCTGGGGTACCGTATTATGAAGCCATATTTGTAGGCATTTGCCGCCGCCCACTTACCCTCTTCTGTGTCTTTATAGCATTCGGCGACGTTGCACGATGGATTAGTTGTACCGCCGATGTCTACGGCAAGGCCGGTCTGGTGCTCACTGTGTCCAGGCCGGGCGCTCTGGGTATCGGCTGTTGCCTGGCCTTGCTCGCGGACGTACCGGTTGTATAAATTTTGCTGGAAATTGTATGAACGGTATCCACTTTGGATATTGAGGTTTATTCCATCGGCTTTTGCAGCGTCGAACATCCGTTGCAGTTCAGCAGCTGTGCCGCTGCGGATTTGTTGTTCATCTCCGGTAATATTGGAGCGCTTGGCGAGATCTGGCGTCACGAGGTCTGCCGGTACATAATCTTGCGGAGTCAAAGGGAGTTTTTTGTTGACTACGACCCATATGCTGGATGGTTCGGTTAATGAAAATGCCGCTGAGTCGAAACTGTTAGCCGGCAATTGGGATGGATTTGGATTCTTATTGATTGTGGAGGATTGTTTTTCGGTGACTGAGTTACCGGACGGTATAATCAAAAAACTGTATAGTGCGAATAGAGTTGCTCCAGCAAAGAGGATTATAATGAATGCTGCTATCTTCTTGGAACGTAACGTAGTATTCATAAGAATAAGTATAACTCAGCATGCGGGGCGCCGCCTAAACAGTTGTCGCTGACAACTAAATACGGTACAGTTTGAGTAACTGTTATGACCAAAAAAACTAAAGAAAAGGAGCGGGATCCGGCGGACTATATAGTACCGCTTGCTATTGGTGGGCTAGAGGGCCGGATGTTGCATGTGCCTGCTCCTGAAAACAAACAGCGGGAAATCCTATTCGTGTATGGTCATCATTCTAGCTTGGAGCGCTGGTGGGGACTTATGCAGGTGCTGAATGAATTTGGTTCGGTTACGATGCCTGATCTCCCCGGCTTCGGAGGTATGGATAGTTTTTATAAAATAAACCAGAAACCGACGATCGACAATCTAGCTGATTACTTGGCAGCATTTTTGAAATGGCGTTACAAACGCAAACGGGTCACGATAGCTGGCATGAGTTTCGGGTTTGTTGTGGCCACCCGCATGCTGCAGCGATATCCCGAGTTAACCAAAAAGGTCGAGATGCTCGTCAGTATCGCCGGCTTCGCGCACCGCGACGACTTTATATTGCCGCGCAAAAACTACCTGTTCTATTTGTACAGCTCCCGAATCGTCCAGCACCGCCTTCCAGCTGGTATCTTCAAAATGATTGCCCTCAATCCTCTCGTATTACGGGCGGTATATAAACACTCAAACAACGAAAAATTTAAAGGTGCCAAGACTGATTCGAAAAAGTTTGATGAGCTAGTAAAAGTCGAGGTTAGGCTTTGGCGCATCAATGACGTCCGGACAGCTATGAAAACCTCTGCGGATTTTCTGAGGCTTGATAATTGCCGGGTTCCGGTTGATCTGCCCATCTACCATATTGCTATCGTCGGAGACCGATATTTTGATAACCTAAAGGTTGAACAACACTTCCGGATCATATTCAATGACTTTACCGTACTTGCCGAATTAGACCTCGTGAACCATGCCCCAAGCGTCGTTGCGACTGCCGAAGAAGCAGCGCCATTTGTACCACCCGAATTACGCCGATTACTCGACCAGCTGTAAACCGGGTACGCTTGTGGTATAATAGAAGGAATGAAAATCGGTCTCGTTTGTCCGTATAACATCGCCAAAGGCGGCGGTGTCCAGGAAATTGTCCGCGCTATGCAAAAGGAATTAGCTGTGCGCGGCCATGTCGCTAAGATTTTGACGCCCGAGCCACGTGAGATGGCTGATTCGTATCGTAATAACGATACAATCTTTGTCGGTTCTGCTGCTGATTTCCATTCACCACTGCACACCACTTCCCAGTTCTCAATGACAAACGACATGTACAGTATCGAGGAAATGCTCGACTCAGAGAACTTCGACGTCCTCCATTTCCATGAGCCGTGGGTTCCGATGTTGAGCCGGCAGATTCTCAGCCGCTCACAGTGCGTCAATATTGCAACGTTCCACGCCAAGCTGCCTGAAACCATGATGAGCCGCACTGTATCAAAGGTGGTGACTCCATACACCAAAGCTGTACTCCGTAATCTGGATGAGCTGACTGCCGTATCTGAAGCTGCCGCCGAATATGTCTGCAGCCTGACTAACGCGCCAGTGACAATCATTCCCAATGGCATTGACCTATCGGTATATAAGACCGCGAAGGCTTCCACGAAAGTGGCTACCAAGAAACTAAAAACAGTGCTGTTTATAGGACGATTGGAACGACGCAAAGGCGTCAATTGCTTACTGGAAGCCTACGGCTATCTGAGTGACAAGCATGACGATGTCAAACTTGTTATAGCTGGTGACGGCCCGGACCGTGAGAAACTGGAATACGCTGTCCGCGAGCTTGATCTTCCGAATGTTACATTCCTCGGCTACGTCAGCGAGCAGGAAAAGATTGATCTTCTGGCGACTTCAGACCTTTTCTGCGCACCGGCACTGTACGGCGAAAGCTTCGGTATCGTACTACTGGAAGCCATGGCGTCCGGTCTGGTTACTGTCGCAGGCAATAACCCGGGTTATGCGTCTGTTCTTCAGGAGCTAGGCTCATTATCAATCGTCAATCCTAAAGATTCCCAGGAATTCGCCGCCCGTATGGATGTAATGTTATATAACGAAGACCTTCGTAAAATATGGCAAAAATGGGCCAAAACCTATGTGAAGCAATTTAGCTACAACAGTATAGTCGACCAATACGAAAAAGTATACAAAACTGCTCACAAACGACATGCTACAATCTCTGAGATGATATGAAAATTGGCTATGTACTAGATGATACGCTTGATACGCCTGACGGAGTCCAGCAGTATGTCCTGACACTTGGTGCCTGGATGACCGTCCAAGGCCACGATGTTCATTATCTCGTCGGCCAAACCACCCGGACCGACATTCCCGGTATACATAGTATCAGTCGCAATATGAAGGTCAGATTTAACGGAAACCGGATGTCGATGCCGCTGCCGGTTTCGAAAGAGTCTATACGAGAACTTTTACATAGTGAACAGTTCGATATCCTGCATGTCCAGATGCCTTATAGTCCATTCATGGCCCACCAGGTTATGCTGTCTTCGCCGGATTCTACGGCAGTAATTGCTACATTTCATATCGCGCCTCACTCAGGTTTTGTCAAATATGCTACCCGTGGACTGGCGCTGTGGACTAGTAAATCAGTAAGGCGTATAGATAAGGCATTCAGTGTTAGTTCGGCCGCGGCTGACTTCGCCCGTCAGACTTATAAAATACAAACAGATATACTGCCGAATGTCGTAGAGATTGGCAAATTCGCTGATGCCTTACCTTTCGACAATCCATCGAAGAAATTTACGATACTTTTCCTTGGCCGACTCGTCCCACGGAAGGGCTGTCAATTGCTGCTCCAGTCACTGGTGCTGCTGAAAACAAAAAATCCCGATATTTCATTTCGTGTAATCATCTGCGGACGGGGTCCTCTCGAGGCTCAACTGAAAGCATACGTAATAAGCCATGGTTTGTCAGATGAGGTTACATTTGCGGGATTCGTAACTGAAACTGATAAGGCCAGATATTTCAAAACAGCCGACCTAGCAGTTTTCCCAAGTAGCGGCGGCGAAAGTTTCGGTATTGTACTCATAGAGGCTATGGCTGCGGGCAACCCTGTTGTTCTCGGCGCTGACAACCCTGGGTATGCGTCAGTTTTAGCTCCGTATCCTGACTTATTGTTCGAGGTCGGTAATGCAGAGGGACTTGCAGGGAAACTCCAGGTGTACATAACAAGTAATGGTGTCCGTTCGAAAGCATCGGCTTGGCAACGTGAATATGTTCCCCGCTTTGATGTTGCGGTCGTGGGATCACAACTGCTTGAAGTCTACGCCGAAGTGCGAAGTGGGCGCCCGGACAGTCTTGGCGAGTCATCCTAGTTTCCAATATAATAATATGAGAGAATAAGAATATGTTTAAATTATTTAAAAAAGATCACACTCCTGACCAGCTTGAAATCACCATTAGTACGCCAACTGTACTCCGCGTCGTAGGACTAGTGCTGGGTGCGATCATTCTTCTAGCTGCCGTCAAACAAGCATCGAATGCCCTGATCCTGATTTTTACTGCTTTCTTTTTGGCATTGGCCCTGAATGCCCCTGTTTACTGGATCTCCCGGCACTTGCCCGGCAGCCTATACGGTAAACGGTCAGTGGCTACTGCAATATCTTTCCTGGGAATCGTAATCTTTTTGGCCGCCTTTTTAGCAAGTATTGTGCCGCCGCTGGTCAAGCAAACTGAATCTTTCATCAATAACGTACCGTCAATTGTCGCAGATGCCCGGGACCGGGACAGTGAGATTGGCAAACTCGTCAGCCGTTATCATTTGGAAGGCCAGCTTGACAATGCTTCAGGTGAGATCAGTGACAAACTGCGCAGCGCCAGCGGATCGTTGATATCTGGAGTCGGAAAAATCGGTAGCAGTATCTTCAATATACTTACAATACTGGTCCTGACATTCATGATGATCATTGAAGGACCCCGGATTGTTGCTTTCGTGCGTGAACTAGTTCCTAAGATGAAACGCAAGGATGCGGACCGTATCGCACAGGATATGTACGCAGTCGTGAAGGGCTTCATAAACGGACAGGTTACTTTAGCCGCCTTGGCAGCAGTACTGATCACGCCGGCGTTTTTCATACTTGATATCAGTTATCCAATCGCCCTAATGGTCATAGTGTTCATTTGCGGCCTCATACCTATGGTTGGACACTTGATAGGAGCCGCGATCGTAACACTTGTTGCCCTGGCAGTATCACCAGTTTCGGCACTTATCATCCTTGGCTACTACATACTCTACCAGCAGATCGAGAACTTGATAATTCAACCACGTATCCAAGCTAATTCTACTAACATGTCGCCGTTACTAGTGTTTGTATCAGTCGTAACCGGAGTTAGCTTCGGCGGACTGTTTGGCGGACTGTTTGCTATTCCTATAGCCGGTTGTATCAGGATTCTTGTACTCGAGTACTTGGTCAATCACGAATATATTACCGATGCTCCAGTCATCGAAGATACTGCCAAACAAGCTACGACGTAACTACATAACTAAATTACTAAGTACGGTACCAGATTGTCCCGAGCGCAGCATCTCTTAGTCCGAGACCTTTAGCGGCGAGAGAGTCGCGCAACATGTCCGATGCTGCCCAGTCCTTACTGTTTCGGGCTGACTCGCGCTTATTTATCAGCGTTTTGTTTTCATCAGAAATATCAGTACGTGTTGATAAATTCAGCCCAAATGCTGAATCGAGGAAAATAAGAAAATCCGATAATGCTGTCGCGTCATCGACATGTAAGGAATCTGAACCCGCGTCATCAATCAATTGTGCCAATACCTTGAGTGCTTCTGGTGTACCCAAATCATTGAACAGGGCTTCCTTAATCTTAGCCTGTGCTTCAACGAAAAGATTTTGATTCTTTACTGTCTGGGCGGCTGGATGTGATTGGAACTTCAAATCAGAAAATGCCTGGATATTTCGCAGGCGGTTCTGGGCGGTTTCCAGGCTTTCTATGCTGAAATGGCTCTGGCTGCGGTAGTGAGATTCCAGGACATGCAACCTGACGGCTTCAGCAGCAATGCCCTTTTCAAGCAGATCCTGTAGCCGGATGCCGTTGCCGAGGCTCTTAGAAATCTTTTCGCCGTTCACCATGACATGGTTGCTGTGCATCCAATAATTTGCGAAACGCTTGCCGGTAGCCGCTTCACTCTGGGCAATTTCGTTCGTATGATGGACAGGAACATGATCAATACCGCCGGTATGTATATCGAGTGTATCGCCGAGATACTTCATACTCATGGCAGAACATTCTATGTGCCAGCCGGGAAAGCCCTTGCGGCCCCATGGATTGTCCCATTCCATGTCCCGCGTATGTTCGGCATCGATTGGACTGAATTTCCATACCGCGAAATCTGTCGGGTTGCGCTTTTCGGGATTCAGTTCCACTCTGGCGCCAGCCTGCATGCCTTCGAGGTCAAGCCGCGCAAAAACCGCATAGCCTTCGAACTTACTTGTGTCAAAGTACACGCCGTCACTGGTGATGTATGTATAGCCCTTGGTTTCAAGTATTTCGATGAGTTCAATCTGTTCGGTAATGTGATCAGTTGCTTTGGTAATGTGGTCTGGCGTCAAAATATTGAGCGTTTTCATACATTCCAGAAAGTCTTGGGTATAGAACGCAGCAACTTCCCAGGCCGACTTACCTTCGCGGCGGGCGCCTTTTTCGAGTTTATCCTCACCGTCATCAGCATCGCTGACGAGGTGGCCGACATCGGTTATATTCATGACCCATTTCGTCTGTAATCCAGCCAATTGCAGGCTGCGGATAAGCGTGTCCATACGGACGTAGTTGAACCAATGCCCGATGTGGGCATAGTCATAGACAGTAGGTCCGCATGTGTAAATTGTTATGGACGGCGTATTGAGCGGTACGATACGGTCAACTGACCGGGTGAGCGTGTTGTAGAGTTTCATGTGTAGTCTCAGGCTTTAGGAGCTGCAGCTGTCTGCTGGGCTTTTGATTGTAATAATTCGGCGGCCAGCTTAAGACATTCCGACTTCACTTCATTGAACGGTCTGCCAGAACTAACTTTGAAACCGCTGGCATACGGATGGCCGCCGCCGCCAAAATACTCGGCAAGCTCCACGCCTATATTGCCGCTAGGATTACAGCGGATGGCGGCCGTCATGTGACCGTCGTCGTATGATTTGAAGACAATTGCAACCGCAATGCCTTTGGTCTGCAGGATATCGCCCTGGATAAGAGCGCCAGGGTTATACAATGGACTGAAAGTAGTTATTTCCGCGTAAGGTATAGTGACGCTGCCTATTCTACCCTCGTCAGATATTTCGGTTCGAGAAATTAATGCTGCTTTGTACCGGAATATATCTGGCGGCATTTTGGAATACTCACGTCGGGTTTCTTCGAGGAGCGGCCGGTTGATACCAGCCTCAATCATATCGGCGACGATTCTATAGGTTGAAGGGCTAGCCAAGTTGTTGGATAAACCCTGAGTATCACCAAGGATTGCTGTCATGATACATTCCTGGGCGGGTAGGGAAATGGTCAACCCTAGCTGTGTAGACAAAGTATAAATGACTTCCCCAGCCGACGATTTGCTGTAGTCATTGATTGTAATAGTCGCAAAAGGAATCTCGTTAGTTACGCCCCGGTGATGATCCAGCACAACGCATGGCTTGCTGGCAACCCAGCCCTGTTTGCCGGACTTTGCCAGCTTCTCGAATAATGTCATTGTCGAGGCATCGACAATGATACTGAGGTCGAATTTTGAGGGGATGTCACTGCTGACACGGTCCCATCCTGTAAGATAATGAAGATAGCCTGGCATATCGACGGCACAGTACAGCCACGTCTTTTTGCCCATATCTCCTAAGATGTGTTCGAGCGCCAATGCACTGCCAAGACTATCGCCATCCGGATTGTCAGCCTGCATGATAACGATTTTATCGGCTGAAGTAATCAATTCGAGGATGCGGTCAGCATCGGGGTAGTTCATAACTCTAGTATAACTTATCAAACCGACTACGCTACTATGCTACTACTTTATGCGCCCAAGGTCTGCCGGCCCTCCAGGGCGCGTCCCAAGGTAATCTGGTCGGCATATTCAAGATCGACGCCGATTGGCAGCCCACGTGCTAGACGGCTGATTTTGACGCTTCTGTCGCCAATCTGCTGTTGGATAAACAATGCTGTTGATTCACCTTCTACGCTGGCATTTGTAGCCAGAATTATCTCCGTGATTCCATCATCATCGATGCGTGCTACTAATTGGCGGATATGCAGTTGGTCTGGACCGATGCCGTCGATCGGCGATACGAGACCGCCAAGCACATGGTAAGTACCGTGAAATAGTCCGGTTTTCTCCAGAGCTACGACATCGAATGGTTCTGCCACGACGGCAACAATTTGCTTGTCCCGGCGCGGGTCGGTATATAAGTCAGATAATTCTTGGTCCGAGGCGACTAATGCGAAGGTTTTCTGACAATAGCCAACGCCGGTATGCAACCGGCCTAAGGTATCTGCTAGCCGTGCGCTGGTATGTACATCGTGTTTGAGTAGGAAATAAGCATAGCGTTCGGCTGTACGGGGACCGACGCCTGGCAAGGCGCCAAGCGCTTCAATCAGGTCGCTAAGAGCTGGCGGCAATACCTGCATAACGATTCTTAGAGACCGAGATCCCCGAGGGAGCCCATCATCGGCTGCATTTTAGCAGCAGCGATTTTTTGGCTTTCGTTGATAGCAGCTTTGACGGCATCCTCTACCCAGCGCTCGAGCTGACCTATGTCTTCCAGGTCGATGTATTCAGGATCAATGTGAATTTTTTTGATCTTTTGCTCGCCGGTTATTTCGACGCGAACGGCGCCTTCTCCGGCTTCAACTGTAATGATCTGGCTTTTCAATTCCTTCTGAATTTTGCGAACCTGCATGAGCATCTTAGCTTGGTCAAATTTACTCACGGTAACTCCTTGCCACTAGGGACTTATGCTAGAACTATTGATTGGTCTATTATACCAAAATATTTCTCTGTTACACTCTCTTGAAGTCAAAGCTTCGTTTGAAAGGATTGCAATGTATCAGGATTATAGCGCCAGGCGACGAAGTAGCTGCGGGTCTGATAGGCGCTCGTAAGCAGTACAGTCAATAGGATAATCGTGATTCCAGTCGTTCGAGCCACCGGATTATTAGGAAATACTTTGAGCCAAAGATGGAGAATATATGCGATTCCTGCCGCAACCAAGAGATAAACGATAGGAACAATCAACGAGATAGCAGTGATTCCGCTGATACCGATGATTAACAGGGCGACTGCTGAAAGCGTCAGTATAAGCCGTGTTCGGGCTGCCCGGATGTGGGTCGCGTAGAAATACATCCCGAGCAACAACATAATTATTTCGAATGAACTTAGTAACGGCAAGTTGCCCAGCCAATGAACGGGATCGAACGAACTGGAAATAAAAAGACTTTTTGGGACATTGCCGATGGTATACGCGACCGTCTTTAGACCTTCCAGGCTCAGCTCGAGTGACGGATTAATTCCTAGCCATTCCCGGATCAATCCCGGTGTCTTCGCGAATGCATACACCAGAGGTGCTAAGAGCACTATGCCAGCTAATAGGCTGAGCGCCCGCATCCATGAGGCGTGGGTCACCTGCCATGCTTCACGGATATTCTTCCTTTGAATGATCGCACCCATCAGAACCAACCAAATCATTCCGGGAACGTATAACACAGCTGTCAGGCCTAATAACATCGAAGGCAGTGCCAACCGATTATGCCGTCCGTTTTTGTTCGGGGCAAGGATGACGACAATCGCCAACATGCTTACTAACCACAATATTTCCGGACTACCAAGCCGGGACACATGTAAGAACCAGGCTGATGTAACGAACAGCCAGCTAGCAAGTAGTGCGACCCGCATATTGTGCCATTGCCGGGCTGTAAAATAGAACAGTATAGCAGCGATGATCGCAAAAAACGTACTAGTCAGACGCAAAGACGTAATGCCGGTGTATCCAAGCACCACCCCAAACAAATGAAGGAAATTATACGGCGCGTATAACGGGTCTGCCACTATAGCCTGCCAAGTTGCCGACGATAATTGTGTGGCGACTTCAATCTCGGCTGCCTTGCCCTGCGTAAGTGACCCCAGCCTGTACCACAACAGGCCGAGTAACAAGGCAAAAGCTGCGAAAATAGCAATGTACTGCTTGAGACGGTCGCCCAAAAACGACTTAAATTGTTTCATGTTGCTTCTTTTGTATCATTATTCTGAGTAACCTATAGCCCCAGTATAGCAATAATCCAGTCTATTCCCGACTAAATGCTTGTGCTAATTCTCATCAATTGAGCACAGCGAATTAACTATTCGAATGGGTCACCTGCCCCGCCGTGGCGCGTATCGAGCGAGCGGAACCGCTGCTTATCTTTGTCGAAATATAATTCAACGTTTCCAAGTGGTCCGTTGCGATGCTTTTTGATAAGAATGTCAGTGATGTTTTTGCGGTCGGTGTCAGGATTGTAGTAATCTTCACGGTAAATAAATGCTACGACGTCGGCATCCTGTTCGATAGATCCTGATTCACGAAGGTCAGATAGCTGCGGAATCTGCGGTGTCCGGCTTTCGACGGATCGACTCAGCTGGCTGAGTGCGATGACCGGCGCGTTGAGTTCACGGGCGATTCCCTTGAGCCCACGGGAAATTTCAGAAATTTCCTGGACACGGTTGCCTTCATTGCCGAACCTCGAACCACCGCTCATAAGTTGCAGGTAATCTACGATAATCAAACCGAGCGGGTGCAAGTGGGCTTCACGGCGGGCTTTGGTGCGCATATCACTGACGGTTAGACCCGGCGTATCATCAAGGTAAATAGGTGCCTCAGACAGCGTACCCATGGCTTCTCCGATTTTTTCGAAGTCACTGTCGCTGAGGTTACCGGTGCGCAGTGCCCATGCGTCGACGCCTGACTCCATAGATAACAACCGGTCTACAAGCTGTTCCTTGCTCATTTCCAGGCTGAAAAGTAAGACCGCCTCTTTGGAATCTACGGCCACGTTATGGGCCAGGTTCAGAACAAACGCTGTCTTCCCCATAGAAGGACGGGCGGCTAGGATAAAGAGGTCTGATTTTTGTAGGCCTGCCAAAATATTGTCCATATCCTTGAAACCTGTAGGGACGCCTCGAATCGATTTCTTGTCTTTATGTAATTCATCGAGACGTTCAAAACTTTCCGCCAATATATCCTCGATAGACACAACCGTTTGTTTAACGTGTTGTTGGCTGACCTGAAATAGCCGAGTTTCGGCTTCTTCGATAAGTTCTTTGAGGCCTCGAGTCTCATCATATCCCAAACCGCTGATTTCCTTAGAGGTATGGATGAGTCGCCGGCGCATTGCTTTTTGGGCGACAATTTCGGCGTATTGTTCTACATGGGCAGCAGTTGGAACGAAGTTGGTAAGTTCAGTCAAGTAGGCCGGACCGCCGATCATATCGAGGAATCCCATATTCTTGAGTTGGTCCGATAGTGTCAGGACATCAATGGCCTGCCGTTTCTCATAGAGCTGGACTATGGCGTCGTATATATGGGAGTTGCGCGCATCGAAGAACTCTTCAGGAGACATCATGTCGGCGATCTTTACAATCGCATCCTTATCAATTAGGATAGCGCCGAGAAGTGAAGCTTCGGCGTCAGTGTTTTGCGGCTGTTCCATATTTGGGCTTGGAACGAACGGAGTGTCTTTTTTGCGGGCCATGTAGTTACAGGAGTTCCCCGCCTCCAAAAATGTTACTTATAGTCTCAAGCCCAGCAGGTTTGGTACCTGTTGCACTTGGCTTACTGGTTGGATGTGCGCCAGGTTTGATATCCTTGGAATAAGTGCAATCTATCCGTACGTCAGTCCCGGTAATCTTTTTGATAAAATCAGCAATAATTTTCTTATTTTTGGCTTCGCTCAGCCGCTTTTGGTGAAATGCGAATTTCATCTGCAGTTCTACTCCGTCGGTAGTGAATATCGGATGTGCCATCCGAAGCACCCCGTACAAAGTATTGTATTCCTTTTTGATACTGTCTAGTACCTGCGGCCAGACCTTTTCGTCAAGAACCACTGCTACTGAAGGACCAAGCTGCTTGGTAACGGCCACATGTACTTCCTCGACAGCTGGAGTTGCCCCGGATTCTTTAAGTGTATCTATAGATTTCGCAGAAACAGGTAGTTCGTGAGTCTTTTGAGGAATTGTGGCTGGGCGAATGTCTTCGATAGGTATATGGGCGGGCTGCGCTACGGGCGGTGTGAAGACTGAAGGTGTGGTTGTTGGCAGGACAACGGCAGAATGTAGGGTCGATGTGTCTGAAGCTTCCAATAGTAAAATTTCAAGCAACCGTTCTGGATTTCGGGAAGCGGGCACTTCTATGAGGTTTTTCATTAGTTGTAGTGATTGGTCTACCGGGAGCAATGGCTTGCCACGGACAATCGAAGCCCGTAATGAGCCGCATAGCTGCCCGGCGATGCTGGCAGCCTGCAATCCTTGCCCGTAGAGCGACCCGATCAACTGCATGAGTCGGCTCGTCATACCTGGATGAGCCAGACAGCTTATAATATCATCGATAACTACGTCCGGGGCAATTCCGAGGAGCAATCGAACGTCATCTGAAGCTATTATGGTGTCTATACTCCGTGCCTGGTCCAGAAGGCTTATGCTATCCCTGAATGATCCGCCGCCGTGTGCTGCCAGCAAACTGAGCGCGGCATCATCAATTTCGACATTTTCCTTGGTAGCGATATGGCGTAAATGGTCGACAACTTTTTGTTGCTCGACCGGTTTGAAGGTATAGTGCTGCGTCCGTGAAACAATCGTCTCTGGTAATTTGTGGGCTTCGGTAGTTGCAAGAATAAAGACAACATGCGCCGGGGGCTCTTCAAGTGTCTTTAGTAACGCGTTGAAGGCTTCCCGCGTCAACATGTGTACCTCATCGATGATATACACTTTGAATTTGCCGGATGTCGGGGCAATGTATACCTTGTCCCGAAGGTCACGAATTTCATCGATACGACGGTTGCTGGCAGCATCAATTTCGATTATGTCGAGGTGGGCCGCGTCGTCTGTATATGGCAACCCATTAATTTCGTGTGCCAAAATACGGGCAATGGATGTCTTGCCAACCCCTCGGGGTCCGCTAAATAAATAAGCGTGGCTGATACGGCCTTTACTTAGCGCTTTTGCCAGCGTATCTGTGATGTGCTCCTGCCCTACGATTTCACTCAGAGACTTCGAACGATACTTACGGTATAATGCTTGCCCCATGCTAAGTCTTAGTATACTCGTTCATGCAGTGCTTATATAGCGACTGCCCGTTGTAGATTTGATGGAATGTTTATAACAACTAAAGTGCTGCTTCGAGTGCGGCCCACTCTGCCTGAGAGTCATCGTCTGGAAGGTTGACCGAAACCTGGTCATTTGGCTTGGCCTTGAAGTACGTGACGCTTGCCAAGAGGACGCGGTAGTGTTTGCCGGCTACATCGACGAAATAGTGACCGTTTTCGAGCTTGAGGGTACCAACAACTTGTTTACGGGCAATCGGACCAATCTGCTTGTAGAGGAATGATCCGTCATCGGCGATAGTAAGTTTGAGGATGTCGCCCTGTACGAGCTTAGATTTGCTGGCGTAATTCGCAGGCACTGGATATGTCTTGCCGTCTGAGCCAACCATGTTCTGACCATCAAAGACACCTTCGATGATTTTGCCAAGGTTCTCATCGCGGGCAGCTGCAGGAGTAACCATTTCGTCATCACCAACAAGGCTGAGCAATAACTCAGTCGCGGCGCCGAGGTTAGTCTCCGCTTCCTGTATTAAAGCTCGTAATCTTTTGATTTGTTTTTCTGCTACATCTGCCATGATGGTAAATTGTCTCTCCAGCCGTAGACTGGTCGTCGCTTCAAGTATTCCCTTTTGTTTGTCTATTCCTATTAGTCATAATCCTATCACGAATGAGAAGTCAAGTCAAAAGTTTATAAAACTTAAGTATTTTAAACCTCATGCATGACACATTTAATCTCTAATCGGGGTGCTGATTGGATGTAGCAGGGCTCGCCTAGTCACTGACATTCCAATCGCCCGTGCCGAACGATGTAATTCATTAAATGCTTCAGTTTCTGTTCTTGGTAGCGTCACAAAGCGTTTAATTGCAGAACCACCGTTCTGTCCTATGGCATACGTACGAGAATTCATTCCAAGAGCCCTGCGTTCCTCTGAAGTCATCAAAGATGTTTGTTGTTGCCTAGGTACTGGCGCTATCCAAACTTCTGCTTGGATTTCTTGGATTGTTCCCCGACCCGAACTCGTAGCCTGTGCCGTTATTGCTAAGCCTATATATGACTCCGTGTCTTTTTGAGCATGTGTTGTGGTACGTCGTAAATTACTACAATTAGGTATCTTCCATCCTCGCTGGCGTGCGTCCAGGAGTCTAGCATACGGTTCTTCCATGACTTCAACGACGACTTCCCTCATCGTCCCGTTATAATTAGATGGGCGTAATTTTTCTTTTAAGCGATCTCTGGTTTGCCAGGCTTCCCACTGTAATTGGGTGGGATGAGGCTCGATTGTCAATGCGGCCGCATCTTCTATTTCAGCGATTCCGTCCAGTGACGGTAAGTTCAAAATGGTTCCAGGTGCGTAAAATCTGAGCGTATCTGGATTATATTTCATAATCTATTTTATACCATAACAGTCTACAAAATGAAAACCGCCCGGACAAACCGGACGGTAAATGTGTCTAGTAGTCTGGGCGAACCCAGAAATATGACTAGGCGAGTTCGACAGTGGCGCCAGCGTCCTGAAGGGCTTTTTGAGCCTTCTCAGCGTCGGCTTTACTAGCCTTTTCGAGGATGGTCTTTGGAACGCCATCGACGAGGGCTTTGGCTTCACCGAGGCCGAGGCTGGTGATGTCTTTGACTGCTTTAATGACAGCAACTTTCTGTGATCCGGCGTCCTTGAGGACAACGTCGAATTCAGTCTTGGCGTCTTCAGCTGGCGCGGCATCGCCACCACCACCAGGACCAGCAACTGCTACGGCTGCAGCTGGCTCAATGCCGTATTCATCCTTGAGGATGGTCTTAAGTTCGTTTACTTCGAGTACAGTCAGCTTTGTCAGCTCTTCTGCGAGTTTCTTTAAATCAGCCATGATTGGGAGATTCCTTTCAATAAGTTAGTAATGCAAATACGTATAGTGCTTGTAGCAACTAAGCCTTAGCTTTGTCGCCGACGCCATCAAGTAGTGCGTGCAGGTTGCCAGATAATGCGTTCGTAACGTCATTAATTGGTGACAGCAGCATAGCGACAACTTGACCGATAAGTTCGTTCTTGCCGGGAAGCGTTGCCAACGATTTCACTTCTTCAGCAGACAGGAACCTGCCTTCAGCGCTGATCGCGCCAACAAATTCTAATGTTGGGTTGAGCTTAGAAAATTTAGCGATGACCTGAGCCGGAGCTACTTCATCATCGTTGTTGAAAGCGTAGAGCAACATCCCCTGGAGATCACCGGTGTCAATACCTTTGAGGGCAGCAGTCTGTTCGATTGCTTTGATAACAAGGCGGTTCTTGACGACTTTGATGCGCGTACCG
>Ga0136611_10001364_pt1 | contig 16939 bp, 18 predicted proteins | sample AntDrymUQ2232306_2_FD_106645 | JGI IMG/M metagenome (GOLD analysis project Ga0136611, IMG submission 106645) | Polar desert sand microbial communities from Dry Valleys, Antarctica - metaG UQ223 (23.06) | ecosystem: Environmental > Terrestrial > Soil > Desert | place: Antarctica: Dry Valley...
CCATCCTAATTGCCCGTGGTTCCTGAGCTCCCCCGCACAAGTGTCTCCGCATACGTCCGTTATTCGCTGCGCACGTGGATATCCCTACGCGTGGTCGGCAAACCGCCACCAGGAGAGAGTACCCACCACACCGGCGATCCCGGTGAGTACGACTAGCAGGTAGCTGTTCATTTCTAGCTCCTGCACCTCAGGGCCCGCGACGCCGCTCGTGAGCGCCGGCACCGACCAGGGGAAGTACGCCCCCCAGCCGAGCGCCGCGATCACCTGCGACAGGAAGATGGCGAGGAACATCACGCCGATCGGCGGCAGGTAGCCGCGTCCGGCGCTGGCGGCCCAAGCGAACGGGGTGACGAGCAACACGGTGAGGCCGGCCGTCACAACGATCCGACCGGCGGAGCCCAGCGCCAGATCCGTCGACCATCCGGGCAAGCCGATGGTAGCCCCAAGAACAAGAGCCAGCGCATAGACGAGCATGGTCAATATGGCCGCCCAGGACGCTATCACGACGAACTTGGCGACGACGATCGTCTCGCGGGAGGCAGGCAGCGCGAGCAGGTCGGTGACGGTGCGGTCGCCGTACTCTCGGCCGAACACCCAGATGGCGATCAGCCCAAACAGAACAAACCCGCCCACGGCGACGGCCTGCGTCACCAGCCCGAAGTACGTCGGCCAGTCCGCGCTACCGGCGGCGAGCTGCGCCTTCGTGCTGATCAGCCCGAAGCGGCGGGCCCACTCGGGGTCTTTGAGGATCATCATGAACAGGCCACCCACGAGCGGGGCGAGCGAGAAGCCCAGCGCGGTCAGCCAGGGCATTCTCGAGCGACGCGCCTTGAGCGACTCCGCCCACAGTGCGGCGGCCAGCCCGTTCACGCTTGGCCTCCTTCCGGAGACCCGACCAACCGCAGGAAGTGCGTCTCCAGGTCCTCCTGTTCCACACCCAGCCGCGTCGGCGGCACGCCCGCGCCCACGAGCAGCCGTGCGATATCGTCGGGGCACGCCACGGCCCGCTCCTCGGTCAACTTCATGGCGCCGTCGTCGCAGAAATCGGCGGCGAACCCGGCGGCCGCAAGGGCGGCACGGGCCGCGCGGCGATCACGAGCATCCACCACGAGCCACCGGTGCCGCCGTTGCTCGAGCTCCGAGGCGCCGCGCTCCTCGATGAGCCGTCCCTCGTGGATGATGCCGACGCGTGTGGCGAGGCGGGCGACCTCACTCAGGATGTGGCTCGACATGAACACGGTTACGCCCCGCTTGGCAGCGTGGTCGTGCAGCAGCTCGCGCACCTCGACCACACCGGCCGGGTCGAGCCCGTTCGCCGGCTCGTCGAGGATGAGGAGGTCGGGCTCGTGGAGCAGCGCCTTGGCCAGCCCCAGGCGCTGGGCGTTGCCGAGCGAGAGCGTGCCCGCCCGCTGTCCGGCGTACGGACCGAGCGCGAGGCCCTCGATCGTTCGGTCCACCGCGCGGGGGTCGGTCACGCGGCGCAGACGCCGGAAGACCTCCAGGTTCTCGCGCACGGTCAGCTCGGGATAGGCGTGCGGCGTTTCCACCATAGAGCCGACCCGCGCCCACAGGTCCCGGGCACCGGCGTGCGCCCGCTCGCCGAGCAGTTGGGCGGTGCCCACATCCGGCCGGATCATGCCCAGCAGCATCCGGATGGTGGTGGTCTTGCCCGCGCCGTTGAGGCCGAGGAAGCCGTAGATCTCGCCCCGGCCAACCTCCAGAGAGAGGCGGTCTACGGCGGTTCTGTCGCCGTACCGCTTCGTCAGGCCGGACGTGGCGATCACGCTATCCATCGCCGCGGCCCAGCTCATCACGCAAGCAGATCAGCGCTTGGTCGATGAGGTCGGGGAGCTCTTCCGCGCCGTCCCGCTCGGCCCAGATGGCGACCGCCGTGGTCACGGCGGCGAAACACGACGAGGCCACGACACGCAGGTGCAGCTCGGATCCCTCATCGTCGGCATGGCCACCCAGTGCTTGTGCGAAGAGACGTTCGGTGGCAGCCTGCTGCTCCCACAGGCGGGCGCGCAGCGCCGGGGTGTTCAGTATGAGGCGCGTGCGAACCAGCAAGGCATCCCGATCGGCGGCGTAGATACGCGAGAGTCCCCCACCAAGGGCGCGCCGAAACCGGTCGATCACGGGCTCGTCCGAGGGGCGGGCGGCAAACTGCTGAAGGATCAGTGGATCGTACTCGTCGGCCAGGACCAGGTCTTCCTTGCGCGAGAAGTATCGGAAGACCGTCATGTGGGAGACTTCGGCCGCTGCGGCGATCTCCTCGATCGTGGTGGCCTCGTAGCCCTTCGCCAGGAACAGCCGCAAGGCGTGCTCCTGGATCAAGCGGCGCGTGCGCGCCTTCTTCCGCTCCCGCAGGCCCGCCCCGCTCCCTGGTATCGGTTGATCTTTCTGTGAAAGCACACTCACCACCCTACCGCGATCCGACACACTATGTTATTCCATAACAAATACTAGTAGATAACACGGTTTGTGTCGAGAGGGTCAGTTCTATACGCTGTGCTCGTACATCCGCGAGCATCCTTACCCAGCCAGTCGTTGGCGGTGCCTCCTCACGCCTAGCCGCGTCTCCCACCCTGGAAGGCTGATTCTTTCCGCGCGGTGCCGAAATCTGACCTGCATCGACCATCCGGAAGCGGCGGATTGGAGTCGCCGTTGTCGCGACGGGAGGGAGACGCCGCACCCGACGGCCCCGGCAGGCAGCACCACCAGATGGCGATCACATACAACCGTTCTTCAGCAGTCGCCCCTGACACGCTTGGAGTGTTGGCAAGCTATACGACCCCGAGTCGCGGGTCCAGGTGGAGACAGATGAACAGGAGCGACAGGATGTTCAATGGCGCCACCGCTAGGCACGCGGCGGTCAGCGTCGGCCAGAGCTGCACGGAGCGGCTCCCGGCGAGGCCCAAGCAGCCGACCAGCACGCCCAGCCCGACTCATATCCTCGGTGGCGAGCTTGGCCGGGAAGAAGGGGTACAACGCCACCCTGAGCAGATACGGCAAGGAGTACCTCCACGACCGGTTGGCCGACAAGCGCCGCGAGCAAGAAGAGCCCCGTTCACTCGCCGAGCGCCGGATGGTGCGGATGCTCGGGGAGATCGGGCAGCGGGAGGACCGTAGCGAATACGGGGGAGCTGATGGTGCGTACCTCCGGGAGCACAGCTTGCACCATCCAGGCACGCCGACTTCGCCTGGCCGGACAAGCAGAAAGCGATAGAGGTGTGGGGCGGCGTCCACACCCGGCAGTTCTTCGTGTCCCAGGAGCGGGTCCGGGAGGCGAACGAGCGGCAGATAGAGCGGGCCAAAGTGGCCGGCTGGGAGGTTATGATACTGCGGGACGAGGAACTCGCAAGGGACCGGTGGGAGGAGACGCGAGAGCGGGTGCGGCAGTTCTTGGCGTAGCTATGGCACAAGGAGGCAATGGGTTGAAAGCGAATGCTGACATCACCGTGGCGATGATCCATCCGCCCACGTGGGAGAACGACGGCGAGGTCTTCCCGGTCACCGACCCGATCCCGGTGGAGGAGTGGCTGGAGAAGGTCTCCGGACCAGGCTGGGACCTGGAAGCTCTGCCCGACGACGGCCTCATCGCCGGGGGGCACGTCATCATGGTCCACAACGAGGAGGAAGACAACACCTTCCTGTTCGCGGTGCCACCCGAGGCGATACCGCTCACGCAGGTGTTGATCCCCGAGGACCAATACCAGGCGCTGCTGTCACGCACGCCCCGCCTATCCACCTTGGCCGGTCGCTAGCGCACCCGCACAACACGCGGCCGCAGGCATGCCCCACCTCGGCGCCGCAGCACAAGGCATTGAGCCGGCCGTCGCAATCAAGTGATTGGAGGTGAATCGAGTTGAGCGACCCGACCCAGCGATTCTCGGCGAGGGTGGACGACTACATCAAGTACCGCCCATACTACCCTCAGGCCGTTATCCATTTGCTGCAACAGCAGTGCGGGATGACGCCGGCCTGGACGATCGCGGACATCGGCTCCGGCCCGGGCAACCTCACCCGCCTGTTCCTCGACAACGGCAACCGCGTCTTCGGCATCGAGCCGAACCGCGAGATGCGCGAGCCGGGGGAGCGGCTCCTCGGCGGCCACCCAGGTTTCACCAGCATCGATGGTACCGCGGAGGCGACGGGACTGCCGGACGGGAGCGCGGAGCTGGTCGCGGCGGGCCAGGCTTTTCACTGGTTCGACCTCGATCGGGCGAGCCGGGAGTTCCGACGCATCCTCCGGCCGCCACGGTGGGTGGTGCTCGTCTGGAACGAGCGTCGGATCGCCGGCACGCCGTTCCTGGAGGCGTACGAGCGGCTGCTCGTGGCGTACGGGACGGACTATGCGCAGGTGCGGCACCGTGACGCGGCGGACGCGACGGCGCTTGAGCGGTTCTTCGGCCCGGGCGGGTATGGACGCGCGTCGTTCGAGACCGTCCAGAGGTTCGATCTCGAGGGACTGCGGGGTCGGCTCCTCTCGTCCTCCTACGCGCCCATGGCGGGTCAGCCGGGCCACCCGGAGATGCTGGTGGAGCTGCATGGGATCTTCGATGAGTACCAGGAGGGCGGCGTGGTCGGGTTCGAGTACGATACGACCGTGTACTACGGCCGTGTCTAGTGGGATGGTGTAGTCGGGGCAGTTGCATTGGCGTCATCTGCGGCGCAGAGGACGCAGCCACCAAAGGAAAGGCCCCACCCACAACATGAAGAGCGCCCCGAAGATCAGGGCCGACCACCTGGGGCGGCTCACCAGGAGGTCGCCCACGGCCACGATCGCTACGACGGGGGGGAGCATGCCGAGGAACGTGGCTAAGGCAAACGTCCGCACCGACATCGAGGTGAGACCGGCCGCGTAGCTGACCCAGTCGAAGTTGAAGGCCGGCAACAGACGCATCAGGAAGACGGCTCGCCAGCCCATTCGCTGGGCCAGCGCATCAACCTTCTTTATCTCGTCCCGCCCCAGCCTGCGGGCGAGCCATCGGCGACCTAGGCGGCGAGCGAGCCAGAAGGCGATGAGTGCGCCTATCTCGGCACCGACGAGCGTCCATACCGTGCCCCAGAACAGGCCGAACGCCAGCCCTGCCGCGATGTCGAGCGGCACCGACGGTATGGGCGTCAACACTATTGCGAGGACCATCAGAAGGACGAATACGGCCGGGGCAAGCGTCCCCCAACCTTGCAGCCAGTCCCTGATGGCCGTCGGTTTGAGGTCCACCCACAGGCCGAACAGCCGCTCCCCCAGATACGAGACGATGAGGCTCGTGAACACAAAGGCCAACAGATATATTGCCTGCCGTCGTGTCGGTGTGGACACGTCAACTACTGACATTGGCCCACGCTACAGTACAGCGACGAGTTACCAGGTTTGAAGCACGAGACGCAAGGAGATGCGGGGATTGCAGGCAGATGCTCACCCCCGTACAGCGATCAGTAGGGCATATCCCAGGCTGCCTTGCTCCACGGCGGTTGCCGCGGCCCGCGCCATCTGCTTCGCCTGATTGAGGTTTCCGACTGGTAACATCAGCTTGCCGAGCTTCGACATTAGTTCGGCGCTAAGAAGCTTGGCGCGAACGCCGCGTACCATCTCGCCGAGGTCCTCGTCATGCGCCTCGACACTCAGGTGTATGAAGCCTGCCGCCTCCAGATGTCCTGCGTATTCCTCCACCGGGCGAGCGTCGCCAAGGCACGCCACCCAGGCCAGCAGTGTCCGCAACTCTGGGGGAGCCTCTCCTGCGCGGGTGAGGTCCGAGAGACCGACGCTGCCACCGGGCCGCAGCACGCGATGAAACTCCCGAGCCGCTGCCGCCTTGTCCGGGAAGGTGCAGTACGCGCACTCGCAGACTACCGCGCCGAACTCGCCGCCCGCGAACGGCAAGCGCTCGGCGTCGCCCTGCCGGAAGCTGACGAGGTCGGCCACTCCCGCCTCCTCGGCGGCGCGGACCGCCTCAGCCACATTCCGACCGCTGTAGTCTACCCCCACCACCTTGCAGCCGAACCGCCTCGCGAGGAAGATGGCGCTCGTGCCCTTGCCCGCTGCCACGTCGAGCACGCGCTTGCCGGGGCCGAGCCGGAGTAACTCACCCAGCCGCTCGGTCAGCGCGAGTCCCCCAGGGTGGAAAGAGTCTCCGAGCAAAAGGCGCGCCCAGTCGCTCTCGTACACGTTCGCGCAGCAACTCTTGACCTCCTCGGCAGGCACAGTCAACGGTTTGTTCTGTGTCATCCCCGTGCTCCGTTCTCTTGCCCGTTACCACCTGAAGCATGGCGAAAGGAGAACGTGATAGCGGGCGGGTCGAACGCGACACCCTCGTGACGGGCTCGCGCTCGTGCGCGGGTGCGGGCGCTGAGCTGCTCGAAGGCCTGCTCGCGGTAGCCCACGTTGTTGTACGCGCAGAAGGGTATCTGCTTGCCGTCCGGCAGCAGGATCTCCTTGCAGCACTTCATCAGGTTCTTCTGGTTGAACGTCCAGGGGTCCATGAAGTCCTGCAGCATGATCATGAACACCCGGTCGGCGAACGAACCGATGTCGAATCCGTCGGGCAGCCCGCACGCCGCGCAGGAGACGGCGAACTGATCAGCAGCCTTGTCGGAGCCGGGGACCGCCGAAGACGACCATAGCCCCTCCAGCGCGGTCTTGATCTCCGAGCCCAGGTCCGGCAGCACCCGGTTCGTTATATAGTCGAGGTAATCCTCGACATCGAGGACACGCGGCAAGGGCAGGACGGTGTCACCTTCGACGTAGGCGTACGTCACGGAGTTGCACGTCGGGAAGCAGCAGGGTACGGGCACGAAGTCCTTGACGATGAACATACCTTCAGTCTGCTCCTCAATGTCTCGCAGGATGTCGGGGATGGTTAGCCGGTGCATCGGGTCATGCTGCCCGTGCCTGCCCGACATGAAGGCCGGCTGGAAGTTGATGCCCTTCACCGCCGGGTGCGCGATGCCGAACTCGACTAGCCTGCCGATCTCGTGCTCGTTGACCCCCGGCTGGATGGCGGGCACGAGCACCACCCCGCAGCCGATCTCAGCAAGCCGGTCGAGCGCGCGCAGCTTTGTGGACAGGATGTCCGGCTCGGCGCGGATGATTCTGTACGTCTCGTCCTCAAAGCCGTCGAACTGGAAGTAGATCGCAGGGCGGATCTCCGCCAACTCTGCCAAAAAAGCGTCGTCATCGGCGATCCTCTTGCCGTTGGTGTTGAGCATCACGTGTTTGATGTTGCGCCTCTTGGCCGCGCGCATCATGTCCCCTATCTGCGGGTGGATCGAGGGCTCCCCGCCGGAGAACTGCACAACCTCTGGGTTGCCCTCGGTCTCGACCAGGTGATCCAGGATGCCCTCGACCTCCTCGAGCGTCAGGCTGAAGCCCGAGGCTGCGTTCGCGAAGCACAGGGGGCAGTTCATGTTGCACGCGCTGTTGACCTCGATGATGCCGAGGCAGGCGTGCTGCTGGTGGTCCGGACAGAGACCGCAGTCGTGCGGGCAGCCGTGGACTATCTCCGTCGTGTACTGCAGAGGCATAGTGCCCGGCTTGTTCATCCGGGCGCTGGAGACGTACGCCTGCGCGTCGCCGTAAATGAGCGATTCAACAGTGCCGTGCTCCGGGCACCGCTTGCGCATATACACCTTGTTGTCCCGTAGGAGCACGTGGGCGTCGATGACAACCCGACAATCCGGGCAGATGCTGCGCGTGAGCTCGTAGAAGACGTAGTCCGCGTCCTGTTTGCGGGGTACGGTCGTTGTGGGATCGGGTCTGTCCTGGATCAAAGCCTCTGCTCCTTCTTTACGGCCTGTTGTCCGCCGCTCGCACCGCGTCCAGTAAGCTCTCTATCGCAGGCCGGTCCGCGGATTCCTCGCTGCGATACTCGTACACCACCCTTCCTTGCCAGTCCAGCACGAAGTCGCCGCCCAGCTGCGCGATGTCGGCGCGCGGCAGACGCGGGAGCCGGCCCCTCAGCAGCCCTCGCGCGTAGCTCCTCACGGCGTTGGGGCTCCACACCTGCGCCGTCGCCCCGCGCTCCAGTCCGAAGACCCGGTACGCCCTGCGCTCCGGATCGCTGAGGATGGGGTACGGCAACGACTCGCGCTCGGCAAATCCGGCGATGACCGAGGGCTCCTCGAAGGAGACTCCGAGCACGACGGCCCCCAACTGTTCCAGCTCCTCCTGGTGCTCGCGCAACTGCGCGAGGTGCTCCCGGCAGGACACTCAGCCCAGCCAACGCAGGAAAACCAGCACGACCGGATGCCCGAGGAAGTCTCCGAGATGCACAAACTGGCCTTGCTGATCCAGCAACTCGACATCGAGTACGTCGGGATAGTCATTTGTCACCGGATTGCTCCATTCGGATGCCGTGGGGCTGCTGTCTTCATGCCTCGCTCTCCTCGCTACTGTGGGCTACCTGCCAGTCCGCGCTTTGGACCTCCACTCCCACTATCGGTCCTCGCGCAAAGATCTGCCCCCTATCCATGCCCAAGGCCCTGTAAACGGGGTCCGGGACGCCGATATCCGTCAGGTAGAGATCGCCCACGTAGGGACGTGCCTTTTCGGACAGGAGCCCCACCTTCGGCCACGCGAGTGTCAGCGTCGCGTCAGCACGGAGGCAGGGATCTCGAGGGATGCCGCTGTCGCCGTCGAGTCCGGAGGGGATGTCCAGCGCGAGGCGAGGCACGTGGGCGGCGTTGGCCGCGCGGATGAGCCCGGCGACCGGCTCGCGGGGTGCGCCGCTCAGGCTGTATCCCACCAGCGCATCGAGCACCAGGTCCGTCCCCGCCAGCAGCGCGGGGAGGTCCTCCCAGGACGTCGATCTGTCGCTGCCGTCGATGCCTATCCTCTGCAGGGTTCCGAGTTGACGCCCCGGTACCTCGCTAAGCTCGTCCGGCTCTGCCGCGAGCGCCACCGTGACCTGGGCCCAAGCATTGGCCAGGTGCCTAGCCGCCACAAGGCCGCCGCCGCCGTTATTGCCCTTGCCGACGAGGACAAGTACCCGCCGTCCCGCTGTGTTCCCGCCGAGCATCCGTCGAGCGGTCGCGGCGAGGCTGCGGCCGGCGTTCTCCATCATCTGGAGTAGCGAAATGCCGTACTCGTTCACCATCAGCCGGTCGACCTCAACCATGTCAGCTACGCTAATCGGCCGCATGCATCGTCCTCCTGGGGGGTGTCCATCCGCCCCCGCGGTCAGCGCGCCGGTGCACGGGAATACGTTTACTCGCCGCGGAACCCTAACACCGACAGTAGAGTCATCCGCCAATCATCTGCCTCGCAGCGCGGCCAGTGCCGCCCTTGCCTCGGGGAGCATAGAGGCAAGGATGTTCAGGCTGGTGAACTGCCCGCTGATGCAGTAGACACACCACGCCTTCTCTTTCTCGCGCATCTGGTGGAAGTACCAGAGTGCGACCGCGGCATCCACGGTTGCCTTACCTGCAGCGACGAGCCGAAGCGATACGCGCCGTACGAGGAGTTGACCTTGTCCGAGGTGAAGCTCCTGAACGAAGGATCGGGCAGGTGCTGCAGCACACCCATCTGGAGGAGTGTGACCGGTGTCATGCTGGCGGTCCGGGCCAGGGCTAGTCTCAGCGTCACATGGCGCTGACGCAAGTGCGGTGTGTTGTCGCCCCGCAGATCCTGGCGAAGCTCGTCCACGCTCATCTTATCCCTCCTTGCGCTGTCTTGGGCGGCGACATGCCGGCTCTACGACCGCTGCTGGAACGGCACCTACCTCTAGGACTGACTGCGACGGTTGTCCCGGATGCCCGGCAAACGGTGTACTGAGGTAAGCCCCGGGGCATACCTACTCGCGCAGACTCACGGCCACCACCTGACGAGAGTACGGAGCGCCTTTCCCCTCCATCCGCGGGTGACCCGCGCGAGGGTGGCGTCGGCGCTGACCTGCTGGGTGCCTATGCCGTAGGTCGGGTAGACGTGGATGCTACGGGCAAGGTCGCCGAGCTTCAATCCCTGCTGCACGGCCAGCGCCAGCTCGTTCGTGAGCTCGTCGCCCGCGCCCGCCACCACGGTGGCGCCCAGCAGTGTGCCATCAGGCCGGGTCACCAGCTTGACGAACCCCTCTCGCTCGCCTACCGTCTGCGCCCGGTCGATCCGCTCCACCGGCCACCGGTGCACGCGTACCTGCTCGCCGCGCTCCCGGGCTTCGCGCTCGGTCAGTCCGGCTTGCCCCACCTGCGGGTCGGTGAAGATTACCCAGGGCACGGTCTCGCGTTTGCCGCGGCTGGAGCCGGGCAGCAGCGCGTTCCGCGCGGCGATATACCCCTGCCACCCAGCGTAGTGCGTGAACTGGAAGCTACCCGTCGCGTCACCGGCCGCGTAGATGTGTCTCTGACTCGTGCGCAAGCGGTCGTCCACGGCAATGCCCTTCTCGGCAAACGCCACCCCCGCTCTCTCGAGGCCCAGCCCATCGACCTTGGGGCGGCGTCCCAAGGCGACCAGCACCTTGTCCCCCTCGAAAACGCCCTTAGAGGTCGTGACTCGTATGTCGGTGGGTGTCTGCTCAATGCGTTTGGCCTCCTCGCCGGTGCAGACCTCTATCCCTTCATCGACAAGTACCTGAGTCAGGACCGAGCTCGCTTCGGGATCCGCGAATGGGAGTATGCGCTCTCCACGCTGGATGATCGTCACACGCGAACCGAGACGCCGCAACGCCTGGGAGAGTTCCACCGCGACCGGTCCGCCTCCCAGTACTAGCAGGTGGTTGGGCAGTTGCCGCAAGTCGAACACGTTCTGGTAGGTCAGACTGGGCGCATCCGCAAGACCCGGGATGGGCGGTTGTGCTGGCTCCGCGCCGGTGCATATGATGAACCGCTTCGAGTGCAGGATACGCCCGTCCACTTCAACGGTATGAGGATCGCGGAAGTTGGCTCGCCCCCGCACAACCTCCACTCCTTCCCTCTCCAGCACCTCAGGTGTCTCGAAGGCGTACACTCGCTGACTTGCCGCACCCACACGGGCCATGACCCTCGCGAGGTCGACCTGCGGAGGGACCGGGTCGAGACCCACGGCATCGGCGTGCCGCATCTGGTGGGCCACCTTTGCCGCGTGCAGCAACGCCTTGCTCGGCACGCAGCCGGTCCAGGTGCAGTCTCCCCCCACGCGGTCGCTCTCCACGAGCGCCACGCGGGCACCTAATTGGCGCGCAAAGGAGACAGCGGTCAGCCCCGCCGAGCCCGCGCCGATGACGGCCAGGTCGTACCTATCCGACATGGGGTCTTCCCTTCCCATCTTGGGCTTCCCAGCCCCACAGCTGAGTCGCTCGCTCGATCACAGCTCCAGCTGCTCGAGACCGGCCAGGTAGGCTTCCGAGTACGTGGGGAACTGCGCGGCGGTATCTAGCAGTGTGGAGACGGGTATCGCCGCCCGGATAGCGATGGACGCCTGGTGAATCCACTCGCTCGACAAGGGGGCGACTGCCCACGCGCCGACCAGCACGCCCCGCTCGCGATCTGCGACCAGCCCCATCTCCCCCCTGGGCTCCTGCTCGTACGTCCACGGGCGGGCGAGCGTCTCCGGCAGGTTGACCGTCGCCGTCACCACGTCCATGCCCTGCGCGCTCGCCTGCTCCTCGGTCAGCCCAGCGGCTGCGATCTCCGGGTCGGAGAAGACCACCCTGGGGATGGAGCGGTAGTTGGCCTTGGCAGGCTTCCCCAGGATATTGGATGCCACGATCCGTGCCTGGTACTTCGCGACGTGCGTGAAGGGCATCACCCCGGTCACGTCACCCACCGCCCACAGCCCTTCGGTCAGGCGGCACATCTCGTCGACTGAGAGCCCATTCTCCCCCGGCTCGACCCCAACCGACTCCAGGCCGATCCCCCGCGTCCGAGGAGTCCTGCCCGTGCCGATCACTATGACGTCCGTGGAAATCGTTGAGCCATCATCCAGCTCGATGATCGTATCGGCACCGTCCCTGCGAACGCGCGTGGCCGTTCGTCCCACACGAATGTCTATCCCATCCTCGGCAAGGGCCGACGCGATGAGCTCGCCCACCCTGGGCTCCTCGCGATCGATGAGACGGTCGGCGGACTGCACGATCGTCACGCGTGCGCCGAACCGGGCCAGCATCTGGCCGAGTTCCACGCCAACCGGCCCCCCGCCGACCAACACGGCACGCTCAGGTATTGCCTTAAGGGTCGTGGCCTCCCGGTTGGTCCACACCTGGACGTCCCCCAGTCCCTCTATCGGCGGTATGGTCGCGTCTGAGCCGGTCGCCACGATGATGTGCTCGGCGTGGAGAGCCTGCCCATTTACCTCGACCACGCCCGGCGCCGTAATGCGCCCCCTGCCCTTGAAGACGGCCGCTCCCTGCTCCTCGTAGCTCTCCACCTGCTTGGCGTCGTCCAGGTTACGGATCATGTAGTCGCGGTATGCGGAGGCCTCGGGCCAATCCAGGTCTGGGGTGCCCGTCCCCGCCGCCTTCCTTGTCCCCTCCCGAGCCTCCGGCGGTCGCAGGAGCGTCTTGGAGGGGATGCACGCCCAGTAGCCGCACTCCCCGCCTGGCCCCATGCCCAGCACTATCACGTCGAAACGCTCCGCCATACCGCTGACTCCTCCTTCGCTAGTGATCTCCTGTGGCAGGAGAGCCGCGCTCAAAACAGCTTAGCGCACAAGCCCGATACGGGACTGTAACCCAGCTTACAGAAGCCGAGGCCGTATCCGACTAGGATGGAACAAGGCAGTACTACTGTCCGAGGAGGGCCAAGCGTCGGTAAGCTTTCCCGCCAATAGCAGAGAGGTTTCGGTTGAAGAAGTCAGCGATAACGTGTGTATCCGCCATGACGCTGGTACTCCTACTGGCTGCCTGCGGAGGCGCCTCCAGTGAGACGGTCCCGACTAGCGGTGTGACCGGGCGCACCACTGTGCCCACCTCCGAGTCCGCGCCCAGGAACGAGCCTACCGCCGAAGATGTGCCCTATGCGACAGCAACGACGGCTGTCGTACCCAGCGCGGTGGCGACTGTTACTCCCGCGCGAGTTCCGACGATAGCGGCTGTCGCCAAACCCACCCTTGCGCCGACCTCATCGCCCGTAGAGCCGGCGGCGACAAGGCCCAAGGGATTGAGTGGACAGGCTGTTAGCGTGCCCGACTTCGAGCTCGTGGCGTATCAGGGCGAAGACTTGCTCGGCGGTCGAGAGGCCAAGTTCTCACAGGCGTTCGAGCAAGGCAAGCCGGTGGTGCTCAACTTCTGGGCAGGCAACTGCCCGCCATGCAGGTTCGAGATGCCCTCGTTCCAGGCGGTCGCAGACAAGTACGACGGCGAGGTCGTGTTCGTGGGCGTGGATGTGGGGCTTTTTACGGGCCTGGGCGATCACGAGTCGGCGAAGCAACTCCTCGATGAGTTGGACGTCCGCTACCCGTCCGCGTATGCGGTGAGCGCCTCTGCTCTACAGCAGTACAAGGTGGTCAATATGCCCACGACTATCTTCTTCGATTCGCGGGGGAGGGTTGTCGCTCGTCGGGCGGGCATCGTCCTGGAAGACGAACTGGGCGATATAGTCGAACAGTTGGTCGCCGGCTCCTGATCCCGGCGGCGGTAGTTAGTCTCGAGAGCAGGGAAACCCAGGGAGGCGGACCAGTATGGACACCAAAGAGAGGGCGCGCTTAACCGATGCAGCGGCACGACCAGCTACCCAAACAAGCATCACGACTGGTCTCCTCGTTGCCCTGTGCGCTCTGGCGGTGGTCTTCGCGGCGGCTCTCCTAACGGGAAGAAGTATTGGTGGCCTGAACGGGAGTATCGAGTCTATCTCCGCTTTCTCTAGTGGCCGGCTCGGCAGCCTCGCGAGTACTCTTCCGCTGAGCTATGCCTTCGGTGCAGGCATGGTGGCGGCGGTGAACCCCTGTGGTTTCGCCCTGCTGCCTGCCTACCTCGGCATGTATCTTGGTGATGCTGGCGGGCCGCCGACAGAGATGGGCTCCGGCTCAAGGCTCTGGCGCGCGGCACAGGTGAGCGCGACCGTCACCGCGGGCTTCTTGGTGCTGTTCGGGCTCGCGGGTCTGTTGCTGAGCGTGGCGACCACCGTCCTGGCCGCGTACTTTCCCTGGCTGGGGCTAGCCGTCGGTTTCGTACTCGTGCTGGCAGGTGGGAGGATGCTGCGTGGCGGCTCCCTGTACACCACCTTCGGTGAGCGAATAGCGGGACGAATAGGGTCGGGCGCACGTCGACGAAGTGTTCGCGGGTACCTGGCCTACGGGCTGGCGTATGGCGCCGCCTCCCTGAGTTGCACGCTGCCCATATTCCTGGCGGTGGTGGCCAGTGCGCTAGCGGTCGATGGCTTCCTCCCGGCTGTCCTACAGTTTGTCCTGTACGGTCTGGGGATGGGCTTCGTGATAACAGTGCTCACGCTGAGCACCGCACTGGCTCAGCAGGTGGTGATCAAGAGGGTGCGGCGACTGGGCGAGTACATGCAGCCCGTATCTGCCGTCCTGATACTCCTCGCGGGCACATATATCCTTTACTACTGGCTCACGCTTGGCGGCCTGCTCGCCACGGTGCTGTGATCTAGCCCGCAGTAGGACCGAGAACTGTAATAGGGAAGCAAGAGGTACCCGCTAATGAGGAACGGAGCCGGCAGAATGAATATGACCGGGCGAGGAGCACATCACACGCTGCTGCAGATAGTCGTCTCTCGCGACTGCCCCACCTGCGCGGAGTCGCGCACGATCGCACTGGAAATGCGCGAGAGGTTCCCCTTGCTACAGGTAGACCTAATCGATCTGGACGCGGGGCACCCGGTTCCAGATGGGGTGGTGGCCACGCCCACCTACCTTCTGGACGGCACGGTGATCTCACTGGGCAACCCCCGCCGGGAGGATTTGGTAAGGAAGTTAGCAGAGCTACACCCTTTGCAGATCTGACGTCGGTCCCCACCTGACCGGCCGTCTCGGCAGCACACAGGAGGTGGCAGATGCCCAGCCCAAGCACTATATGGATAGCAGTTGTCTCGGCACTTCTTGCCGTGGCGTGCGGGAGCGCGGCACCCGGCCCGGTATCACAACCGGCGAACGTGACGCCTGGGTCAGGCACATCCCGGACAATATCCGACCCTGCTGGCGGTGACACCGCAGTCGGGTCGGTCACAACTTCAACGGCAGTGCCCCCAGCTGACCTGAGCCGGGCGAAGTTCAGCACGGATGGCTGGAAGACCGATTTCAGCAAGCACAGTGTGCCCCTTGAGGAGATATCCTCCGGCGGTCCGCCCCGTGACGGCATCCCGCCAATCGATGCGCCGAAGTTTGTGTCCGTGGAGGAGGCCAATAGCTGGCTCGACGCGCGGGAGCCGGTGATCCATCTCGAGGTAGACGGCGAGGCGCGCGCATACCCCTTGCAGATACTCATCTGGCACGAGATAGTGAACGACGTGGTGAGCGACATACCCGTCGCCGTGACCTTCTGCCCGCTGTGCAACACCGCGATCGCCTTCGACCGGAGGCTGCACGGTCGGACGCTCGACTTTGGGACTACGGGAAACCTGCGTAACTCCGACCTGGTAATGTGGGACCGGCAGACGGAGTCGTGGTGGCAGCAGATCACTGGAGAGGCAATAGTGGGCCAGTTGACCGGCCGGAAGCTCGAGATGCTTCCGGCAACCATACTGTCCTGGCAGGCGTTTAGGCAGCAGTTTCCACAGGGCCGGGTGCTCTCACGGGAGACGGGTCACCGGCGCTCGTACGGATCCAACCCGTATGCCGGCTATGACAAAGCTGATGAGCCACCGTTCCTGTTTGAAGGCAAGCTTGACGGCAGGCTCTCGCCGAAGGAGCGGGTGGTTACCGTGAGCCTGGCAGGGGACGATGTCGCGTATCCCTTCCCGCTCCTTGCCAAGGAGCGAGTGATCGCTGACAGCGTCGGTGGACAACCTGTAGTGGTTTTCTTCCAGCCGGGTACCGCCTCTGCGCTGGATGCTTCGGCTATCGAGAACTCGCGGGACGTGGGAGCCACGGGCGTGTACCGGCCTGAGATAGATGGACGCCGTCTGACGTTCTCGTGGCGCAACGCCGGATTCGTCGATGCCGAGACCGGTAGTCGTTGGACGGTTCTGGGACGGGCGATCGAGGGGCCGCTGGTTGGCAAGCAACTGAAGCCGGTCGTACACGGCAATCATTTCTGGTTTGCCTGGGCAGCGTTCAAGCCGGATACGAGGATCTACGCTCCACAGTGAGACGGTTTGACATCATGAGCAAGTGCATCGGGCGTATGATGCACAGTGATGTGGGGAGTGAAGGAGGGGCACATGGCGGGTAACGTGATCAAGCGCGTGCTGGGCTCGGCCCGCGCCGGCAGCACCACGCAGGCGAATTACCCGTTCAAGCGTGAATACCTGCGCAAGATAGACATCTTCCGTGACCTTTCCCACGAGGATATGGAGATGCTTGACAGGACAACGCGCATGACGACTGTGGAGAAGGGACGGACGATCTACCGCCAGGAGGACAAGGCCCAGGGACTCTTCCTGCTCAAGACGGGACGGGTGCGCCTGTCGCGCATAGGTCCTGGCGGGAAGAAGCTGGGGCTGGCGGTCCTCGAACCAGGAACGTTCTTCGGCGAGATGCCGCTACTCGGGGAGAGGATGCGCAACGCCTATGCCGAAGCTGCGGAGGACTGCCTGCTGTGCGTAATGAGTCAGCATGATATCGAGCGGCTAGTGCTTGCCCAGCCGCAGGTGGGACTCCGCATGATAGCGGTTCTGAGCCGCTGGCTGGCGGAAAGCGAGGCGCGTCTCGAGGACCTGGCATACAGGAGCGTGCCGATGCGGCTCGCATCGGTACTGCTGCGCCTGGGTGAGGACGGTGTGGTGGAGGGTGTCACCCACGAGGAGCTGGGCAACATGGTAGGCGCGTACCGTGAGACGGTCACCAAGACGCTCAACGAGTTCCAGGCCGCGGGGTACGTCAAGCTCTCCCGACGCAAGGTCCAGATATACGATC
>Ga0136611_10001365_pt1 | contig 16935 bp, 21 predicted proteins | sample AntDrymUQ2232306_2_FD_106645 | JGI IMG/M metagenome (GOLD analysis project Ga0136611, IMG submission 106645) | Polar desert sand microbial communities from Dry Valleys, Antarctica - metaG UQ223 (23.06) | ecosystem: Environmental > Terrestrial > Soil > Desert | place: Antarctica: Dry Valley...
CCAGCGGTCTATTCGACCCGTCTAACCGCCCCCCAGTGGACCTGGGCGCACCGTCTGGCGACTTCCCGATGCTGCAACCTGGCAGGGCGGACACGCTGGATCCGCAGCAAGCCCCTGACCTACCGGCGAATATGAGCGCTGATACGGGCCTGGGGTACGACCTGGGCAGCGAAATAAGCAGCGACCAGCCCGTAGATGGCGAACAAGCCAACGGGGAGTTGGCGCGCCTGACGCACGAGAACACACGGATGCCTGGGCGCAAGGCAGAGAGCCATCAACGCACCATGTCAGACTGGTGCGCGGACGTCGAGAAGGCGTCTGACAGGAGTTTCAGTCCAACGACCGGTAGGCGCTACAAGAGATTGTGGGGGATGTACGGCAGTAGGCGGCCGGGCGGCCTACCATCCCTTACCGAAGAGATCGGCAAGCTCTACCACGAGGAGCACGAAAAGACGCCTCGCGAGCGTTGGGCGGAACACGACGTGAGCAAGGGGTTCGGGAGCGCGTCGCCATCAATCAAGCGCGCCGCGTTCCAGCAGTTGGCGGGTGATCGCGACGTCGTTGAGGACGCTGTCAACCTCAGCTCGCCAACCGCCCACGCCGTCACCGATCTCAACCACAAGTGCGCGGTCCTCCTGGGGCAGCATCGGGTCAACTACTCGGTGAGGATCCGATTGCGAGCGCGCTGGACCACCAGGGCGCAGCCAGCCGAGCAGAGCGCCGTCTCCGAACCGTCAGGTGCGGTCAGAGTCCAACGCCGATCAGTGACCACATGGCGATCACCCCAGAGGTCCGAGGTCCGGCACGTCTGCCGGGACGGAGCGGTCATTCCGCACCTCGCATCCATGCGTCTATCTCTTCTTCGGACGGCTCGTAGCCGTCATCCGGATCGTCGGGAAGCGTCCCGGCCATCCGTTGGACGAGCCAGTCCGCTGGACGAGCCAGTCCGCGGAATCGAGATCAAGCACAAGGTCGCCCTGGTGTGGAGGCCAAAGCACGGACGGGTAGGTGTTCATTCCGAACCCCCAGCAACAGCAGGCCGTGGAACACGACGGAACCCTGCAGCTATGTGGTGGGAGGGGGCTATCGGCGGCGGCGTCCATTTCTTTGGTTCTGGCGGGGCTGGATCGGGCCACGGCTTGCCAGACGCGGCGGCCAGGTCATCGCGGGAGACAAAGGAGACGGGAACCAACGTGATGGGGGGCTGATCGTTTGCCGGGACATTTTGTCCCGCATAGGTAGACGTACTAGCCGGGACAAAATGTCCCGGCAACTCGGCGACCAGGAACGTCGGCTCGGGTGCGGGAGTCTCGACACGCCCGAGAACGATCGGCCGGGTGTGCCAGGTGTGGCCGCATTCCTCGTTCAGGCAGCGCCGGGTGCCCCGGGTCTCGACACCCTCGGGACTATGACAACGCCGGCAACTATCGTCACGCTCGATGACCTTGGTGACCGGCTTACGGTCTTTCGGGAGGCGTCGCAGGGCCGTGTACTGCTGGTCTTTCGACTGCGGTTCTTCGGGTGTGAGCGGGTAGAGGTCGATGTGGGTCTTGCGCCCAGCCTCGCGCCACTCCAGCCGGTACGGCAACGTCGCCAGGAGCTCGGGGTCATCCTGGTACGGCGTGTACGCTTTCAGGGCGCGGGAGACCGCTTTCTCGGGGGTCGTGCCGGTCGCCCCGAGCGCCAGGCGGGCAACATCCTCCCGCAGTAGGGGGATCTTTTCCTTCCCGTTCCGCCGCGCCGCATTCGCCACGTCGACGAGGTGCCGATGCACCTGCGCCCCGTCCGGCGTGAAGGGGCCGTGCTTCACCAGTGCGTCCGCCGACTTGAACTCGGCGATCTGCTCTTTCAGCTTCGGGCAGACCGTGCAGGTCTCCGCGCCGTCGCTGCTGGTCGCAGGCTCCCGCTTGCGGCGGGCACGGTCTTGCACCTCGGCCAGCGCGAACGCCTTCAACTCGCAGAGGGCATCCTCACGGGATACCCCGGCCGCCAGGCGGTCGCGGAAGTAGTCGTCAATGCCCCGCTTGGAGCCGTCAGAGGCGTGCGGGATCCGTATCACCATGACGATGGCCCCACGGCTCTCCAGTTCCGTCGTGAGGCGCTTCTCAGCCCACTGCACGCCCGGCTTCAGGACCGCGTCGGAGTCATAGGCGATCCACACGATCCGCCCGCGCCACGTGACCGCATCGAAGTCCTCGACAGGCTCGCTGGCCGGGTTGTTCGGGTCAGGCTTCACGGTCCACGAATCGACGCCAGCGAGGGAGATCGCGCAGGCACCGGCCGAAGCCAGCGCCAACGCCTTCTTGTACCCCTCGGTGAAGAACACGTCACACATCGTGTTGACGAGCGCATCAAGGGAGCGCCGAGGCACCGCGAACGAGGGCCGGGTGCCCCGGCAGGTCTCGTACTTGACGCTGTTGCCGTTGAAGGCCGTGCGCGACGTGACGGGCTTGTACTGGCCGCTGAGGCGACCATGCACGTCACGGGTGCCGAACCAGAGACCCGGGCCGAGGTCGAGGGGGCGGTGCTGTTTGTCCGTCTCGCCCCAGACCCCGAAGTAATCGCCCTTATGGGTGTTGGGATGCCGCAGTGCCGGGTCGGGCGTCGGCAGCCCCAGGCTGCTGGGCAGCGAGCGGATGTCTTCCTCGGCGAGGATCTCCGGCCGGATGGCCGAATCCTCGACCAGCTCGCGCCAGTGCTCAGGCGTGAGTATTTCGGTGCCAGCCTGGAAATGCGTCACTCTCGTGACTCCTTCCAGGCTGCGACCACATCCAGAAGGGATGCCCGCTCGGCCTCCTCGACGCGGCTGCACCGATCCCACGCCTCTTCATCGATCCAGGATTTGATGTGTTGCTCAACCCGGTCTCGGAGGATGTTGGGGTCGAGCGCATCCAGTTCCCAGCAGCGTTCTCCATAGCGGTCGGCGTACCACTGGTAGCGCGGATCCTTGCGCTTGTCGCTTGCCAAAAACGATGGGGCCAGTCCCATGCGTTCGACATCCCATCCTGTAAGCGCGATGCGCTGCACGTACGCTGTCCCGCCGTAGCGATCCAACCGCTTCGGCAGGTCCATCTCCGACATGTGCATGCCGGACGGATCCCAGTCGCCGATATAGAGCAGGTAGAGCTGCCTCTCGTCTTGGACGCTCAGTTCAGCGACGTCATGGGCGCTGGTGGCTGATGAGTAGCCGTGCAGCGAGAGGAACCCGACGCTGTACTTATCGGTGACAGGCTTGACGGTGCCCGCAATGGTGGACTTTTCGGAGCAGAGCAGCAGCCGCACGGGCTGCTGCTTCCATCGGTCGATACGGTACTGACGGGTAGCGTCGCGGAGCAGAGCAGCAGGGTTATCCCAGCTTGATACCTGCTCGATCTCGCGGGTGCCGTCTACGATCCACTCCCACGGAATGAGATCGTTCTCCCGCGCCCATGTCAATTGCGAGCCGACCTTGTTCGTCTCGCTTTTCGCCATGCTTTTGATGCGCTTCTCGTTGAAGAGCTTGTAGCAAACAGCGCGCACGCTGGCAGGCTGGATTTCCGACAGGATGCGGTAGGCAGCGTCGATCAGGTCAAGGCTGGCCTGGGCCTTCCCGCGGCCACGGCGCGGTGCGGATGCGATCATCGCTCGCCCTCCTTAGCGGAGCGCCCGAAGGCACCCCTGAGAGGACAGCCGGCTTGGCGGGCGAGGAAGCTGGTGATCTGACAACGTGTGAGGCTCACACCATTGGGGCGGTGAAGCAGGACGCACGGCGCAAGATGTGCGCTAGAATGTCCCGTCGGGCGGGATGGTAGAATCATTTCGTTCGATGCCTTTCAGACCCCGGGGCCGCGCTTTGTTTCTCATGCGCAGAGCGGTTTACCCGGGGTTCTTGCTGTCTGTTGTCAGGCCGGTAGTGCCTCAGCTTTCTGAGTCGGTGTGACTTGTCCCACCCGTGTGCGGGTCTCGAGCAGCCGCTCGAGGCTGGCCGGGTCGATCAGACGTCCCAAGCGCGTCTTGACGGACTGCAAACGACCGTTTTCGGCGAACTGGCGAACACGCTGAGCTGATCGCTGCAGCTGCATCGCGGCCTGGCCAACGGTCAGCCAGCTATCTGGCACCCACACCCCAGTGGCTTCAGCTTGCTTGCCTCTCGACGACATCGATCAGCCCCTTCCTGTGTGTCTGGTTCTGCCGCTACTCAGTGCTAGCAGACAGGCCACCTGAAGTTCACCCCACACACACCAGATGAGCGTCAGCTGCACGATCTCAGCGCTCAGTCCCGACGCATCTGGCAGGTTGGACGGCCTGCGGGTCGCCGGGGATCTTGTCCGGCGAGCCGACCGTGGTGGTACCTGGGATGACCGTCAGCCAGGTCGGCCCGCTGGCTGCCCGTTCTGGGCGCGCAGGGGTATCGACAGCTTGGCCGTGATCCTGTAGGATCATGACTGAGTCCTTCGAGGCCCGTTCCCTCACGCCGGCAAGCAAATGGGGAGCGGGTCTCTTCTTGTGTTCAGCGCCAGCATAGCGGTTCGTGGCTTGGCTGTCACGCCGGTGCGTACGGCATTGGTCGCGCGGTAGTGCCTACCCGTGTGTGCTGAGGTTAGTGCCAATTGGCCACAACCTTCCACAGCCCTCATGCACGCGGAGCCGGCACTGCTCCCACCGGGTGACACCTCCCGTGCGCCGGCGGGAAGATCAGCCCGAAGCCGGCGCTCTGGCGCTCGCGCCGGCCCCTCGTTAGCGCCTACGTTGGCAGGCGTCATGTTGTCCGCAATGTCCGAGGTTGTGTCCGCGAACGAAGCCGCCCACCGCTTCGGCGTGTCCGAGAAGACTGTCCGCCGTTGGATCGCCTCGGGCAAGCTGAAGGCGGACAAAAGCGGACGTGCCTACCGGGTGGTGCTCTCCGAGGTTGGGGCCCTGAGCGGATACCACACCGCCCAGGAAAGCGGACCTATAGGGGACACCGTACAGACTGCGGACATTGGTTCGGCCCCTTCCATAGCGGACTCAAGGTCCGCTATGTCCGGTATCCCAGAGTTGGTTGCGTTAGTAGACCGTCTCCAGAGTGAAGCTCGCCAGCATGCCGAGACGGCAGCGATGTGGCAGGAGCGGGCCTCTGTTTGGCAGGAGCGCGCGGGAAGCCTCGCGGATCGGCTTGCGCTTACTGAGTCCAAGCTCCTAGCGCTTGAGGCTCCTGCATCGTCTGAGCGCCCCGGAGCGGTCGAACCTGAGCCAGAACCGCCAGCGGCCAGTATTCCTGCGTCCACGCCGTTCCCCGCGACGATTGAGCCAAGCCAGAACGACACGCCGTGGTGGCAGCGTTGGCGTGGATGGCTGTCGGCTCATCCTAATCGGCAAGACTGACTGATCACGATAATCCCGAGCCCCCATAAACGGTCACACGCATTACCATGCTCGCAGGGGGGGACCTATGCGAGGATTCGTCATGTTTTTGGTCGCGGCTGTAACGCTTGGGAGCGTCAGTTGTTCGACGCCATCTAACCGCACAACATCAGAGACTAGCCAGGTGTTGCAGCCTACTCCAAACGTACAAGCCACGGTAGAAGCTGCTGTAAATGCGACGATCAGCGCCGCGCCTAAAGCACCTCCGACTACGTCGAGTCAAGTGATAGCCGTGCCTCCCCCGCCGACTCAGCAAGTAGCGTCCCCCGTGGTTGCAGTGGCACCAGCCACGGCTGTACCAGCACCAGCGGTTGTCGCGAAGCCGGTTGCCTCACCCACCTCCGCTCCGGATATCCGACTAGAAGCTGAGGATTTCAACTCCTTCTCCATCTTGAATGGCACCTATACACGCATCCAGGGTTTTGTAAAGAACGTGGGAACGACGGACGCAGGTGCAATTCAGATAGCCATCTCCTTGATTGGAGACGGAGGCGGAACTGTAGGTGCCGGACAGGCCACTACTCGCCCTTCTAGCCTCAAACCCGGACAGCGTTCTCCTTGGCTCGCACAAATCTCAGGCTCTCCATCGTTCAAGGAGATCCGCGTGCAGGTGCAAGGTCAACCTCTTGCCGGTTTCCTGCGAGGGACGGTCACCCAGGATTTCCGCCTCGACGGTGTTAGCGTACGTCCCCCATCCAATGCATCCTCGTCTTCGACTATTAGCGGCCAGGTCTTTAACATAGGGGACAAAGCCGCCACGTTCGTAAAAATCACGGCAGCGATATACGATAAGGATGGAACCCTCTATCAGGTGGAGGAGACGATTGCAAAGCTTCAGGAGATCGCGCCTGGACAAAGCGCTCCATTTGAGATCACCCCAACAGTTCGCGTGATCAAGGAGATCAGCAAGTACGATTTGTTCGTTGAGGGACGTCCGAAGTAAACCGTTGCTTTCAGTCTCGTTAGTCATGCGCATTGGCTTAGGCCGAGATAGGGTGGCTATACGCTGTATGACCGATCCTGACCTGGAAGATGTGCGGACATCATGCGGGCTGAGGCGATGGCCGCTTACACGCGCTCGGTTGTAGAGGCGTTGGTAGCAGCGTTGAAGCGCCAGGCCGAGCAGATCGCAGACCTGCGCGAGGCTCCAACCATCGTGGCGCTCAGTGGCACCCAGGAAGCCCAACCTGGCCCAGAATCCGCGCCTGGGTCTGCTGGGGCACCCGCGTCGTTTTGGCGTTCGTGGTGGCCCTGGCTGGTGCTGCTCATCATCACGCTGGCTCTGGCCGGTGCGCTGGTGTTCGTACCGCGATGAGGGACAACAGCTGACCCGGCGACTACGACCTCGATCACGTCGTGCCGCTCTGGCAGGGCAAACAGTGCCCGCACGTCGATATCAGACGGAGCCTCTCCGACTTACGCAGCCGGTCCGCGCCACGCAGGCAGGTCGTCGCGCAAGGTGAAGCCGGGAGGTCCAACATTACGCGGCACTCGCAGTATCTGATCGCTGGACCTGAGGAACTTCTGGCGAAGCTCTTCGGCTGTGCGCTTAGCCTCGCGAATAGCATCTTCCGCGTTGGGGTGAGTGACCAGCCAGTCGCTAAACGACACACCGCCAACGCCCTTTTGAGCGCGGTAAAAGTTGCGCTCCAGAGCATCGGCCTTCACATCGGCCAGAGCGGCCTGTCTGGACAACTCAGCGTGTGCGTTCTGGGCAGCAAGGTACTCGGGGCTGTCTTTGCCCGGCGTCGGGTTCAGCTTCTCGCGTACGTCGGCAAGCTCGGAGAGACGGAAGATACGCTCATCCTTACGGATCTGCTGATCAACCGTCCCCATCTCCTCGATCACGGCGTTCACTCGCCGTACTTCCGTCTGATACTGCCCCCAGGCATCTCGATACTCGCGGTCGCCATAGTCCATGCCGTCGGCTTTGAGGAGATCAAACTTGTCTAGTGCTGCAAGCTTGACCTGCTGAGCCTCAGCCAGCTTCGCGGCAACCGCTTGGTACGACGGGTGGGCCTGGATCTTTTCGAGGGTGTACGCGTCTTGCTCCAGGATCGCGATCACGCCGTCGTAGTCGTTCTTCCTGGCCAGCGCGGAGAGGATGTTTTCCCGAATCGCCCATTCGGATTCAGTAGCCTCTAGGCCGCGAACGGCCAGCAGCGGCTCGATCAGATCGGGTTCGCCACCGAACCGCGTAACCACGTCCTTGAGGGCCTGGACGCGAACCTCGGGATTTGCTTGGCCAGCAACACGAGCAGCGGCGGCGGCCTCGGAGACGGCTTCGAAGCTGATCTCCGGATAGAGTCCGAGCTGCTTCATCGCGCTATTGAAGCCGGCTCCTCCAGGGGGACCGTCTACGATCAGTGGCGAGCGGAAGCGCGTCCATCCTTCGATTCGCTGAGTTCCGCCAACCTTCGCCCCTTGCCTCGCCAAATACTGCGTGGGCGCACCCGGCTTGGCCGCAATAGCGAACACACTGCCCCTGCTTGCCACACCGTCAGCAGCCTTTCGCCTCTGCATGCGGATGGTGTGAACGAGGGTGCCGCGCTCGTCTACCGTTCCACCAGTCGCCTCAATGGCCTTGATGTGACCAGGGTTCGTTGGGAGCCTGATCGGGAAGTCCAGCGAATCGGCAACATCAGTGGGGACCAGCGCGGCGGGGCCTACAGGGTTCCCCTGCGGATCCTGCACGATCTCGCCAGCGTCTTCGCGCATCTGCGCCAGCGTCCTACGCGGCCCATAGCTCGGCAGTGCTGGCGGATACGCTGCCCGCTCCTGCTGGAGTAGCTTCTCCCGGGCGTCTCGCTCCTCGTTCATTTCGCGAAGCTCCTCGGTCAGGTTCCGCAGGTACGAGTCGTCCGGATCCTCCGACAACGTCGGATAGCCAGGACCTGGCCCCGGATTCTTCGATGAGTAACGGACGTTCTCCTCGGGGGACTTCGGTGCTGATTCTCGCATAACTGGCAAGCCGTCCTTCTACTTCAATCAGAAGAGTAGCACCCGCGCGAGTGACGGACACTGCCCGAAGCCGGCGGTGCGGTGCGTGCGCCGGCTGACCGTGCTGACCGAAGATGTCCGCATGATGGAAGTGATGTCCGCCCGTGCTGCCGCAGCACACTCCGGCGTGTCTGAACGAACGCTGCGGCGCTGGATTGCGGCCGGCCGTCTTCATGCGGACAAACAGGGTGGCGCGTTCCTCGTCTCCCTTGAAGACGTGCGGACGCTGACCGCAACCTGCAACCCGTCTGCTGCGGACATTGCCGCAGCACAGGACATGTCCGCAGCATCTAACACCGAGGCATCAGAGGTTGCGGACACGCCGCAGCACGATGCTGCACTCGTCACCCTGGTGGCCCAACTGCATGCTGAAGTCAGTGCGGCAAAAGACGAAGCCCGGGAGTACGCCACGGCTGCCGCGATCTGGCAGGAACGCGCCCGGATGCTGGGCGATCAGCTTGCCCTGATGCCACCCCAGGCGACGATAGCCGCCCAACCTGCCGTCCAATTGGAGACGGGGTCTTCTGGGGCACCCGCGCCGTTCTGGCTCTCGTGGTGGCCCCGTCTGATATTGTTCCTCGCCATGGTGGCGGCCGGCGCGCTGCTGCTGGTGTGGCCGAGGTAGACAATGCCAACGCTTGGGGCTCCCGAACTGATCATCCTGGGATTGATGTGTGCCGTACCGTTGGCCGTCGTAGCAATCGCGGCCAGCATCGCCGTGGTGGAGATCCAAAAGCGTCGGCGTGACGCTCCATGAGTGGCGGACCTATTGCCTAAACCAAAGCCACGGTGGGATCTACATGGTCAGGCTGAGGGAGGAGACGCCCCTCTCCGGCGCGGAGAGAGGGGTGGGGGTGAGGTCTCCCGGCCAGACGGTCACTGCGGGTTTCATCGTGGTTTTGGTTTAGTAGCTCCGCCCCACTAGCCGGCGTAGTCCCAGAACCATCTTGTCTGCACGTCCGTGAACTGCTGATTCTGAGACGGCAATTGACACAAGACCCACTCGGTATGATTCCGGCACGCCGCTGGGCGTTGTGTCTCGTGTCATAAACGGGCGTTTCTGACACAGTACGTCACCATCACCGTGCCGTTGCGACGATAGGAGCACGCGGTAAGCGGATTGGGGGACGTACCAAGCGGCGCCGCAGAACGGGCAACCACGGCCGCTGGTGTTGTGGCCGAGGTGAGCTACTATGGTGACAGCATCGCGCCGGGAGGGTGTCGTGGCCGTGACCGTGTATCTCAAGAACGGCGGATCGGTGAAGGTCAGCACCGCCGTGTCGATAGACCGAGGCTCGCCCCTGCTCTCCGGGCCTGCATCAGGCGATAGCACTGCGGCAGCCACGCTGGAGCTCCAAGATGACAAGCAAGCCGTTGTCGGGAAGTTCCTCCTGAGCGAGGTGGCCGGCTACGTGATCGAGCCGGAGATGGGCCTGGAGGGCCTCACGAGTGCCGCTCGTGCTGCGGCTTCCTCTGTGGTCAGCGGAGCGAGGCGGCGGGCTTCAACGACGTCGTGACCTCGTGATAACGTCAGACAGCATGATCGGTCGAACCCGCCGTAGCGAGTGGTGCTCCTTCGCCCCTGTGACAGGCGTCACATAGCCCCGTTCGAGACGCATGCTATCCTGGCGCCGTCGTGCGATGAGGCAGCGAGGCGGAGGAAGCCGGGGCATGGGTGATGGCTGACGACGCCGCGAGGATCGCGCAGCTTGAGGCGGAACTCGCGCAGACGCTGCCGCTCGTTCAGGTCGGCGTAGCTCCACACGTGGACGTACTGGTTCAAGGTACCGAATTCGGTCGTCCAGCCCCTCTCTAGCTTGCCATACGTGTCTCCACGCAGGGTCGCCCCACTTCCTCCTGGAGCTGGAGATACGCTGCCTGGTATCGGCGACGTCTGGGTATTCGGTCACCTGGTCGTGACCGTGTGCCCTAATGGGGATACTGACGAGGGGCGGCGTACCAGTGGAGCTCACTCAGAGGCCCCAGTGGTACCGAGCAATCTCCACACCGATCAATGCGGCGACCAGGAACTTGATGGACTTCCCGAGGAAGCACGCTACGGCAAAACGCCGCCATGAGTAGCCCACGGTTCCGGCGACGATACCGATGGCATCGAAGAAGGGATTCGGCACGCAGGCGAAGAGGGCGATACACCAAAACCCGTACGTGCTGATCCACCCACGCGCGCGCTCGTACCAGCGCCCGTGGGGAATCAGTCCGCTTCCGCCGATACCAATCAAGTAGCCGGTCATCTCGCCGAGCATGCCCGCCACGCCGGCGACGATCGCGATGAGGAACGGGTCAAGATAGCTGCCCGCTCGTGCCACAATGAGCAGGTAGGGAATCGGCACAGCCACGCTGGCCGTTGCGACGAATACCACGCCAAAGACGCCGAGATAGCCCCACGAGCCGAGCGCTTGCCAGTTGATCGGGAAGAGCACGAAGGCGGCGCTCAGGCCGCCGAGCACCAGCACACCGGCCGCCATGCCCAGCAATGGTCGCCATCGTCGCCCAGGCGGCACCGCCGGTTCAGCAACGAGCGTGGCGCCGGTCGCATCCGCGACGGCCACCGCATCAGCCGACGCCGTGTGGGGCTGATCCTGTGCTTCCATCACACCTCTCTTGCCGTTCTGCCCGACTGCGTGTCGCACAGGGGAACCTGAAACGGAGCAGGTACATCCGATCCTGACGACTCGATACTTGCTCGCAGGCCGCCATGCTGCACCCCCTCCTCGTGGTGCGGCATCGATGAAAGCCCCTCAGGCGATTCGCTGACTGCATCGCCTCGTGGGAGGAATGACACCAGTGTATCGTGTGGTATCCCCCGAGCTTAGTCACGACGAACGCCGCGAGGAGGCCTAGCGCCGTCGAGTCGAACGAGAGTACGGAGATCAACACGCCGGTCCCGAACGCCATAATCGCTACGACCACCTGTAGCAGGACGCGGACAAAATAGCCGATCGCCGCACCCAGCACGAGGGTTAACCTGGTGACGAGTCCCCATAACCCAGCCCACACCCACGGTGGCATGCCTGTCCATCCGTTCATCGTTCCGCACGACGCTGAATACGGCAGGGACATCTCTTCCTATTGGCCAACGCGCGAAGCCATCCGAAAAACGGACGTTTCTCGCACAAGCATGGTACACGGCAGACCTGGCTACAGCTCCGGGACTCTTGCTCACACTCACTGATGGCCATCAACATCCGGCTGGGTATCGTTCAGGTTGCCCGGTACGAGCGTTTGGCCACAAGGCAGCCTACTGTGGTACCGATGATGCCCGCTGCAAGAAAGCGTGGCGCTGCTCGACTGATCGCCGACGGCTCGAACCCCCATGGCGTGTCTTTGAGCTGCTGAAGCTCGCTCAGGCGCAGCAATCGAGCAGCTTCTGGGTCCAGTTGGGCGCCTGGGCGTAACAGTGGCATCGCCGGATCTCCGATGGGGACATTGATCCCGAGCAACCCCAGTATCGGCACGTGCGCGAACAACTGGTGGCTGAACATGTGCTCCATGAACGCTGTGCAGTCCTCTCGGAGGAAGGGGTGACCCCCCAGCGTGTTGAGCCGTTCGACGGTCTTGGCCACCTGCTCCTCATCGATGCGGCGGAACGCCGTGGCCGGGATGGTGACGTCCCAACCGCCCCGGTCACGCGCGCGGAAGGTCTCAATCGGTGTCCAGTTGAAACCAGTCCTCAGATAATTCTGGATCGTCCCATGCAGTTGCTCAGCGACCCACTCCTCACCGTTCTCCAAGCTGACATGGATACCGGCGTGCATCGCCAGCGATGGCCCATGCGGGTCAAGCCGAACGCCGGCCACCCGTCGGTTGACCGACTCGACCGGACGAATGACCCAGGCACCGACCCCACTTTGGCCGTCACTCTGGAACACGATGCCCTTGATCTCACGGACACGCCCGGGGCGGTGGTGCGTGGACGGCCGGTTCTCGCTCATACGGCGCCCAACAGCACAGCCTGTGCCGGTGGTGCATCTAGTTTCACGACGTGATGAGGCACTCGCGCTGAGCTAGCATGAGTGGGCAGCGTCAGGATCGCCGGCTGCCTCTGTCTGTTAGTCTCTCTCCTACCCTGTGAGGTCGTTTCCTGCCAACGCTCCCAAACCGGCAAGACGCTCTACTCGTTCCTGAGTAAGACGCCATTTGATGAAACTCGCTCAGGTGGCAGTGGTGCTGACTGGCTGGCTTGTTGCTGCTTAGGACTTCTCCCTAGAGTGAAAGGCAAGGGGCATGCAGATTCTTCGGAGCGTCGCTGGCGTCGCCATCCTCCTCCTGAGCATGTTGAGCCCAGTGTGGACGGACCCCTCAATGAATGCGCGGTCTCGCAACGGATGGGCCATCCCCGCCCTTGAAGCCCTGCGCTTCCACGGAACTGCGCTCGCCGACAAGGACAACACGAGCAACGACAATACGAGTGGTGACAACGGAGATGAAGACAACACCGATAACACTAGTAATAACGGTAACAGTGATGCAGATAACTCCGATAACTCTAGTGAAGACAACGCAGATAACAACTCTGATAATTCTGACGGTGAAGATAATACCGATAATAATGAGAGTGATAACAGTAGTAACAAAGATAACGCTGATAATGGCACTAGTGATGAGGCCATGGACAATGTCAGCCCGACGACTCCACCACCACCGGCGGCTACCTCAACCGGTGCGACACCCACTGGTAGTGAGACACAGGCAAGTGGAACCTCGAACGGCGGAGATAGCACCATCGCCCTCTCCGGTGATCGCGTCGTCGTGCAAGTATTCCCCTGGATGCCGGCGGGAATCACGCTGACGCTCAGCCTGATAGACCCGTCGACACCTCCTCCTCCCCCGGGAACCCGCGCCGGCGATCTGATCTTCCGCATTGAGGCCAAGAATGCGTCAGGAGCCCCGCTGGTGACGCTCCCTGCCGAGGTACACCTCGGAGTCCGATATGGCGATCAGGATGTGGCGGGCTTGAATAAGCAGAACGCCACGCTGTCCTGGCTCGACCCCGCCGACAATCGCTGGAAGCCAGCGGCGAAGCTCGCCACCGATCCCTCGACGAACTATGTGGCAGCATCGGTTACGGCGCTGGGAACGTATGCCGTCTCTGTGCCGTGAGCATCACTACTCTAACGCCACACAACGCAGATTCAGGAGAGTGCCGGACATATGCACCAATAGCTTCGCCACTCCCCAGACCCCGCTCCTCCGAGTGGGGGGCGGGTCGGTTCTTCGGTTCTCGCGCCGGCGCGAGAACTCGCCAGAACGATCCGCATGGGCGCGCCGTAAGCGGCATCTAGATGTTCGTTGAGCCTGGTACCTCAACGTTCGGCATCCGCCCCACTCCCCACACTTCCTGTTCGAGCAACGCCAGGATGAGAGACTCAATGACATCTGGAGCCAGTTCCATTCCTGGAACCACGCCACTGAGCGTACCGGGGTCGGTTTGATAGACTCCAACCGTCGTGAAGTCAGCCCGGAGTTCCCAGAACATGTACCCCGCGACGTTGGCAGGCCCTAGCGTAAGTTGACGGACTGGCGCGTTTGCCTGCCAGGTCAACGTGATGTTGGGGGGCGTGCGATCAGCGGCTGATCGTTCAGCCACTAATGACTGTCCACTCATACGCGCAGCTGCTTCAAATCTAGTCCAAGCACCATGCAGTGCGTTGGCAACGACGGCCTGGGCAACGCCGCGAGCGGCCTCCTGCTCAGCCGCAACGCCTCTAGCACGGTCGACTGCCAACACTACCTTGCCGTCAAAGACTCCAAACTCCTCACTCATTGGCGACTACCTCCGAGGAGCAAGTATAGATGCGACACCTCGGCAACCTTTATCCCTAGTGCTCCCGCGCAGCATCATCACCAGGCTGCCACTGCCGCGTTGCGCTGTCGGTTGGCTACCACGGTGTCAAAATGATGGTACTGCCGCTCCCGATACCAGACGGCGAGGGCCAGGGCCAGCACCAGGTCATCGTGATCGCGCTCGCGCCAACTGGACATCGTTTCGCTGCCGGCTGGGGTGATACGCCGCCGAAAGTTCTGCAGCTCACGCTCGAGCGCGTCCGCATCCCGAAGGGCTCGCGCGATTTGGAGCCGGCGCTGCTCAAGCACCACTGACACCGCGCCGATCAAGTCGCGCTTGGGAACACTCGCGGTGCGCCCATCGAACGTTGCGGCGTTCCCAGCGTGGATGGTGACCGCTACCAGCCAGTCCATGTCGGATTGACGGAGGAGATCGACCACGGCCGCGCCGACGCCTGTTGCGTCCACCACGAGCTGGATCTGTGCCCGGTTCAACGGATGGGTATTCAGCAGGTCGGCCACGTCACGGACGATGGTCGGGTAGTCCGTCCCGAGCGGCCAGCGCTGCATGTGCGGGACCGTGAGCGGGGGGCGGTCTGGCCGCTCGCTCCAATAGTCCGCCACGGCGTCGCGCTGGCCCTCGGAAAGAGCCGACGGGCTGACCCACCCCGAGACGCTGAGTCCTTGTCGTGAGAACAGGTACCCGTTCGGTTGCACGGCCATCGCTGGAATCCACAACGCTTGCTCAACAATCACCAGAGCGCTGTAATCTTGGGACTGGCCGAGATCCAGACCAACGACAAAGTGCGGTTCTCTGCTCATGCAGCCCCCCTTCCGAACAGTGGCATCACGTCATCCGAGAACGCGGCGCGGATGTCGTCGTGGCGAAAAACCGCATCTTCGGCTTCCTCGAAACTGCACTCATATTCCTGCCGAAACCACGCGGACGGCATGGACTGCCGCTCCTGGGCAAGGAACGACTCTGCGATCCTGGGGCACTGGTCAGCGGTGACCCGGATCCGTTCCCAGGACTCGCCACCGTCAGACCAGGCGTCGTAAAACCAGCCGACCTTGCCGTAGGGCGTGCTGAGCGCCAGCAAACGGCTGCCCCTCCTAACCGCCAACATCGGGGTGAGCGAGCGGTACAAGTCGTCTGGCACACGGCTCGCCTCATCGACAATCACCAGATCTGCGGCGTAGCCTCTGACCGTAGCGTCAGTCCGTCCTGGCAGGCTGATGACCCGGCTGGCGTTTCCCAGCTCCAGGCGGAGCGCCGTCTCGGCCTCGGCCGGCAGCGCCGCCCCCAACGCCCGATACGCTTCGAGCACTTTTCGGTGAAGCTCGCCCGACTGTCGCTGTGACGGCGACACCAGCAGCACGGTACTGCCGGGGGAGTAGACGGCAGTATGCAACGCCAGCAGCGCCGCCGTGGCCGACTTGCCGGCCTGGCGTGACACGCACCACAACATGCGCGATGACGCTGAGCGTAGCGCCAGCCGTTGCCACCCATCGAGATCGAACCCGGTTGCCTGCTCGCCGAAAAGCACCGCGTCCAACCCCATCGCCAAGTCGCCCGCAATCATGCGGACGCCTCCAGCGCCAGAAGACGGCCCGCCACGGCCTGGCGGGCCTCGGGGAACGGCTGGAGCGCCACCAGCAGCGCCGATCTCACCGTGAGCCACTCAGGGGCTATCAGGACGTTCAGCGTCGGCCGGCGGTCGATCTCGCCTTCCACTTCGAGCAGCAGCTCCAGGCACCCCCGCGCCTCGCGCACGCCGGCCAGGGCTGTCCGCAAGTCGCCCTGCCGCTCGGCAGCAATCAGGATGCTCATAGCCTTGGATCGGAGGGCGCGGACCTGGCCGAGTAAATCCTCGGCCGCTGCCACGTCTGCGGCCTTCGGTGTCTGCGCGATCCGCTCCGGCAGGTGCCCTGCACGGTGGCGGGCAACCGCATCCTGCGATACCGCGTGCTGCCGCGCTATCGACGCGAAACCGTCCCCGGCCACGAGCGCCTCGTCAATCGCCGCGCGGTCGGGGTGGAAGCAGATCGTGCAGGTGCGCGGCATCGGCTAGACCGAAAACTGCCGGCGCAGACCGGCCACCAGCCGCTCGTTCGAGCCGTCAACGCCACGACGCACCGCGCTGACGGCCGCCGGCAGCGACTTGGCCGCGCGGAGCTTCGCCTCGATCGCGCGGGTCTCCTCGTGGCGAACATCCATCTTCAGCGCGGCCCGGAGCGCATCAAGGGCTGCCCTCAGCGGTGCCTGGGATCGGCTCGCGTGATCCTGTCCATAACGCTCGTACAGCACCATGAGCACCGTGTCGTCAGCGGCCAGGGTTGCGTTGATCCGGTCGGCAAGCGCTGTAGCCGGCAGGCGCTCAACGTCTTCGCGCACGAACTCGCGCCGCGCCGCCGCCCGGGCCTGATCGTCAGCACTCAGGGTGTCGAGCGGCTCACGATCCAGGAGGGCCATGCTCTTGTTGAGGTCGGCTACCTCGCGCTCGCTCTGCTGGACATACCGCGCCGTTGCCGCGTCGAACTGCTCGCCAGCTCGCACAAGGATGGCTGCCTCACGTTCGGCGTGTTCCTGCGGGCTATAGATCGCGGTGCCATCACGGCGTACCAGGGGTCCCGACATTTTCTGAGGGAAAACCCCCGCTAAGCCCGAGCCCTCCCAGCACATTCAAGTCTGGACCCACCATTCCCGCACAGTTCGCCATGGCTGACGGGGTCCGCTTACTCTGGTAC